>Ga0070735_10000211_pt1 | contig 71241 bp, 70 predicted proteins | sample Coa_R1_FD_66443 | JGI IMG/M metagenome (GOLD analysis project Ga0070735, IMG submission 66443) | Surface soil microbial communities from Centralia Pennsylvania, which are recovering from an underground coalmine fire - Coalmine... | ecosystem: Environmental > Terrestrial > Soil > Unclassified ...
GAACTTGCTGCTGCAAAATAAAAAAGTTGTTTCCGTGGCTCAAACACAATGGGCGGCGTTAGCCGCCGCCCGTGAAAAAAATTCTAAACTACCTCTAAGTTTTCCTTTGGTGCCGATGGTGGGACTCGAACCCACAAGCCCGTGAAGGCAAGAGATTTTAAGTCTCTCGTGTATACCATTCCACCACATCGGCGAGTTTTATCTAATAGATTTGGAGGCCACGACCGGAATCGAACCGGTGTATAAGAGTTTTGCAGACTCCTGCCTTACCACTTGGCTACGTGGCCGTTTCATTGAAAATCTTTATAATTTTATCTTGATTGCCGCGCTTTTACAAGAAACCGAAATCCTCGGTGAACCTAGTAGCCCAATCTCAAGACAAAAGTAGTCGGATTTTATTAGACCACCGACTCGCGGGTCCACCAGAAAAATTATCGCTTCGCAATTAACTTCAAATTAAAACCTCCGTTTTAACACGGAGGTTTTAATTACGATTCAAATTTATGACTGGATCGACGCCACTTGTACCGGATTAGAATTTTGGTTCTGGTCTGCGTTGACCTGTTGCTGAATCTTTTGTAAGTCGTTGTAAACTTTGGTTGTTGCCGCAAGCCAATTTGAGCTTCTCGGCTGGACGTAAACACCGTCCATTTGATCCAAGGTCATATTCTTATAACGCTTGTCTATCAAAGCTTGAACATCTGCGATTGCCTCCGGCATGGTCTTATAAGCTTTAAGGTTATAAGCGCTGCCGATGCCCCAGCAATTGTTCCATTTATAGTGTAAACACATATTGCTTTCGGCATTTGAAATTGCGACAATTTTAGTCCAATCGTCCTGAGCCACTAAATACGCGGCATAAGGTGCGAGCGGAGAATTATTCTGTTCAAGATAATCCTGCAGTAACGTAACAGTTTCGTTTATTTTTGCGAGTTCAGCTTGCTGTGTTGCTAGCGTAGCATTTTCTTGATCTAGATCAGCAAGCGATATATCAGATTGTAAATTGATTTTTAAGATTTGGCTGTTGTCTTGCTCAGCCGCCTTGGCGTGTGCCGCTCCAATCCCCGGTAAATACCAGGAGATTAGAGAGAAAAGTGCGATCGCGATCGCGAGCTTTCCTTTGAAAGGCGACAGGGTATAGAGACGAGCGGTCATTCCCTAAATCAATGTCCTTTCTCCCTAAAAACGTTGTTAAAATACAAAGCGCATGTTTCGCAACATACGCCATGGTATATTATCAAAAATAACCAATTTGGTCAAGACGTTATTGCCTACTTTTTGGCTTATTTAAGCAAAAAAATCAAGTTTTCCGGGTTGAAAATGGCTTAAGAAAGCCATTTTGAATTGTGGGCAATTTGGGGCTAATTTTGGGGAAAAACTCCAAAAAAAAGCCATGTTTGAGAACATGGCAATCTAAGGAATTTGTGGCTGGCCTTAGGCCATCGCGGCCAATGCTTGTCTGTATTTTTCGTAATCCTCAATGTAATCTTCGCGGTTAGGGTTATAGTTTGTTGAAGAAATCGCAAGCAGTATCGCGTTTGGAGAAAATTCTTTAAAACCATGCCAAACATAGTTGCCAATATAAAGCGCATCCTGCGGCGATTCCAGGCGAATCTCTTCTTTACCGTTGCCACGGTCGATTATTGCGGTAGACGAGCCGGCGATCATAATAAATAATTCTTTTTCTTTAAGGTGGCAATGCTGGCCGGTTGGTCCGGTCGGTTGACTGATAAAATAAACCCGCTTAACTTCAAAGTCTATAAAATCTTTGAGTTCCGCAGGGCTCATTATAAAGTTCGGCGCCTGAATTTTATTTATTTTTAGTTGTTTAAATTCCAGTTGCATTACTCAAAATTTATGCGGTTACCGTGTTGATCAACGATGGTTGGCTGTACCTCTTCCGGCAATTCTTCAATTACTTCAATAGTTTCTTTGAGTTCTTCGGTAACTCTAACTGTCATTGTAGGAGTTTTGATATGGTCGTTGATATTTTGATTGCGGGCTTTTATGTTTTCAACCCAAGCGCGGTTGTCCAAATACCACTGAATAGTTTTTGGCAGAGCTTCCTCAAATCCATGTTCCGGCGCCCAGCCCAGCTCTTCCCGAATTTTAGCGGCATCAATAGCGTAACGGCGGTCATGGCCCGGCCGGTCCTGGACAAAAGTGACCATATCTTGCGGTAAACCGAAGAAATTAAGGATCAGTGCTGATATTTCAAGGTTGTTTTTCTCATTATTTCCGCCGATGTTGTAAACTTCGCCGGGAATTCCTTTGTGAAGCATCAGATCAATTGCTTTGACGTGATCTAAAACGTATAACCAATCACGGACATATTTGCCGTCACCGTACAATGGCAGCGGTTCACCGTTCATCGCCTTGGTTATGAAGTATGGAATCAGTTTCTCCGGGAATTGGTAAGGCCCGTAGTTATTTGAGCAGTGACTTACCACTACCGGTGTTCCGAATGTGTGGTAATAAGCGCGGCAAAGCATGTCGCCGCCGGCTTTTGCGGCAGCATAGGGTACGTTCGGTTCAAAAGGAGTTTGTTCGGTAAATTTGCGAGGTTCATCCAGTTCAAGCGTTCCATAAACCTCATCAGTTGAAATGTTCACCATCTTGAAAAGATTGTGGCGCCGGGCGGCATCAAGTAGAGTTTGAACGCCCACAGTGTTGGTCATGACGAATTCCCTGGAGCCAACGTGGATGCTCCGATCAACATGAGTTTCCGCGGCAAAATTGACGATTGAGTCAATGTTTTCTTCCTGAATGATCAGCTCAATCAATTGCTGGTCAATAATATCGCCCTGATAAAACTTATAATTTGGGTAGTGTGCGATATCTGAAAGATTTTCGATGTTTCCAGCGTAAGTAAGCTTGTCCAAATTTATAATTTTGTAATTTGGATAATTTTTGACCATATGGCGAACAAAATTGCTGCCAATGAAACCGGCACCCCCGCATACCAGAACATTCATTTGGCGAATGTCAATTCCGTTGCCGCGCAGCACTGCGGCAAAGATTTCGGCCTCTAGACCCGATAATTTTACAGCTTCGCCAATTTCTATCTCTTTTTGCTTATAGAGTTTAATTGCCAGACGGACTCTTTCAGAAGGATTCAGTCTGGAAATTGCTTCATCGCTGTATGGATTTTTGTGTCCTAAACTCATTTCTATCGATTAATTTGCACTCAATAATAACAACTTATCAAAAGGGTTGTCAAAGGTCAAAATGTTTACTATAATGTCGAGGAATTTTGTTTTAAATTTTTTGAATTTTCCTCCTGGTTTGGCCGCGAAAAAACGATTCGGCCTGAAGGATACGCCCGGGTGGAGGAACTGGTAGACTCGCAGGCTTGAGGTGCCTGTGCCGTTACAGGCGTGAGGGTTCGAATCCCTCCTCGGGCACCAAAATTGTAATTCGTATTAGCGCGGTGATTTGCGGGTACGGGCGATTAGCTCAGTTGGTTAGAGCGTCTCGTTTACACCGAGAAGGTCAAAGGTTCGAATCCTTTATCGCCCACCAGAAAATTTTTTTACTTTTGAAATTAATTGCAGGCCTCGGTAGCTCAGTGGTAGAGCGCAGCCCTGAAGAGGCTGGCGTCGTCAGTTCGATTCTGACCCGAGGCACCAAAAAAAAGTTTGTATTCGCGGCAATGCCGCAGTTATCAAAAAATCTGCGGGTATGGTTCAGTGGTAGAATATCTCCTTGCCATGGAGAAGATACGGGTTCGATTCCCGTTACCCGCTCCAAAGAAAAATCCCCGAAATTTTCGGGGATTTTTCTTTGGCTAAGAAGGTTTGATATCTCCCACCAAAGTATTTTTATTTTATTTTCCAGCTGCCATCCGTCATCTTTTCAATATGGCCTTTGATTTTGAAACCAGCTGCAAGTTTATGACCGCCGCCTCCGGCTATAACTTTTGCAATTTGGGCGACGTCAATATTTTGATTTTCTTCGGCTCGAATGCTGCCTTTGATGTAGTCGCCGGTTTGTCTGACGAAAATTACGAAACGTGTGCCCGGGATGGTGTTGAGCATATCAGCTAGCCCGACAAAGGTGTCTTCGCTTATTTCTCCCAGGTCAGTCAGGTCTGAATCGGTCAAAACTGAAATGGCCACCTTGTTGTTGGGGTCAATTCTGGTGTTTTCCAAGGCCTTACCCCAGGCTCGCAAGCTCGACAGATCTTTACTTGTGTAGGTTTGGCTAAAAATTTTATCGACCCTAGCGCCATATTTCATCAGTTCGCCTGCAGCGTTCAAGGCCGATGCGGTGGTATTGGCATGCATAAAGGACCCGGTGTCAGTAAAGATTCCGGTCAGAAGAGCTTTGGCGATGTCAGCATTAATTTCTATCCCGCAGAATTTTAAAAAATCATAAGTCAGCTCAGCAACTGATGACCTTTCCTGATCAACCAGGTTCACTGAACCGAACATTTGATTGTCCGGGTGATGATCAATATTTAAAATTGGAAGGCCAAGGCGATCTAGCCCTTCAAGATCAGTTCGCTGCGGATAAGCGCAGCCAAATAAAATTAGCGCATCAAATTTATTCGCTGAATCTTTGGGTAGATCATCGAGTACTTCATTTTGGGCCGGTAAAAATTTTAAGGTTGAAGGTACTCCCCCTTTGGCAACTGCCGTAGCCTGTTTGCCGATGCTTTTTAACGCCGAATAAAGCGCCAGCATTGAACCGCAGTCGTCGCCATCAGTGCGGACATGGGTCGCCAATAAAAAGTTGTGGTGCTCGTTTAAAAATTTTTTACTCTGTTCAAAATCATTCTGAGTCGCTTTGTTCATGTTCTTCTTCTATTTTTTTGAATATCTCGTTGATATGCGCGGCATACCGGCCGGAGGTATCAAGGTGGAATGAAATTTTGGGGACAATTTTGACCCGCATTTCCTGATTGAGTTCGCCCTGAATTTCGTAAATGTTTTTATCAAGGATGTTTAATACGGTAGCATCGTCGCCACCCACAATTGATATCCAAATTTTTGCCCAACGCATGTCTTTTGAGACATCAACCTTAGAAACCGTGACAATGCCGTTTGCGCCGCTCTTAAAATACGGCAATAAAATCTGCCCTATCAAATGCTGGATTAAAGAGCTGACTTTTTCAATCCGATTGGAATTTTTTTTCGGAACCGTCCCTGGCATTAGTTTACTAATTAGCTCAGTTGCTTGGCTTTTAGTTTTTCTTCAAAAGATTCAAGCACGTCGCCTTCCGCAACTTTAACCCCGGTCTTAAGTTTCAGGCCAAATTCATTGCCGGCAGACACTTCTTTTGCCGCTACTTTGCTTTGTTGTAATTCGGAAATTTCAGCCTGACCGATCTCTGAGCCTGCGCGCAGAATGGCGATCCTGCCTGATCGTTTGACCTCTCCCTGTTCAACTCTGCCGCCGACAATCATCTCTTTCTTTTCGGTCATAAATATTTTTAAAACTTTTGCCCGTCCAAAAGATGTTCTGACCAATTCCGGGGAGAGCATGTTAACCACTGCTGTGGTAATGTCTTCAATCAACTCATAGATGACCTCATAGGTATCAATCACCACTTTTTGTTGTTTGGCTAGGTTTATGGCCTTTGGATTGGCTTTAGTATGGAAACCGATGATCGTCGATTTTGAGGAGGCCGCTAAAGTTACCTCATTTTCAGAAATTTCGCCGGCTCCTTCAGCGATGATGTTTATTTTAACCTCGTCGTTTTTGAGTTTTTCAAGCGATTGCTTGATTGCTTCTAACGAGCCCAATACATCAGTTTTTATAATTAAATTCAGGCTCTTGTTTTCGGTATCGCCTTTAATCTTTTGATGTTGAGTTATTCTGCGCAGCCGTTCTTTGCGTTGAATTTGGAACGAGCTGTTTTTAGCCTCTTCTAATGACGGTACCTTGCGTAAGATATCGCCAACCTGGGGTACTTCCGAAAGACCTGAGACCAGTACAGGCGTTGATGGCGGAGCTTCTTTTAATTTTTTGCCACGCTCGTCTTCAAGATCACGAATCCGGCCATAAGAACCGCCGATCGCAACAATATCAGCAACCCGTAAGGTTCCGTTTTGGATAATAACTGTGGCTACGGGTCCTTTACCTTTTGATAAATGTGATTCAATCACCGTTCCTAAGACCTGGCCGTCAGGGTTTGCTCGAAAATTTTCAACTTCAGCGGTCAGCAAGATCATTTCAAGCAGGTCAGTTATGCCTTCGCCGGTCTTCGCGGACAATGCAATTACCGGAGTTTTACCGCCCCACTCTTCACTCAGTACTCCATGTTCGGCGAGTTCTTGTTTTGCCCTAGGCACATTGGCATTCTCTTTATCAATTTTATTGATAGCCACGATTAAAGGAGTATTTGTGAATTTAGCACGGTTTATAACCTCGACGGTCTGAGGTTTCACTCCGTCTTCCGCTGATAGCACCAAAACTATAAGATCTGTGACATTTGCTCCGCGGGCACGCATTTCAGAGAATGCTTCGTGGCCAGGCGTGTCCAAGAAAGTAATAAGCTTGCCGTTTTTGCGGACCTGGTAGGCGCCAATGTGCTGAGTGATTGCTCCTGATTCAGAGGCAACAACATTGGTTTTGCACATGTAATCTAAAAGCGAGGTTTTGCCGTGGTCGACATGGCCCATTACTGCAACTATTGGTGGGCGAGTTTTTAGCTTGTCTTCAGGCTCCTGTTTTAAAATTTCTTGAAGCGAACTTTGGCCAAGCTCGCTTTGGGTTTGTTGTTTTTGTTCTTCGACATCAAAACCTAAATCTTGTGCCACGATGGCTGCGGTTTCAAAATCAATTTCTTCGTTGATGTTGGCCATTATGCCGTTCTTCAAAAGTGTTTTGATAACATCAGAAACGGACATGCCAAGCAAATCTACGTAATCTTTGACCTTGATGAATGCGGGTAAACTAATTTTTTTGCGCTCTTTGCTTACAATAGGCTGGTTTTTGGGTTTTGGTGCCAGCGCGTCTAAAATTTGGCGCGCTAGGAAATTATCAATCTTGCGCGCGCGCGGTGAAATTTTAAAACCGGCTTCGGAGGCTTTTTGGCGAAGCTCTTTTTCTTTCAAATTCAGTTGTTGCGACAGTGAACTTAGGTCCATAACTTCATAAGTATACGGATTTATTGGGGTTTTTGCAACTGTTTGGTTTGGTGGTCGCTGAATTGCTTTTATAGAACTCAAAAGGTCAGCACCGCTGGACCCGCGCTTATCACTTTTTGTTACTCGATTTTTTTTAAATTTGTGATTGATAATCACTAACAAGACCGGCGTAGTGGGCCAGTTTTTTTGATCTCAGAACGTCCGATTTTTTCCAACAATCATTTTAAGTTTGCCGGGCAGTATTTCCGCGATGGCAGGAATTTTTATCACCTCCCTGCCGTTCATACAAATTTTTAGGTTCAAAGGTTCGAGGAATTCGATTTTTTTGCAGCGAATCGCGGTTGATCCTGGAATTTTTTCATAACAGCCGCTCAGAATTTCCTTTTTATTGCGCAGCACTGAAAATTTATTCAATTTCTCAATTAGTAAAAGATCCAAATATGAATCTTGCGGATTGCCAACTTGGGACCGGCCGGAGTTTGTTGCGCGGGTATCAATAACAAGTCCACCCAACACTTTCGAACTAATATTGTAGGAATCGTCGATGCGCAGTTTTAAATTAATCGAAGGACTTTTAAACAGCTCCATTAAGGAGAACACCCCGGTTTGTTTGTGAGTGTGGGTGCCAATCCCAATTTCTAAATAACTTAAAAATAAAAGGTCTCCTATTCTGGCTACATCAATTTTTTCCATCCTTCTGCTGGCCAGCGTTCTTACTGACGTCGCTAAATCATCCATGCCAAAAATTTTTCCGAGCTGAGTTCCCGGAACAAAAGGAATAAACGCCAAAGTAAAATCACGGTCTTTTACTGAGGCCAAGACTTGATGAAACGTTTCATCTGTGCCGCAAGCAACCAGGGTGTTTGCTCCTCGTGAAGCAGCGGTTTCAACCAGCTCCGGAATAATCCTTAACGGCGTGACTTTTGCTATTTCGCCGTTAATTTTCAGCTCTGTTAGTAGTGTTTGTAATTCAGTGAGGTTGCGTTCAAAATCTTTTTGCGGAATGTTGTGAGGGTCCAGAATGTAGTAATACATTTGACTCTTCCGCAATTATTGTTATTTCTTTTCACTTTTTTCCGGAAGGGGTTCAAAAGCGCCATTCCCCTTCATTTGGCATTTACCGTTAAACAATGCTCCTTGTTCCACCTGTAAGCTGCCGCAACTGATGTCTCCGGATATTTTTGCGGTTCGACCCAGAACCAAGGTTCCTACGACTTTTACATTACCTTGGACAGTGCCGTTGACCACTGCGTTTTCAGCACCGACGTCAGCGCTGATGTTGGCGCTCTCGCCAATATAAAGGTTTTGGCTAGTGCCTACTTTGCCGGTTACAATTCCGTCAATTCTTAGATTGCCGGTGCTTTTTAAATCACCTTCAATTTTAACCGAAGGCCCGACAATGCTTTCGGGAGTTGAGGAATGGTTATTTTCTTGAGACAATTTTTTATCCATATTTTTTAATTGTTATTTTTTAGAATTTTTTTGCAGTTTCTATGGCCTTTGATTCTTCGTCGGTTAGGGTAAATTCAGACTTGCTCGCTTTAATTGGCTTAGCATAAGTTCTATTTGATTCGCGACCGTGAAGCGATGTGATCACAACTCCGTTGTAATGATCGTCCAGGATTGCGATGCTGAAGCTCAGATTTCCGCCATCGTCATCAAAAGGGTTGTATCTTGTTACGCCAAGTTTTTGAATTGCGAATTTTTGTTGGTTTTGCAGATTTTTCAATTGCTGTTCTGTATAGTCTAGTTGAGCATGCAGCTCATTTATTTTTTTGGTTTGATTGAGAATGAACTTTTCCAGATCAGCGGCGTTTTTCCCAGCAAAAAAATTGGTACGGAGTTTATCCAAACGGACCACAAAAAAGATCGCAATGCCAGAACCAATGACACCCAAGGCAGCTAAAACGATGGTAAGCAGCGGAAGTACACTCATATTTTTTCCATCATACAGGATAGATTTAATGGTGGCAAAATTTTTCCTAAAATGTTAAACTCTTATAGCCTAATAATATGAAAAATAGACAGCAACAATATCAAGCCTTGTCGCACGAGGCTGAATATCAGATCATTCGTAAAGACTTAATCAGGGTTTTAATGCTTAACGCCCTGTATTTGATTGCTATTTTGGCTTTGTATTTTAGTGATCAAAAAACCCACTATCTAGAGCAATGGTTCAGTAAATTTCTGCACTTTTAAAACGCTCCAATTGAGCGTTTTTTACATTGTATTTTTTCTTGGGACATTTTAGAATGTTTGTTCGACTCTAGGCAAAAGCTTTCAGAAATGTCTTTACAAAAGGTTTTTGCCTGAAGTTGAAAGACGTCAGGTTGGTTTGTACCGTAAAAAATTTAACGGAGGTAGATATACTTGAATTCTGTGGATTTAACAGAATTCGACCGAAAGGTGCAGGATCTGATTCGCTTCGGCGAAAAAGGGTCCAAAGCTCAGTACGTCTCTACTGAAGTGACCAGGAAAGACCCCTGGACCCATTCCAATCACGGTTTGCAGCGCAAAGACCAAAAGTTTATGAAAATGTGGTTTGTGCGCGGCGGCTTGGACAAGGACGAAAAACCCTACGTTTTTCCGCTGATGATCGCAGAGGGTAATCAATATGACCGGAGCACATGCTTTAAGGTTACCGGTTATATCGTACTCCCCTTGCGTTATGAAAACGGAAAGATTGAGGGGGCAATCACTGTCCGGAACGGCGCTGGTTCGTTCGCTGAAACGACATTTACTTGCCCGCGCAAGTCTTTGTCGAATTTGGTGGGAACTCAAGCGCACCAGGGCTCGCGAATCATTTATCATTATGAGGGTAGAATTGATGTCATGAGAGGTACGGGTACAACCGATTTCAGTATCGCCTGGGTTACGCCTGATACCAAGATCAACGAGGACGTCGTCTGGTTCACGCTTGATGAACTGGATAAACTCCTTGAGCACGAGCTTATGACTGATGCGCCCTCAAGAATGCTAATTGAGCGACTTCTTCGGTCACGAGAGACACTGAAACCACCTGAGGTCGATTGACCAAACAGATTTACAACAACCAGCGGAGCAACTTGGCCGCTGGTTTTATTTTATTTAAAATCCCCTGTGTTTACAGGGGTTTGATGATGTTGATTCTTGGTGGACCTAGGCGGAATCGAACCGCCGTCTGAGCAATGCGAATGCCCTATTCTGCCACTTAACTATAGGCCCTTGGCTGTCAAAATTTCTTTATTAGTTTCACGAAAAACAGTACCACAAATTATACCGAGGATCGCCCATAATAACAACTGAGTTTGCTGGAGAGTATAAAAGTAATGATCAAACTGCATCAGGAAAATAAATGCTAGGAATGTGCAGAACAGAAAAATTTTGAATAAGCGGGTTTCCCTATCACCCTTTTTGAATCGTTTGATTAAATCGTAAATCAATTTTCCAAAAACAAATAAAATGATAGCCAGTCCGAAGACCCCGGTTTCACATGCAACATCAATAAAGAAATTATGCGGCGGCTGAACCTGCCAATTTTGCGAAACGTTCTCAACCTTAGCCACCGCTGGCATCAGACCGCCCAAACCAACACCAAATAAGGGCTGTTTTTCAAATACTTTAAGGCCAACTTGATCATAGTAAATTCTGCTTATAACAGAGGGGTCATTTAATTTTGCCCTATTCACTAAAAGCGGCCAGACAAGACCCGCAGCAATAATGGTCGCGAGTACTATTAATATGACTTTGGATTTATAGCCTTCTGGCCTAGGATTTGTTTCACGTGAATAAAATAGGGTAAATAGCAGAATAATCAGTAATGCACCCCATCCAGCCCTTGAAAAGCTGAGTAATTCGCCTAAAATTAGCAGAAAGATCACGAGCACGTAGAACATTTTCTGGAATCGTTCATTTTCCTTCAAAAGTAAAATGATGGTTGTTGCACATGTAACACTTATAAAGGCTGCCAATTGATTGGCATGAGCGAAAGTTCCATAAGACCTAATCAAAACACCGGATTTAGTGGCGATTTTCGCGATGCCCACGGTCATCGGGCTTATATGAACCTCTCCAAGTAGCGATAGTCCTACTGATCTTTGTTTTATAAATTGGGCCATTCCGACAAGTGCCTGAAAAAATCCAGAAACACTTATGGATTTAAGGATTGTTGCATATGAAACTTCTGAAACCGCAAAATAGCCAAAGATTAATATCAGCTCAAGCCATTTTACTTCTGAGTAATATGTAAATGTTCCATGTGGAGAGATCATGGTTTCGAATAACAAAAAGGCTAGCATTATCAGGAAAATTTTTTGCTTAAAAAAAGTTTTTAAATAGTTCTTTCTTGAAAAAGCGATTATTAAAAGAGCCACTGCAATTATGTCAGAGGCGTAAATGGAAATTGCCGAAAAGTCGGCAAATTGATAGCCAAAATTAAAAAAAATATGACGTTTTTCAAATGGCAGCACCAGAAAAAACAGAAAAACTAAAAAATTTTCAATTTTAATTCGATTTATTTTCAGATCTAGTTTCATATGAAACTCAACAAGAAAGGCTACTTAGCTTAACTTTACTGATTCGGGTTTTGAATGTAAAATACTGCAAGATCATTGCTACTTTTAGCGTTTTATGACCTACGAGCCCCCGTAGCTCAGTGGATTAGAGCGATTCCGTCCTAAGGAAGAGGCCGTAGGTTCGATTCCTACCGGGGGCACCAACTAGTGGAGTTAGAACTAAGACCGAGGCGGGTACCTATCTAGTGCTTGGAACTATGACCGATGAGGGTTAGCAATTATTTAAAAATAAAAGGCGACCAGAACTCTGGTCGCTTTCAGGTTTTGACACTGTAATACAATAAAGTTATGTGCTGGTCTGGATTTAGATAATATTCTGAGAAGACAATGTAGATTAAAAGAATAATAAAAGAGTCAATAAAATTTGATGCTTTTATTATCTAGCTGAATAAGGCATGGCAAAGTAAAAAGCCCGCAGCAATTGTGCTGCGGGCAAGGGCTTCCCCCAAAGTTATGGTTTGGGATTTTGTTCAATGAGATTGTCCTGTTGTCCTGTGCTGCCTGGAAATTGAATACCAGCAGTAAAGGCGGATCCTCTCGGAAAAAGGCTAATTCCAAAAAGGTCTTCAGGGTTAGGGGAGACAGCGGCTTGAACTTGAAGCCATAGTCCAGACGCAGGATCCCACTTTAATATGAGAGCACTGCCTTGGATTTGGCCCACCGAATAACAAGTAGTACCGGAGCATGACACTCCTAAAACAGTGACGTTGTTGATTGCCATGCTAGAGTCCAGCTTGCGCCAGAAAAATTGAGTCCAGCTTGCGCCATTCCAGTGTTGAAAATTAGGAAGTGTCGAAGTTCCCACTGTTCTCCCAACCGCCCAGACGTCACTAGGTGAATTGGTCGCAACGCCAGAGAAGAAACTTTGAGATGCACCACTGTTGTGTGGAACAACTTTGGTGGTCATCCAGTTTGTGCCGTTGAATTGGAAAGCAAATGGTGCAATGCTTGAACCCGTGTTTCCTGTTACTCCAACCGCCCAGACATTGTTTGAGGCTGAGGCAGATAACCCTTCGATTTCATTGTTTACTCCAGTACCAGAAGGATTTGGAAAATTTGTAATTACATTCCAGCTCGTACCATTGAAGTGTAGCAACAAATTTTGTGTTACCGAGTCCGAATTGATTGAAGAATGTGAACCTCCCGCGTAAATGTTCGTGGAAGATGTTCCGGCTATAGCGAATAGCTCATTGCTACCGCTGTCTGGGTTCGGTGACGAAATGATTTTCCAGCTCACACAATCGTAATGCAAAATCAGTGTTGCAGTTGGCAGTGTTGACGGGTTAATCAGCCGTCCCGCTGCCCAAACATCGCACGGACCGGAGGCCCAGACCGAGCGAAGTTCGTTAATTGCAAATCCGCTATTGTTTGGAGTGGACATAACCTGGACTTTTCCATTTAGAATGTGCAACACCAATGTGTTACGTATTGCATCATTGCCCGAATAACCCACCGCAAAAGCCTCGCTGGGTCCTACCGCAGTGACACCGAAAAGCTGATTTTGTCCAGAAGCATTTGGAGCCTGAACCTCATTCCAGCCCTGACCATAGGCGTGGCCCATGATCAAAGTAAACATAAAAAACAGAGACTTGAACTGATTCATTTTCATTGATTAAACTTTCCTCCTGCAAAATAGGCAATCAGGATTTTACCCTAACGCCAATGTCAAGTTTACTTTACATTAATGTATTTGTCAAGATCATCCAGCACTGACACCTCTTATAGATTGTCAAACTAATGTTTTGTATCCTGTTTTAGTTTTTAACTAACCTTTAAAATCAATTTGACAGGTTAGTTACTTTCGGCTAAGCTTGAATTGAAACTTAATCAGATACTCGCGAGATCTGAGGCGGTTAAATTAACTAATTAATTAAGGACTCAAATATTATGAAAAATATGGATACGAAGACCACCCAAAGAATTATGTCGGTTGATCCCGAAAAAGCAACAGGTGAAGCTAAGGAATTACTTGATGTTGTTAAAGCAAAATTCGGCGCTGTTCCCAATAGCCTCAAAGTAATGGCTAATTCCCCAGCAGTATTAAAAGCCCTTCTTTCATTTGATGGAGCAATAGAGGGCGGTATGTTGCCGTTTGAAACTCGAAACCAAATTGCTATAATGGTGTCTGAAATACATAAATGTCCGTATTGTTTGTCGGTTTTTACTTATATAGGTAAGAATGGCGGCGTTGACGATCATTCTTTGCAATCTTGCCGAATGGCCGGTTCCACTGATCCTAAAATTGATGCAGCATTAAAATTTGCAAAGGCAATTGTAAAGTCCAGAGGTGACATTAAGTCTGAAGATTTTGACAAGGTTAAATCAGCCGGTTATTCTGATGGAGAAATAGAGGAAATTGTAGCTAATGTTGGCTTATATACTTTCAGTAACTATTTTACCCTGGTTACAAAAACAGAAGTTGATTTTCCGCTAGTAAGCCCGAATAAGGAACAAATAATTTAACTTGTTAACTCACAATCCAAATTTAGACTGTTAAACAAATATGCAAAAGGTTTCCGCTAAAAGCAAAAGTCAAAAGAAATTTTTCGTGATTGGAAACAATTTGGCGATTGATTTTGCCAACACCGCTACTGGCGTTGATGGCAAAGAAACCCTGAAATCTTGGCAGGACGTTGCGGACTTTCTGCATGCAAAAAAACTATCTGTTGGAAATCTTAACAGTCCTAAAGACAAATCCGCTTTTGTTTTTGCGCTTAAGTTGAGAACCTTAATCCGCAATATTATAGAATCTATTGTAAGCAAGAAACCTTTAAAAGCCAAAGACTTTAGCGCTCTAAATCAATATTTATCCAAAGCCAGCGGCTTCAATCAGTTTGAGAAGCAACCAGCAGGCCGCTGGCATCTTGGCTGGAAATATGATTTTAATCTTGACGACGACCCGGCAGTGCTCTTTTATCCTATAATCAAATCATTACCCGAGTTTTTAGAATCGGATAACCTCGATTTAGTGCGTAAGTGCGCAAATTGTCCTTTATTTTTTTATGACAGATCAAAGACCCATCTTAGGCAGTGGTGTTCTATGGCTGTCTGCGGTAACAGGATAAAAGTAGCCGCTTTTGCCAGGAGGCAATCAAAATTTTAGGCTTTGGCAGATGTTGAAATTAACATTTCCTTTAGATGCTTCAGGGGAATGAATATTCTAGACATGGATGAATATAGGCAGTGAATAAGCTAATTTAAAATACAATCGTAGTTCTAATATCCTGCACTATGCGACACTGAGTTAGACAAAGTGTAATATAGAGGAAGATTTAAAAGATCGCCAAAATGGCGGTTTTTTTATATCATTAAATTACGCACTAAGAAGATTTGACATATTTTTAGATAGTAATTATATTATTTATATATTTAAATAATATAATTATGGATAATAATATTGTTGAAATAATGAAGGCTTTAGGTGATTCTGCTCGGTTGGAACTTGTTAAACATATTGCTAAAAAGAAAGAGACTGGCTGTGCCGAGCTGTTAAAGGTTTTTAAGATGCCCCAACCTACTTTATCACGCCATCTTAACATTATGGTTGATGCTGGAGTATTATCTTTTAGAAAAGAGGGCGTAATAAATTTTTATAAGATTGAAGATAAATCTTTGAAAGAGAATGGTTTAAATATTAGTCAAATTATAAAATAATTAATTTTTTGAAAGGATATTGTGGAAAAAAATGATAAAAAAGTTTGGTTAATAACCGGTAGCTCGTCCGGATTGGGAAGAGCTTTGGTTGATGCAGCTACTCAAAAGGGCGATAAAGTGATAGCAGCAGTTCGTGACACAGATCCCGTTAAAAATAAGGCTTCTTTTCCGGAAGGCGTCAAAGTTATTAAAATGGATGTAACAGACCCAGCAGAGATAAAAAAAGCAGTACAATCTGCGCATGAATCTTTTGGCCGTATTGATTATTTGGTTAATAATGCCGGATCAGGAGTTTATGGAGCAATTGAAGAAGGTACTGATGAACAAATGTGTTCTCAAATAGAAACCAACCTTATTGGAGCAATGCGTGTAATTCGTGAGGTATTGCCGATTATGAGAGAACAAAAAGCAGGTCATATTATTCAGATATCTAGTTCTCTTGGTCAAGCGGTTATTCCAGGATTTGGTTTTTATGATGCAAGTAAATGGGGTATTGATGGTTTTGCCGAGACTTTAAATTCCGAAGTCTCTTCACTCGGTATTAAAGTCACAATTGTTGAACCAGGCGGTATGCGCACAGATTTCTTTACTCGTGGATTGGTTGTAAGTACGCCAATGGATGCATACGATAAAACGCCAGTTGGCGATATCAGACGAGCAATGGCTGCTGGTCAAATGACCCTGGTGGGAGATCCTCTAAAAGTTGCTAAAGCAATTTTAGAAATATCAGATAATCCAAACCCTCCGCTACGTCTTGTCTTGGGCAGCGACGCATATGATATGGTAAAAAAATCTTTGCAGTCCCGTCTTGAGGAATTAGAAAAGTACAAAATGATTACAATGACCACTGACGTTTCGGCATAATAAATATTAATTCTAATAAATCCTGATAGAAATATTGGGATTTATTAATTTAATTGTGATAATTGTCGAGAATTAAGTTAGTGCTAACATCCGTCACTATGCGACCCGAAGTGAATTAAGTCAAGCAGGTTTCTTTAACTCACCACAACCTCAATTTTTTATTCTTCAAAATCAGCTTGTTTTTTAAGCAGGAAAGTAGCTCGCGCTTTTCCATTGGCGATCCTTCTTTCAAAATATACTTGGCACAATTTTTGCCATCAATAGTTTTGGTGCTGACGATTTGCCTTTCAGTCATGCCTAAAACACCGCTTCGGAATTTGCTGTGGCGGTCAAGTTCCAATTGAATTTTTTCTTTTAAACCCAACTGGTCTAAGCTCATTTGGTCAACTATGCCAAGTAGTTCAGTTATTAAAATTTCCTCCCTAACGTAACCACGCTGACAATCTATATCTTTTGCTCTAGTACAGCCGTAGTAAACATAGCGATTTGTTGAGCCGTCTATCAGTGATTTAAATTTTTCAAATGCCGTGATTCCTGACCCGCAATGGCCACAGCTCATTAGTTTAGTAAATGCAAATTCTTTGTTGTAGGACCTGTTGGGATCATTTTCACTAAATTTTTTTTGCGCTTTTTCAAAGAGTTCTTTTGAGATTAGGGGAGAATGTTTGCCCGTGTACCAGTGACCACTCTTTTTGGGGTATTCAAAAGTGCCGTAGTAAAATGGATTATGCAGCAAGAGATAAAGATTACTCAACATAAATTGTTTCCCAGTTTTGGTGGTAAAATTGATTTCTCTTAACCAAGTATAGATTTTCCTACCGCTCCAACCATCATTACCGAATTTTTCAAAAATCTGCTTTACAATTGGCGCTCTTATGGGATCAGAAATCACGCTTCCAGGTCTGTCTTTTCGGTTTTCATTAAGGTAGCCGGTCGGAGCAACTCCCGGCCAAAATCCCATTTCAACCCTTGCTTTCATGCCACGCTTGACGTTTAAGCTTTTGTTATCATTTTCAAGTTTGGCTTGTGAGCAAAGGATCATAAGTAAAAACTTTTCATTAGGGGAATTGGTAAATTTCTGGCCATAAGTCCGGATTTCAGCCAGAAGTTTTTGGTCCATGAGATCAACCAAGCTTCCGAGATCGCCGGCATTGCGGCTTAGTCGGTCTGGTGCCCAGGTTAAAATGGCATTGAATTTCCCGGACCTTAGATCTGAAACCAGTTCATTGAAAATTGGCCTTTGGCCAGAAGCTTTGGCTGAATGACTTTCCTGTTTCATCTCCACTATATTTAATCCTTCACGCTGGGCAATTTCGAGCATCTCTTTGACCTGCGAATCAATGCTTAAAATTTGCTTTTCTTCCTGCTCAGTCGATTTACGGGCATAGAGACAATATTTGATCGGCATAGTTGGTGGCGGAGCAGCGCTGTTTATGTGTTCTGCAATTTTTTGAATTTCCATAATTTAAGATTAATAATCAAGCTCTTGCGGATTACTTCGTGGTTTTTCTTCCATGCCCTCATGATCAAGTATTGGGTTTAGGAAAGGTGTTATTACACCGTCTATCTACTGTTTTGCTTTATTGTCAGTAGCCTTACCGCAAACTACAACACATGGATGACGCAGAGGGTAAAACAGTGCAAGTTGATAACTCAAATTCCATAAAAGACCATAAACTATAAGGAAAGCAAATGAGACACTAATTTTTCAGTGTCTCATGCTGAAAAGCCCTTTAAACATTGTTCAGAAACAGTAAAATCGAAGGATTCCGGGACATGCGTACCAGTGTCTCATTTGTCTCATTTTGTGTCCCATTTGTAAAAATTGGACAAACGGTTTAGACACCACTGTACTGTCTAATTATGTCTATCAATCCCGAAAAAATGACAGTGTCACAAACTCCTTTTCTATGTCACTTTTGTCACTTTTTAAAATTTTAAACCCGACCGAGGTGCGTCAAAAACTGGTCTGGTAGAAGTGCTAAAAAGGCCTTATAATGTTGCTATTGGTCAGGCTAGAGACCGACGTGGGGCACCAGAAGGATTAATTTTATGGTTCGTTTCCATTGGCAAAATATTGCTCAACCTGGACAGGGTTCTTTGCCCGGTTTGCAGCCGACAAAATTTCAGAAAAATTCATTGAGATTTTTTTTGGTTTGGTTGGTTTTGTTCGTTTTATTTTTGGCAGCAGCCTTTTTGGTGGATGGTTCTTTTACAACTGTGTATTTATCAATGCAGCGGCTTGAAGTTTTATCGCCGCCATCTTATCCTGGTTTAGTAACTTTTGGTTTTCTAGCCTTGTTAGGACTTGTAATTTTTTGGCGGGGCATTTCAATCAAGAGTAAGGCGGCAATTTTTATCGGAGCGGTTTGGTTTCTTGGTACAGGGTTCGGTTTCTTTATCAACGCAAGGAGCGCTTCAATTATTCTGGATGCGTCACAAAACACCGCGCGGGTTGTAAAATATTCACTTAGTATCAGGCCCGAAGTTCAAACGATTACGCTCAACCAGATTAGTTCCGCGCAGGTTAATTCTGTAGTTGCAGCCGAGTTATTGACCTTGAATTTAAAAGACGGCAGTGTGATTTCTTTTACGCCGTTTTCTAGCCGCAAGGGACAAAGCCAGGCAGCTCAAGCAATCAATAATTTTCTGGCCGCAAATAAAATTAATTAATTTATGGGCCTATAGTTCAGTGGTAGAACGCGTCCATGGCATGGATGAGGTGGGAGTTCGATTCTCCCTAGGTCCACCAACTAGTGAGGCTTGGGACTAAGGCCGAGATGGGTAGTATGTGGTGTTTGGGAGAAACACTGATCGCTAAAGTCAAGTTCGAGTTGGAATTTCTAAATATAATAAAAGATATCCGTTTTGAGCAATAAAAAAGTAAATAAAACTATATGAGCGAAAGGCATCCAGGAGAGCCGCCCGCACTTGATATGAGGCGACAACAATCAATAGAAGACATGTTAAAATTAGCAGTAAAGAAGCCTCGCGCCCCAGTTGCTTATTCTGAAGCTTTGGGTTATATAGAAATTCCTGTAAGTGTACTTGAGTATTGTGACGAGCCAGGAGCATTAGGTGTCACTGGCGCAACTTTTGGTCTTGAAAGCAATTACACCCCTGGACTAAGAGAAAAAGCTTTGAAAGCCCTGGTTGAAGCAAGATTAATATCTAAGCCACTCTTGAAGGATGCTACAGACTTAAAAATAAGTTGGGTAGGATTGGCCAGCGAAGCTGCTAATCGAATTAGGCAGGAGCATAAGAAATAAATAATCAAAAAAAGCGGTTCTTTCGAACCGCTCCATAGCGCGTATTGAACGCTATTTTTGTTTGACGACGCCGCTGTTGGTGGGGAACAAGAATGCGAATCGTTCATCCAAACCGAACCTTATCTCTTGAGGACCGGACGAGCTGTCTATCTGAGTATGACAGACATCGATCCAGTTTCCCTCGACATCCTTGTCAAAGCAGAGGATCACATTGTCGCCATCCATATCTTTTATGGGATCCATGGCAACGGTGACACCCGCTTCGAAGATGTCATCCGAGTGTTTTTCGAAGCAGAGTTGAAGTGCCGCTGCAATCGGGCATCTTAGCAGGCCAAAGTCTGCTGCTTTTGCAATGACTTCAGACAGACTTGCCGGTTTTTCAAACCCCAACTCTTCCAAAGAAGGGAAGATGAGAAGGAATGCGCGTTGCTTGATTGCTGCTGGCGCCATCGGTAGTGATTCCGGGCTAATTTTCTTGCCCAGAAGCGATTCCAGACGCTCCCCAAGTTTGTATCTGGTCTCAGCAAGCCCGGCTTTAAATCCTTGAGTACCATCGAAAGAAACTATCACAAGCTGTGTTGAGCTGTGGGTAAAAATCCGCAGACCTCCAAGAATCTTTTTCAACTGTTCTCGGTTTTTGGATTCAATCCAGTGTTGCATTGTCCCGGCTGAGATGGGTGGAAGGTTCTCCGTGACAGCCGCAATGAAGGCTGCCGTTTGTCGATCAAGAGTTTTCATGCGTTGCATGTTTTTTCTCCTTACTGACATTTTTGAATTTCGGATGACTCACCGACGGGAGGCGCGTCTCAGAAACTGAGACGGGCGGCCTGGAAACCAGTAACTGGCATCCAAAACGCCCATCTCAGTCCAATAGGGAGCTGTAAAGCCGGAAATATTTATGGCATCGTCGTTGTCCTCCTGTAAATGAGTCTATCCGTTTGAATTGGCGGATCTACTAGATCGATTTTTTGTCGCTCTTGTCGACTCACCAGAAATGACGAGATTAAAAGAGAGGCAAAAAAGTGGTTTTATGACAAGACAATATACAGTATTTTTGCTATTTTGTCAAAGGCCTTACAAGTTTGCTGTGTTAGGATTAGAAACCGAGATGAGCATAAAATTTAAAGAAAAAGGCGGTCAAACTGTAGCCGCCTTTGGTCTTTGGTATGAGTTATTAAAATACTTACTCAGTTTTACTTTCTTTATCAGGGGAAATATTTTTAATCCAATCTAAAGCTTCCGCTGGATTAGTTGTTTGCCTTTCAAATGTTGCATGCCCCGATTTTGAAAGGGTGATCTCACCACTTCTATTATCCATTTCCAAAATTATTTGATTGTCACCATTCTCACCAATTCTAATTGTCGTGATTTCATTTTTTTGTGTGATCGTTGCTTCGGGAACTATTTGTTTGATCTCGGAAGACAGCCAGCTTGTAGCCGCTTCCGGATTTGGACCTATTTCTGCTCTGTTCATAATTTAAAATTAATTTCTTTATTTTAGTATATCAGATTCAGAAAAAATTAAATAAACACTAGACCGAGAGGCCTAAAAATAGACCTGGTAAATTTTTAAAAAAAGCCTTAGAATATTGCTAGTTTTTAGGCCAGAGTCCGATTCGCGGCTTTTGAATACCGTGCACCTTCAGAATTTTATATTTTTTTAGCAACCAAAAGATGGCATTTATAGAGTCGATCTTTGACCGGACTGATCGGAACTAGGTAATCAATATTTTTTAGTTCTGTTTGTATGATCCAATTATCGGGGTAGAGCAGGGTTTTCATATCTGAAACCCGTAACCTTTTTGGAGTAGGGGAAAGCGCCCAGTCATAAGGGTCAACCAGTAATAAAATTCCGTTTTTTTGGAGAAGCTCAAAGATTTTTTGAACCAGCGCAGCCGGGTTAACCACTCGATCTAATACATTGACGCAGCTGACTAAGGAAAAAGAATTTTTTGATAAAGAAGCGGAAAGAAAATCGTTTTGAATAAATTCAGCAGCATTTTTTTGTGGTACGTCAAACTTTATTTCTTTGATGCCTTTCTGAATTTCCCGGCAAAATTTGATAAAAATTTTGCTGCTGTCTATGCCTACCGACTTTTTTGCCCCCATTTTTGCAAATTCAAAGACAAGCCTGCCAGTTGCGCAGCCAACGTCTAGCGCTAACGTCTGTGAATCGATGTACTTTGAAACAGTAGAGATGAGTAACTGATAAAAACTCTCGGATTGATAGCAGGGATCGCTTAACAGGAATGGTCCATATTGTGACCTGATGTAATTATCGAGCAGGGCAGCCTGTTCATAGCGATTTTTTTGGAATGATTTTAGAATTTGACCAAGCATGTTTTATACTTTTATGTATAATAGCAAAGGCTTGTAGGGTTTTCTTGATGATTGGCCATTGGCTTGAATCTCTGGCAAAATATTTATATAAATAATAATTTATGGGCCTATAGTTCAGTGGTAGAACGCGTCCATGGCATGGATGAGGTGGGAGTTCGATTCTCCCTAGGTCCACCAAAAAGCCGCACCAGCGGCAGAAAGTATAATTATGGCAGATGATGACAATAAAGCGTATAACACTTCCGTGAATAGAGTGGCGAGGATGAAGACTCTGGCCTCTCAAATTTATAATAAACTAAATAATTACAGTCCAAAAAACAGTGTTGAAGATCAGACCAAATGGATGGAGTCAGATTTGCGAGAGGTCGCGGGTTGGGCAAATAGTTTGGCTGATGACATTTGGTACGTCGAGTAGATTGACGGGATATGGCTCAATTGGCTAGAGCGCTCGCTTCGGGTGCGAGAGGTTCCCGGTTCGAGTCCGGGTATCCCGACCAAAATTATTTACGTTGCAACGGCAACGTTTACATAGGAAGTGCATAGCGAGGCGTAAGCCGAGCGGTTATGCTGAAGCGGTTTTATATTGTTGAATGAAGATTTCATCGAATTGAGCTGATTGTTGTCCAATGGAAAATCAAAGGACCTTGGGATTAAAACGGAATAACAGCCTGATGTTTTGGGCCCAGGCCTTGCTTAGTGTCAAAACTATAAACGTGGTCAGCGTTCTTTTTTATCTAAGTCGTGGACTGACCTTAGCGCAAGTTTTTTATACCGGAATTGTTTGGACGGTTGTAAATTTTTTGGCTGATCTGCCGTCCAGCTATCTGGCGGATAAGTGGGGCCGCAAGAAAACAATAATTTTGGGGGTTGTTTTATCAAGTTTTTATCCGGTAGCTTGGATTTTTGCGCATGGTTATTATCAAATGTTGATCGGATTTGTAATCTACGCGATGGGCTTTGCCTTCATTACCGGAGTAGATGAGGCCTTGCTATATGACAGCGCAAAGGAGCTTGATCAGGAAAAAGATAGCCTGAAATATCTTGGAAAATATTTTTCAGCACAACGAGTGTTTAAAATTTTTACCCCGATTATAGCGGCTTTGATTGCAAAGGATCTGACCAATGCTCAGTTCATAATATTGCTTGTGATTGATGCTGGCACCAGCGTTATCGCTTTGCTCTTTGCATTTTTCTTAGTTGAGCCGGATCATTATATCGATTTGAAAGAGAGCACCGGTAGAAACTTGGCCGATGCCTGGAACGCAATAAAGTCTGATCAAAATTTTGCAAAAGCTGCATTGAGTCGGCAGATTTTGCTTTCAGCAACTTTCGTGCTTTGGAGATATTATCCCAAGGTTTTCGTAGATGTTGGGGCGAGCATTGTCGCGGTAGGAATCATGACCGCGGCATTTCAAGCTGCGCTATTTGTATTCGAACAGAATGTTAAAAAGTTTTTTCCAAATAAGAACATAGAGACCAGAATCGGCTTTTTAAATTACAGCCTGGTTATTTCGACCATACTTTTTGTTCTGTTTTGGTATGTCTTTAGCAACAAGTATTTGTTGATGGCAATTTTTGCTTTGATTCTCGCCAGCGAAACCGCCCGGTGGTCAATGTTCTCTCAATATTTCAACTCTAAAACCCATTCATACAACAGGGCGACCACACTTTCGATGTCCGGGTTGCTTAAGGCGGTTCTGGACGTCCCATTTTTGTTTATCGGCGCAAAACTTGTTAGTCTTAACATTGTTTACCCGTTTATTTTCGTAGCTTTTCTGGGGGTCATAACCGTTATTTTCTTTAGGTTTAAGTCCTCGGACGCCCAGCGATATGCAATTTCCCACGTTTAAAAATGAATTGGAGTGTTTTGCAAAAGGCCATACTTTAGTTGCCGGATGTGATGAAGTTGGGGTTGCTCCACTAGCCGGACCAGTGGTTGCTGCAGCGGTCATTATTGATCCGAATTCAATCAAAGGATATCGCAGCAAAAGCAAGTGGTATTATAGAGTTCGCGACTCCAAAACTACCTATGAAAACGAGCGGCCGCAGTTGGCAGAGGAGATTAAAAGCCATTGCTTGGCATATGGAATAGGCGAAGTGGATCCGTCCGAGATTGATTTGATCAATATACATAACGCTTCGATGCTGGCTATGAAGAACGCTACTGTAAACATGCTTCAAAAATTATCGGACCTTAAGCAACAAAAAATATTTTTATTCGTAGACGGAAAATTCACCATAAAAGATTTAGATTTAAGAAATCTTTTACAGAAAGCGGTGGTGGATGGTGATGCCTTGGTCTTATCAATTTCGGCAGCTTCAATAATTGCAAAGGTTCACAGAGATGAAATTTTAAAACAGTTGGATTTGAAACGTCCGGAATACGGATTTGCAAAACACAAGGGTTACAGTACTAAACAGCATCGGCAAGCGCTATTGCAACACGGGGTGAGTGAGTTCCATCGTAAAAGTTTTTTGAAAAAATTTGATTTGAAAAGCGCTTGAACTTGTCAGCTAGTTTGTTAGGCAAGTAAAGTGCTATAGGGCGGGGAAGAGTGGCCGAGTGGTTGAAGGCGCGGCTCTCGAAAAGCCGTATGGGGCCAAAAGCTTCATCGTGGGTTCGAATCCCACCTCTTCCGCCAAATATTTATAAATTAAACACGCAAAAGCGTGTTTTTTATAATAAAAAAAGCGATAACCTGTTTGTTGCAGATTTATCGCTATTTAAGTTCGAAAACCGACCGATGCTTAGCCTCCGCTCTTTGTCCACCAGTTCGATGGTTCAGGTTTCGAAGAGCGCAGGGTGCAGGCCCAAAGCGCAGGAATCAGTTCCAGATTTCCGCTTTCGGTAAGCTGGTTTAAGAAATATTTCCGTTCCTCGCGCCGTTGACCCATAAATTCCCCCAGCTCACATAACCCAGTGAAGCCGTCGTGAGAACCGGTCCAGGTCATGTTGCTTGGGTACCGGATCGGATTTTTGAAAAGTTCCAGCCCGACCGAAAATACTTTGTCGACCATTTTATGAAAATCTGGAGGATCAACAAAGTAGCTGGTCATTGTCTGAGCAACTAGCATATTCCATTTCCTGTCGCTTGGCCGGTCATTGCCAGTGAACTGGGCATTGTCCGTGGCCAGCGAGCGCCTGATTTCTTCAACAGCCAGATCCGCCGAAACGTTGTTGAAGGCTTCTTGTTTTTGCTCTTGAATCTTGGCATTGTCTCCAGGACTTTGGTCAAGATTTGGGAGCAGATATTGCAAACCAAACGCTTTATATTCCGGAGCGATCTGATTGTATTTTGACATTGCATCCGCAAGGTCCGTAGCGCTATAACGGATGTAAGAGCCGAGCGAAGAGTTTTTATTGTATTCAATTTCTTCCGGAGTCAGTGGTCTGCAGACTCTGGCATGGAATCCAAATGCCTTGGTTGGATCTTCACCATTCTGCGGTTTGCAGATTGCTGAATATTTTTCATCAAGGTCTTTGTAATTCTTTATCATGCCGCAAGACTTCGCAATCCAACCTAGATTTTCGCCTTCGTATCTAACTCCGCCGACATAGTGGAACTCTGTTTGTTTGGAAGTAGTCTCGGTTTCATCCAGGCGTTTCAGCCATACTCGCAACGCCAGCTCAAACCAATCTGCCGGGGCTTTGCCCTGGAGATTGGTTAGCATGAAGAAAAATCCTTCTTTTTCGTCAATGAACCTTTCTGCTGTCCTGTCAGAAAAATTCCGCAGGATGTCATTTAAGACCTTGGAGAACCATGGTATGGCTTGCGGGTTATCCCGTGCGCCGGGATAACCGACAGCTGTTTGGTAAACCAAGGCCATGCCTCGGGTTGGATAGCCGCCCAGTTGGGCGCGCAGGTCGCCAAGGTCGACGCACTCAGTAAATGCGTTAAGCCATCCCGAAGGGCCGGCACCTTCAACGTATTTTGCGCAGAACCTGGAGAACGCTACCCCGCTGGTGTCGTACCAATCGGTTTTTTGAGTATCGCACTCCGTGTAGACTCGCGGTTGAGGAGGCTCAACCCTAGCGAGCATTTCCAAGGCGGCGTGCAAGTCAGCTTTGCTAATGCACTCAACGCAATTTTTTTGAGCGTTGCTTCGGTTATAACCAAGCGCATCGTTCAAGGTTGCTGTGAAAGCTGCTTCAGCCGCTTTTGTCACCGCTTCTTTGCTGCCATATATTGTCGCGGTGGCATGGCACATGCTGACCAAGAAAATTTCGTAATTGACCGGGCCTATTAACGACGGAATCGCGTTGGCATAACCCGTTTGCAGCTGGTTGATCAATTCTTCTTGTTCGGTTATTTCATGAGGCTGTTTATCAGCGGCGGTTTTATGGATCGCCGATTTTTTGAGCTTATTTGAAGTTGTCTGACCCGAAGCAAAAATGCTGGGCAGGCATAACATAAGGGCAACGGTCGAAGTTGCCAGTTTTCGAATTTGCATGATTCCTCCGACAGACATGGAATGAGCCAATCTGGCAAACAATTTTACTAATTAATAAGGTATCTGTAAAGTGCGTTTTATGTCTTTAGGGTTGGATCGGCACTTTTTTTTTAAAGCCATAATTGTTATTATTAACGGGTAAATTCAAAGTAAAGCTGGATTAATGTCAGTAAAAATTACTTACTTTGTGCACGCTACCAGCGTGGATAATGAACAGGGGATTTGTTCGGGTTGGAATGAGTCGATCCTGTCTGAGCAGCCCGGCCGGAAATATATTTTGAAATAAAAATGAAAAATATTTTGGATCCAAAGAAACACGTTAAACCTTTGAAATTCTTTTTGTCCGTGAATAAGGGCGAAATGAAGTGGTTTGTTTTCAACGTTATTTTTTATTGCTGTGGCGCGCTTTCAATTATTTTGGGATTGCGTTTTTTTAGTAGTGCCATTGATTCATTGACGCTCCGTAGCGGCATTCACGTTACCGGTCTTTTGGTTTTGACCTTGCTTTGTATCGTTGGATATGAGCTATTTTACCGAATCGGTCATATTTTTGAGATTATAATGCAATCGCATTTCCGCAAAAATATAAAAAGAGCATTGTTTGCGCATATCTCTTCTTTGCATTTTGGTTATTTTGCGGACCGTTTTGCCGGAGAAATTGCCCATAAGATCACGGCAACAACTGATGCCTTTGAGCGGCTGAGCTTGATCGCCAGCAATGAATTTTTTGAGGGCGGCGCTGTTATTTTGGTTTCCGCCGTATCGCTTGCTTTCGTCAATATTTACTACGGACTTGTAATTTTGGCGTGGTTGGTTATTTTCATGATCGGTTATTGGCCAATCAGCAAAAAAATGAACCAGGTCGCCGGAGATTACGCTTTTTCGGAAGCGCAGACCTCGGGGAAATTGGTTGATGTTTATGGCAACATCAGTTCAGTAAAAGTTTACGGCAAGAACAAAGATGCCAATCGAATAAATCAGCAAATAGACCAGGAAACTCGGGCGTTTCAGGAGATGGGCAAGTGGGATATTATCACCTATAACTACGAAGGCATTTTAATAATTTTGTTATCTGCGGCTTTAATTCTGGTTAGCGCGTATTTATATAGTAATCATTTGGTCACCCTCGGAGCGATAATCTTCGTGGCCACGGTTGGCTTGAGACTTTTTAATATCGGTTGGGAGCTGGGCAGAAACGTTGCTTTATTTGTACGTTATCGCGGCGAAGCTTTGCAAAATTTAAATGACTTGATCGTCGCTCCCTCAATTTTGGATGGGCTGCATTCAGGTGCTATTCAGGACCGGGTTGGAATTGAATACAGAAATGTTGTTTTCGGCTACAAGGATGAGATAACGGTATTGGATAACTTTTCTTTTCATATAAGACCTAATGAAAAGGTTGGGATAGTCGGTTTAAGCGGCGCTGGCAAAACTACTTTCGCTAATTTATTGTTGAGATTTTTTGATCCGCAGAGCGGCGCTATTCTTTTGAACGGAATTGATATACGTAATTTTACTCAAGAATACCTGCGTTCACACGTTTCGTATATTTCTCAGGATACATCGCTGTTCCATGCAACAATCGCGGAAAATATCGCTTATGGTTCGCAGGCTGCCTCTCCCGCAGATATCGAGGTTGCGGCTGAGCTTGCTTATGCCGATGATTTTATTAAATCCTCGCCGAATGGTTATCAGAGCGTGGTCGGCGAACGCGGTATCAAACTTTCAGGCGGGCAGCGCCAGCGGATTGCAATTGCCAGGGCACTGCTTGCTGATCGGCCGCTATTTTTATTGGACGAGGCGACCAGCGCGCTTGATAGCGATAGCGAAGAAAAAATTCAAAAAGGATTGGCAAGATTAATCGAAGATAAAACCGTGATTGCGATTGCACACCGCCTTTCCACGCTTTCACACATGGACCGAATAATTTTTATTGAGAACGGAAAAATAGTTGAAGACGGTACTCACCAGCAATTGCTCGCAAAAAATGGCAGGTATGCCGTGCTTTGGCGGATGCAGGCCGGGGGATTTTTGCCCGCGGATCTAAAAGAACCTTCGGTTGACAGGGCTACGGCATGAAAAATATTTTAATTTTGTATACTTCAATTGGCTACGGTCACAAAATGATCGCCGAAAATATTGGTTCAGCATTGCGCGGTTCTTTTCAAGTTGAGTTAGTTGACCTTGCTGAGCTTGAAAAAAACAGCCCGCTGATGGAGCGGGGTACGAAATTTTATTTTTGGATGATTAAACGCTGGCCCGGTCTTTGGAAATTTTTTTACACCAACAAATTTTTTTTGAATTTAACCTTGCCGCTGCGGGTGCCGGTCGCCGGTTTCAAATATCAAAAAGTTTTAAATCTGCTTTCCAAAAAACATTATGATGCGGTAATCTCCGCGCACGTTAATGCCTCAGCGATACTGTCTTTTCTTAAGAAAAAAGGGCTTTATAAAGGTAAATTCATCATTGCTTTTTCTGATTTTCACCTGCATTGGTACTGGGTTTATGATAATGCCGATTTATACCTTGTAAATATTGCTGAACAGCGGCAGCAGATGCTCGCCGGAGGAGTGCCAGCTGATAAAATTTTGGTTTGCGGCATGACCATGCAGCCCAAAAAACAATTTGACCGGATTGAGGTTCGCAAAAAATTTGGTTTGCCTGAGAAAGCAAAAGTAATTTTGGTGATGAGCGGCAGCAAAGGTTTGATGTTTGATCCGAAATTAATCGACCAGCTCAAGGGGCTGGACGCAGAAATTCTGGTAATCTGCGGAAAAAATCAAACCTTGGAAAAGCAAATGCGCCGGAAATTCGAGAAAGTCCAAAATGTTAAGGTTTATGGTTATCTTGAAAATTTGACAGAACTCTACGGCGTAACCGACATCGTGGTCACCAAACCGGGCGGATTAACTGTTTCAGAATGTTTGCAATATGGGTTGCCGATGTTGATTCATTCCTGGCTTCCGGGTATGGAACAAATGAATTATCAGTATTTGGTGGAGCGGAGTTTGGTATTGCCGCGCACTAAAGATCTTAAAGAGCAGATTAGAAGCGAACTCGACAGTGGTGACTTTGCCAGGCAATTACAAATCAATTCATACCGCAGCGCAATTGTTGCTGACGGCGCAAAAATTCGCGATAAATTGACTGAATTAATTTAATTGAGTAGTATAAAAATACTTATGGCAAAAAGATCTTTTTTTGGAAAATTGATGGGCGGCGAAGAGCAGCCTCAAAATCAGAATATCCAACAGGACCCGGTGCAGCAGCCGGCTGAGCAGTTCCCGGCTCAGGTAGTCGAAGAAGTTGAAATTCAAACCGTAGAAGAAGAGCAGACTATTTCTCCGCGCGTTGAAAGTGAAGAATGGCTTTCAGAATATGAAGGTGAATTGAATATTGATATGTATCAAACCAAGGACAATGTCATTATCAAATCTACGATCGCCGGAGTTAAGTCAGAAGATTTAGACATAACCATTGCTAATGATATGTTAACTATCCGCGGCGAGCGCAGACGCGAAGAGCGGATTGAGCAGGAAGATTATTTTTACCAGGAATGTTACTGGGGCGGATTTTCCCGCAGCGTAATTTTGCCGATTGATGTTGATACTGAAAATATAGAAGCAGATCTAAAAGACGGTATCCTGACAGTGATACTGCCGAAAGCGGCCAAGGCAAAGACTAAGAAGATAAAGGTCAAAAGCTAAATTGAAATAAAAAACCGATCGGATGTTCCGACCGGTTTTTTGAGAATATGTCTAAAAAGTTTCTCTTTCTTCCAGATATTTCAAGACCTGTTCAACCGGAAGCAGGTCGCCCTGGGCAGTATGTTTTTGGATTTTTTCTAGTTCGCTTCTAATAAAATCCACCGGGCGTCCTTTAGTTTCGCCCTGGTAGTGGACAATTTCTTTGTGCCAATTCAAAGGCAGCGCAATCATATTATAAACCCTGATCGGGTGAAACTGCTTTTTTAGTTCGGTTATCAAATGCATGAATGCCCGTGTTTGTTGGTAAGGCGGAGCGGTAATCCAGACTTCTTGCCAGCCGAACATTTTTGCGTGCAAAGCTAGTTTTTCAGTTTCGGTTTTACTGCTAGTCTCATTTTCTGGCGGTGCAATCAGGACAATGTTGTCTTCTTTTATGCCGTTTTCCCGCAATCGTTTATGCCATAGCCGAAAATCATAGCCGTTGCCAACCCCGCCGCTGATCGCAACTTTAATTTTTTTTGGCCCGGCGATGCTTGCTGCCGCATCACAGAGTAATTCCAAAAAACTTGCTGGTTCCGAGAATATATAAAAAGCATCCGGTTTGTTTGCCGGCGGAACGTCGCAGAGCACCATCGTGTTAAGTTGGTATAGTTTTTGATCGATCATAAGAAATAGGCCGATGTTATTCACATTATAAACTAGTTTTGTGGTAAAATTAAGATATTGATTAAGCTTTTCAGGCCGTTTGACGGCGCTGATAAAAATCTGACATGGGTAGACCGAAAAAACAAAAAGAACATCTGATTCCAAAACCCGAATTGCATTTAAGCGATGAAACCAAGAAGGGCGTTGCCGTAATTATCTTCGTTGCCCTGTTTTTTATTAGCATGCTATCGCTTTTCGGGGTTGCCGGGACAGTAGGCTCCTATATTTCAAAATTTTTGGTTTTTGGATTCGGCGTAATAGCCTACTTTGTGCCCATTGCTTTTTTGCTGATTGGCATAGCGCTTTACCGTCAGCCGATCAATGAAGAAAAAAAAGGGCATTATTATTTTCGAACATATTTTGGCACTTTCATTTTGGCCGGGGCTCTTGCCGGTTTGATTCATATTTTTTATATGCGCAAAGGCGCAGGAGCTTTTCAGTTGGTTGCCACCAGCCACGGCGGTGGTTATCTTGGCGCGCTTTTTGCCTGGCCGTTTTTCACGCTTACAGGTTTTTGGGCCGCTTTGGTTTTATTGATTGCATTAATGGCCATAGGGCTGCTGGTTACGTTCGATGTTTCTTTGAACGCTTTGATGCCAGGTAGAAATGAATCGGATGCGGAAAAACCTGCAAAGAAAGTAAGCGTTGATGTTGCGCCGATCAAAATCAATGGCATGTCCAAAAGCGGCTTTGTAAGTGAAAAAGTACAGGAACGCAACCGAGCTTTGGACCTCGGAAAACTAAAAGAAAAATCGGCTGTGCCGCGAGAAGCCGAACCGGTTATTGCTGAAACTTCCGACAAGAAAGTAGATTTGGATGCGATTGTATTGGATGACCGCAAGGATTGGAAGCTTCCGCCGTTTGATTTACTTGAAGATTCCAAAACCGCAGTAGACAGCGGCAACATTGAAATGAATGTTTCAATCATCCAAAAGACCTTATCTGATTTCGGTATTGATGTTGAAATGGGAGAGGTAAATGTCGGACCGACCGTCACTCAGTACACTTTGCGACCTGCGGTTGGCGTAAAGCTTTCACAGATCGCCGCATTACAAAATGATTTGGCTTTGGCGCTGGCGGCTCATTCTTTGCGCATGGAGCTACCGATTCCGGGCAAGGGCCTGGTGGGTATTGAACTGCCGAACAAGAGCACGGCACTGGTGCGTTTGCGTGAAGTGCTGCAGACTGAAAATTTTGTAAAACATCCTTCTAAGCTTGCATTTGCTTTGGGTCGCGATGTTGCCGGCCATCCGATGGTTGCCGACTTGGCGCGCATGCCGCACTTACTGATTGCCGGTGCGACCGGCAGCGGTAAAAGCGTTGCGCTCAATTCATTTTTGATTTCACTTTTGTATCGCAACACTCCGCAGGATGTTAAATTTATCGTGGTTGATCCAAAGCGGGTGGAAATGAATTTATATAACGGCATTCCGCATCTGTTGACGCCGGTGGTTACTGATCATGATAAAGCGGTGAACGCTTTGAAGTGGGCGGTGGCCGAAATGGACCGGCGCTATAAACTTTTGGCTGAAGCCGGCAAGCGCAATATTTCCGAATTTAATGAAAGTTCGCTCGTCAAATTACATTACATCATCATCGTCGTTGATGAGCTTGCCGATCTGATGGCAGTGGCGCGCAATGATGTTGAGGCGGCGATCGTGCGTTTGGCGCAAATGGCTCGTGCGGTTGGTTTGCACTTGGTGCTGGCAACTCAAAGGCCTTCAGTCGAAGTTATTACCGGATTGATCAAGGCCAACATTACCGCAAGAATGGCATTTGCAGTGGCATCACAGGTCGACAGTCGGACAATTTTAGATTCATCAGGCGCGGAAAAATTGCTTGGCAACGGCGATATGCTTTTTGTTACCGCTGAGGTGCAAAAGCCGAAGCGTATCCAAGGCACTTATGTCGGCGAAAAAGAGGTCAGTAAGGTTGTCGACTTCTTTAAAAAGCAGGCCGGCGCCGTTATTTACAATGAAGAGATCTTGGAAAAGCCGAAAGGTCCGAGCGGAATCCCGGGTTTAAGCAGCGGAGATGATGGTGGTGACGAGATGCTTCCTGAGGCTGAGCGGGTGGTCCGTGAAGCCGGCAAGGCTTCAGCCTCACTTTTGCAAAGAAGGCTCAGGGTTGGTTATGCTCGCGCCGCGCGTTTGCTTGATTTACTGGAAGAGCGCGGTATAATTGGTCCAGGAGACGGGGCCAAACCGCGTGAGGTTTACGTTAAAGACCAGATCGCTTCAGTAGCAGACGAAGAATACGACGAAAATTATGGCGAAGAAAATATTTGAAACAAAAAAGATTAATATGGAAACCCTTCCCGAGTACCTTAAGGCTGCTCGGGAAAGTTTTTCATATGACCTCAGGCATATAGCTAAAATTACCAATATTTCAGAGAAGTTTTTGTTGGCTTTGGAAGAGGGGCATTATCACCGCTTACCTGCAGACGTATATGTATATGGGTTTTTAAGAAAGCTTGCCGAACTTTATCGGGCTGACAGTGATTTATTGATTTCGCAATATAAAAAAGAGCGCGGCATCCATGAAAATATCAATCGTTCCAGTAACACTAAATCTGCTTTGCGTCCACAACCGTTGCGGTCGAAATTTGTTTTGACTCCAAGAACCATGGCTTTTTCCGGCGCGGCAATTTTAGTGCTGTTTGTGATTGGCTACATTACTTATCAGGTCCATGCAATTAATCAGCCGCCTTTGATAAAAATTACCGATCCGGCTGACGGCAGCGTCATCCACGATTCTTCAATAGTTCTGCGCGGTCAAACCGATCCCGGCGCAAATCTGAGCATTGACGGTCAGGCGGTGCAGGTTGACAGCGGCGGTAATTTTACCGAACCGATTAGTGTTAGCAGTGGTACAAAGATTCTGACCTTTGATGCTTCAAATAGCTTTGGTAAACATTCCAGCAAGCAAATCTCAATTATCGGCGATCTTTCCGGTCAGAACACTGCGACAATAGCCAGCCAGAGCTTTTCCTTAACGGTTAGCGACGATCCTAATCCAACGGTGGTGACAGTTGTAATCGATGGCGGTCAGCCGGAAGTGGTAACCTTCCAAAAGGGAGACACTAAAACTTTCAATGCCACTCAAAAAATAGTTTTGAGCACTGCAGATGCTGGCAGTACTTATATTCAGATTAATGGCGGGCAAAAGTTTAAGCTTGGTAAACCCGGCCAAAGTTTGTCAGATCTGGCTTTTACCGCTGCAAGTAGTAATTCGGGCGGTGGGCCAACAACTCAGGCGGTTTTGGGAGCATCAACTGACAGTCCGGCTGATCAAACTCCAACTTCAGGTCAAAATTCCAATCCGATTCCAAGCTCGAGCAATCAAAACAACAAAAATTCAACTCTAAGCCCGGGCAATTAATATTTATTTAAGGTTCGACCGGTAGAATATGGTAGTATTTAGTAAAAGATAAAGCAAAAGCAATTAATTTTAGAAAAAATGGCAAAGGCAAAGGCAAAACAATCTGAAGGTCGGTTAAAAGCTGTTGAGTCGGCATTGGCCCAGATTCGTGATAAATTTGGCGACGGGTCAATTATGACTCTTGATGAAAATACCAGTCTCAGTGTTGAAAGTGTTCCAACCGGTTCAATTTCATTGGACCTGGCTTTAGGGGTCGGCGGTATTCCTAAAGGAAGGATTATTGAGATTTACGGCCCTGAATCTTCAGGAAAAACCACTTTAGCGATGCATATGGTTGCCGAGGTTCAAAAGCTTGGTGGTATTGCCGCTTTTGTTGACGCAGAGCACGCTTTGGATCCGGAGTATGCCGGTAAAATTGGAGTTAAGCTCAGTGATTTATTAATATCGCAGCCTGATACGGGTGAGCAGGCTTTGGATATTGTGGAAACTTTGGTGCGCAGCAATGCGGTAGACGTGATTGTGATTGATTCAGTCGCCGCTTTAACCCCTCGTGCTGAAATTGAAGGAGAAATGGGTGATAGCCACATGGGTCTGCAAGCGCGGTTAATGTCCCAGGCGCTGCGCAAGTTAACCGGTATCATTTCTAAATCAAAATCAACTGTTATTTTCATAAATCAAATCCGCATGAAAATTGGGGTGATGTTCGGTAACCCTGAAACCACTACCGGCGGTAACGCGTTAAAGTTTTATGCCTCAGTAAGATTGGAAGTTCGCAAAGCCGCTCAGATTAAGCAAGGTGAAAAAATTATCGGATCAAGAGTCAAAGTTAAGGTCGTAAAAAATAAAGTAGCTCCGCCGTTCCGCATTGCTGAGTTTGATATTATGTACAACGAAGGTATTTCCAAAGCAGGAGATTTGCTGGATACCGGAGTTGCCTACGGTGTAATAGAGAAAAGCGGCAATACTTATAATTTCGGGGATGCTAAACTCGGCGTAGGCAGAGAGACCGCCAAAACTTTCTTGAAGGAAAATCCTGAAGTTCAAAATAAGGTTGATCATGCGGTTCGGGAAAAATTTGAAAGCGGCGAGGTTCCGGTAACGGCAGAGGAAGAATAGTGAGTTAAATGTTAAACAATATCACAGAGATGTGGTATTGTTTTTTAATTAAAATCTGTTAAACTATTTTTAGGGCAAGCAATTGCCCTATTTTTATTAGAAATTTAGTTTTGAAAGATTTTTATGGTAGTCAACAAGGCCGAAAAAATTTATTGCAGCTTGGATATTGAGACTTCAGATTTTGACCCGAGCACCGGGGAAATTTTGGAGCTGGGCATGATTTTTTTTAACATTGAACAGGGTAAATTTAAAATCCTACGGGAATGGACCTCAACTTTCAAGGCCGTTAAACCTGTTCCGCCACGAATCTTGGCATTGACTGGTATTGACCCTGAGGAACTGAAAAATTCCGGAAGTTTTCAGGAAAAGCATCGGGAAATACAGGAATTAGTCGAAAACGCCGTGATTGTCGGACATAATATTAATTTTGACATAGGTTTTTTGCAGGGTTACGGCATTAAATTTTCTGGAGACCATGTCGATACTTTGGAACTTGCACAACTATTTTTGCCGACAGCAGTGTCATACAATTTGGAATCGTTAATGAATTTATTGAAGGTTGAACATAAAGAAGCGCATCGGGCGCTCGCTGACGCTCGCGCCGCTCTAATTGTTTTTGATAAACTACTTCGACACTACGCCGCTTTTCCTGAAGAGTTGCAACGGCGTTTGCAGCAGTTATTTTCGGACAAAACCGAAATCGGAGCGTTGCTGCGGATCAAGTTTGAACCAAAGCAATTGCTGGTAGCAGCGCAGCGTTTTCCAATTTTACATAGTGATGAGATAGATCTTTCGCTCAAAGAGCAGGATGCTATTATTTCTTTCCCGTTAGGCTTTGATTATTACCATTATCTCTATGGCGCGCTTTCAAAAACTAAAGAAAAATTAGTTTTAGTGGTACCGAATAGAAAAATTTTGTATGATCTTTGGAAAAATAAATTAGTTTTCCCAATTTTCGAAAACCAAGATTTGTTTAATGAAAAACAATTTGAAAAAAATTTAAAGAAAAAATTGCGCCCGGAGCAGAAATTATTTCTGGGTAAAGTTTTGGTTTGGAAGTACACTAACTGGCAGGTCGAGAGTCTGGTTGATCTAAATTGGTCATTCGGTAATCAATTTCGAGAGATGGTCAGCTATAATCAGGATTTGGAAGCGGTAACGCTGCCGGAATCAAAAGAAAAAATTATCGCAATCGATTATTTCAATTTTATCAAAAGTGACTTCGGCGCTAAACTCAAAAACAGAAAACTTTTGATCCTGGATATCAATAATTTTGAAAACGCATTAACTTATGTTTCGGGCAAAAGAATTTCCTGGGGAGATTTTATTTTTCATCTGCGCCAGATTTATGATCCGGAAACCCAAATTGGAAAAACCGAGGTAGCGGCTGACATTCAAAGCGCGCTTGCTCAGACTGATTTATTTTTCGGTCTGGCAAGCTTAAATTTTAAAAAGATCCACAATCAATCGCAGAATATTCTGGTCGACCATGCCGTTTCGCACAGATCAGAATATGCCGCAATTGCCGCCGCCGCAGAAGGGTTTTGTTCAAAGACCGAACAATTAAATAAAAAAATTAAATCGGAGCGCATTACCAAATTAATTTCAGATCTAAGGACATTTTTTGTAGAAGATCCAAAACTGGTTCGTTGGGTGGAGCTTTCAGAAAATCGATTGACGTTTTTTGCCAGCCCGATAGATTTACATGAAATTGCTGAGAAAAAGCTAAGACCATTCAAGAAAACTTTATTCACTGCTTCTTTGGGTTCGGAAAGTTTAATCAAGTACTTTACCGGCCGTTTGAATTTGCAAGATTTCAAAACTAAAATCATCGGCCAGCAAGAGTTGAGTAAAAAATGTCAGGTCATAATTAGGCCTGATGGGCTGGATCCTAAAAAACTTTTGGATTTGGCGCAAAATTTAGATTTTCCGGCTGCGCTTTTGCTGCCGTCGGGTCTTGCTTTGCGTGAATTTTACGAAAGTAATTTCAAAAAACTGCAATCCCGATACAAAGTGTTTGTCCAAGGCTACACCGGTGGAACCACCAAGCTGCTTGAGAATTTTTCAATCGCAGAAAACAGTTTGTTTATCGCAACTGACAGGTTTGTATTAAAGCAAATAGGAAAAAAACTTAAGGTAAAGACTCTGGTATTGAGTCGATTGCCATTCGAGCAGTTCAATCATCCTCTTTTTGCGGCACAGGCAGAAAAATACCAGAATCAGTTTCTGGATTTTAACATTCCTCGGGCCCTTTATAATTTTCATACATTGATCAGGTTCTTTTATAGCCAGGATCTGGAGAAAATTTATATCTTGGATCAGAAAATTACTAAAGATTACGGAAAATACTTTGTCGATTACTTGAAGTCGCTACCTTTTGTAGAGTTGTTAACCTAAGTTGTTGATATCCCAGCTTTTCCACAGCTTTTACAGTGGTTGTTTACAGCTTAAATTTGTTAAATTTTTCGATATATAAGCCAAAATATCGTAGAGCTTTGACATCGGTGGAAAAATCAGGTAAGATTAATTCAGAAGTTCTTTAACAATACAAACTACAGATGGAGACTTGCTCCCAAATCACGGGCAAAGAGTTTGGAAGCAAATCTCTTGATACTTTCCGTCATAGCCTGTCTAAGCCGCAGGCTGCATGAAAAACAAAAATAAAAAAAATTTGGTTTTTTCCGGTTTTCCTTAAATCGGACAAAAATAAAATAAATACAAAACAAAAAGTTTGGTTTAAGGTCCTAGCGACCACAAGGGAAGTACAAGGTTTGTAGTTTGTAAAATCGGCTTAGTTACAAGCGTTAGTACTGTCCTCCTATGCAAGTACCGCCAGCTGCTTCAGGTTTAGGGCTTAAACAGTTTAAGCCCTGCATCTGAAGCGGCTAGAGGTCGCCGGAAGACGGTAACCCCTAGCGCCCATTTTGGGCATTTTATTTATAAACGGCCCTTAAAGATGGGCGCTATAATTTTTTCTAGATAATTTTATTTAAGGCGTTAAGGCCTTTTTTTGTTTTTTAGATGCTTGTATTCCAAAGAAAATCGGTTATAATGGTTTTAAGTTATTAATTTTTTTGAAATCTAAATGCACTCTAAAGATTTTATTGAAAGAATGAAAAATTCTTTACTGGAAGAAAGAGAACGTTTGCAGGAAGAGTTAGACGAAACCTCGGCGCACACTGAAATGGGCGATGATGAAGACAGCGAAGCCCAAGAATTTGAACTCGATGAAGTTAATCAGGATATTATTGCTCAACTGAAAGAAGATTTAGCGAAGATTGACGCTGCTTTAGTTAGAATTGAAAAAGGCGGTTATGGCGTTTGTCAGGTCGGAGGCGAAGATATTCCGGAATCGCGGCTGGAAGCGATACCATGGGCAGAAACTTGTGTTGAACACCAAAGTCAAAAATAGTTTATTGGTTTTATTTGGTGCGGTTTTAATAGGCATCGACCAGGCTGCCAAGTATTTGGTTTATTCCAAGCACTTTGGCAGCTTTTTGTTGCGGCTGCGTCCGGTTTTTTCTCTTTTGATTTTTCCTAATCCCAATTTCGCTTTTAGTTTGAGAGTGCCGATTATTTTAACTTATTTGATTTACGCGATTCTGCTGGCACTCTTGATCATCTGGTTTTATAAGGTTGAAAATAAAAGTTTGCATTTGAAGATTGGTCTAGCTTTGATCCTAGCCGGAGCATTCTCAAATATTTTTGACCGGGTCTATTTGGGTTATGTTCGGGACTTCATTTATGTTTTTTGGGGAAATATTTTTAATCTCGCGGATTTGTACATAGTTTTGGGAATAATTTTGATGATCCTTTAATCTTGATTTAATTTTGTTTTGGTATAACAGTCAGGTAAAAATGACTGTTTTATTATGTCCGTAAAAATTTATTCTGCAACGCTACAAGCGCTCGATGCAAAAATTGTCGAGGTCGAGGTTGATGTAAGTGCCGGGCTTCCCGGAACTACGATTGTCGGTCTGGCCGACAAAGCCATTCGCGAATCAAAGGAGCGAGTCAGGGCTTGTTTAAAAGGATCTAAAATTTTTCAGTATCCGCTGAAAAGAATTTCAATCAATTTGGCGCCGGCTAATCTTTATAAGTACGGCAGTCAGTTTGATTTGGCAATTGCAATCGGTTTACTGTTTGCATCCGGACAAATTAGTTTCAACGCCGAAAATACTTTGTTTTTAGGAGAACTGGCGCTTTCCGGAGCAATCCGCCCTGTAAACGGCATATTATCAATGACCTTAGCCGCAAAGCAGCTTGGTTTAAAAAAAATATTTTTGCCGGAGGAAAATTTTGCTGAGGCGGCTTTGGTTGACGGTTTAGAATTGATTGCTTGTAGGAATTTGCATGAGGTGATTGAATTTTTAAAGGGCGCAGAACCTGACCAGTCGCGTCATATCCGTAAAATTCAATATGATTCTATCGAGAGCTTAGATTTTTCTGAGGTTGTTGATCAGGACAGTTCAAAGCGGGCTTTAGAAATTGCGGCCAGTGGCGGACACAACTGTCTTTTAGTTGGTCCGCCGGGCTCGGGTAAAACCATGCTGGCAAAAGCTATCACCTCAATTTTACCTAAGCCGTCCAAACAACAATTATTGGAAATTATAAAAATTCAGGGAGTAAGTGGAGCAATCAGGGATAATAAGGTAACGACAATACCTTTTCGCAATCCTCATCACACCGTTTCACTCCAAGCATTTATTGGCGGAGGAGCGGTTCCAAAACCTGGCGAGATTTCCCTGGCTCATAATGGAGTTCTTTTTCTTGATGAATTTCCGGAGTTTCCCAGGCAGATTATTGAGTCATTGCGGCAGCCGTTGGAAAATGGCGAGGTGGTGATTTCTAGAATACAGAGTAATTATGTTTTCCCCGCGAACTTTATATTTATTGCTGCACAAAATCCCTGTCCATGCGGCAGATTCAGAGACCAGGATAATAAATGTATTTGTACGCCAGGACAAATCCAAAAATATCGGGGAAAAATTTCTGGACCCATTTTGGATCGTATTGATTTGCAAACTTATGTTCCCAAAGTTGATTTAAAGAAAATTGATAAACCAGAGCCATCTTCGGCGACGGTCGCTGTGCGGGTTGCGCGGGCCCGAGCCATTCAATACCAAAGATTTAACGCAAAGAAGTTAAATAGTAAAATGAGTCGGGCCGAAATTTTGAAATACTGCGCGTTGGACCAGGCTTGTAAAGATTTGATTTATGCCGCAGAAGGAAAATTTGAATTCTCCGCGCGCGGCTATTTTAGAATTTTGAAAGTTGCCAGGACGATTGCTGATTTGCGAGGCGCGGATGCGATAACGGAGCTTGACCTTGCTGAAGCGCTGGCTTATCGGGTTTGGGAAAATTTACAATAGATGTTAAAATGATCCCAGATCTAAAGTTCGAACTTAGAAACAAATGCTCAAAAAAATAAAGCAAAATTTTAAATCAATCAGGATAATTTCAATCTTGCTTGGATTGATGCTGATAAGCGCCGGTTGCAGTTCAAGCAGTGGTCCTAAAAGCGTAACTTTAAATGTTTGGGGAGTGTTTGAAACAAGCGAAAATTTTCAAACTTTCATTCAGGCTTATCAAAAAGCTCACCCGAATGTACATATTAACTATACTGAAAAAAATGTTACAACTTATCAGCAAGATTTATTAAATTCTTTGGCTTCAGGCAGCGGTCCGGATATTTATGAAATTCATAATGACTGGCTGCCAACTTATCAGGACAAACTCGTGCCGGTACCGAGTCAAATTCTAACTTTGAAAGATTATCAAAGCGTTTTTGTCGACGTGGTAAAAAATGATTTTGTTTCCCAGGACGGTAAAATTTATGCCATGCCTATAACCGTAGATAGTCTGGCACTTTATTACAACAAAGATATTTTGGGTTCTGCCGGAATCGCTACTCCGCCAAAAACCTGGGCTGAAATGCAGACTGACGTTAAGGCGGTTACGAGATTAAATAATGCCGGAACTTTTACCCGCTCAGGGGTTGCCATGGGCACTACTAATAATATCGATCGGGCGGTGGACATAATGTATTTGGCCTTGCTTCAAAATAATTCTTCCTACTATACACCGGATTTAAGCAGGTCAACCTTAGATCAGGCAACTCAAACAAGCTCCGGCCCAGTATACCCAGCAGTAAAGGCATTAAATTTTTATACAGATTTTTCAAACCCGAATTCTGATGTCTATACTTGGAACCAAAATTCAAATTATTCAATTGATGCCTTTGCTAATGGTCAGTTGGCATTTTTGTATGGATATTCTTATACCCGTGACACCATTTTGCAAAAAGCGCCAAATTTAAATTTTGATGTTGCGCCGGCGCCTCAACCAGATCTAAATCAAAATCCGGTAAACTTTGCAAATTATTGGGGCTATGGGGTTTCCAAGCAAAGCCAAAATCCAAATTTCTCTTGGGATTTTATCAAGTCAATGGCAACCAAAGATACTTTAACTACGTATTACACCAAACATAATTTGCCTTCGCCACGCCGGGATATAATTTCCAGCCAAATTTCAGATCCGGTGATCGGCACTTTTGCCTTGGCGAATTTAACAGCAAAGAGTTTTTATAAAAAAGATGCGGACAAAGTTGATCAGGTCATTTTAAATATGATTGACGATGTAGTCTTGCGTGGTAAAAGCCCGGCAAACAGCGCTGCCAGCGCCGCTCAAGCTATAAATTTGTCCACCGGGCCTTAGCAAGTGGCGTAATTTGCATTTTTGTGTTATATTGAAGCAAATATTTCGGCATGAAATTAAAAACAAAATTAAATTTACTTCTTAATATTCTATTCGCGGCGTTTTTGATCATGCCTATTCTTTCTGCGCATGCCGCTGGAGTGGTTCCTTGCGGAGATAATGATGCTCAAAATATCAGCAATGTAGTTAACGGTGGCTATTCGACCTCCACTGAAAGCACTTTTTACCAGCAAACCTGCCAATTAGGGGATATTTTTAAAATAATCGCAAGGGCGGTCAATTTTTTCATTGGAGCTTCCGGGATTTATGCGGTTCTTAGGATAATCATGGGGGCAATCGGCATGATAACCGCAGCAGGTAATGAAGAAAGTATTAGCAGTGCCAGAAAGACTATGCAGAATGCGGTGATTGGAGTGCTGATAGTTTTGCTTGCTTACGTCCTAGCTAATTCAATATTTGCAATTTTCGGTCCAAAGGTTGGGGTAAATTCAAATGGCTTTTTGTACAACCCGTTTCAATAAATAAATGAAAAAAGGCTTAAAAAAAATTATTTTCTGTCTCTTAACGCTGCTGCTTTTATTCGGCGGGCCGCATTATGGACTACACGCTGCAAATTGCGGAACTTCAAATATTGATCAGATTTGCAACCCAATTCCTCAGCAAACCATTCCTCAGCTGGCGTTGGCCGTAGTTACATATTTGATCGGTATCATTGGAGTGCTTTCAATTTTATTTGTTATCGTTGGCGGTTTCCAATATGTAACCTCTGCCGGTAATGAAGAGACCGCAAAAAGAGCCCAGCGTACAATCACATATTCAATCATCGGACTGGTCGTTGCCGTACTTTCTTTTGCGATCGTGCAAATTTCAGTTAATACCTTGACTCAGAGCACGGGCAGTCTTATTAATAATAACGGTGGTGGGGGAACTGGTGGTGGCAGCACCGGAGGCCTGGGAACTGGTGGTGGAACGGGTGCAGGAACCGGCGGCGGTACAGGCGGTGGCGGCACGGGTGGTGGGGGAACAGGCGGAACCACAGCTCAAAATTGCACGGTTTCCGGAGTCGTTCAGACCGTAGCATCGCCTGACACTGTTAATTACGGCGGAAGTATTAGCCTTACTCCAAAAATGCAAGGCGGAATGCCTGCAAATTGCCAATACTCAATCAGCGTTTTTGCAACCTTGGTACCAAGTGACTCAGTACATGAAGGCACGGTCACTCAAGGTTTAGGTTTGGACGGCGTAAGCTCTCCATTACCAATTAGCAGCTCAATTTTTAACGTTCCGCAACAATCCGCGAGGTTTAATTTGGTCGTAACTTATTTTGATTCAAACAATAACGAGCTTGGGAAGAGTATAACGACCCTTATTACAGTTAATCAGGCTCCTGTCGGACCTCCGGTCCCGCCCGGACTATGATTTAGGTTTTGTTTTGCTAAGTAATTAAGCTATAATTAGCACTAGAAAGGAAGGGGGTGAGAACCTTGTTAAAGCGCATTAAGAATATCGATTTCATAAAAGTAGCCGAAAGAATGTTTGCAGCAATTGCAATCATCGGATCTTTAACCTTGCCTTTCGCGACTTTTGCGGATTTGCCGGCACCTAGCTGTGGAACTCTGCAAGGCGTAAATTGCAATATTGGATCAGGTCCAAATAATTTGATCGTCACGGTCATTAACATCATGTTGGGCATTGCTTTCTTAGTTGCAGTTTTGTTCTTGATTTTCGGCGGTTTCAGATACATTTTCTCAGCTGGCAATGAAGAGGCTGCAGAGAAAGGCCGTAACACTGTGGTTAACGCGTTGATCGGTGTGGCAATTATTATTTTGTCCTACGTTATCGTTCAAATCGTCAGTCGAACAGTAAGCAGCGGCACCACCGGAAGCTCGTTCTAATTCTCCAAAAAATCAATTAACTTCCTTGGGAAGTGAGGTGAAAAAATGAAAACAAAAATTTATGGTGTAGTTCTAGCAATAGTTTTAAGCGTTTTTGCATTTTCACCTCTTTTGAATAGTAGGGTCAGCGCGGTGACTTGCGATCCAGGCCTCGTTCCAACTACATCCGGCCTTTGTTTGCCGACTAATAGCATTGGCACAACCACCACCGCAAATACTCTGATTTTGAGGGGTATAAATATTTTGCTTGGCATTGCCGCTGCCATTGCCATCCTGTTCTTGATTATCGGTGGCTTCCAATACATCACCTCAGCCGGTAATGAAGAAAGCGCCAAGAAAGGCAGGCAAACCGTAGTCAATGCGCTTATCGGGTTGGCGATAGTAATCTTGTCTTTTGCGATTGTAACTATAGTAAATAATACAGTTTCCGGTTGTAGCGGATTCGGCAGCTTAGTTGGTATCTGTTAAATTTATTGAAAAGTCCGGCGGAAAATCAAAACTCCGCCGGTTTTTTAATGCCGAGATTTTCCGCACTTTTATTGAAAATCTGCCGCCCAACTGTTAAAATCTAATATTGCCGACGTGGCGGAATTGGCATACGCGCGTGCCTTAGGAGCACGTTCCCGAAAGGGATTGAGAGTTCAAGTCTCTCCGTCGGCACCATGTAATTTTTGTGCATTTGCTGCATCAACTTTTTTCTCACAACAATATAGAACTTATAAGGCAGTACCTTGGTACGTATGGTTACGGTTTCCTTTTTTTGGGTACGGTTTTTGAAGGGGAACTGATTTTGCTGACCGCCGGCTTTTTGGCATATCTGGGCGCCATGAATTTTTTTGTGGTTTTGATAGTCGCTTTTGCAGGGGCGATTTTCGGGGATAATGTCTGGTTTTGGGTCGGACGCAAAGGCGGCACTCATTTGATAGAAAAGTACGGTAAGTTTTTCTTTCTGACCAAAAAGAGAGTCAATCGCGCTAGAAAGTATTTTGATACCCACGGGCCAAAAACCATTTTTATTTCCAGATTTGTATTCGGAACCAGGGTTAGTACGGCTATTTTGGCAGGCGCGCTTGGCATGCCGCAAAAAAAATTCCTACGTTCAAATGTTGCCGGGGCTGCAAGCTGGACAATTATTACCGCGAGCTTGGGTTTCTTGTTTGGAAAATCTTTCCAATTGCTACGAAGTAAATTAGTACAGACAGAACATGCCCTATTGATTTTAGCCTTCTTTGCAATTATAATCTTCTTATTGCGAATTTTATTTACCGCTAGGGATATTTAATCATATATGAAGAAATTTCTTAAAAATACAGGGATTGTCATAGTAGTTTTCATTATATTGGCGGCAATAGTCGCGGGTTTTAGTGGAAGCAACAAGGTCCAGCAGGTTTCATTAAGCACTTTAGCCGGGCAGGTCAACAACGGTCAGGTGAAGAAGATCGCCATTGATGATACCGAAACAAAATTGACCGCCACTTTAACCGACGGTACTCAGGAGACCACCACCAAAGAAAAAAGCATTTCTTTGTTTGATACCTTGAAAAATTTTGGAGTACCGGCAGATAAAATTAATTCCGTTGATATCGCTCCACAAACTACCAGCACTTGGTCGCAAATTTTATCCGCAGTGTTGCCGTTTTTGATTCCGCTGATGTTGATCGGTGCCTTTGTTTATTTCTTAATGCGCAATGTTCAGGGCGCAAATAACCGGGCAATGTCTTTTGGCCAATCTTCGGCGCGGCTTCAGGATGAGCGAAAAAAGAAAATTACCTTTGCCGATGTTGCCGGAGTCAAAGAGGCAAAAGAAGAGCTGCGTGAAGTGGTTGAATTTTTGAAATATCCTCAAAAGTTTTTGCAGCTGGGCGCGCGGATTCCAAGAGGGGTGCTATTGCTTGGCTCGCCCGGAGTCGGTAAGACCTTGCTTGCCCGAGCCGTGGCCGGTGAAGCAAATGTGCCGTTTTTCCACATGTCAGGTTCGGAATTCGTGGAAATGTTCGTCGGAGTCGGCGCTTCCAGGGTTCGTGATCTATTTAAAAAAGCTAAACGTCACGCGCCATGCATAATTTTTATCGATGAAATCGATGCGGTTGGTCGTCAGCGCGGCGCCGGTTTAGGCGGAAGCCATGATGAACGTGAACAGACTCTAAACCAGATCCTTGTTGAAATGGACGGTTTTGAGACTGATACAAATGTTATTGTTATTGCGGCGACTAATCGTCCAGACGTTTTGGATCCGGCTCTGCTCAGGCCGGGTAGATTTGATCGCCAGGTTGTCATTGACCCTCCTGATATCAATGATCGTGAGCAAATTTTGAAAGTACATTCCCGCGGTAAACCTTTGGCGTCAAAAGTTGATCTGCGCAAGGTTGCCGAGCGTACCGCTGGTTTCAGCGGTGCCGACCTGGCCAACCTCATCAACGAGGCGGCGATTTTAGCGGCACGCCAGGATCAAAAAGAAATCTCAGACTTAGATCTGAAAGAGGCTATTGAAAAAGTTATGCTTGGTCCGGAACGCAAGAGCCATATGCTTTCCAAGAAAGAAAAAGAGGTTACCGCTTACCATGAAGGTGGACATGCCTTGGTTGCTTCGGTGCTGCCAAATTCAGACCCGGTGCATAAAGTCTCGGTAATCAGCCGCGGCCGTGCCGCCGGTTATACCATGAAAGTTCCAAGTGAAGACCGGCATCTGCATACTAAGAGTGAGTTTTTGGACGATATCGCGGTCTCGCTTGGCGGTTACGCTGCTGAAAAGTTGGTTTTCAATGAATTAACCACCGGCGCCTCAAATGACCTGAAAGTGGCAACCGGTTTGGCCGGACGTTTGGTGACAAGCTATGGTATGAGCGATGAACTTGGGCCGCGTACTTTTGGCGATCATCATGACATGGTTTTCTTAGGCAGAGATATTGCTGAACAGCGCAATTATTCAGAGGAAGTGGCCGCAAAGATCGATAATGAAGTGTCTAAAATGATGAACGATGCTTACAAACAAGCCACAGAAATCCTGACCAAGCATCGCGATAAGCTGGATTTGATCGCGCGGAAACTCATTGAACAAGAAACTTTGGAGCAGGAAGAATTCTATAAATTGGTTGAGGATGTCATACCACAATCAAAAAAAGAATTAATGCGCAAACCCGGTGTGCCGGATGAACCGGCGCTTGAAAATCTGACCAAGACAAATGGCTAGAATTCAGATTTTTAAAATCTTAACGAAAGCTCTCGATTACACCAAAAACCATAAGTTCTTATGGTTTTTTGGTTTTTTTCTGACCGGCGGCGGTTTATTAAATTTTTCAAGATTGACGGATTTCCGCAGATTGAGCGGAGACTTAAATCAAAGTTGGCATTTTTTTAGCGGCCATCCGGTATATTTAGTTTTTGCTTTAATTGGAATCATTCTGGGACTGTTTGTGATATTTATTCTGATCGGAATTTCTAGATCCGCGGTAATTAACGCCACAGTACGTCTGGAGCGTCATGATCCCCAGCCGATCGGTTTTAGATCGGTGCTGCGCCACACTAGAAAATATTTTTTTAAAGTTGCTTTAATCAGTTTTTTTGCGAATCTTGGGATTGTCATTATTTTTGCATGGCTATTTGCCCCAATTCTGTATTTGATCAGGCAGGGCTTGGATTTACGGGCGTTTTTTTTGGCTTTGGTTGGGACCAGCATTTTTATTCCAATTTTGATTATAGTTTCTATGGTGAATATATTCGCCGCTAATTTTGTAGTTGCCTTTGACCTGCATATTAGAGAAGCGATCAAAAGTGCTTTTGATATTTTTGTTAGATTTTGGGATCGGGCGGTTTCGTTGTTATTTATTTTGTTTGTAGTCTATTTTCTGCTGTTTTTCTTTTCGGCAGACCTGGTCAGCTTGCTTGGCCTGCTTGCATTCGGCCTTTCAGTTCTGATAAAATCATTATCAGCCATGGTCGTGTTCGGTTTATTTTCCGGCCTGGTCACAGCAATTTTAATTTTTATCATCCTTTCGCTTTTGGTCATTAACGCCGCGTTAAATGTTTTTGCCAATATTGCCTGGACCCTGTTTTTTCTTGAAGTAGTCAGGGCAAGTCGGCTTCCTGAAGAACCAAAAGCAATGCCGACCATTGAACCGGCAGTATAATAGGGGCGATTAGCTCAGTGGTAGAGCGTCTCTTTGACGTAGAGAAGGTCATAGGTTCAATCCCTATATCGCCCACCAGAAAAAGCCCACATCCTTTCTCAAAATTCACTCGCTTCGCTCGAATGAATTTTTCAAGAGGATGTGGGCTTTTTATATTTTTTCTCAAGATTTTAGTACTTTGTACCAAATGCTTGCAAAAAAATTGGGAATATGTTATAATCTTAATAAGTTCAAAAAGTTAGTTTTTAGAAACAAAAATAAAACAAAATATAATGAAAGGTCAAAGAAATTTGCAAAAAATTTTGCATAACAGTGTAGCCATAGTTTTTTCTGTTTTTAGTTTAGGTTTAGCGTATCAGGTTTCCAATTTATATACTTCCGGACAAAACTCCGCAACCACTCATTCACAGGTTGCCTGGCAACAAAGCTCCGGACAATCTGCTCAGGCTGATGCCTGGAAAGGTGCTCAGTCAGTTGATCCGGCTAAGTTGGTCGCCGATTTGCGCCAAAATGGGGCTAATCAGCCAAGAGTTTTGGGGGCATCAACAACTTACGCTGCAACTACCGGCAGTGAAAATAATATCAGCTCGGATTTTGCCAATAATATAATTTTACCAGCTGTCTCTCAGATTTTGGTAAATTATAACGGCAATTTTAATATTCCGGATTTTGATATTGATTTAAAGACTTTAACTCTGACTCCGAGAGCTGATTTGCCGGTGCATTCTGTCCCGGAAACAAACCAGTATGTTTGGGGCACCGGTTTTGCGATCAACTCCGATGGTTATTTTGTAACAAATTCCCATGTTATTTCAAAGCATGAACTGGAATCGGATGTTTATAATGACGTTAAAACCCATTTTGATGATGTCTATCAGTACGAATTTGATAATTTGAACAAACAGCAAAGCGATCAACTTAATGCTTATTATGATAGCACTTACGGCCCAGCGGGAGATCCAACCGGCGATGCCAAATTTGCTCAGGACATTTCAGATCAGATCGGTAAATACATCACGGCCAATATCAAAGATGATATTACTCAGCAGATTGTGGTTTTGAATCCTTCAATCCGCAGCTCCACTGCCAGTTTGGACAAAGGCAAAGAATTAGATGAAATGCTCCAGAGAGGTTTGCCGGCGACAATTGTCAGCTATAACGATAATTACAATACTGATCAGAAAGATGTGGCTATTTTAAAGGTTGATCAAAATAATTTACCGAATCTGACCTTAAGCTCTGCTGATGATCTGCAGGTTGGTAAACCGGTTACAGTTTTCGGCTTTCCGGCTAATGCTGAAATAGACGCCACGGATTTTCAACCCAGCGAAACCCAAGGTATTATCAGTTCAGTAAAATCTTTGGACGGAATGAAATTGTACCAGCTTGATGCCAAAATTTCCGAGGGTTCCAGCGGCAGTCCGGTGATCAATAATAAAGGTGAGGTCGTAGGTATCACTACTTTGGTATCAACCGGTTCAGGGTTTGGCGACAATTTTGGTTACGCCCTCCCGATTTCAGTAATCCGTGATGCGATGGTTGCAAGTAATGTTCAGAACCCGCAGAGTCCGTACGATAAAGCAATGCTTGCGGCACTTGGTTTCCAAAACCAGCAGTTTTGCAGAAAGGCTAACGCTCAATTTGATATTGCCAAAGCTGCTAATGATAAGTTTATTCCGACTGACCAAATCAATTCTTATATAAACAGCTGTCAGGCTTTGATTGCTTCAGGAAAATCTCTGGATAGTACTAAAGATATAGTGATAAATTATGTTAAAACCCAAAAAGCGGTAAGTATTTCAGTTTTAGCAGTATTACTTTTGTTGTTGGCCGCCGGTGGATATTTTTTGCTTCGGGTTTTGCGCCGTCATAGCGAAGAGCAGGCTTCGACCTCTGCTAACCAATCTATGCCAATCGCTGTAACTGCCCAGGCTGATCAACAGCCTATGCCACCCATACCGCCGCAGGTTCCGCCGGCGTCGATAAATAGCCCCACTGTATAAAACTAAAACCGCCAGGTAAATCCGGCGGTTTTTTACCATTCTTTTTAAGCCTAAGATGCTTTATAATAAACTCATGGATTTGAAAGAAGCTCAAAAAAATCTAGCGGTAAAATTTAAAAATTCCGATCTGCTGGCCTCGTCCCTGACCCATCGTTCTTATTTGAACGAGAACCGATCTTTTAACTTGCCTCACAATGAACGCCTGGAATTTTTGGGTGATGCGGTTTTGGAGCTGGTTGCTACTGAGTATTTGTATTTAAATTATCCGCACCCTGAGGGCGAACTGACTAATTTCAGATCGGCCCTGGTAAATTATAAGATGCTTTCAGAAATTGCCAAGCGTTTGAAATTGGAAGATCATCTGCAAATGAGTCGTGGCGAGGCAAAAGATACCGGCCGGGCGCGTCAGGTTATTTTGGCCAATGCCTTGGAAGCGGTTATCGGCGCGATATATCTTGATCAGGGATATGAAATTGCCAAAGATTTTATAATGAATGAAATAATTGTTGAGTTACCGGCAATAATAAACAAGGGCGCATATCTTGATCCAAAAAGTAAGCTCCAGGAAATTGTTCAGGAAAAGAAAGGTGTAACGCCAACTTATCATGTGCTTTCTGAATCAGGTCCTGATCATGACAAGATTTTTGTCGTCGGCGTTTTTTTGGATAAAACCAAAGTTGGAGAGGGTAAGGGACCTTCAAAACAGGAAGCAGAAGTTGCCGCTGCAGAGAATGCCCTGGCGGTAAATGAGTTTTAGCAAATAAAAAAACTCGGCGAGATGCCGAGTAAGATAGAGTCCGGATGGTTTTACAAATTATCCGTATGAAATGTTGGTTACCCAACTGCGGATGGCTTTAATCAGAAAGAACGTAAATATCGCCAGGCCGCTGAGCGCCAAAGCCCAACAATCAAAGTTGCTGTGATTTGTGTGATTTTGCTCATTGTTGACCAGCACTGTCAGTGCCTGGATGGTCTCCAGCGACATCAGAACCACGCTTGAAACCATTCCGATTAATCGGACAGCGGTTCTGTAGTTCGGATTCAAAACTAGAAACTCCAGGACCAGCATCAATCCGCTGAGTATCAAAAAGATAAGCGCCGGATTGTGCAGTTGGTTGACCATGGACCATGAACCTCCTTGAGGCAGATGACAGCATTATACTTAATTTTTATTAAATTGTCAATCAAATATTGACGGTTCCATGTTATAATTTAGTAAGTTAAATCGTTTCAGAAACAGAATTTAATGTATTTAAAACGCCTAGAAATTCAGGGGTTCAAGTCGTTTGCAAATAAAACTACACTCGAATTTGAACAGGGAATGACCGCTGTAGTCGGTCCAAATGGTTCGGGCAAATCCAATATTGCAGATTCGATCAGGTGGGTTTTAGGAGAACAAAGCTTAAAACAGCTTCGCGGCAAGAAAAGCGAAGATGTTATTTTTGCGGGTTCTGAAAAAAAAGTTCGGCAGTCTTTTGCTGAAGTGTCGGTTACTTTTGACAACACTGACCGTAAAATCCCGCTTGATTATTCTGAGGTTTCGATCACGCGCAGAATGGATCGCAGCGGCGAGTCGGATTATTTGATCAACGGCAATAAGGTTCGGTTGCTTGATATTGTTGATTTAGTTTTAAAATCAAACATTGGAACCTCGCGCTACACCGTGATTGGTCAGGGTACAATTGATCAAATGATTTTAGCCGGTCCTTCTGAAGTTAAAAATTTGATTGATGAGGCAAGCGGTGTAAAAACTTATTATATCCGTCGTGACAAGGCAATGCGCCGAATGGAACAGACCGGGTTAAATTTGATTAGGGTTAAGGATCTGCTTGCTGAAATTGAGCCGCGTTTAAAGAGTTTGCGGCGGCAGGCAAAACGCATGGAAGAGCGCGCGGTAATTGAGCAGGAATTGCGGACGTATCAGACAGAAAATTTTTCCGGAAAATATTGGCAAATTGAAGAAGCTTTGTATGGCTTAAATTTGAAGCTTGATGTTTTGATTGATCAGCGCCGGGAGCTGGAGACCGAAATTGAAAAACAGCGCAAAAATTTAGAAAAAGGTGAGGCTTCGAACCGCGCTGAGGTCCAGGAATATCAGGAAATTCAAATTCAAATCAAGAAATTGGTTGATCAGAAAAATCAGCTTACTGAGGATGTTGCGATGATTCGCGGGAAACTTCAGGCTCAAAAAAATTCTGGAATTGGTAACGTTGATGCAAAAAGTTTAGAACTTGAGAAAAATAACCTTGAATCTTCCAAGAAACAATTGTCTTCGCAAATTGAAAGTGCAAAATCTGCGGCAGGGAAAATTGACGCTGAATCAGTAGAACAGCGCAAAATTTTTGATCAGATTAGCGCGGAGTTAAACAAAATACAAAACGCCCTGGAAAATCCGGAAAAGATCGATTTTTCAGAACTCGCCGAAGGCGTCAGTCAGCTCGAGCGAAATTTTACTGAATTTTATAACGGTCTGGAGAATGTTTCGGATCTTTCGCTGGTGCTGCCGCTTGCCCAAAATTTCCGGGAGAATTTTTTGAGATTTAAAGATCAAACCGTAAAATTCGCCCAAAATCCTTTCGCAAATTTTGAGAAGCAGCGCAAAGCATTGAACGAAATTCTGGTCCAAAAGGATCGTATCACTCAGGAACTAAATCGTCTGGATCTCGAAAAATCCAAGGCCGCAATTAATTTAGAGTATTTTGAAAAAGAAGTGGTCAAGATTGATCAGAAACTGCTGCAAGTTGATTTGGAATTAAAGAGCGCCAAAGCCACCAGCGTTGACGCTTATTTTAGGCAGTTGTTATCCCAAGAGCAGCAACTTAATTCGGAAATTCTAAAAGTCGGAGAGGCGATCAGTGCTTTGGAACAAGGAATTTCAGAATATCATGCCAAAGAGCAGTCCAAGAAGAAAGAAATTTTGGATGAAGAGCGTAAATTTCGTTTGAACCAGGATCAAATTTCAAAAATAAAGGACCAGGAATCCGGGTGGCAAATTGACAAGGCCAAGCTCGAAACTCAAAAAGAAAATATTATCAGTGAAGCAACTGCCGCGCTTGGTTTGGAAGCGGTCGCTGATATCAGAAAACAGAAAATTACCGCCGGGGCAGCTATTAACTTGGAAGAAAAAATCCGTAAGTTGCGCGGCCAGTTGGATATGATCGGCGGGATCGATGAGCTGACCATGAAAGAGTATCAAGAAACCGAGCAGCGCTATACTTATTTGAGCACCCAGGTTAAAGATCTTGAGCAAGCCATGGAAGATTTGAAATCGGTAATTGAAGAGCTCGACACGCATATTAAAAAACAATTCCAGGACGCCTTCGCCATGATCGATCAGCAATTTCAAAATTATTTCCGGGTTTTGTTTAACGGCGGTCGGGCGTATTTAAGCGTACTGCGACCGGTCAAGGAAAAAGAATCAGAGTCGGTTGAGGCCGCAGTGGACGGTCAAGGACAAGATGATCTTGAAGAAAGCACTGAAAACGGGCCAAAGCTTCGCCCGGAAGAAAAAGTTATCGCGAAATATGAAAAAGGCGCTGATGATATTGTTGGCATTGATATCAAGGCAACTCCACCGGGAAAGAAACTTTCAACCATATCAGCTTTATCAGGCGGCGAACGGGCGCTTACTTCAATTGCGCTGCTCTGCGCACTTTTGAGCTGTTTTCCTTCGCCTTTCGTGGTGTTGGATGAAGTTGACGCGGCTTTGGATGAAGCAAATACTATTCGCTTTGCTCAGATTTTAGCAAGCCTCTCTGACCATACTCAATTTCTTACCGTTACCCATAACCGTGAGACTATGCGCATGGCTCATACTTTGTATGGCATTACCATGGGTGATGATAGTATTTCAAAAGTTTTGTCGCTAAAGATTGAGCAGGCTCAAGCTTACGCCAAATAGTTTTTTGCACGAAAAAATAAATGTTGTATTATGCGGTGTTCTGGTGCTGACTAGGAGGATATTTTATGATAGTAGTCCGTTGTTGAGCAAGAAAAGCAGGCATATCTGATTTTTAGGGATTGCCCGGTCGAATCGCCTGATCAATCCGGTTTGCTTAAGATTGCTGCGATGTAAACAAGGTTTGTTGCAGCTAACAGGGTCCGGAATGGGCCCTTATTTTTATTTATTGACGGTTCGCGATTGATTTGGTAAAATTAGCAGGAATCAAATTAATTTTTATTATGCTTACGATCAGATTACAAAGAACGGGAAAGAAAAACGCGGCAAGCTTTAGGATTGTGGTTGCGGAAAAAACCGCGCCGGTCAGCAAAAGCTTCAAAGAAATTTTGGGAGTCTACAATCCTCGCCGCAAAGAATTCAATTTAAAAAATCCGGAAAGAGTTCAGTATTGGATTGCCCAGCATGTTGAAATGTCCCCGACCGTCCATAATTTGTTGATCAGCAAAGGAATTCTCAAAGCTGATAAGGTTAAGGCCTTTAAAGTAAAGAAGTCTGTAGAGGCTGAAAAGCCGGCTGAGGCAGTTACTAAAACAGCTCCGACTAATGAGGGCCCAGCAGAACCTACTCCGACCGCATCGGAACAGTCCGCACCGCAAGCGCCCGCAGCTTAAGCAAAATAGTTTTAAATAATAAAACAGATCCATAACGGACCTGTTTTATTATTGGATAATTTAGCTTTTGCTTGACGAAGCTTATGCTTTATAGTACTCTATAGCCAAGAATAGGGCTTATGCAGAAGCAAGGTCGAAAGCCACTAAAACTATCAGGAATTTCAAGAGAAATGTCAGAAAAGGATCAAGAGTTTGTAGAGTTCATAGTCAAAGCTCTTGTTGATCATCCGGAAGATGTCCGGACAGAACGTTCTGTAGATGAAATGGGGGTACTTGTTACTCTGCATTTGAATCCGCAGGATATGGGCCAGGTAATTGGCCGCCAGGGACAGACCGCGAAAGCGATCAGAACCCTGTTGCGAGTTGTTGGCGCAAAGCGCAAGGCGCGCGTCAATTTGAAGATCAACGAGCCGGAAGGCTCAGGACGCGAGCGAGCCAGCTCTGGTTCGCGCGCAGAAGCGCACGATATGGGCGCCGACGCGATTGATGAATTCAAGTTATAATTTTGTTAAAATAAAATAAACCTCGCCACTCGTGCGGGGTTTATTTTGTTTCAGGGATTTCGTTCTTCGTTCAGGGTTTGATGCCCTTATCGCGGTCCATGCGTCTTTGGGTGCGAACTCGCCGTACTCTGCGGAAAGATTTTTCCAGAGTATCCATGATCAACTGTGGATTTGATCGGACTTCCGGATTTGAAAGTTCAAAAATTGTCTGTTCAACAATTGCATCTAAGCTAAAATCTGAAATTGTAATGTTGTCAGGCACCTCTAACCATACTATTTGTGCCAGTTCGTTCAAAGGATTCTCGCGTTCGGCCATCGGTGCCTCCTTTTGTAAAAATTATATATGAAATTTGAAGTGCTCACAATTTTTCCGGAGATAATCGAAGATTACACCAAGATTGGAATTATCGCCCGGGCAATAAAAAAACGATTTATTTCGATTAAGGCCCATGACCTGCGTAAATTTGGGATTGGTCCGCATCGAACGGTAGACGACCGCCCTTATGGTGGAGGCTTTGGCATGGTTTTAAAGCCGGATATTATCCAGAAGGCTTTAAAGAAAATCGCCAACCCGGGAGTAAAAAGCCGCGCTAAAAAAAATAAACAATGTCTTATTTTATTGACTCCGCGCGGCAAAGTTTTTAAACAGTCTGATGCTCGTCGTTTAGCAAATTTTGAAAAGCTAGTTTTTGTCTGCGGTCGTTACGAAGGTTTTGATGAACGGATCGATGCCATGGTCGACGAAGAATATTCCATCGGCGATTATGTTTTGATGGGCGGAGAACTGCCGGCATTAGTTATGATTGAAACAATTTCGCGTTTTATTCCTGGCGTAGTCGGTAAGGCAGGTTCGATTATTAGCGAAAGTTTTTCTGATGCAAAGCAGCAAGGTCATAAGATGCTTTTGGAATATCCGCAATACACTCGGCCTGAGGTCTTAAAAGTCGGGAAAAGAAATATGCGCGTGCCGCAAGTTTTGCGCAGCGGCGATCATGCCAAAATAGAGCAATGGCGTTATCAGCAAGCTCTAAAGCTTACGAAAAAACGCAGGCCGGAAATTTTATGATTAAAAAATTTACTGTTGATCAAAAAAAACTCAGGCTTGATCGGTTTCTGGCAGAGAATTTACAGGAAATTTCACGCAGTAGAATTCAAAAAGATATTGAAGCCGGAAAGGTCCGGGTCAATAGCGGTGAAATTTTGGAAGGAAAATTTGTTGTGCGCGAAGGTGACAAAATTGATTATGATTTTGTAAACAGTGCCGGGATAACTGCAAAACCGCTTGACCTGAAAATTTTATATGAAAATCCGGATATCCTGATTATTGATAAGCCGGCAGGACTTGTGGTTCACCCTGCGCCGGGTTACAAAGGCGTGACTTTGGCAGAAGGATTGCTCCACAAATACAAGGATCTGCGTGAGGTTGGTGAAGAAACTGAGATTCGGCCCGGAATTGTACATCGCCTGGATAAGGACACGTCCGGAGTAATGCTGGTTGCTAAAACCCAAAAAGCTTTTGAATATTTGAAAGACGCCTTTTTCAACCGAAGAATTCGTAAAGAATATTTGGCTGTGGTTTGTGGTCGGGTCCTTTCAAAACATGGATTTATAAATACGCCGATCGGCAGGCACTCCAGTGATTTTAGAAAAATGACCACTTCCAGACCAAGCGATCCGAAAGAGGCGATCAGTGAATACTGGGCGCTGGAACATTTTAAAATTCCAAACGCTAGTGGCGTTGACGAATATACCCTGGTTCGTGTAAAATTACACACAGGACGTACCCATCAAATAAGGGTACACTTTTCATCTCTGGGTTTTCCGATCGTGGGCGACGCCCTTTATGGAAAAAAACTCAGCGGCGAACCGGTTCAACTCTCCGGTTTAAGCAGGCAATTTCTGCACGCGGAGAAAATTGAAGTGCGACTGCCGGACGGAACCTGGATTGAAGCGGTCAGCGATCTTCCCGAAGACCTGCAAAAAATTTTAGAAGAATTACAACCATTTAAGTCAGAATAATTCAATGCCTATTATCAAACATATAAGTGCAACACAAGCCAAAACCGACCTGCCGAATTTTCAGCCGGGTTTTACGGTTCGCATCCATCAGAAAATTAAAGAAGGCGATAAGGAAAGAATTCAGATTTTTGAAGGACTGGTGATTGCCCGTAAGGGTGGCAGCGGCGCTAACGCGACATTTACAGTCAGAAAAATTTCTAGCGGTGTCGGGGTTGAGCGCATTTATCCGCTGCATTCGCCAAATGTCGTGAAGGTTGAAGTAGTTAAAGAAAATAATGTTCGCCGAGCAAAACTGTACTATGTCCGCGCTAGGCAGGACAATCAGCCAAGAATGCGCAAAGTTTCGAAAGATTCTAAATCTCAGGCGAAATAAAGAAAATATAAAAAAATTGACTCTGCTGCAGAGTCAATTTTTTGTTGGATTGAAACATTTTTTATTTTGCTGGCGTATAGTATTTTAAGTTCAGTCCCCAAATCCGTACGGAGGAACAATGTTGGCATCAGCAAAAGCCAAAGTTTTGCTGCAGATCCCCCTTCGCATTGACCAGGCAATTGAAAGGTATCCTTGGTTATGCGGTGTACGTAATCCATTCCGCCAAGGTGATCAGTTCAGCGAGCATCGGATTGATCAGATCGTCAGCCTCTCTAAAGTACTCAAAAAACCAAACACCATTTACGCCGTTTACCATCAGGTCCCTGAGCAAAAGCCCGGGCCGATTGAATTCCGCGGAATGATTAAAATCGATCCAAGGTATTGGGATTCAAACTTTGGCGCAGCAGAAATTGAAAGAAACGTCGATCAGATGTTTCGCGATTCTCAAAGCATTCGGATGCAGTTAACCATCGAGCATCTATTTCTAGAGGTTCGAGATGAAAAAGAAGAAATTTGGCGCTGCAAAATCATTCTACCCCCGGAAGCTTCCTCAGGAATTACATCGCAGATGTTCAGTGATGCGCTGAGCAGGGGCGTTGTCCACTAATGTTGATGCTATTCAAAAAGGGTGCCTTGGCCAAGGCACCCTTTTTATATCCGAGTTTATGATTTTAACATTTGAATGATCGGCTGAATTTTCTTTTCAACTTCGTTCCAATCCAGGTTTTTGAAAAAAGCATCTATATAAGCGGCTCGGCCGGTGCCGTAATCCATCCAGTAGGCATGCTCATAAGTATCCAGAGCGACGAGCGGTGTCGCGTTCCAAATTGGGAAAGTATTTTGTGAGTCGCCAAGGTAGTTGAAAAGTTTTTTAGTATCCCAGTCAACTGCAAGCCAGACCCATCCTCGCGCGGCGATTCCGGTTTGCTTCATGTCTTCCTGGAAATTTTTAAATGAACCAAAATCGCGTTCGATCAGTTCTGCCATATCGCCCTGCGCTTCTCCGCCCTTTCCGCCAAGATGACCGAAATAGATCTCATGATTTTTTATGCCGCCGATTGCAAAAGACAGCTCAAGCTTTAATTCCCGCAGATCCGAATAGGTTTGATTGGCGCCGGTTTTGTCCACGGTTTTAAGTTTTTCTAAAATTTCATTGGCTTTCTTAACGTAACCCTCATACAGCTTGTAGTGTTCGGTCATGGTTTTTGCCGAGATGCCGTCAAGTTCTTTGATTGAATCGAATTTTTTTGCTTCGTACATAGTTTTTTTAATCTGCGCGTTCCAGGCGCTTTTAATTTTAAAAAGGTTTAGATTTAAAGTTTTTGAAGTTCAAGCTTAATTTCTTGGTGGCTGGGCAGTCCTCTCCAGATTTTCCTGATAGTTGCTTTTTTATCAATTATTATCACCGAACGTTTGGTGCTTGGATGGCCTAAAAAAGATCCCAGCGCACCGTATTGCTCAATCACTTTGCGGCCATTGTCGATTAATAGAATATTTTTCAGGCCGTACTTGTGGATAAATTTATTATGTGACTCGGCATTCTCGTGATTTATGCCCAGGACCACAGTGTTATAGTTTTTGAAATCTTCATAATTGTCCCGAACCGCGCAAAGCTGCTTGGTACAGCCCAGGGTATCGTCCCCGGGATACATAATTAAAACCACGTTCTGCTTACCTGAAAAGTCATGCAGTGAGATTTGTTTTGCGTTCTCGGAATCAGGCAGGCTGAAATCCGGAGCTTGTTGTCCTTCATTAATCATATTTTTATGCTAAGACACAAAGCAATTAAGGTCAATATTGGTTTTGACAATTTAGGCATTTTGAAGTATAGTAATTTTAGTTTTAATCGCAGTTTAATCCCAATTAATAATTAGTTAATCAGATTTAAAAGCAGCTCAGTAATCTTTTTGCGGAAATTGTGAATTCTCATGAAGTTTAATCTAATTTTCACGTTCGTTAATCTTTCGAAAATTACAACTTCGAATTTTCAGAAAATTTCAGAATAGCTGAAACACAATTTTTAATTCCGCAAAAAGCCTTACAGCTGGAAAGTTTAAGGTAATTTTATGTTATATGTTTATGCATTAATCGCATTGGTTGTCGGTTTTGCGATCGGTTATATACTGCGCAAAACCCAGGTCAGCAAAACTTTGGGTTCGGCTGAGGCTCGTGCCCAGAAAATGCTTGATGACGCCAAGCAGCGTGAAAAAGAGATCTTGATTGATGCCAAAGCCAGGGCTTTGGAACTTACTGAGAGTGCAAAAAAGCAGGAGAATGAATTTCGCCAGCAGATTATAAAGATCGAACAGCGTTTGGAAAAAAAAGAATCAGATATTGAGAACAAATCCAAGGATTTGGAACGCAAGCACGAAGAGGTGAATAAAAAGAATGAGACGATCACAAAATTTCAAGAGGAAATGCGCGAGTTAAAAACCAAGCAGCTCGCCAATCTTGAAAAGATTGCCGGAATGAGCAAAGAAGAGGCTTCAAAAGTGCTGCTTGATAACGCTGAGCGCTTGATCAAAGAAGAGATGCTGGCATTGTACCGAAAACTGGTTGCCAATGCCCGCGAAGAAGCTGACAAAACCGCGCGCGACATTGTCGCCCGCGCGATTGAACGCTGTGCTGCCGAGGTCACCGCAGAAACAACAACTACAGTGGTGCACATTCCAAGTGAGGAAATGAAAGGCAGAATTATCGGTAAGGAAGGGCGCAATATCCGGGCGTTTGAAACTTTAATGGGGGTAGAAATTATCATTGATGAAGCGCCGGACACGGTGGTGATCTCAGGGTTTAATTCGATTCGCAGACATATTGCCAAGCTGACCTTAGAAAAGCTGCTTCAGGACGGCCGTATTCATCCGGCAAGAATTGAAGAGGCCTATGAAAAATCCAAGCAGGAGGTCGGCGAAATGATCAAGCAAGCCGGCGAAGACGCGGTTTATGAGCTTGGAATAACTTCGTTCCCTCCGAAATTAATTCAATTGATTGGCAGGCTTAAATTCCGTACTTCTTACGGCCAAAATATTTTGAAGCACTCGATTGAAATGGCAAAGGTCGCCGGACTAATGGCCGAAGAGCTTGGTGCGGATGTCGCAATCACTAAACAGGGAGCATTGCTGCATGACATTGGTAAAGCGCTCGATCAGGACATGGAAGGAACGCACGTAGAAATCGGTAAAAAGATTGCCGAGAAATTTAATTTGAATGAGAAGATTGTTAACGCAATTACCTCGCATCACGGCGGCACCGAATATACTTCGGTAGAGGCTGCTCTGGTGGACGCCGCGGATAATATTTCCGGTTCCCGCCCTGGGGCGCGCAAGGACACTTTTGAGAATTATGTTAAGCGCTTGGAAGATTTGGAAAATATTGCAAATTCGTACGAAGCCGTAGAGAAAGTTTACGCAATTCAGGCCGGACGTGAAATCAGAGTATTTGTGAAGCCGGACAAGATTGACGACCTTGGCGCGCAAAAGCTGGCGCGCGACCTGGCCAACAGGTTTGAAACCGAATTGAAGTACCCTGGTGAAATTAAAGTCATGGTAATCCGCGAGACCAGGGTAATTGACTATGCTCGCTAAGGAAAAATTTTCGGTGAACGATTCACAAGTAAAAAAAGTTTTATTCTTCGGAGATATAATCGGAAAACCGGGCCGCAAAGCTTTGCTTGCGGCCTTGCCGGCTATCAGAGAAAAGTATCAGCCGGATTTTGTGGTGGTTAACGTAGAAAATTTGGCGCACGGTAAAGGCGTTACAATTAATTCAATGAATGAGCTGCAACCATTGGACATTGACGTATACACCAGCGGCAACCACGTTTTTGATAAAGGTGATTCTACCTCAGAAGCGTTTAATAAATTTCCGAATTTGATCAGACCCGGTAATTACATTGGTAATTTTCCTGGACGGGGGTTTGTAAGAATTGAAAAAAACGGCCAAGGTTATTTGATTGTTAATCTGAATGCCAGAGTTTTCTTTGAAAATCAGTTTCCCGGCGGCATTGGCTCTCCTTTTGAGGAATTTGATAGAATAATGGCAGAGCAGGCAAAGCCGGGTGACGTGGTTTTGGTGGACTTCCATTCTGAAGCCACCAGCGAAAAACGGGCATTTGGTTTTTACTGCGACGGCCGAGCCAGCCTTGTTTATGGAACTCATACGCATGTGCCTACCGCTGATTTACAGGTTTTGGCTAACGGCACTGGTTATGTTTCAGATGTCGGGATGTGCGGTGCTAAAAATTCGGTGATCGGCGTGCCGGTCCAAAATTCACTGGCAATTTTCTTGGGCGGAACTTTCAAGTTTGAGGTTGCCGAAGAAAATCCGATCACGATCAATGCGGTTTACGCCGAAATTCAAAATGGTAAGGCGGTTAAGCTAGAAAAAATTTACCAAGAAGTAAGTATTTAAGCGGCGAGCGGATGCACAAGGCTCTGCCGGAAAATTAAAACAAAATGTTGGAGTTCATCACAAAATATCGTTTTCTCGACCCTGCTCAGGTTTTGGCGCATGCCGGCATTCCGCGCGGGGCAAAAATTGCGGACCTTGGTTGCGGAAACGGCTATTACCCGGTGGCGCTTGCAAAATTGGCCGGCGAAGACGGTGAGGTCTATGCCGTAGATGTTCAGGATGATGTGCTAGAAGCTACGGTATCAATGGCACGCCATTCCGGAGTAAACAATGTTTACACTATCCGGCATAATCTGGAATTGCCGGGATTGAAGATTGCTGAGAATTCCTGCGATGTCGCGGTGCTGGCAAGCACTTTGCACCAGACTAAAAATAAAAAGAATGTTTTGAGGCAGGCTTATAAGGTTTTGAAGACCGGCGGCAGATTGATTATTATTGAATGGAAAAAAACTAATTTGCTGTTCGGCCCGGAAATGGGCAGGCGTGTTTCCGAACAGGAAATTCAAGAGCTGCTGACTCAAAACGGTTTCAGGTTTTTGTCGGAAATGCCGGCTGATCATTATCATTACGCTCTGATTTATATTAAATAATAAAGAGAATGTTTAAAAATTTAGTAACAAGGTTTTTCAGTTATCAATATTTATTCGCATCGCCGATTCAATCGCCAAGCAGATACGATCGATTCGTTCTTTATTTTGCAGCGGCGCTAGTGGTTTTGGCCATAGTTTTTTTGATTGTGCGTTTTAGCGCGAAAAATCCTTTGCAAAAAGAATTGCTGCGCCGTTGGTTCAGTTTAACTTTTTATATCGGATTGCTTCTAGCGATCTGGTACGGTTTGCGTTATGAGCTGGTCGGATTTTTATCGCTACATTTTGTCGCCATTTTAATTGTAGTGCTTGGACTAGTTTGGTTGATTTATTTGATTCGCTATCAATGCGGAAAGTATCGGCAGGCTCGAAAAGATTACGACAAAGAACAATTGAAACGAAAGTATATGTAATTTAAACCCCGAGGCTTTTCCTTGGGGTTTTTGTTATAATATCGACAAAGTACGACCAAGGGGGAAGTAACGATGAACACCAAACTCAGTAAGCTGTTTTTGGCCGGATTTTTGGTTTTAATGAGCTACTCCAGCGCTGCTCAGAAAATTCAAAAAGTTCCAAACGGTCAAAGCCTGGCTAGCGGCAACTGGCAGGAGGTCATGGTCAACCAAGACACCGCCCAACAGGCCGCGGCAAAGAATGATCCTGTCAGAGAGTGGCAGGACTTTGGTTGTAAGCCTTCGAAAAGTTGCCGAATCAGACAGCTCAGCAAGCATCACACCACTGTTGCATTTTTGCACGCTGGTCTTCGCGAGTTCATTGATCTGTACCGCGATCCGCACGGCAAGATCCATTTTGACCGGGGCTGCCAGATTTTGTCGGGTGATCCGATCAACTGTCCGGCAAAGAGTCCTTTCCGCGAAATTTATATCAACGGAAAGGGTCCGACCTTGCTGCCGGAAGAAGATGCTCAAATTTTCAAAGATTATTACAAACCGGCGTTTGACCGGGAGTCTGCGAAAAACAGCACTGCAACCACGTTGTCGGTTTCGCAAAATGCGACCAAGAGCAAATGAAGCGATGACTTCAGATTTCAAATATCTGGGGTCGTCGCGTTTTTATTTTTTAAGGAGAATTAATCTTTCTTTAATGCCCGACTGCTAAGCTGCCGGCATGAACGAAAAAATTTTAATCGGCAAGGCAGGCGAGGATGCCGCAGCCAATTTATATTTGAAACATCAGTTCAAAATCTTAGTTCGGAATTTTTATAATCATCGCGGCAAGATGTTTGGCGAGATAGATTTTATAGCCGAGAAAAATAAACATCTGCATTTTGTAGAAATCAAAAGCCGGACCGGGGAAACTTTCGGCAGCGGCCTGGAAGCGTTAAACAAGCTAAAACAGCTGCGGCTGATTCGCACCGCCAAATTATTCATCGGATCTTTGCCGTACTTCAGCGATTTTCAGGCGCATTTTGACCTGGTTGTGGTTGAAATGGATCGATTTGACAAAAGCGTCAAAACCATTAAAATACATTCAGATGTAATTGATGATATTAGCTGAAGTGCAAACTTCAGTTTTTTTGTCCACCAATTCAATTAAGTAATAGAAAGATTTGGTAATTATGAATGATGCGTTCGAACAAGCGCTGCAGCAGATTGAAGATGAAAAAGGAATTTCGCGCGAAGAAATAATTTCGATGATCGAAAGTTCTTTGGCCGCAGCTTTCCGCAAGGATTATGGTCAGAAAGACCAGAATATCGTGGTTAAGTTTGATCCGGAAAATCTTTCAACCAAAATTTATGATGTAAAGATGGTTGTGAGTGAAGTTTTGGATCCGCAAAAAGAAATTTCCCAGGAAGACGCCAAAGAAATTGATAAGAAGTATAAGGTCGGTGATGAAATAATTGCAGAGGTGACTCCTGAGCAGGGCACCAGTTTTGGCCGGATTGCTGCGCAGACCGCAAAGCAGGTGATCATTCAAAAACTTCGCGAAGCAGAACGTAACATCATGTTTTCAGATTTCAAAGCCAAAGAGCGTACTTTGCAGAACGGCGTGGTTCAGCGGCTGGAAGGCGACACGGTTTTGGTTGACCTTGGTAAGGCTACCGGAGTTCTGTTTCCTTCTGAGCAGATTCGCGGCGAACAGTACCAACCAGGCCAGCGTTTAAAAGTTTTGATTTTGCATGTTGAATCAGCGCCAAAAGGTCCGAAGATTACGTTGTCCCGGTCGCATCCGGACATGGTTCGCAAACTTTTTGAACTGGAAGTTCCTGAGATTTACAATGGCACCGTAGAGATTAAAGCAATTGCACGCGAGGCGGGCAGCCGCACTAAGATCGCAGTATTTTCAAATCAGGAAGGCATTGATCCGATCGGCGCCTGCGTTGGCCAGCGCGGCACTCGTGTGCAGACTGTAATGGGCGAGCTTGGCGGCGAGAAAATTGATATTATTGAATGGGACGAAGATTCAGTGAAGCTGATTGCGAATTCTCTGTCTCCGGCAAAAATTTTGAATGTCCAATTGGACACCGAAGAAAAATCCGCTAAAGTTGGAGTACTTGAAGACCAGCTTTCTTTGGCGATCGGCAAGGCCGGACAAAATGTCCGTTTAGCGGCGCGCTTAACCGGCTGGAAAATTGATATCAACGGTGAAAAAGTCAGCCCGGAAGGCGAAGTTGAAAACACCGGTACGGTTGAGGGCGCGGAATCCGCTGAGTCAGGTTCAGTCGAAGGATCACAAGCGGCCGATGCGCCTGCCGAGAACGGCTCTGCCGAAGCGAGTGCGGAAACTACAGAATCTTAATTAAGAATCAAGGAGCAGTATTATGCCGTTAATTCCGATGGTTATTGAAAAATCTCCGATGGGTGAAAGAGCCTACGATATTTATTCCAGGCTTTTGAAAGACCGTTTGATTTTTTTGGGCGAACCCATTGACGATCATGTTGCCAATACTTTGATTGCCCAGCTTCTTTTCCTTGAGGCTGAAAATCCTAAAGAAGACATCAAGATTTACATTAACTCTCCGGGCGGATCAGTTACCGCGGCTTTGGCGCTTTACGACACTATTCAATATTTAAAGTGCGATATTCAAACCATCTGCATTGGTCAGGCAGCATCAGCAGCAGCGGTGCTTTTAGCGGCCGGAACCAAGGGCAAGAGGTATTCTTTGCCCAATGCCAGAGTGTTAATCCATCAGATTGCGATCCACGGCGGACTTGAAGGCCAGCAAACTGAAATTGAGATTCAGGCTAAAGAGATGCTCAGAATGAAAAACCAAGTTAATGAAATTTTGAGCAGACACACCGGTCAGCCGGTCAAAAAAATTGAACAGGACACTGACCGCGATTACTACATGTCCGCGGACGAGGCGAAGAAGTACGGTTTAATTGATAAAATTATTGCTAAACAAGCATTAACAAAATAACTTTTAAATAAGTGCCAAGAAAAACAAGCGTGGATTCCGCATCAGAGGGATCGCAAAAACCAAAAAAGAAAGCTGTGCGTAAAAAGAAGGTTGAACTTGCAAGTCCTGTTGAAGAGGAGATAGTTCCGATTCCGCCGGAAGAACAAACATCTGTTGATCAGGTAGATAATTTTGAGGTGCATCCAAAATTGTCTGCTGCTGAAGCTGAAAATGAATCGGAAAAAGCCGAAGCAGAAGCTATGTCTGCGGGAGAATTGTTGGAATCGACCAAATCTTCAGACTCAAAATCGGTTTCCGGACCGCAGGGAAGCATGGCGGACATTAAGCCAAAGAACGGATCATCAAGGGATTTTTATCCGTTTTCAGATTCAGATTCTGACCGGGATTTCTTGGCCCCGGAGAAATTCAGTTTTGATTTGAAACCGGATGAGTCTCAAATGCCTGAACAAAGATCCAAATCAAGATGGTTGCGCACCATGACTTATATTTTGATCGCGGTCATTGTTATTGGCGGCGCGGCATTATGGTTCCTAAATTCTTATTCAAAGAAGCTGTTAAATCAAAGTGTATTTACCACTACGCCTTCAACTAATAATTCCAACAGTGGCAGTAACAGCAATGTCGGCGGCCCAACCGCATCCTCTATCCCGAAACTAGCCTTAGTTAATGCTAGCGATTTAATCAAAAATGCCATTGCTTCAGCGGCAGCAAAAAATTCTCAGGCCTTACAGTTAGATACCCAAAGCAATCCGACTCTGCCGACAGCAACCGCTGATACTTTGTACATCAAGTCGGCGAGTTCTTCCCAAACTCAGGCAATCACTGATTTCCTAAAACAATTTGGACTGACTCCGCAAATTCAGCAGAAGAGCGATTTGGCCGATGATTATGCGTTATACTTGGCAAGCACCTTGTCTAATTTGAACCTTGGCGGTTTAACCTCAGCTGTTTACAATTCCGGCAGCACTCCGGGCATCGCCGCAAAATATTGCACCGCTTTAAAAAAGTATAAGGTTGCAAGCTGCAACGCGCTTAATGCCACGGCAAAACAGGATGGCTTCACTGTTGCAACCAACAGCCAGACAGTACTTGTAAATCTTTCCCGGACCGCTGAATTCAAAACCGCAGGTTTTATTCCGGCGGCCAGCGGCCAGGTTGAAGACATCCGAGTAACAGCCAGCAAATAAGTTATACGTCCCGCGCCTTAAAAATAAATTAATCGAAAGGACCAAAATGAAAATCACGAAATTTGGACACTGCTGTCTTTTGATCGAAGAAAACGGCGTAAAAATTCTAACTGATCCGGGGTCATTCACTACTGCCCAGAATGATATAGCCGGGGTTGATCTGCTCTTGATTACGCATGAGCATCAAGACCATTTTCATGTTGACTCTGTAAAAGCAATTTTGAAAAATAATCCGGATATAGCGGTGATTACTAACAGCGCGGTCGGTAAGTTGCTTGAAAAAGAGGGCATCAAGTATCAAGTGGTTGAAGACGGTCAATCAACCGATTTTAAAGGCGTGAAGATTTCCGGGCATGGCACTAAGCATGCTGAGATCTGGAAAGAAATAGGCCAGGTCATCAACACTGGTTATATCATTTCCGGCCGGATGTATTTACCCGGCGATGCATTTTATCTGCCGGGCGTGCCGGTTGAAATTTTGGCCCTGCCAACCGCCGGTCCGTGGTTGAATTTCCACCAGGCAATTCAATTTGCAATTGATGTTAAACCGCAAATTTGTTTTCCGGTCCATGATGAAATACTTGGCGACAAGCAAATGTTTTTCAACGGCTGGTTCGCTCAAATTTTGCAGAGCGAAGGCCTGAAAATGGTTGTGCCGAAGCTTGGCGAGGAAATAAAAGAGATCCAATAAAGTTGTAAAATTTTTTCAAATAAAAAGCTCCGATCGAAATCGGAGCTTTTTTAGCTCAAAAACTAGGCTACTTCATTCCCAGTCGTGCCCAATCGTCTCGACGATCCTCCAGGAACTGCAGAAAACGTTTGTACGTTTCAATCAGGGCATCGGAGGACACCCCTTGGCTTCTGATCGGATCGTTCTTATCCTCTGCGATTTTATGGCGCAGCTCGTTTAAAAGCACTGCGTAGTGCGGCAGCAGATCATGGTGGGCAGGAAGCAGATCTTCGTCATCCAGGCCAATCGTTTGAATGGCCTGGTCATTTCGCCAGAGTGGGACGAAATCTCCCATGATATCGTTGATTTTCGTTTCAATAAGCTCCGGAGTGACAAATATGTATTCATCTACAGTAAAATACGGCGGAGCCATGGCGCCGTGATCAATGAAGTGCAGCTTAATCAGAACCAGCACTGATTCAACCTGGACCAGGTTCAAGACGCAGATGTCCGACTGGTTCGTCCCGCGCGGCTGCCTTACATATCCTAGCCGGGCTTTGAGCATCATTCTTTTAAAGAGCACAGAAGTGATTCGCTGTGCAGTAGTTGCAGTAGTTTCTGCCATTTTTCCTCCCAATTGCCTATGTTGTTCATACTTGCGGCAACAGTCGGCTATGGTGTCATGCAAGTGTCCGCTTTTTTGGACCTCAAATTATGCTAAAAAATAGCAATTACGTCAAATCTTTCACGACCACCAAGTTTTACAGGCTTTTCCTTGACAGCCCATGTCATAACCGCTACAATACCAACGCTATTTAAAATAAAATTATTTTTAAGGAGCACTCGCACACTAGACTAACTTCATAACTGAAAAGTTCCTGCCAAAACGCCAAAGTTTTTGCGCGTTTTTTGTTGGTCTTAAATGACCATTGTAGTGAGTGATTAAAAAATAGCACCGCACTTTTGCAACTGAATAGTGATAGAAATGTTACGTCCACATTTTGACCACAGTTAATCCACTAGATTAATTGAAAATTAAAATGTGTCTCGATTTCCCAATCGAGAAATCCAATGAGTATAATCGGTAATGCATTGCAAAATGCAAAACCAAGAGCTTTATGAATTTGAGCTCACAACGGTGTAAATCAATTCATGCCAAGTTCGGTTTTGTCTGAATAGCATCGGACTAAAACCCAACTCTGAAATTTAATGAAGAGTTTGATCCTGGCTCAGGATGAACGCTGGCGGCGTGCTTAAGACATGCAAGTCGAGTGGGTTTAGACCCACGGCGAACGGGTGAGTAATACCTAGGAACTTTCTTTAAGTCGAGGATATCCTTCCGAAAGGAAGTGCAATACTTGATGTGACCGCAAGGTTAAAGTCGCAAGACGCTTAAAGTGAGGCCTGGGCACCATCAGCTAGTTGGTAAGGTAATGGCTTACCAAGGCTATGACGGTTAGCGGATCTGAGAGGATGACCCGCCACACTGGGACTGCGACACGGCCCAGACTCCTACGGGAGGCAGCAGTTTGGAATTTTGGACAATGGGCGAAAGCCTGATCCAGCGACGCCGCGTGGACGAAGAAGGTCTTCGGATTGTAAAGTCCTTTTGGCTGGGAACAATTTTTGAGTGTACCAGCAGAATAAGAGGTTGCTAACTCTGTGCCAGCAGCAGCGGTAATACAGAGACCTCAAGCGTTATCCGGAATTATTGGGCGTAAAGCGTACCGATCGGTGGTTTTGAAAGTCAGAGGTGAAATCACAAAGCTCAACTTTGTGACTGTCCTTTGAAACTTCAAAACTAGAGGGGCAAAGAGGAGACTGGAACAAACGGTGTAGTAGTGAAATGCGTTGATATCGTTTGGAACACCAATAGCGAAGGCAGGTCTCTGGGTGCCTCCTGACACTGCTAGGACGAGAGCGTGGGGAGCGAATGGGATTAGATACCCCAGTAGTCCACGCTGTAAACGATGTACGTTAGGTGCTAGAGAGTATCGACCCTCATTAGTACCGTAGCTAACGCGTTAAACGTACCGCCTGGGGAGTACGGCCGCAAGGCTAAAACTCAAAGGAATTGACGGGGACCCGCACAAGCGGTGGAGCATGTGGTTTAATTCGACGGTAAGCGAGGAACCTTACCAAGGCTTGACATGTACCTGCATCTTCTGGAAACAGAAGCGCCTTCGAGGGTGGTACACAGGTGCTGCACGGTTGTCGTCAGCTCGTGTCGTGAGATGTGCACTTAAGTGTGCGAACGAGCGCAACCCCTATTGTTGGTTACAAGTGTCCAACGAGACTGCCAGGGTTTAACCTGGAGGAAGGTGGGGATGACGTCAAATCAGCGTGGCTCTTACGCCTTGGGCTACACACGTGCTACAATGGACAGTCACAGAGGGACGCCAAGTCGCAAGACGGAGCAAATCCCATCAAAACTGTCCTCAGTTCAGATTGAGGGCTGCAACTCGCCCTCATGAAGCCGGAATCGCTAGTAACCGTAGATCAGCCTCGCTACGGTGAATACGTTCTCGGGTTTTGTACACACCGCCCGTCACACCATGGAAGCGGGTAGTACCCGAAGACCTCGTTTGAGGTTGAAGGTAAGACTCGTAACTGGGGTGAAGTCGTAACAAGGCATCGGTAGCGGAAGCTGTCGATGGATCACCTCCTTTCTAAGGAGTTTGACCTGATGCTTCTTGCATGCGTTATGCTGCAAGTTAAGTCATCTCACAAAGGTCAGTGGTCGATTGCTGTTCGCGCTTATGGCGCAGCAGTAAACCTCAAACGGATTCGACGTAGCATTTCTATCATTGTTCGGTTGCCCGTAGAAGGCGGCCTGATGATTGGAGCCTGGTTCGCAAGGACTGGGCTTTTGATTGGGAAATTTTACCTGTTGTCCGAAACCTGTTAAAATTTTTGTAACAATCGTGCTGGAGGAAAAAACGATGAAACCCAGTATACAGTTTTGCTTTATTGCACAGGGCGTTAGGACGCATACTAAAGAAGCTAAGGCAATTCTTGAGAGCGCTGCCGAGCGCCTTCGTGCCTCAGCCGGATACCAGATTGATACAAACTGGACAGATGCTGGCGTGCTCTGGTTGTCTATTCAGCGCGATGTAAATCATTTCGACCCGAACAGACATATTGAGCTTTGGAGACAACTCAGCATTCAACCTACCTGCATTTGTTTAAAGTTTTCCGGCCCGGGAGTAAAACCTAAAACTTATGCTTATGCATTTTATGACGGCGATCCGTCCTGCGCAGTACACTGCAAAAACCATGCTGTAATGTTTTGGTCTTACGATATCGAACAGAAGATCAGCGCCGGGTTCATCCAAGATTTTTTTGAGATCGCCAGAACGTTTTGCAATGGTTTTCTGAAGACAATCACTGTCTGGCCTCAATCTGATAGAGTTGAGATTGAGCTTCAGAAAGCTATAAACTCGGTTTGTTGATTTCAGAATTCTGAAGCCATTTGTTTGGCAACAGCGTCCGTCTGACTGGTACGATAACCCAGTTTTTTATTTAAATCAGGTAAACAATCCCGATACCGTTAAATTTTTAGCGCTTTTCGGCAAAATCTCGCTCTAAAAAAATCCTGTCACCAAAACCACACTCAAAAAGTATTGTAAAAGCTTACTAATATGTACCGATGTAAAACAC
>Ga0070735_10000212_pt1 | contig 71031 bp, 60 predicted proteins | sample Coa_R1_FD_66443 | JGI IMG/M metagenome (GOLD analysis project Ga0070735, IMG submission 66443) | Surface soil microbial communities from Centralia Pennsylvania, which are recovering from an underground coalmine fire - Coalmine... | ecosystem: Environmental > Terrestrial > Soil > Unclassified ...
CGCGACTACACCATCATCGTCCCGCTGATGATCTCGAACCTGATCGCGTTCTTCATCTCCTACAAACTCCAGAAGGAGCCTATCTACGAAGCACTAGCCCATCAGGACGGCGTGCACCTGCCGGGCGTCGGCGCTCACGCGGAACCAGTGCGCATACAGGTGATGCACGCCATGAAGCCGGTTCCACCGGCGTTCTCACCCGAAACTCCGGTCGCGGCCGCAGCTGAGCGGATGCACGAAGCCACCTGGGACTCCTGGCCTGTAATTGGCTCCAACGGCTTTCTTGGAATGGTTCGCCGCGCCGAACTGGAGCGCTGCCTGTCGGGCGGCAACGGGGACAAGACACTCGCCGACCTGGTCGGTGGCCGCTTCGGGGCGTGGGCGCCGACGGCCGCGGAGTTCCCCCATGTCCATCCCGACCACAGCCTGAGCATAGCCCTGGAACGAATGGGCGACGCGCACCTCGACGTTTTACCGGTGGTCAGCCGCGCCAACCTGCGCGAATTGACCGGCATAGTCATGCTGGGGGACGTACTGCGCGCGTACGGGGTGACGAAATCATGAAATCCATGGGGCCATCGTTCTTGGGAACTTTTGCGCTGGTCTTCGTGGCTATAGGCGCGCTGTGGGTGATCGACACGTTCCTGGCCAGGATGGAACAGTCCGAGAGCACGGCCCAGGCCGCTCGGTTGTTTCGCGAAGGCGAGGACCTCGCCCGAGCAGGCCACAACAATGAGAGCATCACGCGGCTGCGGGGGGCTCTCGCCATTTCACCCGACAGCCAGGACTATCAGTTGACCCTGGCACGGGTCCTGATCGCCGCTGATAAACTGCCCGACGCCGATGCCGTTCTCGCGGGTGTGCTGCAGCGCGACTCCACAGATGGCGAGGCCAACTTGTTGATGGCAACTGCCCTCACAAAACAGGGCAAACTCGACAACGCGAAATCGTACTATCACATGGCGATCTACGGCCACTGGGCCACCGATGCGGCCGCCAACCGTGTTAAGGCGCGTTCCGAGCTGATCGACATCCTCGTGAAGGAGAACGCTAAGAAAGAATTGCTGTCGGAGTTGCTTCCGCTGCAGGACGAGCTGCCTTCCAATCTCGCAACTCGCAAGCGTCTGGGGCAGTTGTTCCTGATGGCCGGTTCACCAAACCGCGCCGCGGATACCTTCCGGCAGATCCTGCGCGACGACCGTCACGACCCCGATGCCTATGCGGGCCTGGGTGAAGCCGAATTTGCCAACCGCAATTACAGAAACGCCCAAATCTACCTTCAGATTGCCGCCCGCCTGAAGCCCTCCGACCTGAAACTGCGCGCCCAACTGGATCTTTGTGAACAGGTGCTGGCGCTCGATCCCATGCAGCGCGGCCTCAACACCGCTGAGCGCCTTCGCCGCAGCACGAAACTCGTCGCGATGGCGCGCCAGGCGGCGGCCGAGTGCGGAGGAACTCCCGACGTGGTGAACACGAACGCCGAGAAGGACGCCGTCGAAGCCAATTTGAACCTCGCCGAGCGGCTCTGGCAGGCACGCAAGCGCAGTTGCAATCAGCCCCCGGCGCCGGCTGAGGAAGCTTTGGAACTCGTATTGGCGCGTATCTCGCAGTGAGCCACAGCTTGCGGCACGGCAGCCACTACAATCGCGCAGACAACCGTCAAATCCGTGAGCAGCGTGAACAGGAACAGGTGCCGGATCACCTCCAGCACATCCCCAAGCGTCGCGATGAGCAGTGCCCCGGTGCCCATCGCCGCCAGGCATAGCCCGGGGTAGATGCTCCTGCGCCGCCGGACGAGAGCAGTGAACAGGCCCGCCCACGACAGCACCAGAAAAGAGAGCCAGAGCCGTCCGCGATCCCAGAACACCTCCGCCTTGGCGCGGCTCCACAGCGAAAAATAGTTGGATCTGGCGTAGTCCTTCCGGCCCGGCGCCCGCTCCAGCGTGCCCATCGGCTGCCGCTCCTGCCCGGCGTCATTCAGGCGCGCCACGATGATCTCAAAGGTGCGGTGGGGGTGGAATAGAAAATAACGAAGCACCTTCAGCTCCGAGGTCCGCGACGAGAAGTCGCGGGAGAATGCCGGGTCGATCATCGGGCTCCCCTCGCTGAACGAGTGTGTTCCGACCCAGCGGCGATAGCTTTGGTCCAGCCCCAGATCAGCCAGATCCTGATCCACGGCATGCGACCGCGGCAGGATTTCGAAGAATATCGTGTTGTACATGGCCATCGCGCCGTAGCCCGATTCCACAAAAATCATCGGCACCGCCGCCCCGGCGAGGATGACGGCCGGCGCCCAGTACCGGTAAGCCCGCGGCAGCGTGATCGCGGCCAACGCCGCAATAACAACAGCCAGGGGACTATGCTGCAGCTTGGCGGCGGCAAACAGGGCGGCGCAAACCGCGAAACCAATCAGATCGGCGCGCCGGTTCCATGCCATGGCGCGTGCATAAAACACGATGGATAACAGCAGGAAGACCATCGCAGCCGCATCCATGTAAAAAGTGTTCAGCCAGGAAACATACATCGTGTCGCTGAACACCAAAATCAGGAACGCATAAACGCCGATCCTGGCCGACCTGCGCATCCCGCGAAGCAAAGGAACGAGCAGGTAGAACGCTGCCAGGTACAACGCGCCGTGTACCGCGCCGATAAACCGAATATCGAGCATCCCCGGCGGCATAAACGGGCGGCTCACCCCAACTGCCACGGAGGCAAGTAACTGTTCCGAGGTCACGTAGCCCGACCGGAAGTAATAATGCCGGTCCCAGTGATACGTGATGCTCAGGAATTTGAACTCATTTTCGGTCGGCGCCGTAAGACCGAACATTCCGAGAACTTTGCCGAAGTCGCCGTTATTCGCCAGGCCGACAATGGGCGGCCCCATCACTTGCCAGCCCACAATCAACGTGAATACGCCGCACGCAAGCCAGTCGACCACGGCGCGGCGCATGCCCTGACAATAGCCTACTGGCCCACAATGGTCACATCCTGCGCGAGCCCCGCGGCCGTGATGTGATACACGTTGGTCCCAGCACCCAACCGCACCCGAAGTTGAAACACCGCCGGAAACGCGGAATCCGCGGATACGACCGAAACTACGCTGCCGGAGCCAGTCGTGACCGTGGCCTTCGGGTTCGAATCGACCGGTATGCCGATGGCATCGGTGACACGGAAGTAAACGGCAACCACGGAACTGCGAGTCCCGGTGGAGAGCGGCTCCAGCAGCGTTAAGTACTGCGCGGTTCCCGACCCAATTCCATACCAATACGGAACCGCCGTCATGGTTGAGATCTGTGAAGGCTGAATCTGGATGGTTCCCTGGTACGCACCGGACGGAAGCCCGTCTCCGCTCATTTGCACGGCCACGTCCTGCGACTGCCCCGGATCCAATTGAACGCTGTTTGTCGACAAGACCGGCGCGGCCGATCCGCTTTGTACCGCAACCGAAAGCGCGAAGGTGTCCGTGCTCGTTCCGAGATTCGTAATCGTGAGTGTTTGGGTCTGATTCACTGAAGACCCGCCGGTGCCAAAGCTCATCGAAACCGGCTGCGCCGAAGCCGTGGCATTAATTGCGGAGAGCATGTTCAACATGCCGCCGCCCGCCTGCTGGGGAGCCGCGGGCAAGCCCGAATCGAAAATCAACGGCGACGCCGTGTCGACCAGCAGCGAGCGGTACTGTTGCACCGTCAGCCCCGGACGCGCCGCCTTGAGCAGCGCGGCGGCCCCGGCTATGGTGGGCGAAGAGAAGCTGGTACCATCCTCGACCACGTAGCCACCTTTCGACATAGGCTGCGCCGTTGAAATGCTGCTCCCGACCGCCAGAATATCGGGTTTAATACCGTTGTCCGTGCTCGGTCCGGCGCTTGAAAAATCGCTGACCCGATTCGGACTCACAAAACGAGCCGCGAGTGAGAAGTCCAGCGTCGCGTTCAGAGGACCGGACGCGAGCTGCTGCTGAAGCGAGGCGCCGACCGCATAATCGACCATGGAGGCCGGCAGGGTCGCCGCTCCGGTTGCCATCGAAATGGCGTTCGGACGGGCGGCATCCGTGTAGATGAGCGCCGCAACCGCCCCGGCTTGCTGCGCAACGTCGATCTTCGTCTCAAACGTGCAAACGCCGCGAAGGATCAGCACGATCGACCCACTGAGACTCCCGGAAGGCAGCGAACTGCATGCGAGACCGGTTGGGTCGAGCGTCGAAACGTCCATCAGAGGCGCGGTGATCGGTGTCAGCGAGTTGGGACCATTGCCTGGAATGGCGACGTACGAGTTGCCACCGTCAACCTGCAGTCCTCCCGAAAAGACCCGGTCATTTAACATCGAACCCGCGGAAATCGCGTCAGGCGCTATAGCCGGCGAGCCGATGGTGTTGGGATTCGATCCATCGTTCCCAGCCGCCACAGTCACAATGAGGCCCGACGTGACAGCGTTCTCGATGGCCGCTACCAGCACGTCGTCCGACGGGCGCGGGGCCGGATTCGACCCCAGGCTCAGGTTGATTACATCCATTCCATCCGCCACCGCATCGTTGATGGCCTGCAAAATGAGCGTATCCGGAGCGCCACCCTCGCCATCGGGAAAGACCTTGTAATTGCCCAGGAACGCCTTCGGCGCCACACCAGTAATGGTTCCAAACGGACCCGACGTGGTCTCGCCGGCCGCCACCATCGCCACGCCGGTTCCATGTCCCACGACGTCGTTCGCGTTGTAGGGCGTTCGCGGCGTATCTGTGTATGAACGAGCGACGATGATCTTGTTATTCGTATATTGCGTGTCGGAAGCCTGGTTCACCAGCGGGAAACCGGAAGGGACGACGAGAGACGGATCGTTAAATCCGGGGTGTGACACGTCGATGCCCGTGTCAATGATGCCGATCTTGATGCCCGCGCCGGCGTTGTCCGTTCCACCGATCTGATTCCAGGCGTCCGGCACATGAAGCAGCGGCAGGGCGCGATCGAGCAGGAGGTGATGCATCCGAACCGGGTAGACGCGGACGACGGCCGGGATCGCCCGAAGTCGGTCAACCTGGGAATCCGCCATGCGAACAAATAGGGTGTTCGAGACTGTTGAGGTTTCACCGAGAATCTCGGCACCCGCAGCCTGGAGCGCAGCTTTCGCCGATTGGTGTTCGGTTTCAATGGCCGCCGTCCGGGCGCGGAAAACAGCGTCCGTCGAACGGGCGCGATGCCCCTGCCTGGCCGCGGTTAGCGCCGCGGGTTCAGTTGAGAGCTCAATAATATAGCGGCCGGGTACGGTAGCCGCAAAGACAGGGGAAAGTAAAAGCACAAGTACAGCAAGGCGTGACATTGCAGGTAATTCCTTAAAGCGAGCCGAATTCAAATTCGACCACGAAACGCCCCTTCCTTGCAACGTCTGCATATCATGCCGCTTGCTACACTAGTCGTTTCGCTTCGATTCAACCACGATGAAAATCCACGAATACCAGGCCAAGGCGATCCTGGCCCAGCACGGCGTTCCTGTGCCGCGAGGCGAGGTCGCCTACACGGCGGAAGAAGCCGAAGCCGCCGCGAAAAAGATCGGCGGCAGCGTAGTGGTGAAAGCCCAGATCCACGCAGGAGGCCGCGGTAAAGGCGGCGGCGTGAAGGTCGCAAAAGACGCAACCGAGGCAGTGGAACTGGCAAAGAAGATCCTCGGGATGCAGTTGGTGACGCATCAGACTGGCCCCGAAGGCCGGCTGGTGCAGCGCCTCCTGATTGAGGAAACGCTTCCCATCGAGCGTGAACTTTACCTCGGGATCGTGCTCGACCGCACCTTGGGTAAGAACGTGTTCATGGCTTCCTCGGAGGGCGGCATGGAGATTGAGCAGGTCGCCGCCGAGACACCGGAACGGATCCTGAAGGAAGGCATTGAGCCCGGGATTGGCTTGATTCCCTTCCAGGCGCGGAAGCTTGCTTTCGGCATCGGGGTACCCGCCGCATCCGTAAACGCCGCGGCGGCAGCGATGACGGCGCTGGTCAAGGCGTACGACTCCATCGACGCTTCTTTGGCCGAGATCAACCCGTTCATCCTTACGAAGGACGGCAAAGTCTACGCGCTCGACGCTAAGATCAATCTCGACGACAACGCGCTCTACCGCCACAAGGACCTCCTCGAGCTGCGCGACCTGAACGAAGAGGATCCGCTCGAAGTGGAGGCCTCGCGCTTCGGCATCAACTACATCAAGCTCGATGGAAACATCGCCTGCATGGTGAACGGCGCCGGGCTGGCCATGTCGACGATGGACATCATCAAGTACGCGGGCGGCAGCCCGGCGAATTTCCTCGATGTCGGCGGCGGGGCGAGCGCGGAGCAGGTGAAGAACGCCTTCCGCATTCTGCTTTCCGACGCCAATGTAAAAGCGGTGCTGATCAACATTTTCGGCGGCATCCTGCGCTGCGATACGCTCGCCACGGGCGTTGTGAATGCCGCGCGCGACTTGAACATCAAGGTGCCGATCGTGGTGCGGATGGAAGGCACAAACGTCGAGAAAGGACAGGAGATTCTGACGAATTCCGGTTTCAATTTCACGGTGGCGAACGGCATGAAGGACGCCGCCGAGAAAGTGGTGAGGCTGGCCCAATGAGCGTACTGGTTGATAAGAACACGCGCCTGCTGGTGCAGGGCTTCACGGGACGCGAGGCCAGTTTTCACGCGCAGGCGGCGATCGATTACGGAACCCACGTGGTAGGCGGCGTTACGCCGGGCAAGGGCGGGCAGACACATCTTGACCTGCCGGTGTTTAACACCGTGGCGCAATGCGTCCAAGAGACCTCTGCGAACGCGAGCGTAATCTTCGTGCCGCCGCCATATGCCGCGGACGCCATCATGGAAGCGGTGGACGCGGGATTGGCCCTGGTGGTTTGCATCACCGAGGGAATCCCAACAGCGGACATGATTCGCGTTTGGGCCTACATGAAAGGCAAGCCGACACGGCTGATCGGCCCGAACTGTCCCGGCGTCATCTCACCCGGCAAATGCAAGATCGGCATCATGCCGGGCCATATTCATCGCGAAGGTAACGTCGGAGTGGTCTCCCGCTCCGGCACCTTGACCTACGAAGCGGTGGGACAACTCACGAAACTCGGCATCGGGCAATCGACCTGCATTGGAATCGGCGGCGATCCGATCATCGGCACGTCGTTCACGGACGCCATTCGCCTGTTTAACGAAGACGCCGATACTCATGCGATCGTGATGATCGGCGAAATCGGCGGAAACGCGGAAGAGACGGCAGCGGCCTACATCAAGGAGCACGTGCGGAAGCCAGTGGTCGGCTTCATCGCCGGACAAACTGCGCCTCCGGGCCGCCGCATGGGTCACGCCGGAGCGATCATCTCGGGCGGATCGGGCAAAGCGGAAGACAAGATCAGGGCCATGAAGGAAGCCGGCATTACGGTTTGCGAAAGCCCCGCCGAAATGGGCGAAAAGGTTCAGAGCCGGCTGCAGTAAGACAAGCCTCAGCTTGTCAGCCAAGACATTCACCAATGGAACAAACGTTTGCAATTATCAAACCCGACGCAGTGAAATCCGGCCACACGGGCGGTATTCTGCGCATGATCGAAGAGGCCGGCTTCCGGATTCGCGGGATGAAGATGACCCGGATTTCGAAGCAGCAGGCCGAGGCGTTTTACGAAGTGCATCGCGACAGGCCGTTCTACGGCAGCCTCGTTATGTTCATGACCGAGGGCCCCGTTGTGGTCATGGTCCTGCAGCGCGAAAATGCCATCAAGCACTGGCGCGAAACGATGGGCGCCACCAATCCCGCCAATGCCGCCGAAGGCACCATCCGGAAGAAATTCGCCGAGAGTATCGAGCGCAACGCAGTGCACGGATCGGACGCGCCGGAGACCGCAGCGGTCGAGATTCCGTTCTTCTTCAGCACGGCCGAACTACTGTAGGCCTACAATGTAGGCATGCCAGAAGTTTTGCGCATCGCTGATCGAGCGTTTCATTCGCGGCTTTTTGTCGGAACCGGCAAATATCGCAGCTTTCAAGAGATGGCGCGCTGCCACGCGGCCTCGGGCGCCGAGGTTGTTACGGTGGCCGTACGGCGTGTGAACCTCACCGACAAATCGAAGGAATCGCTGATCGATTATATCGACCGCTCGAAGCTGTTTATTTTGCCGAATACGGCGGGATGCTATACAGCCGACGAGGCCATTCGCACGGCCCGGCTGGCGCGCGAAGTGGGACTCTCGAATTGGGTGAAGCTCGAGGTCATCGGCGACGAGAAGACGCTTTTCCCGGATAATGAGGGCCTGCTTGAAGCCACGCGCGTGCTTTCGAAGGAAGGCTTCGTGTGCTTGCCCTACACCAACGACGACCTGGTGAACGCCCGGAAGTTGATCGACGCGGGCGCCGCGGCGGTGATGCCGTTGGGCGCTCCCATCGGCTCAGGCCTGGGCATTCAAAACATCACAAATCTCAGGATCCTTCGCGAGATGATCACCGGGGTGCCATTGATTGTCGACGCTGGAGTGGGCACGGCCTCCGACGCCACCGTCGCCATGGAACTGGGCTACGACGGTGTGCTCATGAATACGGCGATTGCGGCGGCGGAAAACTCCGAAGAGATGGCGCTCGCGATGAAGTTGGCGGTTGAAGCAGGCCGTCACGCACATCTCGCCGGGCGAATGGACAGGAAGCTGTATGCAACCGCCAGCAGTCCGCTAGCCGGGCTCGTCCGCTAGTACGATAAGCTTTTAGCTTGTCGTGCCAAATATGAGAACCAGCGTTCTGTTAGTCCTTACCCTCAGTGTCTGCATCGCCCAACCGCCGCAGTCGAACGATCCGACCGCCGACCCGATGTTCAAGGGCATGCGCTATCGCTCCATTGGTCCCTATCGGGGAGGCCGATCTCTCACGGTTGCGGGCATTCCCGGCGATCCGTACACCTATTATTTTGGTGGGGTCGGCGGAGGTGTGTGGAAGTCGACCGATGGCGCATTGACGTGGTCACCGGTCTTCGATAAGGAAGCCACCTCGGCAATCGGCAGCCTGGCGATTGCACCGTCGGACTCAAATATCCTTTACGTCGGAACCGGCGAGGCCGCATTGCGCGGCAATATCTCGCATGGCGACGGAATTTACAAATCGGTCGACGCGGGCAAGACTTGGAAGAACGTCGGTCTGAAGGATAGCCGGGCGATTGGGAAAGTTATCATCCACCCGCGCAACCCGGATGTCGTCTACGTTGCCGCGTTGGGCCACCCTTACGGTCCGAACCCGGAGCGGGGCGTCTTCCGCACGATGAATGGCGGACGAACCTGGGAGAAGGTGCTGTACAAGGACGAGAACTCCGGCGCCGTCGATATCGCGTTCGATCCGAACAATCCGAACATCATTTTCGCCGCGCTCTGGCAGGTGCGCCGTACGCCGTGGGGCTTTGACAGCGGCGGCCCCGGCAGCGGATTGTACAAATCCACCGATGCCGGAACAACGTGGAAGCAACTGCAGGGCAGCGGACTTCCTAAGGGTCCGCTGGGCAAGATCGGCATCGCCGTGGCTCCGAATTCCGATCGCGTTTATGCGCTGATTCAAGCCGCCGAGGGTGGTTTGTACCGCTCCGACGACGGCGGCCAGAAATGGCAGCTCATCAATCCGGATCGCGCCCTCATCCAGCGGGCCTGGTATTACATGCACATCTTCTCCGATCCAAAGGATGCCGACGACCTGTATATCCTTAACGTGCAGTTCTTCAAGTCCACTGACGGCGGGCACACATTCAACAAGATTCGGCCGCCGCACGGCGATAACCACGCGCTGTGGATCGATCCGCAGAATACGCAGCGCATGATCTCGGGCGACGACGGTGGCGCCACCGTGACGGTGAACAGCGGCAAGACCTGGACGCCCCAGTTGAACCAGCCGACGGCGCAGTTCTACCACGTGATCACCGACAACCGCTTCCCGTACCACGTTTATGGCGCGCAACAGGACAATACCACGATTGCCATCACCAGCCGGAGTGACAGCGGCAGCATCGACCGGCCGGACTGGTATCCGGTGGGGGGCGGCGAATCGGGCTACATCGCACCGTACCCGCCCGATCCCGACATCGTCTATGCCGGCGGTTACGAAGGCTCACTGACGCGGTTCGACAAACATACCGGTCAACGTCAGCAGGTTTCGCCATGGCCCGAAATCACGGACGGTGAAGGCGCTGCCAATCTGAAACACCGCTTCCAGTGGACCGCTCCGACATTGATTTCGCCGCACGACCCGAACGTGTTGTATCACGCAGGCGAAGTTCTGTTCAAGACCACGGACGCGGGAGTGCATTGGGACGCGATCAGCCCCGATCTCACGCGCAACGATAAGTCCAAGCAGGTGGCGCCGGGCGGTTCCATCGACAAAGATGACACCGGCACTGAATACTACGACACCATTTATTCGGTAATCGAGTCGCCGACAATCAAGGGATTAATTTGGGTGGGCACGGACGATGGCCTGGTGCAGCTTACGCGCAATGGCGGCAAGAACTGGGAGAACGTCACGCCGAAGGATATGCCGGAGTGGAGCCGGATCGATTTGATTGATGCCTCGCCGCATGAACCCGGCGCTGCGTACGTGGTGGCGGATCGTCACGAACTGGATGATTATCATCCGTACATTTACAAAACCAATGATTACGGCAAGACATGGACCAAGATTGTCAGCGGCATTCCTGATGGTGATTTTGCACGTGCCGTTCGTGAAGACCCCAAGCGCCGGGGCCTTCTCTTCGCTGGAACAGAGACCGGTGTTTTCGTTTCGTTCGACGATGGCGCCGCATGGCGTCCGCTGCGGCTGAATCTGCCGACCACTCCGATCCACGATCTCGTGGTGAAGGAGAACGATCTCGTGCTGGCTACGCATGGCCGGGCGTTCTGGATTCTGGACGACATCTCTCCGCTGCGCCAACACAAGGCGGAAATCGCTAATGAAACTGCATATCTGTATCAGCCTGCCGCTGCTTACAGGGTGCATGGCGGCGGGCGCGGAGGCGGAGGGGGTCGTGCTACCACCGCCGGCGAGAATCCGCCAACCGGCGCCATCATTTATTACTACTTGAAAGCCGCGCCAAAAGGCGAGGTCACAATCGAAATCCTGGACGCCGCCGGCAAGCACATCCGCACGGTTTCGAGCACAAAAACCCAGTTCCTCACTGAACCGCCCGATCCGGACTCGGAGAAACCGCGTAAAGAACTCGATGCCCAGGCCGGCCTGAACCGCTTTGTTTGGGATATGCGTTTCGACGCCGCGCCTCGTATCGCGGGGTATTATCTGTACGACTACGAATCGGGCACTCATGGTCCGCTGGTCGTTCCCGGCAAGTACCAGGTGAAGCTCACGGTAGAGGGCAAAAGCTACACGGCGCCCCTGGAGTTGAAGCCTGACCCGAGAATCAAGACGACACCCGAAGATTTTGAAAAACAGCTCACGCTGCAGCAGCGCATCCATCGCGATTTGAGCAACGTGTATGAATCGGTGATTCAGATGCGCGATGTGCGGACTCAGCTTAAGGACCTTCGCGAGCGCCTGCCGGAGAGCGAGCCCGCGAAACGCATCGCTACGGCGGCGGATGATCTCGACAAGAAGATTGCCACCGTTCAGGATGAGTTCGTGGATTTCAGAATCACGTCGAACGAGGACTCGTTGGCTTATCCGCTGGGCCTTGACGGCAAGCTGGCCGGACTGGCTATGGCGGTAGAGAGTACGTCGGACACCGCGCCGACTCAGTCGGAACTGGAGCTCTTCCAGGTGCTCAGCCGCAAGCTCGACGAGGATCTCACAAAGTGGGGCTCCATTAAGGCTAAGGATATTCCGGCGTTCCAGAGAATGACGGATGACCAGCATCTGCACACCATTGTTCTGAAATAGCGCGCAAATTGAGCGGCGGAACCGCATATCCCAGCATTGAGATGCTAGCCTTTTAGGAATTGTGACGCCGCATCAGTGGGAGAGCGTCGAGCAGCAGTTCCGCGCGCTCATGGAGGGCTCTGCACAGGACCGTGCTGAGGGACTTGCCGCCATCGAAGACCCTGTCGTGCGCGCGGAAGTTGCGTCTTTGCTCTCGAGGGTAGACGGCGACTCAACTGTTGATGGCGTCCTGGAGTCCATCGTGGTCGCAATCGGCGGCGAGTTTTCGAAAGACCAGGAGCCGGTTGCGGGGCGAAAAATCGGGCCGTATCGTCTGCAGCGGTTGCTGGGTCACGGCGGCCAGGGCGCGGTGTTCGAGGCGGTTCGCGACGATGGCACGTTTCATCAGCGCGTCGCAATCAAAATCATCAAGGGCGAGATGGATAGCCCGGCGGAGCGCGAGAGATTCCGGCGGGAACGGCAGGTTCTGGCGGCGCTGGAGCATCCCAACATCGCCCGGCTTCTCGATGGCGGCGAGACGCCGGAAGGGTCTCCTTACATCGTGATGGAATACATCGAGGGTTCGCCGATTACCGTCGCGACAGAAGGATGGTCACTACGGCGAAAACTGCAGCTCTTTCTTGATGTGGCGGGTGCGGTTGCGTTCGCTCATCGCAACCTGATTGTGCATCGCGATCTGAAGCCCGGCAACATTCTCGTAACCCCGGCAGGCGCCCCCAAGCTGTTGGATTTTGGCGTCGCCAAATTACTGGACAGCGACGCCCAGCGCACCGCGACGATGTTCCAGGCATTCACTCCGAACTATGCCAGCCCCGAACAAGTAACCGGCGAGACGATCACGACGGCCTGCGATGTGTACTCGCTGGGCATGGTGTTGCACGAACTGTTGACCGGAGCAAGGCCTTACGAAATCACGTCGTTGTCGCCAACCGAGGTCCACAAATCGGTCTGCCTTTCCACGCCCAAGTCACCTGGCGTTTCGGAAGATCTCGACAACATCATTTTGATGGCGATACGCAAGGAACCGGCCCGCCGTTACGCCTCGGTGGAGCAATTCGCGCAGGACATCTCCCGCTCCCTTGCAAATCGACCCGTATTGGCGCGGCCGGATACGATTCGCTATCGCGCGCAAAAGTTTGTGAACCGCAATCGCGTTTCGGTGTCCGCGACGGTCCTCGTGATCGCCAGCATCGCCGCGGGCTTTATTACGACTTTGCGGGCTGAACGGCGGGAGCGCGCGCGCTTCAACCAGGTGCGCCAGCTCGCGACACGTTTTCTATTCGATTTCGATCGCGACATCCGGCAACTGCCCGGTTCGACCGCCGCTCGCGAGCATCTCGTGCAAACAGCTTTCGAACAACTGGACAACCTGTCGCGCGACGCCGGCAATGAGCCTGACTTCGTGGCGGAGTTGGCGCAGGCGTACATGAGCCTGGGTGACGTCGTGGGAATGCCAGGGCTGCCCAGCCTCGGCCACACCGAGCGGGCGGAGCAGAGCTATCGCAAGGCCTGCGCCCTGATGCAACGACTTGTGACTGGGAACTCCAGCGCATCGGACCGGTTTCGTGCGCAGGCCTGCGCGAGCCATATACGGTTGGGATACCTGTTGAAGATGACGGGGCGAGCCCCCGAAGCGCGGAAGCTGATCGCGGAAGGGCTTGGCTATGTGCAACCCCGCATTGCGAGCGGCAAGGCGTCCGCTGCGGAATTTCGCGCAGCGGCTAATGGGCACACTTACCTGAGCACCTTGGAATCCACTGCCTATCACGCCCGCGCCGCGAGCGAGGAATCGGCACAAGCGGTCGCTTTGATGCGCCGATACCAGGAAATGACCCCTGGAGTTCGCCCACGCAGCGATTTGGCGCGAGCGTTAGCTGCGTCGTCACAAGCGGCCACATCCGCGGGAGAAATCGAACGAGCGGAAGCGCTGGCTCAGGAATCAGCCGCCATCCGGATGACGATTGCAAGGGAGAGCCCAAGGGACGTGGAGAACCGTCGCGAAACGGCCGTTCAGAAGGGAGCCATCGCGCTGCTCGAGTTTGAGCCCGACGGACCCAGCCTGGGACGCCTGGACAAGGCTTTGCCGGCCAGGAGGGAAGCCACCCAAATTGATCGGGAACTCGTAGAGGCTGACCCTCGAAATGCGGAAGCGAAGCATGATCTCGCGTTGGATCTCAAAGAGGTAGCCGACCTTGAGAAACTCTCCAATCCACGGCTCGCCGAAGCAGAGTTGCGCGAAGGGCTCGACCTTTTGGAATCTCTGCCGCCGACCTACCGGGAACGCAACCGTCACATCGGTTTGCTTCTGGCAGTCCTCAGCGGAGTTCTGAAGCAGGAACATCGCGCCGCCGATGCTCAAGCAGCGCTGCGGCGGGCGGTCCCGATGTATGCGAAGGAAGATCCCGCCGACCCTCGTGTGCTTGGCGATTTGCAACGGCTTTGGGAAGAACAGGGCGAATACGCCAGGATCTGGGACGCTCTTAGCCCCTCGATTCCGGCCGCACGAGAGGATATCATGGCGGCTTACAACCTGGCGCATTGCGCCCTTGCCAGGGCTGCGAGCGAGATTCGTTCCGGCCGGCAGGATGCCGCGTCGGAGTGGAGTGCAAGGGCGACGAGAATCTGGGAGCCGTGGAAGGGCAGATATCCAATCGCCGATCGGCAACTCGATTCTCTGATGCCCATCCGTTAGAAACCTGCGCGGAGCGCCAAGTCTAAGCAGCGACGCGCGTCTTTAGCCGTCGGCGGCCCAGTTTTGCGAACAGACTTTTCGCCTTCGATTTCAACAGCCGAAACTGGGTCGGTGTCAGTTTCATTTCCTTGCAAATCTGCTCTTTCGACTGCTCTGCGACATAGAAGCGATATAGAACGTCGCGGTCACGCGCCGCCATGGACTGCAAAATCTCGCGAACGATTCGCGTCTTCTGCGACAGGTACACCCCCTGTTCGAGATCGACACAGGAATCGGGAATATTCGTCGACTCGAGTGGGGCGTGGTATTTGCGGCGCACCATGCGACGCTCAATCTGGCCGTATGTATAGAAACGTGTAACGGTGGTGAGAAAAGGTGTTAACCTGCTCGAATCGCGGAGCTTTCCGGAATGAATGGCTTGAGCCGCCGCGACGAAAACATCGTGAACCTTGTCCTGGACGTCCTCGTTTCCTAGTTGCCGCATGATGAAGAAAGTAAAATTGCGGGCCATGAAATACAACCGTTCGAGGCCGCCGGGTTTGCCGGAGCGGATCATCTCCACCACGTCGTGCGAGTTGGGTGGCGTCTCGGCCGCGGGGCAGACCTCACCCAACGCTGGCTCGACCGCCAGAATCGTTCTCTGGTGCATAAAAAAGCTTTAAGAATTCATGATACGTGGGGGCGTAACACTTCTGAATTCCGTAGATTGTGTATTTTCGAAACATTGGGTCCCCTAGGGCGTCTTACAGACTTTGCCGTATAGGCGCGTCCTCTAGAATGGTGGAAAGCGCTCATGTCGTATGAGAAGCGCTGTAATCGATCGTGAGGTTGTTCCACTTTATGGAAGCACGGTTAAGTGCCATTGTTTCCGCCTGGTCACGGATACAATGGGCGGTTGCACGCGCGAGCGAGGCCGCGGAGTCGGACCTGTGGGCAAACTACGGCTGGCTGTTGACGACGTCACTCGCGATGATCATCGCGTACGTGCTCAATATTCCAAACGCTGGAGTGTTTCTACTGATTGCGGTATTGCACTCAACGTTCGTCGGCGGGTGGAAGGCAGGCCTGGCGAGCGCCACGTTATCGACGGTCTACTCCGGAATCTTCCTGTCCCTCCCCGACCAGTTGTTTCACTATACGGATTCGGATGTGCACCGGCTTCTGGAAAACGCAGTGGCGTTTTTCGGCTGTGTATGGCTTGTATTTCACCTGCGGCGTAAAGAGGCGGCGACCATCCAGCACGCCGATGAACAGACGATTCGCGAGCAGGCCATCGCCCGGAGCGACCGTCTGGTTCGGGAAATCATCGATAGCGCACCGGTGATGCTATGGATCGCCGACACCAATGGAAAGCGCATCCAATGCAACCGGCATCTGCTCGAATTCTCCGGGACCACGCCAGCCGAGCAACTGGGGGATACATGGCAGTCGCTGATCCATCCCGCCGACGCAGCCACGGTGGTGGCGCGCTACTCCTTCGCCGTTCGTTCGTGTGAGCGCTTCGAGATCGAGTATCGTTTAAAGGCGGCCAACGGAGAATATCACTGGGTGCAAGAGTTCGGGGCTCCACGGATCTCTTCGGACGGGCGGCCGAGCGGATTCATCGGATCGACAGTGGACCGGAATGAACGGAAACGTGTGGAGTCGGCGCTGCACCAACTATCGGGACGCCTGTTGGAGCTGCAGGACGACGAGCGGCGCCGCATCGCCCGCGAGTTGCATGATACGACGGCGCAAAATCTTGCGGTGTTATCGATGAATCTGCACCTGGTGCGGGAGAACGACCTGGATTTTCGGGCACGGCAAGCCATTGTCGAAAGCATAGCGCTGACGGAACGGTGTTCGCACGAAATCCGGACGCTTTCCTATTTGCTGCATCCTCCACTGCTCGACGAGTTGGGGTTGATGTCGGCACTCCGCTCCTACACGGCGGGATTCACCCAGCGAAGCGGCATTCTGGTTGAATTGAAGACCGATGAGATCGGGCGTTTACCAAGAGACATTGAGATTACCCTGTTCCGCATTGTGCAGGAGGCTTTGACAAACGTAAATCGGCATTCCGGAAGCCAGCGGGCGGAGATTCGCGTAATTCGCGATCCGCGCGAGGTTCGTCTGCACGTTTCGGATTTTGGCCGCGGGGTTCCGAATGACGTGCTGAACCTGATCGGCGAAAGCGGCAGCTTGGGTGTTGGCATCGCAGGCATGCGGGAAAGAGCGGCCCAACTTGGTGGTCAGCTCAAGATGGCGTCAAGCAGTAGTGGAACAACCATTACGGTGATCCTACCGTTAAGAGACGACAAATAAAGGGATGCCAGTTCGAATACTGATAGCGGACGACCATGAAATTGTGCGGCGTGGGCTTATTTCTCTGCTCGCCGCGAAGCCGGATTGGACGGTTGTGGGCGAAGCCGAGTCGGGCCGGGAAGCGGTGGAGTTAGCGAAGACTTTGCGGCCGGATATCGCGATCCTTGACGTGGGAATGCCGGAACTGAACGGATTGGAGGCGACGCGGCAGGTTTTGAAGGCCCTGCCGCAGACTGAAATTCTGATTCTCACGATGCACGAATCGGAGCAGATCGTGCGCGAGGTGCTGGATGCCGGGGCGCGCGGGTATGTGCTGAAGTCGGACGCGGGGCGCGATCTGGTAGCAGCGGTGGAAGCGTTGTGCCAGCACCGCACGTTCTTTTCGTCGAAGATTTCCGACATGCTGTTGCGGTCTTATTTGCGCCCGGCTCGCGTGGAAGGTCCCGAGACGACGCGGAGCCGGCTGACGGCCCGAGAGCGCGAGATTGTGCAGTTACTGGCGGAGGGAAAGAGCAACAAGGAAGTCGCCAGCGCGCTGAATATCAGTATCAAGACCGCTGAGACGCACCGCACGAATATCATGAATAAGCTGGACCTGCGGTCGATTACGGAGCTAGTGCGGTACGCGGTGCGGAATAACATCGTCGAGCCGTAACGGATTACAATGGAGTTCTGCCCGCCATCGATGGGCGCGTAGCTCAGTTGGTTAGAGCGCCTGCTTCACACTTGGGAGGCTGCTTGGACTCGGAATTAGACATATGAATCGTAGCGCGGACAGTTGAAGCACTTTCCTAGAGGCCGCTTAGCTCAGTTGGTTAGAGCGCCGCTTTCACACAGCGGAGGTCGCAGATTCGAATTCTGCAGCGGCCACCATCTTTTCCCAAGATCGGTGGAACTGAGTACTATCGGTACGAATTCTGGGTGCGTAGTTGGGGGCGGATTCGCCGGCCCCGTGTGGCGCTAGGGATAAACCCGATGAAATCGACCCGGAATGGATTTCGTGGCTCTTCGACCCGCCGGGCCGACACGCAGGCGATTAGTTCGGCTCGATTCGTTGGTTCGTCTCCAGCGGGAATCGAACCCGGATTTCGCCTTCTCGTGCTTTGTGTAAGTTACTGAAACCGCAATCGCAGGAACCACTTTGTTCGCAGGAATCTCAGGCCGTTTGTAGAAAATCTGTACACGGATTTGGCCGACGGTTCCGAACTCCTTGGAGCAGGATCTGGACCTCATGCCGGAATGGAGGACGCGCAGTATTGCGAGGCCTCCCTGCGACGAAGCCGCAATCAGCCCGCTGCTGGGAATGAACCAGGATTTTGGCGGCGACGATCCTCGGTTCGAGTATGGCAGTGATTGACGGCACAGTCGTAGACGTAGCCTGCGGACTTTGCAATCTGTTCTTCGCGCATCCCTGTCCGATTTGCCCTGCGCTTCCGGTGACCGCCGGAGAATCGCGACCGGCCCTGAGCCCTACTGCCGGGGAGCATTGAGATCGCCTGCGACGATTTCGTCCGCATGAGCCTTCACTTCCTGAGATCAAAGACGTCACGCAACATAATATTGAGGTCATCCAGAGCCTGGGCGCAGTCACCCGCGAAGCTTGATCCGTGCATAATCGCGAGCGTTCTTGGCTTCAAGTCCGCGAGTTTCTTTAAGTTCTGCCCGGTGAGCGGTGTGTACGGGACGTACTCCGCAAGAATGCCCGCCTGATATTCTTTCATCGCTTGATGCGAGCGGCCCACAACGTCGCGATAGGTAAGCGGTTCGACGTCGCCCATTTGGTGGAACAGGTCGGAACAGAGAAGTGTTCGGTTCGTTTCCTCAAAAAGGACGCCCGCGTCCCAGCCGTGCGGCAAATGAGGAGTCCGGCAGTAACGAAATCGATACTTTCCGGTACTAAAAGCTTCGCCATCGGCCAGAGCGTGCGAGTCCCGACCAGTGAAGTCATTGACGCAAACGACTGCGCCGACCTGGCTGCAAATAACATCCGCGTTAAGGGCTGCGGCCAACCATTCGTTTAGCGAGCCACACTCGTCCGACTCAAAGTGGCTGAAGCTGATGTGGCGCAACTCGGTAAGCTTGATAAGCTTTGCGACTGCTTCCCGAATTTCCGGGTGCATCCCGCGCAGGCCGGTATGGAATAACAGCGGTTCATCGTCCTTCACCAAGAAATGGTTGAACTGCAGATTGGCCTGCTCGGCGAAGATAGATACGCGATATACGTCCGGCGCGATTTCTGTGGTGACCGCCATACGGCCCTCCTGAGTCGCAATTTTTGAAAGATGGATCGGGGCTGGGGCGCGAGGTTCCCGCGCACTTACGAGACCCTTAGCAGGATCTTACCCTTCGCCCGGCCCTGCTGGCTCAGATCCTGTGCCTCACGGGCCTGTTCCAGTCGGAACACCGGGCCCATTCGTGGCTTCACGTCGCCGCGCTCAACCAATACGGCCAACTGGGACAAGTCGGCTGCGCTTCGTTGCATCGCGACGTTCACGCCTCTAATCCCGGCCCGCGCCGCAATATCGGCGTCCGCCGCACCCACCGTTGATACCATCACGCCACCCCTCCTTACCATGGGGTACGATCGGGCGGCGGTCTCGCCTCCGATGAGGTCCAGTACCGCGTCCACCTGGCCAGCGGCTTCAAAACGCTCCCGTGTGAAGTCCACCACCTGGACGAGACCCAGCGTGCGCAAATACGCAACGTCTTCCCCGGAAGCTGTACCGATCACCTGTGCGCCTGCTGCGATCGCGATCTGTGTCGCGAACGAGCCTACTGCCCCAGCAGCTCCATGGATCAGAATGCGCGTTCCCTGCTTCGGCTGAATGCAGTCGCGAACTGCCTGTAACGCCGTCAATCCTGCAGTCGGCAGTGCAGCGGCCACCGCGAGGTCGACTTTATTCGGAACCGCCGCTATGTCCGTTATGGCTGGCCCCGCGAACTCGGCGTACGATCCATCGGCGAATCCGAAAACCCGCTCGCCAGTCGAGAACGGGCCCGAGTCCCTGCTCGCATCCACGATTTCGCCGGCGAAATCGTGCCCAAGTATAAGCGGAAAACTCGCCGGGAAGACCTGTTTCATGTACCCTTCGCGAATCTTCCAGTCGATTGGGTTTACGGCTGCGAAGGAGACCTTCACGACCACGTGGCCCGCGCTGAGCCCGGGCAGGGGTGCGTCTTGATACTTCAGTTGTTCTGAGCCGCCGTACGTCTCAATCCGAACAGCCTTCATCAGCCCCGGCGCCGCGGAATGTATAGTCGTTGCCATAATATGTTCTCCGTTCGATGTCGTGCAACCACATTGGTCACGTATTCTTCTCTGATTTCATGTTCCGCGGATCGTCTTCCGGGCTGAGGTATTCCATTCCGAGCGGCCCGAGCGCGGTGATTTGCGTGATGTACTCGCCGGATTTTGCCCAGTGGAAATGTGGCGTGTTTCCAGGGAGAACGATCACAGCGCCAGGCGGATAAGCATCCAATTTCGCGGCATCGAATCGATCGCCGAGCCCAATATAAAAGACGCCCGAAATAACGGTGTAGACCCGATCCTCCGCGTGCTTGTGAGGCATCAACTTTGCCCCATGAGGCGCCTTCACCCTGATCGTGTAGGGAGTGGGCTCCGAAGGCCGACCCACGAGGATGGCCAGCCGGACGGAAGGTGGGAACGCCGGGAACGGCTTCCAATCGACATCTTCAGGCAGTATAGTTTTGAAGACCTCCTGCCCAGGCTCGTGGGTGGGTACTTCGGTTTGCGCACGGTTTGCTGCGCCGGCTTTTTGAAGCATACAAATCTCCTTAAATAACTGCATCAGGCCTCGGTCTGGGACGCGATTTCGCCCCGATAGGAGCCGAGTCGGTTATCTAAATCCCCAGACCTGTAGAACTCCCGCGCCGTGAATACTGCTTTGATCCCATCCTGCGTCCCACTCGGCGCCGAGTTCCACGTCTGGCGGCAGGCCCGTGGTTTATCGAGCATATTCGTCAGATGGCTTCTGCGCCCGCCTTGCTAATTACTTCATCCTGGGAATCGGTCCCTCCCGAACAACCGATTGCGCCAATAATCTTGCCCCCCGCAATCAAGGGAATGCCACCTCGGGATGCGATGACTCCGTCGAAAGCGAGAAGGTAATTCAGATGTGACAGGTTGATCCCATCTTCGAAAACCTTCGTTGGGCGCCGAAAGGTGACTGCCGCCCGCGCCTTGTGGATGGCAATCTGAATTGAGGCGAGCATCGCGCCGTCCATCCGCGCGAAAGTAACCAAGTTGCCTCCGGAATCAGCGATGGCGACATTCATCTTCCAGTTTCGCTTCTCCGCCTCCGCTACGGCAGCTTGAACTGCAGCCTGCGCCCGCTCGAGCGCTATTGGGGGGCCATAGGGCACATCGAAAGGCATTTCTTCCGGGATCGCATCGAGCCCGTTCGCTGATGCGGGGATCGGTCCCTCGTTTGCAAATCCGCGTGTGGTTGCCGGCATCTATTCCTTCCTTACGACAAGCCAGAGTTAATGGAAAGCACCCGCTGGGATGCAGACTTTGGTCAGACCCGCACGGCGGAAATCACAGCGCGCTTACCTTTTTCCGTATGCCGTGAAAATGTAGTCTTTATCCGCTACCTTGGAGTGGCAGGTAAAACCGCAAGAGACCACGCCGGTGGGATCAGGCTTGTAAGTGTCGGACGCCGGGTCATAATCGAAGGCGGCGTACGCCCATCCTTTCGTGTCCGGAAACTTCTTGGTGTTCTTCTCGATAAAGAAAACATCTTGGAGGCTGTCGGGTACCTTTACCCAGAACGGAGCGTCCGTGTTCTGTTTCGGCTTCCACTCGATTTTGGCGATTTTGGAGCCGTCGGGAAAGGGTTTGCCGTTGTTTGGAATTCCAGCCCGGTAGGCCTCGATCATCGTAGGATTGGCGACCATCACCTTGAGCAATTGTTCAGTCTGACTGACGGAGACCACCTGCCAATTCTCATAGCCCTTGAAGTCGGCAAAGGCGAGCCCGTTCGGCACGCGCACGGAGTACTTGTCCTGCGAAGCGTAGATTCCACCGCCGAGGACCGCTAAACCAATACTAATTGCGACCGCTGAGCGGACGCGGAATCCACGAGAAGACGACAAACGTTCATAGAACATAATTTCCTCCTGACCGATGCGCTCAAATGCTGCATACCGTACCTCAGGGAGTGCAAGAGAATGGCCGTCGGGATGTCGTTGAAAACAACCTATCGCGCTCTGCCGCCATGACTCACATGTCCACTATTTGAGTCGATGGCCCGACGTGACGAGCAGGGACAATCTCACGCGCTCTTCATGGTGCGTAGCGCGTGAAGACCAAGTCGCGAGCTTTTAGCTGATTGTGGCAAGGAAAGCAGGACTGCATGGACGAAGCATCGCTAGGATTACCGTCAATGAAAGTACCGAACCCCCATCCGCCTGTCGCGGCGTATTTCTTCGCGTCTTTGACCATGAACTGAATATTCGTAGGGGAGCCCGCAATGAAAGATTGAGATTTGCCAAAGACTTTGTTGTTTTCCTCAGAGGGGATGTGCTGGTAGTGGAGCGCCGCAATAATCGCACCGTCGGGAAATGGAAGTTTCCCTTCGCGATATGCCTGAATTGCCACGTCGTTACCCAGGACAGCCGCGAAGCTGTGGAGGCTGCCTTCTTCGTGCGCGACGGAGATCAATCGCCAGTCGCGATATCCGGCCGGGATTTTGGTTACAAAGAGGCGCGGGCCCGCCTCGTCGGCACGAAGAGATGCCGGTATCGAAGTCAGGGTAACAACGGCGAGAGCGGCGAGAGCTGCCATTACGAACGCAATCTGTCTCATCGCTATTTCCTTGACTAGCAAATTGATTTCTAGATACTGGAACCACGCGAAGAAGCCCTCTTTGCCGCGGACACCTCAGTCGACTCAGGCGTAATCGCTACTCGTTTAGAAGCGATTCCCAGTTTGCGGGCACCCTTTCGCCCGGTCCAGGCGTGGGCTGACTGGCCGGATGCGAGTCCGGCGAAACCAGCTCAATGCCTTCGATCATGGCCTGCTTCCCGTAGTCGAAAAAGCAATCCTCACCTGGCTCGAAGCTGGTTATCACCAGATGTCCTGTCGCCGCCGCGTGCTTGGATGCATGCTGCCCCGGAGAACTGTCACAACAGCCGATGTGCCCACACTCCGCACATCGACGAAGATGAAACCACCAACCGTACGGTGACGCCAGGCATTCCACACACCCGTTGCCGCTGGGTCTCGAAGCGGGATTAATTCCGCGGTGAGTTCTTTTCATTGTGCTTTTCTTTCGGGATCGCATGTCCTCTCTCAAGTGCGATACCTAGTGAGCGCCATGCATCGTAAGCACGATCTTTCCTCTCTTGTGCGGGGCGCCGGCCAGCATCTCGTGCGCTTCCCGGGCTTCTTCAAGCGGGAGCACGGTTCCCACATTCGTTGTCAGCTTTCGTTCATCGAGCAATCCTGCGAGCTTGTCGAGCAGCGTGCTGGTGACGTCTACGATGAAGAACGCAGCGCGAAAGCCCACACGCTGGGGAGGCGGCGAAACCACGGATACCAGGATGCCGCCGGGCTTTAGAACACCGAACGAGCGGAGCTGCGTCTCTCCTCCGACGACGTCGAGTACCGCGTCGACAGGTGGAACGACATCTTCAAACTTTGCGGTTTTGTGGTTCACCACGGTATCGGCCCCAAGGCCGCGAACCTCCTCGATATCGGCAGGTCCAGCGGTGGCGAAAACCTGGAGTTTCGCTCTTCTCGCCAATTGAACCGCATAGGCGCCGACATTTCCCGCCGCTCCGTGGATCAATACCGACTGGCCTTCCCGCAGATGCGCGTAGTCAGACAGCATCTGATACGCCGTAACCGCAACTACCGGCACGGACGCCGCCTCTACAAAGTTCAATGACTTCGGTTTCGCGGCCACCATCTGCGCCGACGCAACCGCGTATTCGGCATAAGCGCCACAGAATTGTTTGTTTGTGACGCCGAATACCTCGTCACCCGGCGCGAACTGAGCTGCTCCAGTTCCCACGGAGTCGACGACCCCCGCCAAATCCGACCCGAGGATGACCGGGAGGGTCAGTTGCACATCGCTCTTCCCCTCCCGAATGAGCGCATCCCAGGGACCAACTCCGGCGGCGGCGACTCGGACAATCAACTCGCCTTCTTCCGGTTTCGGAATCGGTATGTCGTCGATCACAATTTCGTTTGGCGGACCAAATTGATGGATTCTTCCGGCTTTCATACTTCCTCTCTGAGGCGACAGTTCAGGCCACCAGCAAGATCTTCCCAATGCCGCCTTTTTCTGCCGCGGCTTGAGCCTCGGCGGCCTCACTCAGCGGCACCTTCCGGCTTATTGGGATTACCAGCTTGCCGTCTCGCACCGCTTCGGCCATGAACTCGAGCGTTTTCCGATCGAATTTCGAGAATACGAACAGAGCCTTGACAGATGGGTACTCCTTGGCATTTCGCGGCACTCCGACAACCGAAGTGAACACTCCTCCCGGCTTAACCTTGGCGATCAGTTTTTCGGCGGTTTCTCCACCGACCGTATCGGCAACCGCATCGAGCGAGGGGAGATTCTCGAGCGCATTGTCGTCGTCAGTTGCCACAACCTGATCGGCGCCGACCTTCTTCGCCTCATCTATCTGTTTTTTCAAAACCCCTGCGATCACAGCCGCTCCGCGTTCCCTCGCGGTGAATACTGCCGAGCGCCCGACGTTTCCGGCGGCACCTAGCACGATGATCGTCTGGCCTGCTTTGATTCCGGTCGCAGAAGCGAGTTGGTTGCCAGTTGTTGTCACCAACGGCAGCGCTGCCGCCCGGATCACATCGAGCCCCTTGGGAATCTTCGCGAGGGCGTCCGCCTTCACCACACGAAGTTCAGCGTAGGTGTCGTCTGCCATAGCGAAGACCCGATCGCCGGCGGAAAAGCCTTCCACTCCGGACCCGACCTTGACCACGGTCCCCGCCACGTCGACTCCGATGAGGCCCGGGAACTGCATTGGATAGAAGTCCTTCGTTAATCCGGCACGCCGCTTGTAGTCGATCGGATTCACGCTCGCAGCGGCGACCCGCACCAGCACGTCGCCTGGTCCCGCTACCGGATCAGGGTAGTCCTCAAACTTGAGCACATCAGGACCGCCATATTGGTGAACGACAATTGCCTTCATATTTCATCTCTCTGTGCGCAGCCTTTGACACAAACTACTCGAAGTGTGGTGAGGCGAGGTCCCAAAACAAGCTCATCCCGCCCCACGTGAGTTCAGCGAGCGACTGCTTGCGCGGAGGGTTCAAGAACGTGATCCGTCACATTCGTGGGCTTGAATGTGCTCAAAATATTCATGGCCCTCGTCGCCTCGTCGGCAGTCCCATGAACAACTACCAGATACTCACCCGCCTTAATAGCGGTCTCGTAGGTCACAATACTGTCCTTTGGTATGCCGATACTGAACAGACCGGCGCCGATGGCGCTTAAACCACCCACCACGACGGCGTCTTCCAGTGCGGCGACGATCGATGCCACGAGGGGTCCGCCAACCAGCACGGGGCCTATCGCGGGCACCCAGAAGAATGCGGCTCCAAACAGCAAGCCCCAGAAGCCGCCCCAGAAAGCGCCCCACTTCCCCCAATACTTCATGCGGTCTCCCGCGTTGTAGTAGCCAACGACCTGCTCGTCGGTATGATAATCTTTGCCTACGACAGACAACTTTTTCATGTCGAAGCCTGATTTCTGAAGTTCCTTCACCGCGTCTTCCGCCGCAGAGTGGCTATCATAGGCTGCAATCACTGCGTTTGTATCTTTCATACGTCTCCTTTCAAAGTAATTGTGGTTGTTCAGATATCTACTACACCGATATCGGCTACTTGCTCCTTCGTTTCACATTCAGTTCGTGCCACGATGTTTCGGTAAGGTTGACGCCGTAATAGCTCGCAGCCTTTTCGATGTTCGCGAACGCCAGAACACGATCTGCATCGGTGACATCCATGACTTGACCAAATCGCGCTACCGCATTGCGTACATGTTGTGCGTCGGTCAGTGGCTCCTTACGCTGTTTCGGGAATGCATAAACACTGTCCGGCAAGTCACTCTGCGTCGTAAGCCGTCCGTGTGTTTCGCGAGGTTTCCAAGTGGTTTCTGGCATATTTTTCTCTTCTAGCCGCATTTCGGTTCGAGCGGGGCGCCATCGCTTGCGCGAACGCTCTGCTTTCACAAAGCAACGGAGTGGCCCTGCGCTAAATCACTGACACCCTGCAGTCCCGGCCACGGGATCGTGCTTAGACGTCGGAAGTCGGAGTCGGTGGTTCGACGCGGTGTCGTGAAAATGGCTTACCACGCGATGAGGCCATCGAAGCTGTATCGACCCGGGCCAGAAAAGATCAGCCAAAAAAGGATCAAGATATACAGCACCTCAGGGAGGTACAGGAAGTCGTCGAGCCAAGCAATGGCGTTGCCTGCATGGATCGTGTAGATGGAAGTGGTGGCCGTAGCGACGATCATGTCAGCCGTGAGCATTGCGGCGCAGAGCGGCGTGAGGAATCCTACCGCCAGCCCTGCTCCACAGGCGAATTCGACGCTAGCTACGAATAAAGCCGTGGCATGCGGGAACGGCGTGTGTATCCGAACCATCGTCTTCTCGAGCACGGCAAACTGGGCGCTTACGAACAGCTTTGTGGCTCCGGAAATGCAGAAGAAGATACCGATCAGAACGCGGGCCGCCGTCACAGGCAACCATTCTCCCGCACGGAGTATCGTTAATGTGTTTTGGATGACGTGCGTCATACAATAGCCTCCATACGGTCTCGCTAACCCACAGCCAGCCCACCGCTGGCCTTGGGATCGTTCTTGCGAACGATAAAGGAAAGCAAAAACATTATGCTCGCCGCAGCGGTGAGCACCAAGAAGATATCGATGTAGGCGAGAGTCTGTGCCTGTTTTCCGACAGCTCGGTAAAGCAGACCATAGGCCCGTTTGGTCGCGTCGGCTGGGCTCGCGCCGGAGTGCACCAACTGCAAGCTCACCGCTTTGATCTGGTTCTGAACAGAGCGGTCGAATCGAGTGGTATGCTGCGACAGCACTACCTGGTGAACTTGCCCGCGCCGCGCCAGCAGCGTCGTGACCATGGAGGTTCCAACGCTGCTGCCGATATTGCGCATGAAATTGATGAGTCCAGCTACGCTATTGGCCTTTTCGGCCGGCATGCCAATGTAGCCGGCCATCGTCACCGGAACAAACAGAAGGCCAAGCCCTACGGATTGAATCAAGCGCAGAGTGGCGGCCGACCTGAAACTGATCAGCGTGTCCAACTGTATACCCGAGACATACATCCCAATCGCCAGCGCTAGCCAGCCCGCGGCGATGATGTATTTGGCGGGATATTTTCCGGCCAGCATGCCCACAATGGGCATCAGCGCCAAGACGACCGCACCGCCGCCCGAGAGAACCAACCCGGCGTTTTCCGCCGTGTATCCCAAGACGGTTTGGAGAAACTGCGGCATCGTCACCAGTGCGCCGAATAGCAGAACGCCAAAAATGAACATCATGACGTTTGCAGTGGCGAAGTTGAAGTTTTTGAACAGGTGCACATCGATGACGGGTGTCCTATGGCGCCACTCCCAGATCACGAGACCGGCGAGACAGACTACGGAGACGATCACGAGTCGAGTGATGAAACGGGAACCAAACCAATCATCTTCCTGTCCTTTGTCGAGCACCACCTGAAGCGCGCCCACGCCCAACGCGAGCAGGGATATGCCAATAAAGTCGACGCTCACGCCGGCTCTTTTCGTCCGCTTCAGGAACGGCGGATCTTCAACTAGGTGCGCAACCAGGAACATCGCCAGAATTCCAACCGGCAGGTTAATGAAGAAGATCCAGCGCCACGAATAGTTGTCAGTGATCCATCCGCCCAGCGTCGGCCCGATGGTGGGCGCCATGATCGCTGTGATTCCATACAGCGCAAACGCGAGGCCGCGCTTCTCCGGCGGGAAGGTATCGGCGAGAATCGCCTGCGCCATAGGCTGGAGGCCGCCTCCACCGGCGCCCTGGACAACGCGGAAGAGAAGCAGCATGCTCAAGCTACCTGCGCTGCCGCAGAGAACCGAGGCCAGCGTAAATAAGAAGATGCAGATAATGAAGAAGCGTTTTCGGCCGAAGAGGCTGGCCAGCCAGCCGCTGATCGGAAGGACGATGGCGTTGGAGACCAAATACGAGGTGAGTACCCAAGTGCTCTCGTCGTTGCTCGAACCGAGTCCTCCCGCCATGTAAGGCAGAGCCACATTAGCGATGCTGGTGTCGAGCACCTCCATGAATGCAGCCATCGCGACCACCACCCCGATAATCCAGGGATTGAATTTCGGCCGCCAGGGCGCTTCGGCCGATACCGGAAGTGGGTCGATGTTATCGGACATAGACCTTGGGCTCTACCGACATACCGGGTCTCAGCTTCTGGTCATCGTTCTGCTTTAGATCGATATCGATCCGGACGGGGAGGCGCTGCACGACCTTCACAAAATTGCCCGTCGCGTTTTCCGGCGGCAGCAAGCTAAGCAACGAGCCGCTGGCGCCGCCGATACCCGCGACTCTACCTGTGTACTCACGGCCATAGGCATCCACACTGAACGTGACTCGCTGGCCCACTTTCATGTGCCGCAATTGAGCTTCTTTAAAGTCCGCCGTGATCCAGATGTCGTCCAGAGGTACGACTGCCATTAACTCCTGGCCCGGCGAGACATTGCTTCCCACTTCGACGCTTTTCTTTTCGACGATGCCGCTTACTGGCGCGACAATCGTGCAGTAGCTGAGATTCAACCGAGCTTGCTCTACGGCAGCGCGTTTTTGGAGCACCTGGGCTTCGGACGTCTTGGCGCGCGCCTGGCTGATGGCTACCTGTTGCGGCGCAGTTAAGGCGGCATCAATAGCAGCGTCCGCCTGGGCAATGCGGGCATTGGCCTGATCCACCGCGCTCTGGGCGACCCGGATGTTATCCTCGGCCTCGGCGACCGCTGCCCGGCGTGCTTCTACGGTCGCATTCGCAGAGTTGGCCGTATTCATCGCCGTATCGTAGATCTGTTGGGAAATTTCGTCTTTGTCGACCAGCGCTTTATACCGAACCACATCGTCAGCAATCTTCTTGTACGTTGCCTGAGCTTCCCGAACGTTGGCTTGGGCATTCACCAGACGTGATCGAGCCCCGCTTAACTGGCGCTCGGTACCGGCCAACGCCGCGAGCGCATCCACTTTGCCGGAACGCGCCGAGACCAACAGGCTACCGGTGGTGGTCGAGGTCACGGGTACATCAGTGCGATAGCCTTGAAAACTCGCCTCGGCGGCGGCCAAATCCGCCTCAGCTTGAGCAAGCGCCACCTGGTAGTCTTTTGGATCGACACGCGCCAACACGTCGCCGGCTTTCACGTAACGCTCGTTGTCAGCTGGCGCATTCAGGACATAGCCGTGGATACGCGCGCTAATCGCGTGAATGCGCCCATCCACCTGAGCGTCATCGGTCGATTCGTACGCGCTGAAATGGTTCCAGGCATAAAAGGACGCGATTGCAATTGCGGCCAAACCAATAGAGAGCAGGATCAAACGAGCGACCCTTTTCCGACGGGTACGTCGGGTCTTGAGGTGCAAGGGTTCGGCTGGCCGCGAGGTTGCGTCTTGGCTTTCGGGCGTGGTTGTGAGACTCGCCACGGCTATTTCACCTCCATCAATCTCTGAATTCTTCGCTCTGTGGCGCCCAAGGCGCGCGCCAGTTCGACCTTCGACAGGTTCTGGGCATACAGCGCGTCGATCAAGTTGTCGTTGGCCACTGCAACCGATCCTTGAGCCTGGACGACTTCAATCGTGTCGGTGACTCCCGATGCAAACCGGTCTCGGGCCTGTGTCAGGGTCTGGTTCGCGAGATCGAGATTATTCCTGGCGACCGAAACCTGTTCTGCGGCGGACTGGATGTCCAGCAAAGCCGCCCTCACCTGGTAGTCGATCTGACCGCCCAGGTCCGCCAGTTCGTCCTGACGCTGCTTCAAAGCCGCCTGGGCCTGAATGACGTCGCCGCTGATCCGGCCACCGTCGAAAATGTTGAATCTGGCGAAAGCCTGGAAAGTGAACGTCCCGTTGGAATTGTTCAGTGTCGTTCCGACAGCGCCATAATCGGCGGCCAATCCTAAATTCGGGTACCGTTGGGCGCGAGCAGCGCTAACCGAAGCCTCAGCGGCTCGTACAGAAGCCTTGGCACTCTGAAAGTCCGCGCGATCCTGATAAGCGACCTTGAGAGCCTGATCCGGAGTCATCATGCTTAACAGTGGGTAAACTTCTGTGTCCGCAATCGTGAACTGTTGCCCGGGAGGCAGGCCGATCACACGTCCCAACGCCAGCTTGTCTTTGGCGACCTGATTCTCCTGCACGATCAATTGCTGCTGCTCCTGCTGTAACTGGACGCGAGCTCGCATTACATCGATCGCCGCCGTGGTCCCCGCGCGTTTCTGGTCGGCGGTGCGATTGTAGATCGCCCCATCCGTTTCCACCTGCGCCTGCAGAGCCCGCACGCGCGAGGAGCCGGCGACGACGAGCAGGTAAGCATTCGCCACCGCTTGGACCACTAAATCCCGGGCGTTTTCGAACGACAGTTGAGCGGCGCGCTCGCCTTCCTGAGCAGCACGGTAGCTTTTGCGAAGGCTGTAATCGAAGGCGCTGAAGGTAGCATAAGCGCGCGCATCAGTGTAGTGGAACGGCCCAACGACGGTCGGAGTCGAGAAGCCACCAGGGAGGTGAAAGTTGATCCCGCGGCTGGGCAGGTCCACTTGCTCGAGGTTTTCGTTTACCGCTCCGGTCACCTGCGGCAGCAGGGCGCTTAGAGACCGCACCCGTTCACCGCGTGCGATTTCACTACCCTGTCTGCTGAGTAGGAGGCCGAGGTTCGCTCGCAAGCCGCGATCGATCGCACCCTGAAACGTCAGCGCCGCAGGAGTGGGCGAGGCGGCCCCTGTCGGTACGCTGCCCTGGAACGCGGTTTCTTGTGCGAAGATCGTCAAGCTGGAAACGCACATTAGGAACCAGCCGATGCGACACCAATTCATCGCATTGCCTCCCCGCGCGCGCCGTGTGTTCTACGAAACCAAGCCGGTTGGTTCGAGTTGTTGGCGAGCAGGCCGAGCACACGATCAGGGCTGCCAAGGTCGGCCCATCCCGAGCACAAATCGGGAAGCACCAAGAGCCTATTTGCCTGATTTGCCAGCATGTCGCGCGAAAAATCAACAAAAGGCAATTCATCGTAGGTGGGGGTCAGATCGCTGTCCGCAAGCGCCCGCGTGATCGATAAAACCGTGTTGGGCGCCTCGGAGCAAACCAAATCCAGCAAAGTAGCCGCTCTGCCCACGGTGACGAACGTGTTCCAAAGGCAACCTCTCTTCAAACACGCTCGCGCCTGAGGTAACGTTGGCTTTTCCCAGAATCGAGTTACCCGATACAAAGGAGTATCCGCCGATTGTGAAATCAATTCCGCTGGTTCAATCCACCCGTAATCAGTTTCCGCATAATCGGCCGCGGCGCCGACGACGATGACGAATTCCGGAAATTGCTCCGCACCCTTGATTGCCGATTGGACGACTGATCGAAACGCCTCCTCGTTCGAGTAGTAGTGATCGCAAGGAAAAAGTGCTGTGATCGCATCAGGATCAATCTGCATGATCTGGAGAAGCGCCGCGATGATTCCAACAGCGGTACCGCGGTTTGCGGGTTGTGCGATGAGGAGCGACTCTTTGGCATCCGCGAGCTCATTCCTGTAGTAGCTTTCATGCGCAGACAAAAGTACGAATGCCTGCCGATCAAGAGAAAAGAGTGGACTGAGACGGCAGCGTGTGTCACTCAAAAGGCTCCGCGGACCGAGAATCGGACAGAACTGCTTCGGACGCTGGTCCCCCACGATCGTCTCGGTCAGCCCTCGCAGGCGCAAGCCGTCGCCACCAGCCAGCAGCACCGCCCACAAATGGCGAGGAGAAGGCGGGGCCGATATTGGGATGGCGTGGTTTAACTGCAACGCAGATCTCCGCCTAAGCGGCCTCCCGAGCTGCGGCCGTTTCCATGAGTGTCTTCCCGCCCACGGTCCACGAAGGCGGGTTCTGCCCGATCTCGATTCGACTTTCGACTAATGCGAAGGGGGGCCCGGTCGGCTGCGTATAGAGCCGCAAATTCTTCCAGCCAGAATCCGGTTTTTCGGTCAGTGTCCCCCAATTGGTGGTGCGACGCTATGACTATCAAAATCTTCATACTCGTTTCCGCCGCTTTGGTCTCCAGGCCAGCCCGGCACGCCTCTCCGGCCGCCACGCACCCTGTCAGGCGCATGTTGCAGTCCACAGCGAAGTCTCACAAAGCAAAGACAAAGTAGAGGCGAACGATGGCTATTGATTGTGGGCCGAGTCGGAAGGTCGACGCGATTGCGCTCACATTCCGAAGTCTGCCGAGAACGTCTGTTGCAGATGCTTCGAGGCCGGCTTCCGCCATTCCCTCGCACGGAGCGCGCAACGGGGCGGAGCACCCGTTTGCAAAAGAATCGCGTGAACTTCTGCAAACGCTGGAAAACAGCCGGAGTCACATTGTCTACAGCACCTTTGCGGGCCGCCTTCCTTCCTCAAACAACTGCGCGCGGGACTGAAGGCTTGGGGAGTCGATTCCACCCGAATTTACGAGGAGGCGTTTGGGCCAGAGGCCTCGATCACTCCCGGAATCGCGCCATCCTCTCGACCTCCCGCTCACGCTCCGACCGGAGAACCAGGTGCCGGACCACAGGTTGCATTTACAAGAAGCGGGCTAACAGTTTCCTGGAGTTCACGGTTCTCCAGTTTGCTGGAGCTTGGGAAGCGTGCGATGTTCCCGTCCGGTGGTCCTGCCGTACCGGTGTCTGCCATACCTGCGAGTCCGCGTTGATCGGCGGAGCTGTCCAATATCAGCCTGATCCGTTGGAGCCGCCGGCCACCGGAAACGTGCTGATCTGTTGTTCGCGACCCGTTGCCGACATCGAAGTTGACCTGTGATTGGAAGCTTTTCCCGCTGGCTTCTACCACTGGGTCACTCGCGTAATCTCTTTGGCCCACTCACGTAGGGATTGCCTCGCTCGTAAAAGCGCAGCTTGCGATCCGCATTGCGCGTCAAACCGATGCGGACACTTTTGCCGACGGTCCCTGTTATTGGCCGGCTCGAAGCGAGCCAGAGCGGGCCACCAGCGCACATATCGAATCCATTTTGACTGAAAGTAATCTGCATTGCCTGCGCTACCCGCCCAGGGCCGCGGGCTAAATCGAGCAGTCCGGCCGCGCCGCGCAATTGGCGCATCCGATCGAGGCCCTCTAATGGCTCAAGCGCCCGCAACAGGACGCCGGCTCCGACTCCCGCCGCCTCGCTCGTCACGTTCAGCATGAACGAAGAACCGTAGGTGAAGTATACGTACGCGTGTCCTGGCCCAAGAAACAATGAAGCGTTGCGCGGCGTTTCTCCGCGGAATGCGTGCCCGGCGGAATCCCCCGGTGGATAAGCCTCCGTCTCGACTATGCGCCCACTCAGCCGGCCGCCGTCAATGTCATGGACCACTACTTTGCCAATCAGGTAGCAAGCCATCTCCACTGTATCCACCGGAAGTTCTCCTCTTCGGAGACGCCGCAGGGAAAGGCGAATCGGCTCGTCGGCGCGCGCCATCATTGGGACCCGGCTGACGCATAGCGAAAGATCGCGTAAATAGGGCCTCCCGAAGGCATGCTGGTCTCGGGCAAAGTTCGAACATCGCCACCGTGCCGAAGCGTTTGCACCGCGGCCGTATCGAGCAAGTCGGCGCCGTCTTCAATCGCCGCTCCAACAGCCTCGCTTTCGCGCAGGAATAGATGTTCGACTGCGCCCGCGGAAGCGGCGCGCACAATCTCTTGTAAATCTGTCGAAGCATGGCCGGTCCCGACCTCCTTGTCGAATCTCTCCAGATCCTGACGCGACCGTCCAGTAATCGCCGAGCGAACGAGTTCCAAGGACTGCCGATACATTTCATCGTGGCCAAGACGCCCGGGCAATCCCCGTATCCCCGGTTCCACATACGCAGGATAGGTAGTCAAGCGATGGAAAAGGGCGACTTCATGTTCGACGCCCACAACAACCAGGGGTGGGTGTCCATCCCGCAGGAGCACGTTTACGTCGCGATCGATCTCGCGATAAAAATGTCCCAGGTGATTTTCAGGGTGATCGCGATCATGCACGGGCTCCGCCCGGAGCGAAGATTCTGAAGTGCCATGGGTGAAGCCGGCGTATTCCGCGCCGTCCCTTTTTGGAAATCGCGCGGCCTCGCAACGTTGCTCCGTGCATTTGAAGATGCGGCTGTCGTTCAATTGCAAGGCCAGAATGTAGAACTCCAGATGCTTGCCGGCTAGCTCCAGTAGCGGTCGAAGCCTGAAGTACTCGCCAACGGCGGCAATAGGTCGTCCGGTGAGATGGCGTGTGCGGAATGTTTCGCAGATGTCCGGCGAGCGCAGGAAAATGAAAGTCGCCGGCTCCTTCGATGAATCGATGGCACTCGCAGCCGCGGCTTCCAGGGGTTCGAGAAGCGAAGCGATCTCATGCTTCGGCGCGCTGTCCGCCAGCTTTGCCCGAATTTCGCCAAGTGCCTGTTTCATTGCCACCCGTGCATTACGGGCCTCCGCTTCGACAAGAACGATAGAGATACAGGGGCGGAGCAGCCGACGCAAGATCGCGCAGCTTCTGAGGGGAAGGTCCTTGCGTTTCGTGTGTCGTCATATAAAGGACTCCAGTCATGCAACTTCGCCGGCCGCCAAGTCGCTGCGCCGGGCCCGTTTCCCCTCGAACAATCTCAAACGAGAGCCGACCACATCCGCCACGGAATCCAGCACAGGGCGCAAGATCTTATAAGGGACGACTTCATTGGGCCTCGACGACAGGCTCGCTTCCAAAGATCGCCTCCATGCGACCCGCAACTCAGTGCTGATGTGGATAATATTGATCCCCGCACCGATTGCTTCTCGAAAATCGTTTTCATCGGTTCCCGAGCCGCCGTGTAGCGTCAGAAAAACTCCAGTGGCCTTCTTGATCTGAGCAATCCGGTTAATATCCAACCGCTTCCGGGTGTTTCCTTGCACCATGCTCTCCACCATGCCGTGCGCGTTACCGACGGCTGGCGCGAGCACGTCAATCCCCGTCGCGTTGACGAACTGCCGCGCTTCTTCAGCCGTGGTTAGTCTTCCGGCTGCGCTGGGGAGGTTCTCGTGAATCTCAGACCCGGTTCCTATGTCCCCGATCTCGCCCTCCGCCAGAATTGCCGGATTGATCGCTTTGATTGCCTCAACCGCCTCCTTGGTGCGGGCGGCATTCTGTTCCAATGGGAGTGCCGAGAAGTCGATCACGATTTCGTCGAAGCCTGCTTTCGCCGCCTGCACTACCTTCGCTAACGAATGAGTGTGGTCCGCATTCAGGAAGATCGGCCTGTCGAATTCCTCTCGCAAGCTGGCGACAAGGGCAGCGAGCTGAGACACGCCCACGAACTCCCGCTCGCCTTCAGAGGCTCCTACAATTACCGGCGCCCCGATTTGAACCGCAGACGCGACAACCGCTTTCAACATGACGAGGTCTGAGATGTTGAAGTGGCCGAGTGCTGAGCCGTCAGCTTGTAACCGGGTCAAAACCTGTTTCAGTGTGTCCACTGTTTTTTCTTCCTCTCACGTGAAGTCGCGCGGAAAACCAGTTTGCACGCACGGGGCCAGCATCCGCACGGCGTCCCAATCGCTGGAGTTCGCGGCACCGGCGGCGGCTTGAGCTTAAAGCAGGCCGGACCGAATTTTGTCGACAGTCGGCTATCAGTGTCGGTTGATCGCCCCCCAATGGGTCCGCCCGAGGACCGTGACTAAACCGGGATTGATTCTGCTCATCATGCAGCTCCGCCGCTGGATGTTGCGGTTTGGTTCTTGGAATGCCGCTTGCCGGATCGTGAATGCTTTGGCGACGTTGCCCTCTCGAACATTGACCCTTGACGCTTTGGATTCGAAGCCGCGTGACGGTCTTGGCCGTCGATACAGAGCCGTGCGGTCAGCGACGGAGTCGCTTGCCGCCGGCGTCTCCGCTGAGGATCAGATGGTGCAGTCCTGCCCGGATGCAAGTCCGATGAAATGGCACCGGGCGCATACAACCTGGTTTTTCGAGACGTTCCTGCTTTGTCCTTTCCTGCCGGATTACAAGCCCTTTCGTGAAGAGTTTCGCTGGCTATTCAACAGTTGTTACAACTCGCTCGGCGAGGAGATCCCGGACAAGCAGTTGCGCAGTTCCTTTTCGCGGCCCCCTCTCAACGAGATCACCGCGTTTCGCCGGCATGTGGACGAGGCAATGGAGAGGCTCCTTGCAAGGGAGATCCATGATGACGTAGGACGACGCATCGTCTTGGGGATCAACCATGAGCAGCAGCATCAGGAGTTGATGTTGACTGATATCAAGCATGCTTTCTTCTCGAACCCGCTACGGCCGGCATACGATGTGACACCCATAATATGCGAAGCGGTCGCGGGCCCAGCATCCGAGCTCAAATGGCATCGATTTCGGGAGGGCGTAAGCGAACTGGGGTACGAGATCGATCCGGCGAACTGCCTCGATTTTTGCTTCGATAATGAGACTCCGCGTCATAGGGTGTACTTGGAAGCGTTCACGATCGCAAATCGCGCCGTGACGTGCCGTGAGTATCTGGAATTCATTTCGGAGAACCCGTACAGCCGTCCCGAGTGTTGGCTTTCCGAGGGTTGGGACACGGTGAGAAAGCAGAAGTGGCGAGCGCCGCTCTACTGGGAAAGCGATGACAGCGGCGGCACTGGCTGGCGCATCTTCACTCTTCGAGGCTGGCGTCCCCTTTCCGCATTACTCGATACGCCCGTATGCCACGTGAGCTTTTTCGAGGCTGATGCGTTCGCACGCTGGAAAGGCCGCCGGCTTCCGACAGAAGCCGAGTGGGAGTTTGCTGCGAACGGGAACCCCATTCAGGGAAACCTGCTGGAAAATCGCAGGCTTCATCCCGCAGTCGCCTCGGCTGACGGCCTCGACCAACTCTTCGGGGACTGCTGGGAGTGGACGGCCAGTCCCTATACGGGTTATCCGGGCTACAGGCCCCTTCCTGGGGTGCTGGGCGAGTACAACGGCAAATTCATGTCAAGCCAGATGATACTGCGCGGAGGATCGTGCGTTACGCCCGCCAGTCACTTGCGCGCAACGTATCGCAATTTCTTTCCACCCGCGACGCGCTGGCAATTCGCCGGAATACGTTTGGCGGCCTAGAGAGAGCCTTTGAAAATGAACGCAACGACTGATCTTGAGAGATTTGAAGCGACAAGCCTGGTAGCCCTGGACGCGCGTGAGGCGCTGATCGACGAGGTCTGGCGCGGTCTGCGCGAGCGTCCACGTTCGCTCAGTCCTTGGATGTTCTACGATTCCGAGGGCTCACGCCTTTTCGAGTGCATCACAAAGCTACCGGAATATTATCCGGCGCGAGTCGAGCGCGGGATCCTGGCCAGCTTTGCTGGCGCGATTATCGCCGCTGCCTGTCCTGAACATTCCCGGCCGCTACGTCTGCTGGAATTGGGGGCGGGAACTGCCGCAAAGACCGGTATTCTGCTTGAGGCCGCGACGCGCCTGTGGGACGAAGTAATTTACCTACCCATTGACGTCTCGTCGGATGCGCTAGAGGCAGCGTGTGACAGCATCGGCCGCCTTCTCCCCAATGTACGGTTGCAGCCAACGGTGGCGAACTACGTGGTTCACCCGCCGACCTTGGAATGGTTCAAGGGCACCACGCTCGCGATCTACATCGGTTCGAGCATCGGAAATTTCTCACCGCAAGAGGCTGGCGGCATTCTTCGCAATCTGAGATCTGAGCTCAGGCCAGGCGATGCGCTCCTGTTAGGCACGGACATGGTGAAAGACGAGGCGACTCTCGTACAGGCGTACGACGACAGCGCTGGCGTAACCGCCGCGTTCAACTTGAACATTCTGCATCGGCTCAACAGAGAACTCGGCGCGGATTTTGATACCGGTCGCTTCCGGCATCGGGCGCGCTGGAATGCCGCAGAGTCCCGTATCGAAATGCACCTCGAGAGTACGCGCGATCAATACGTGAATATACCAGCGGCGCAGCTCCGTATTCCATTCTCAGCCTTCGAAACCATCCACACCGAGAATAGCTAAAAATCACTCGGGATACGCTTGCAGCTTTGCTCTATAGCGCCGGCTTTTCAGTCCAGCATACCTGGACGGACCCGCAGCGGTGGTATGCGCTTACGCTCGCGGCTCCCCGGTGATTCCAGCTAAGGTGCTTGGGGCCGCTTGTTCCACCCATGAAAGGACGAGAAGTCGCCGGCTTCCCAAGCCTCGCGAAGTCCGGGGGTCCGCAGATCCCAATCGGGGCGTATTTCGCGCGTCAGCGCCCGCAGGTCGTGCCAAAGGTCGGTGGTAGAAGGGCGCCCCCAGAACCAATAGCCGTTATAGACACTGTGAATGACGAGGCCCGGTTTGAGTACGAGCGTGTGGGGAATCATGGGATTGTGCTCAGGGTCCGTGTATTCTACGATGTCGAGATCCTTCTGAACCGTTCGGCTGGGGTCGGAGAGGAACGTCCATTGGGCTCCGACTGAGGCGCGGAATTCTTGCAGTGTGTGGTGATCGTCAGTGGCGATCGTCGCGATTTGGGTGTACGCAACAGCGATCTTCGGGTAGAACGCCGCGAGCTCCAGATGCTGCTGGTGCTCTTTTGGGCAATAGTGGCCGCGAGCAAGGGTTAGAATCAGCGGATCATCACCTTGAAGTTCGCTGAGTTTGCGCATTTCGCCCGTATGATCGGGCAGTTCGTAGTTGGGGAAGATGCCCCCGCGTACAATATCGGCACGCATGATTGAACTCCCACCGTGAGTTGGCCCAATATGGACCCAGGTACGAGCGCCTCAAGTTGCTTCATCCGGCGCGGCGCGCCTTGAGGCTTCGTGAGGAGAGCCAAGGAATCCTCGCACGAGCGCGGCGATTTGATCTGCCGCTGTATCCAATGCAAAGTGCCCCCCGTCCACAAGGTGAACTTCAGCATTCGGCACATCTTTGCGATAACGTTCCGGCTCGCCCGGGTCGAACGAGAGCTCATACTTGCCCCATATCACCAGCAGTCGCGGTTGATTCTTGCGCATCCACGCTTGCCACGCCGGATATGCGTCCACGTTAGTTCGATAATCGTAAAACAAATCGCTTTGAATCTCGCCCTGGCTGGGCTGGCTCAGAAAATAGAACTCATCGGTCCAGAGGTCGGGGTTGTAACGTTCCCAATTCGGATCGTTTCCAAGATGACGAGTACGGGTAGCGGCCAACGAGAGCAAATTTGCACGGAGCTCCGTCTCATTGGATCCGCGATCCGCCCAAAATGCCCGTCGCGTGTTCCAATTCACACCGAGACCTTCATTGTGTGCGACCGCGTCTTGAACAATCAGGGCCTGCACGCGTTCGGGGTGCGCCAGCAGCATGCGAAAACCTACCGGACCGCCATAGTCTTGCATGTAAAGCGTGTAGCGCCGTAGCCCAAGGGCTTCAGTAAAATAATTCATGAGTTCAGCGTAGTGATCGAATGTGTAAGCGAACGTCTTCGGGTCCGGCCAGTCGCTGTGCCCAAAGCCAGGGTAGTCCGGCGCGACCAAATGATAGCGATCGGACAGCCTGGCGAAGAGCGGCTCGAACATGCGCGAGGATGACGGAAGCCCGTGTAGCAGAAGCAATGCCGGCGCGTCCTTCGGACCAGCCTCCCGGTAGAAAATGGAGAGCGCGCCGATCTTTGTGGTCCGGTAAATCGTTGGATATTCCATGGGGGACGTTCTCGCTTGATGCCGGCGACGAACGCGGGATCATCGCCTACGGTCAAGCTTTGGCATCTCGACTCACGGTTCCTTTGGCGTTGAGTGCCGGTAGAAGAAGTTTGAGGAGCGCTTCATCAGAGAACGGGTTCTGACCTGAGATCAGCTCGCGATCTTGAAGGACGTAGCTTTGCCAGGGAGCGACAACACTGACGTCACCGCCCGCCGTACGCAAGGCGAAGTCCGGGTAGAAGAGAACCTTGCCGCCGATCTCAAGCGGCTCCCGCTGCTGTTCTTCCGCTGTCGAGAAGATCGTCATTTTGTATCCAGAATAAATCCAACCCTGAGCTTTGGCCCGTGCTCCGGCAGCATCGCCCGCCGCCAGCGCGGCGACTACCTCTTTAGAGTTTGGAGAAGCCGAGAGCAGTGAAATCGGGCCATGGCAGAGCACCGCCGTAGGCTTCGATGTTTGATGAAAATGCCTCAGCACGACGCCGGCGTCGGGATCATCGAGAAGATCAATCATTGGACCATGGCCTCCGGGTACGAAAACTGCGTCATATTGATCCAGACCGGATGCGACAACATCCGAGATGCGCTTTGGAGTTCTGAGCCCAGCCAGGGTGTCGCGAAATGTCAGATAGTCCTGTAACCTAGCCGCGTCTCCACCGAAGAAATCGGGCACAGCCGAATGAACATCCATTTGCGGCGTGTTGCCTTCGGGGTTGGCGAAGGTGATTTCGTAGCCTTCCTTCATCAAGGCACGAACAGGAACCGTCAGCTCGTTGAGATAATAGCCAGCGCCAGCGTAAACTTTACCATCCTTCAACGGCAAGCCATGACCGCTCGACACGAGCACCAAGACCTTTCCTTTTGTCGACATTTTGTTCTCCTCTTTAAAATCGAAACTGCTGAGATCTAACGTCGTTAGCGACCCGGCGTCCGAAGCCCTCGGCCTTAGCCTTAGCCTCCGCCGGCGTGATTGTTGCGTCAACCGGCGTTAGCCGTACTTGAGATCCGTGCTCTGTCCAACTTCGATGATGTAACCATCAGGATCGCGGATATAGCAGCGGATCTCGCCGTACTTGGGGATTGGCTCCGTAATAAACTCGGCTCCGCGACTTTTCCATAGTTGGTAGCATGCCTGAATATCCGCGACGCGGAAATTCAGAAAGCTGTTGAGGTGATTCGGGTCGGGGACGCTGAGCGTTACCGTCGGCTTATCCGGGGTCGGCCCCCCTCCAACGTTCAGGATCATCCAGATATTCGCAAGCTGAAGGTACCCCGGCGCATTGCCGTCACCCAGGCTCAGAATTCGAGCACCGAAAACCTCTTCGTAGTAGTGAGCCGATCGGTCGATGTCGGCAACGGTAAGGAAATGCGCGATGCTAATGCCCTCTCTCGGTGGCATCTCATAGCTGCTCTGTTCGACTTGCACGCTGGTTGACGACTCCAATTCCTTCTTCATGTTTTTCCTTTCGCGTCCTCTGTCCCAGGTTCATTTTTGACCGGGCCTTCGCATCAGCCGGTCGGAAATCCGAACATCAACCACGACTGGTTGGCTACCCAGTGGGGGTAAAGCTCGGTCATCTGGTTGAACAACTCTTCGCCGGAAGTCGTCGTCCGCTGCAGCCGATCGAAGTCCAGCAGATAGCGCTTCGTGTCCTGGATCGCCAATGGAGAGTCGGGCGCACCAGGCTTCTTGTGACCGGCAACAACAATCGTCGGCTTCAGCGCTGCCAGCCGGTCCAGCGCCGCGACCCAGTTGTTCCGGCTTTCGGGGGTGGTGTCGCCGACGTACATGTGGCACTGGTTGTAAACCACGTCGCCGGCGACGACCAGGTCGATCGACGGAACGTGCAGAGACGTGGTGTTGGGACCATCGGTGCGGCCCTGCTCGATGATGCGGATTTCGTGGCCCTCGAGAGTGAACGTGTCGTTCTCATAGGGCTCGGCAGCGACCAAATTCGTGGCCAACTGCCCAGGGAAGCACCGTTCCATGATCTGGTCCAGGGGCGGAACTAAAAACTTGCGCATTTCTTCCACCGTCTTCGGCGTCGCTATGGCCCGAGCGTTCGGGAAGCGGCTGAGTAGAACACTCAAACCGTAGAAGTGGTCGGCATGCCCGTGCGTTATATAAATGAACCGCAGGTTACGGCGATGCAGTGCAACCCAATCCGCGAGAGCCTCGGCCTCAGCCACCGTAGTCTGTGCGTCTACCAGTACCGCGTCGTGCTCACCGAAGATCAAGGTCGATGTCATTGGGTCGAAGCCGAGCGCTTCGCCGAAGGGCCTTGGCCGCTCGCCCACCATTGGTTTTCCCGGCGCCGTAAAGACGTTGACACCAAGCGTATTCGAAGTGGCGGGCGCCGTCATTCGCATGGTCTCCTTAAGTCCATATGATGCTCCTTTGCATGCCCGAACCCTGGACTAGCGGAGTTGGCTTTCACCGATACCTACTCATCGCACGTCAGTCCAGGTCGGCCGGAAGGACCCCAGCTACGCTGCAAGCCCCGCCAGCTAAATTAGTAATTGCAAGTGCGGGGCCATCGGGAAGCAAGGTCTTGGGCTCGCAAACCTTCCGCCGCTGCCGTCATCCGGAAACGCTCGACGGTTTCAGGACAGTTGAGGAAGGATGGTAACTGACGAATATCCGACACGGCATCCTGTCGTCTGTCTTTTCGCGCCCGGCGACAGGGAGAGCGATGCTCATATTGAGCGGTGGAAGCAAATCTGCCATCGCAACCGGGGCGCACCGGCGTAGGCAATCGGTGTAACCCCCGAGGAGCGCCACGAAGGATGTTTAAGATGGCAACAACTTCAAGCAGATTCGAAGCCGGGCCGGCGCCCGCGAAGCCAACGAACGCCCATCCTCCCGATCTCGCCAAGGCGTCGATTCCCAACGCGCTGGCTGCGCTCGGTGTGAACCCGGAGACGGGACTCGCAATGGCAGCGGTGGGTGTGCGCCAGAAAGAGAACGGCTACAACGAAGTACCCGAAAAGAAGAGGCACCCTTTGCTTACGCTCTTCGGAAAGTTCTGGGGAATATCGGCGTGGATGCTGGAGCTGATCATGGTCCTCTCAGCCCTGCTCAAAAATTATTCGGACCTTGCCGTGGTAGGCGCGTTACTAGTTACTAATGCTGTATTGGAATTCTTGCAGGAGCAACGTGCCGCCGGGGTCGTCGAGACCTTGCGCAAGCGCCTGCAGGTTAGTGCGCGCGTGCGCCGCGATTCGCGTTGGCTGGTAGTCCCCGCACGAGATCTGGTACCCGGCGACATCGTTCGCGTGCGACCCGGCGATGTCATTCCCGCGGACGTAAAGCTTCTCACAGGTGCGGTGAGCGTAGACCAGTCGGCCCTCACCGGCGAATCCCGACTGGCGGACAAGTCTCCAAGCGACGTTCTTGCTTCGGGGTCTATCGTTCGGCACGGCGAAGGAAACGGTGTGGTTATACTGACCGGGGCGAAGACCTATTTCGGCCGCACCACGGAGTTGGTCCAGGAGGCGCGTCCGAAACTGCACATTGAGGATGTCGTCGCCAAGATCGTCCGCTGGCTCTTTGTCATTGTCGCCGCACTGCTTGGTGTCATGCTCGTTCTGTCGGTGATCCGTGGTGTGACGCTGGTGGAAATGGTCCCGCTCATGCTCGTCCTCTTGATGAGCGCGGTGCCGGTTGCGCTGCCAGTCATGTTTACGGTCAGCATGGCCGTCGGATCGAAGGAGCTGGCCGAGCGGGGCGTACTGGTCACACGCCTCAGCGCCGCCGAGGATGCCGCGACAATGGACGTGCTGTGCGTCGACAAGACCGGCACGATCACGATGAACCAGCTAACCGTCACTGGCGTGAGCCCAGAGGAGAGCGCTACGGAACGCGATGTACTGTTCGCCGGGGCGCTCGCCTCGCAGGAATCCAACCAGGACCCGCTAGACCTCGCGTTTCTCGCCGCCGCGAGAGAAAAACACGTGTTCGACGGCCTGCCGCCTGTGACATCTGTTTCGTTTGCGCCGTTTGATGCGAGAACCCGCAGGACCGAAGCCGTTATTGAGCAGAGCGGAGAACGAATTCGTGTGATGAAAGGCGCTGTACAAACCATCGCCGAAGCCTGCGCTCTCCAGCCGGAAACGATTGCCGCGTTGAATGCCCAAGTCAACGCGGCAGCAGTTAAAGGCTATCGGACTCTAGCGGTGGCGCGCGGCCCCGAGAAGGGCGCTCCCGTTTTGCTCGGGGTGGTGTCGTTGTACGATCCGCCGCGCCCGGACGCCAAGCAGCTCATTGCGACGCTACTCGACCTCGGCGTTCCAGTAAAGATGCTCACAGGCGACGCTTTGCCGGTGGCGATCGAGATCGGCGAGCGTGTCGGGTTGCCCATCATCCAGCGCATGGCGGATCTGAAGACGGCAGCCGCGCAGGCGGGCGAGGAGAAATCTGACCTGTTCGCGGGCGCCAATGGTTTTGCCGAAGTCTTTCCTGAAGACAAGTATGTCGTCGTGAAGCAATTACAGGCAGCGGGCCACGTAACCGGCATGACGGGCGACGGCGTGAACGATGCCCCGGCCCTCCGCCAGGCCGAAGTGGGCATTGCAGTCAGCAGCGCTACTGACGTTGCCAAGGGGGCTGCGAGCGTCGTCCTTACCGAGCCGGGGCTGACCAACATTGTGGCGCTGGTCGAGCAGGGGCGGGCAATTTACCAACGCATTCTCACATGGATCATCAACAAGATCAGCAGGACCATCCTGAAGGCCGCATTCGTGGCCATTGCCTTCGTGGTGACCGGCAAGTTTGTTGTCTCCGCGTTTGCAATGCTGTTGCTCGTCTTTCTGACGGACTTCGCGAAGATATCATTGTCCACCGACAATGTCCGGCCGTCAAAAGCCCCTGAAACATGGAACATCGGAGGTTTTGTTGGCGTGTCGATCGTGCTCGGCCTTGCGATGCTCGCCGAGACGTTGTTCTCATTGTGGATCGGCTGGACCAAATTCGGCTTGGCAACCAATAATGATGGTCTCTATACCTTCAGCTTTCTGACCCTACTGTACTTTGCGGTCTTCTCGGTCGTGTCGGCACGGGAACGCCACTGGTTTGGAGCGACCCTGCCGAGCAAAACCTTCCTTCTTGCAATCGCGGCGGATGCCATCACGGGCACTGTTCTCACCTTCGTGGGGCTTAAGGGCCTCAGGCCTTTGCCGTGGTGGCAGACGGCCTCGATATTTGCGTATGCAACGGTGTCGTGTCTGGTCGTAAACGATGCCCTGAAAGTCGCCATGATCAAACGACGTGTTTTTGCCGTCATGCCCCCGAAACCTGCCGCTGTACGACGGCCGGCGAATGGATAGAGAGGAATGATTCAAGGGCTTTCACGTGCGTCAGGGGAGATCGGAGAAGCGAGGGGCGTTCCGCAGGTCTGGGATCGCTTCGGAGAGCTGCACGCTGGGCGCTGCTCAAGGTCGCCGTTTTCTGAGTTTAAGCTCTCTAATCGTCGCTGAACAGTTGCCTGTGTGGACTTTCCCTTACCGGGCGAGGCGGTTCGGTCGATTCGGTGAAATCGGAGGTCCATCGCCAGTTGCTGATCTCCGGCAAATCCTGAAGATTCTCCCGGATGTAGGTATCGTGTTCGGAGAGCTTTCGATTGAACATGTCAACTAAATCCGAGACCTGCGCGCGAAGCCTCGGAATATATTTCAGCGCGTCCATCGCAAGGTGGAATCGGCTCATTCTATTGAGCACGACCATGTCAAACGGAGTCGTGGTGGTTCCTCGGTCCCTAAATCCACGCACGTGAAACCGGCCCTCGTTAGATCTTCCGTGGACCATGGGATGAATGACCCAAGGGTACCCGTGGAATGCGAAGATCACAGGCGCGGCTTCGGTGAACAAGGCTTCAAAGGAGATGTCATCCATTCCGTGAGGATGATCCTCCGATGATCTCAAAATGCTCAGATCCACGACGTTCACGACCCTGACCTTGATCCCTGGCACGTATTTTTGCAGTAGCCACGAACACGCACAGGTTTCGAGTGTGGGAACATCGCCTGCACATGCCAGGACGACATCCGGGTCTTTGCCGGCATCGTTGGTGGCGAACTTCCATATCGAAGCCCCTGCGGAACAGTGTTCTCGTGCATGCTCCATATCGAGCCACTGAAGTTCGGGTTGTTTTCCGCAGGTGACGACATTTACGTAGTCCCGGCTGCGGAGGCAATGGTCGACTACACTCAGCAAGCAATTGCTATCCGGCGGGTAATAAATTCGAATTACTTCACTTCGGCGCGCCAAGGCGTTGTCAACGAATCCGGGGGCCTGGTGGCTGAACCCGTTGTGGTCGTTGCGCCACGCGTGGCTGGTTAGAAAAACGTTTAATGACGCGATAGGCCTCCGCCACGAATATTTCTTCGATTCTTCAAGCCACTTCGCGTGTTGCGTAAGCATCGAGTCCACAATTTGAGCGAAAGCTTCATACGAAGCCCACAGGCCGTGTCGGCCGGTGAGGAGGTAACCTTCGAGCCATCCCTGGCAGCAATGCTCGCTGAGGACTTCCATTACCCTGCCGTCGGCACCGACCCTGTCATCGATCGAGACGGTTTCCTCCACACTGCAGCGCGTTGTGGTTTCAAACACGGCATTCAGGCGATTGGAGTTCGTCTCATCCGGACAAAAGAATCGGAAGTTTGTGGGATTGTGCCTTATCACGTCGCGAAGGAACTCCCCTAGCTTCCGCGGTGCTTCCGCGACGGCCTGCCCGGATTCCGGGACTTCCACCGCGTAGTCCGAGTAATCAGGCAGCTCAAGTGCCGTGAGCACCCGTCCGCCGTTCACGCTCGGATTAGCGCCCATGCGGCGGTCGCCGAGGGGCGCCAGTTCCCGCAGATCGGACACCAACTTTCCGCCTGCTTCGAAAAACGTCTCAGGCTTGTAGCTTCGAAGCCAGACCTCCAGCAGGCGGAGGTGATCAGGGTTCTCGCGAACGTTCGCAAGTGGGACTTGATGAGCCCGGAACGTACCCTCGATCGGAATTCCATCGACTTGTTTCGGGCCCGTCCATCCTTTGGGTGTGCGGAGGACGATCATCGGCCATGTGGGACGTCCGCTGAAACCGTTCTTGCGCGCCTCAATCTGGATCGAACGTATCTCGTCGTAACACTTGTCTAACACACCGGCAAATATTTGGTGCATCACTGCTGGCTCGTCGCCTTCCGCAAAGTAGGCTTTGTACCCGTGCCCACGATACAGGGAAACGAGGTCATCGTCGGAGGTGCGAGCCTCGACCGTGGGCCCCGATATCTTGTAGCCGTTTAGATGCAAGATAGGAAGGACGGCGCCGTCGCGCGCCGGATTCAAGAACTTCACTCCCTTCCAGCTCCCAGCCAGAGGACCCGTTTCAGCTTCTCCATCTCCGATGACACACGCGACCAGGAGGTCAGGATTGTCGAACGCAGCGCCAAACGCGTGGAGGAGCGAGTAGCCTAGTTCACCGCCTTCATGGATTGAATTCGGAACATGAGGACCACAATGGCTGGGAACACCTCCTGGAGTCGAGAATTGCCGAAACAGCAGGCGCATGCCATTCATGTCTTGTGTCACATCATGATGGACCTCCGAATAGGTTCCTTCTAAGTAGGAATGGGCGTTCAATGAGGGACCGCCATGACCCGGACCGGCAATGTAGATCACATTTGCGTCACGTTCGCGGATCAGCCGGTTCAAGTGGGTATAAATGAAGTTCTGTCCAGCTGAAGTACCCCAGTGCCCCAGCAACCTGGGCTTGATGTCCGCCGCTGTCAGAGAGAGCTTTGGAAGAGGGTTATCGGACAGGTAAATCTGTCCCGCCGTCAGGAAGTTTGCCGCCATCCAATAGCGGTTCATTCGATCCAGCATGTTGGCGGACAAAGGGCCTTCGGGATGTTGCTGTGTCGTGTGTAGCCGGCCGTTTTTCTTGACCGCAGTAGAGAGGGCGCCATCGAATTCAAACTCACTCTGCTCCCCAGTCGGCAACGCCGAGCTCGCCTGAGCTTCGAGAATAGTATCTTCTCGGACCTGCTTTTGGTTTTGACCATCCATAATGACGGACTCCTATTCTCTTCAGATGTCGAATGCCAGCTTCCGTAAATCGGGTTCTCTCGGTTGGCGGTTCGCTCACCGCTATTCGACGCTGCTCACACGGAAGGAAAGTGCGCTTTCACGCTTGAGAAGCGCTTCGTCTTCTTGGAATGTTAATGGACAAGGGCAAACAGCAAATGCCACTACACATCTTTTTCGCTCCAGTTGCCCAGAAATATCGCTACTCGAGGGGACTCCTTAACAGGTCGCAGCGGAATGGCACTGCTCATCCGCCGACTTTTGCGTGGGGCGTGCCCTGGATGATCGGCGTATTTCAATTCCAAGCTTTCGCATTTTGTAAATTAGGGTAGTACGCGGTAGTCCGAGCCGATTGGCAGCCCCGTCCTGCCCTCCAATCATCCAGTCGGTTTGCTTCAACGTTTCGAGGATATGCTCCCGATCGGCGTCGGCAAGCGTGCGTGAAACGCTTTCCGCCCCAGTCTTCACCGTCGGGTTGAAATCCAGCGGCAGACGCAGCACCGACCCCGGCGAAAAGAGCACCGCGCGCTCAATGAAATTCTGCAGTTCGCGAATGTTGCCCGGCCAGTCGTGCGCTTTGAGAACCTCCATAACTTCATCAGGAATTAAATCGACGGGCTTGTTGAGGCAGGCGGAGAATTTTGCTACGAAGAACTCCGTCAACTGCGGGATATCCTGAACGCGCTCGCGCAACGGGGGCAGGCGGATTGGAATGACATTCAGCCGATAGAACAGATCGGCGCGAAACAGTTTCTTGGCCACGAGTTGCTCGAGCTCCTGGTTCGTCGCCGCCACCACCCGCGCGTTGACTCGAACAGTGTAGGTGCCACCCAGACGCTCGAACTCCCTTTCTTGCAGGGCGCGCAAAAGTTTTGGCTGAAGCTCCAGGGGCAGGTCTCCAATTTCATCCAGAAAGAGCGTGCCTCCATCCGCCATCTGAAATCGGCCTTTGGTCTGGGTGCACGCGCCCGTGAACGCGCCTCTTTCGTGGCCGAACAGTTCGCTCTCCAATAGCGCACTCGGAATCGCCGCGCAGTTCAAGGCTACGAAAGGGCGGTTGCGGCGAGGGCTACCTTGATGAATGGCCCTAGCAACCACCTCTTTCCCGGTTCCGGTCTCTCCCTGAATTAAAACTGCGGAGTCCACCGGTGCAACCCTGTCCACCTCTGCCAGCAATGCCCGGAATTTCGGACTGGACCCGATCAAATCTAAAGCGGTCATAGCCTCACTCCTTTATGAATCCGAGACTTATCTAATAGTTGGCGTCGTGAAGCGCATCCTTACTACACCTCGATCATAGGGGCGAAGGTGAAGGCTGACAATTATAGGTTCATTTACGGGCTCCCGTGGAAAATAGCTGGTTGTTTCGCGTACGCAAGCATGGAGGACGAAAAGGATGGAGAACGAAAAGGCCGACTGGCCTCAACCGGACAGTACTTAATGAGCCGTATTCACGGCCGACTGGATTGTTTTGAGGAGGTCCGTTGCGTCGAAGGGTTTGTATAGAAAAGCGGTGGCGCCTTCGTCGATAGCTTGTCGTCGAATGTCAGCGTTATGGTGTGCCGACAGTAAGATCACTGGCAACGTCGGACGTACCAATTTGATGCGGCGCTGTAATTCAACGCCGTCCATTCCTGGCATCCGGACGTCGGTTATTACGCAGCTCGCCGCGGCTAACGTCCCTGAAGCCAGGAACTCCTCGGCGGATGAGAACATGACAGGTGCATATCCTGCTGATTCAAGCAAGCTTTCGATGGACTCTCGAACTCGAAAGTCGTCATCGACCGCCGCTACGACAGGTATTACTCCGTTTGCCATTCTGCGCCCAATCCCCAATACATCCACGATACTCGGCAAATGGCAGGCTGGCCATTATATGTTTATTTAGGCACTTCCGGCGGCACGGGCGATTCCGAGCTTGTCGGCCATCCTCACCAGCTCTGCCAGAGATTTCGCGGCCATCTTCCGCATGATCTGCCCCCGGTGAACCCCAATGGTGATCTCGCTGGTGCCGAGGTCGGCGGCAGTCTGTTTGTTGGCGAAGCCAGCCACCACGAACGGAAGGACTTCCCGTTCGCGGGGCGTGAGCCCCTTGTAGCGCTTTTGCAATTCAGCTAGCTCCGATCTCTTCTGCCGCGTGATTCGATCTTGATCGATAGCGGCGTGAATCGCTCGAAGCAGTTCCTGATCGTCGAAGGGCTTCGGAAGAAACTCGATCGCCCCAGCCTTAATGGCACGCACGGAAGAAGGGATATCGCCGTGTCCTGAAATGAAGACGATCGGCGGGATATCTCTGGTTAAGAGCTGCTGCTGAAGTTCCAGGCCGCTAGTGCCCGGAAGTTGTAAGTCCAGAACAAGGCATGCGGGAGCATCGGGCATTAAATATTCCAGAAATTCGGACGCCGAACTGAAGACGACCACCCGTAGTCCCACGGAGGAAATGAGGCTGGATAGAGCCTCTCGTACACGATGGTCGTCGTCCACCACGAAGACAATGGGGCTGTCAGGATTCATAACGCTACTCGGACTGGTAGCGTAAAAGAAAAGGTGGCACCCATGGCTTCACCGGATGCCGCCCATATCCGGCCGCGGTGGGCATCGATGATGGAGCGGCAAATCGCCAATCCCATGCCCATTCCGTTTTCTTTGGTGGTGAAAAAAGCTTCAAAGATTCTGTCCGGATCTGTCATGCCTGGGCCGTTATCCCTTACCTCGACCAGCACAGTTTCCGGGCTCGGGTATTTCGAACAAATGAAGAGCTTTCGGGGGCGGTCGACGACTGCTTCCATAGCCTCGATCGCGTTAAGGACCAGGTTGAAAACCAGTTGCTGCAATTGCACGCGATCGCCCACGACGGGAGCCAAATCCTTGCCCAGGTCCGCCTCCACGCCGACACGACGTTTCGCCGTTTCGCCGCTCAGAAGATGAAGCACCTCGCCGATGACCTCATTCAAGTCGAGCTGGATTTTCTCAATGGCTGCCATTTTGAACAGAGCGCGGACGCGCCGCACCACCTCTCCCGCGTCCTTACCGTCACGAACAATCCTCTCGGCGGCCTCTTGCGCTTTGATCATGACGGGAGGCTGCGCCGCAAGCCAGCGCAGGCAAGCCTGGCCGTTCGCCACGACGGCGGCCAGCGGCTGGTTCATTTCGTGCGCGATGGCGGCGGCAAATTCGCCAACCGTGGCCGTCTGGATCGCTCGCGACAACCGCGCCTGGCTACCACGGAGGGCCTCCTCCATGTTCTTCCGGTCGTCGATATCGATTAGCAAACCGTACCAGCGAAATATTTTGCCCGCACTGTCGCGCGCGGGTTGACCAAGCACCTGGAACCATCGGTAGACGCCATCGGACCGGCGGAACCGACATTGGGTTTGATGCGGTTGGCCAGTTGCGATCGCATGCTCCCACGCCCGCGCCGTCGCCTCTGCATCGTCCGGGTGGAGAAGGTTCTTCCAGCCGAGCTGTGCCCAATCGTCCGATCTTGTCCCGGTGTAGTCCAGTATCCGTCCATTCAAATAGTTGAGTTCGCCATCTGGAGCTGCGCACCAAACCAAGCCCGGGATCGTCTCGATGATCGAACTAAGATCCTGTTCGCTCGCGCGAAGTTTATCTTCAGCACGTTTGCGTTCAATCCCGTGTGCGATCAAGTCCGCAATCGATGCCAATGCTTCTGCTGTTCCGGTTGTCAGCGGCCGTCGAGAAAACATTGCAACCACACCAAGCGTTTTCGCTCCCACCAGCAGCGGATATCCGGCAAAACTTGACATTCCCTCGTTTGCCGCCCACGTCTTATCGCTGATTCGAGGATCATTGATGATGTCATTCGTGAGCACGTGTTTCTGTTCCAGTGCGATCCGCCCAATCTTCAGTTCACCAACAGGTATTCGTGAATGAGCGCCATTCAGGTGTGTGTAAAGGCCTGAACTCGCCCGCAAGTCCAGCATCTTCCCGTCACGACTTACCGTCCAAATCCTGGCAAAGGCGGCATCGAGATGCAGCACAATGGTTTCGGTACACTCGTGCAGGATCGCGTCAAGACTCTCATTCTTACCAAACGCCAGGCTTACATCCGCGCGGACCGCAACCTGACGGGTCTGTATCGCATGCAGTGCTTGTTGGAGTTCTCTGGCTCGCTTTCTTTCGCTAATGTCGCGGATGAAGCCCGTAAACACTTTGCGCCCATTTCTCGTTAGCTCACCAAACGAAACTTCTACCGGGAGCTCTTGGCCATCCTTGCGCAATGCCGTGAGTTCGGTCCCTTGCCAGTTGATTTGTCGCTGGCTCGTCTTGAGGTAGCGCCGGAACCCACGATCGTGGAGCTCCCGCATGGATTCCGGCATCAGAACAGTCAGTGGTCGCCCAACCAACTCGGTCGGATCATAGCCAAATATTCTCGCGGTTGCGCGGTTGGCGAATTGAATTGTGCCATCGTCGTCCATGGTGACAACAGCGTCGTTAGCCGTCTCAACTACAAGGCGATGCTTTTCTTCGCTACTTCTCAAATCTTCCTCGGCGTGCTTGCGATCGGCAATTTCCTTTCGCAGTTCTTCATTGGCAGAGGCGAGTTCTGCAGTTCGGTGCGCGACGCGTCGATCGAGTTCGCTTGTCACCCGTTTCTGTTCGCTGAGGAGCCGGGCTCCTTGCAGTCCGATAGACGCCTGATTCGCCGCAACGCTTAGAATCAGTCTCTCGGTTTGGCGCGGAAAATCCACTCGTTCCGAGCCTGCTACAATCACGCCCATTTCCCCGTGCAGTCCGAGCCCGAAGGGCACAATTGAAATTTGTCCCCCATCGGCCGGGTTCGGTATGTGCGAAGGCAATGCCGAGGGGTCGGTGTCCAACCAGTGTTTCAGAATCCCGCCCATCTCTTGCGGCCGAGAACTTTGCTTTTGCGATTGCGCATACCGAACCATCTCCATAGGCGGCTGGCTGCCCCCGTCCTTCAACCGTACATAGACGAGATCCAGTTCGAGCATGCGCAGGAGCGCGTCGAGCGAGGCATGAATAATCTGGGAAGGCTCGCCGCCGGTCCACATCGCTGGAAGCGCCAGGAGGCCGACGAGATCGTTTATGCACCGCTGAAGCCGCTTGATCTCCTCGGCGTCATCTCCGGGTTGCACATCCATATCTCAGTCCATCGCTGATGAGCGACCGCTACCTGCCCGCCGCTGGCGAAATTCTCGAAGGAATTCCTCCAGAGGCACAAAGAAAGGATTCTGTTGTAGGATGCCGCCAACAATGACCATCGGATGCGTCCGCATGATGTCTATCACCGCGTCGCCTCCAAACTGCCCCAGATGGTAAGTGCAGACTACAGCGTCGTCGTGTCGGCGCCACACATCGTTTACGCGCGACTCGAACTCGATCACGTCGTCTACATAAGATCGATCTTCAACGGCCCAGTCCATCCGGCAACAGATACGACTCAACGGAAATCCTCCGCCGGCGTTTCCACTGGCCAGCTGCTCAAAAACCTGCAGCATCCGATCTTGATCGAAGCGGCCATCTGGAAGGTAGACCTCAGTGTTGACCCGGAGCTCCAGTTGGCCGCTCTGCTGCGCTCTCTCTCTGCGTCAATGCCTGCGGCCGTGAGGCGGTGTTGATGATCCTGACGCTGATTCGGGTTTAGAACATGAACGGCTTTGTCACCGCAATTCAATCCGTCCTTGATGAACGGAAGCAAGACGCGATATTCTTCCTCGTCGCTGTTGAAGAATGCGCAAACGTGACGGATTTCACCGAGGTTAGGCCCAGCTAGGGAAATGGGTGCTCGGACGCTCAGCATCGTCGATCCCTCCATCGATATTGTATCGGTTGCTGAGCGGAAGGGCATCGCATTTCATGACGGTTGCAGGGCGCCGCTTTAAAAAGGTGCGTGGCCACTCAAAATCGTGCGACGAGCACCAGTGGCCCGAAAGAACGCCCCGCGACGAACCGCGACGCGTTTTTGCGCGCACACCCGAACCAGCTTCACGTCCAATGGGCCTTCACCTAAATGGAGTTGCCGAAGCGAGTCGCGTATAATGCCGCTTCACTGCAACGAGCAAGGCGCCCGGTTGGAGGGATTACAGAGCGGCGCGAACACACAGAAGGCTCTTTTGTTTGGCTCTGGCGTCTACGTTAATGTCGCGTGGAATCCGGGCGGCGGCTCGCTTCGAAAAGGAACCAGGCGCGCCGTTCAGTTTCGTCTGTCCAGACCTCAATCAGGCTGGCCGTAGCGATATCTCGCCCTTCTTCGCATACGTTGTGAGCTTCTCGTAGCCTCCCCGTGAGGGCCTTGTTGTCTTCCACCAACTCTTCGAGCATGTCCTCCGGTTCGACATATTCGGCGTCGTTGTCGAGTATGCGTTTTTCGCGCGCGATCTGGCCAATCGAGCGTATTGTGGACTGGCCAATCTTTCGGACTCTTTCAGCGATAGAGTCCGTCATCGCGAAGATCTGCTCGGCTTGCTCATCGAACAGCAGGTGATAATCGCGGAAATGTGGACCGCTCAGGTGCCAGTGGAAGTTCTTGGTCTTGATATATAGCGCAAAAGCGTCTGCCAGAATGGCATTCATGGCTCCTGCAATGTTTTTGGTCGCCTGGCGGTCGAGATCTGTGGGGGTAAGCAATGGCCGGCCTTCGAGTTCATGATTCAGGGTAGTCTCTCGTTGCATTCGTCGCTCCTAACAGTGATCCTCTGTCGAGGAGGCACGTGCAATCATGCGGCCACCGCCGGTCGGGGCCGGAACCTATCTCAGGATGTACGGTAAGCTGCCGAATTGCGGTGGTATAGGACCAAGACTGCGATCTGCGATGTGCAAATCTGAAGTCGGCGCGCCGACTTGGCAGAGTCCATTGGCCGACGCGCGAGCGACTATCCACCCGGGCCCTTTGATCTGCCTACCTGCGCAACATCTGCGCCGGGCAGGCTTGGAAGCGAGGTTGCAATGGATCACATCAGACGATTAGCACTGGCGCGAGCGCTTGTCGCCGTCAGCTAAAATAAGCTGCTTCTAAACCCTGCGAGCGCTGTGCTGATCGTTCTCGGGATCGTTTGAAACTCGCCTCAAAGCCGCACATTCGCTCTCTTTTGGTGCCGGCGGGAATGCGACTGTTCGAGCCGTATCAGCTCTGGCGCCGCAAGCATGATGTCTGCTGCGCCGGGAACACAGGACTGAGAGAAAGTATTTGTTGATTGGGCTAGCGACACCCATACCGATTTTCGACGCTCGTGGCGAATCGATATAGAGGCGCACTTATTCGTCGTGGCGGCTCGGCGCCGGTTCATGACACTTATGCGCCGAGGTGGCGTTGCTTTACGGATACGCGAGGTCCCGTCCGCTCATAGGATGGCTTCAAGATACGGGCGCATTACCTTGTGGACGCGATTGATTCGGGCGAATTTTGTCAGAGCTGCCCTGTTCGGCTTTCGCGTGCGTTCGCGAGTCAGACGGCGCAGGTCCTAAGAGCATTCAAGACGACCCACCCAACTGCCCACCCACGAGTGTACTTTTGGTGCTTAAATTGAAGTTTTACACAGAAATATTTGCTTTGTACTCATGGAGATAGCGGGGGTCCGAAGATTCACACGCAGGAGGTCACAGGTTCGAGTCCTGTCGCGCCCACCATTCATCTCAAGCAGATACAAACAGAGGGAAGAGTTGGAGGGAGTGGTTGTGACGTGGATTGTGACGTAAGGTCTCAATTCGCTTTCCTCGACTCGGGCTGACTCGTTGCCGAGGGCCCACCCATCAGACCGCTTTCCAGTTTTTCGAGCGCCGTGCGCTTCGCGGCCATGCGTACGTGGCTGTAATGCTCCAGCATCCGGCGGGACATGTGACCCGCGACGGCCATGAGCGTGGCATCGGAGGCGCCGGCTTCCGCCATTTCGGTGATTGCCTGGTGGCGGAGGTCGTGGAAGCGAAGACCGCGGATCGGGGCGGCGGCGCGTTTCCAGGCTGCGATGGCGGCGCCGAGGCCTTTGCCGGATTCCAGCGCCTGTCTTGCGGCTTCTCTCCCGACGCGCCGGGCGGTTTCACGGACCAGTTTCCTCCATGCGGTGCGCCAGCTCTTCTGCGGTCGTAAGGGATCGATGATCCGCTCCTCGCATGCGGGGAAAACGTAGTGCTCGGGTTCGCTGCTGCCGAGTGCCCTCGCGCGTTCGAGCAGGCGTGCGAGGGCCGCCATCGCATCACCGTTGAGTGGAATGGTCCGGTGGCCGGCAGCGGTCTTGCTGCGGCGGATGGTCGCGACTCGGCCGAAGAGATCAACGTCCTGCCAGCGCAGGTTCTTGATCTCGATGCCGCGGCACGTGGTCGAAACGGCGAGCACCGCCGCGCAATGCGCCACCATCCATTCCGGACGGCTCGCGGCGGTCTCAAACAGCTTGCGCTTCAGATCGGGCGGCAGAACCTTCGCGACTGCGCCGAGATCCTCAGGAAGGGCCTTTACGTCTTCGGAAATGGCATTCCAGACCTTCGCCCGTTTCAGCATGCGGCGGAGGACGCCGGTTTCCATGTTCACGGTCCGGCCGGAGATGCCGGCATCGAGGCGCGCCTTCTGATAACTGGAAACGTCCTCGGCTTTGAACCGAAGTAACGGCTTCTCGCCGAAATGTTTCATGAGCGGCCCGAGTCGCTCCGATTCGAACTGCATCGTCCGCTCGGAAACGTGGGGCTCGCGCTCCTCGAGATAGACCTTCACCGCTTCGTGAAACGGTTTGCGCGCAAATTCGCGCCCAGTCTTCGAAGCGTTCTTACCCTGTTTGATCTCGGCAATGCGATTCTTTTCGAGCTCTTTCGCTTGCCGCTTATCGGTAGTGTTCAGCGCCTCGCGATAACGAACGCCGTGGATCGTTACGTCGAGGTGCCAATGACCAATGCGTTTGTAGATCATACTGCTCCTTTCCAGGCGGGAATTCTTCGCCGCCCTGGCGATCAGTATTAAGCACGGCTGGTCATCACGGCAACCGCGCCACCGGCGGAATCTCCCCCGGTTGGGAGCGCGGCCACCCACGAGTCGAGATCTTCGGGACGATAGCGTACGAGCGAGCCCACTTTGACGAACATCGGCCCGCGCTTCTCCAGCCGCCACCGCCGCAGGGTCGCAACGCTGACATTCAGGCGTTTGGAGACTTCCTGTTCGTTGAGAAAACTCTGCATGGTTCACCCCTGAGCGAAAATCGGCGCTCCACTCCTCGGCAGAACTCCTAAGTACTATGGGACTGCCGGAGGCATTTAGGGACGCTTTCGAGAAAAAAGCATCGAAAAAGGCGAGTCCCAAACGGGATTCATCGACGCGAAAATGCAACTCGGCAGAACTCGCTGACACCATGGGGAGAAACGATCACAACTGTGGCCGCCGAGTCCCGCTTCCTTTATGTTCCACTACCAGCTTTTCGGAGCTGTGGACTGGTTGTCCCGGCATGGCGCGTTGCCAAAATATGCCTAAGTTTGCCTAAGACTGTTGAAGAGCGTTGAACATTGTTGAACGCTGTCGAATAATGTCGTAATCTGTCGAAAGTTGTCGTAGCGGCTGGACCTCGGCTGCCACTGCGCGGTAGTGGAACATAAAGAAAGCCCACTACGCGAGAGCCTTTTTTCGAGGGCATGTTGGTTCGTTCAGGCTGGTTGCCGAGTATCACGTCTTCACCGTCGCGTATTGCATTCGCGCTACGCAGAGCGGCGAGCGAATGACTGCGCGCAAAACAGGGCACCCTGAGTGACACGCTTGTCAGCGTCAACGCAATTGTGTTCGGATAGCGATCAGGATGTCAGGCGCCGACGCAAAATTACCAAGAGCCGATGATCTGGAGGCCAAGCTCGCTGGATTCGTCCGTTCGTACATTCGCAGTGATGCGGCACAAAGGGAAGAGCCGCTTAGATGGGTCTGTGCCGGCGTGGAATGGCTGCTCGGAACGCTGCTCAATGGTTGCAGTGGGTGGAGTGGCTGGGTCGATGGCATAGAGCCAGCGACGGATATGCTGCCGGACGCTATTGAGGTGATCTCACCGGTCGCGCTCAGCATTCGAGGTTGCGCGCTGTGGGCCAAAAGCAACAAAAGTCCGTTCTGGAAAGAGCCATTTCATGCGAAAGTGCAGATCTCCGATGCGGCAGAAGGTACGATCGTCAGCTACGATCTGATGTTCGCGGACGCGGCTCGCGAATTGGGTACGGTCCCTTTTGATAAGCATCTGCGAAGGCCGGACTGGTTCTTCCCAACCCATTGGCTATTCACGTTTTCGAAGACGCTGGAGCGTAAGCATGAATAGACCGGCGCGACGATAGAATTACATTTTATTGAGATCTGGAATGACTCGCAGACGCAAAATTGGGATCGGCCTGCTGCTGTGCGCGTTTGTCCCCTACGGGGTAGCAGCGTGGCACGTGTCCCGCTACAACTGGACACCGCTGGATTATCCGGTTCAGCTTCACAAGGGAGAGATTCGAACCCCCGAGTTCACCTCCGAGGTCTCAGGCACGTACATTCTGTACCTTCAAATTCAACCGCGCCGAATAGAATTTCAGCGCCAGGAGTGCCTACTCGACCTGGAGTCATTCCATCCAGAGTTTTGTAGTGCAATTCCACCTGTTGTCGAAGCATCATGGAAACTTTGGAACGGTCCGAATCAAGTCGCGGACAACACGACGGAGCAGACCTGGAAAGGTGGCTCGTACAGCAACGATTACACCCGTCGCGAGATTGGCCGGTTCCAGGCACGCCAGGGAGAGCGCTATCGATTGTCGATTGATTTCCAGCGCGATCCTGCCGAACTTAACGTCGCGCATCCGAGAATCGTGGCCGAATCCATTCAGGACTGGGACGGTTTCGCAATCGAGACGCAAGGGACCTTTGCCTTGGGCGTGATGCTCGCGATAGCGGCCATCGTGCTCTTGATTGTGCCGGGGAAGAGCCGACAGCCCACGCAGGCATTGTAGACGCTCCGATCTGCTGAAAATGCTGTTTTGAGCTTTGTCGCCGATGAACTTTAGATAAGTGTGGACCTCGCTGGCACATCGACGGGCTAAACTCTCGATTTGCGTAACCAACGTCTGGTCTTCCTCGGTTTGCGCCTTTGAAACAACGTCTGCCCACTCAGACAAGAAACGCGGAATCCGCAACGGATTGAAGACGGTATCGCCGTATGGGTCAATTTCCGCCAGCATCGGATAGCTGTTGCTTTTCTCGCCAGGTGGCAACAGATCCCCGAGGCGGTTCCTTGGGTCTGCGACGCTGTCGATTCGACCGCCCATTTCGTCCTGAAGCTGTACTTCGATGCCCATGGTCGCCAATATAGCGAAAATCAGATTAAACTCCGTTGATGCCCGGGGCGAGATTCACTTGCGCTCAGTTCCCGCGCTCTATCATGACCGTGTGTCAGTGCCGGGCAACTCGTATTCTTGGACCTCCACCGCCTGACCTATCAGCCTCACTTCTACAACGCCATTGACTAGTTCTCTTCCGCCCAGATAACGAATTGCCGCATGAAAGAGGGCCCGTTGGAGCGCAGGCGAAACGTTGGGAACCAAGACGACTAGGCCGGCGTGAAGTTCCATCTCGCCGAAGAGACGAATAAAGTCGACGCGGTTGTTCGTGACGAACGTGAATTCATCCTTGACGATTCGGTCGGCCAGTGCCCAGTCCGGTTTGCCACTCAAACCGAGATGGTTGACGTGGATTGCTTCGAAACCGGCGTCGTGAGCGACTGCAACCATCGACTCATGCAGGCATTCGTCGATCAGGAACCTCATGCACTCCTGATTAGAGAGCTCAGTGGATAGGATTTGCGGCGCCGTGCCTTTTTCCCCTGCCAGGGGCGGCGGCTGGGGCGTCCGCGCCGTGGGAAAGCACGCATGTATAGCGGCGCGATGGCTATTTTTTCCCTGCTCAGGGTTGGGTAGCCTTCCAGAATCTCCTCCGCGGTTGCACCCTGGGCGAGCATGTCGGCCACCAGGTCCACCGGAATCCGGGTGCCCCTGAAGACCGGCGTCCCGCGCATGATCTCCGGATCACTGACCACCATCTCTTCGATATGGGCGAGCTGCTTCAACTGGCCCTCGACCTTGCGGCGGGCGGCCTTGAATTCAACGAACAGAACTGTCCCATTTCCGACTGCCAAAACGTCAGTCTTAGGCGATCGCTGAATCGAGTCCGCGATCTCTCGCCGCGTCCCGACCGGCAAGAGCCGCAGACCCTCCACTTCGAGTTGCAGGTAGATCAACTGTTCCTTTGTGAGGAGGCGTTGAACCGTCCTGCCCGAACGCGCGGCCCGGGGCCGTATTAAGCGACTGTCGATGGCTTTGTGAACCGCAGCCAATGGCAAACCTGTCACAGCGGCGGCCTGCGCAGGTGTATATCCGTCCATGCATTAATTCTACTCCAAACGGAGAAGAATTATTTGGTACGTCGAGTTCTAGGCTTATGGGCCGATTTCGGCGCGCGAGGCTTCGGCAGCACCTGTTCCAATTCGATCTCGCCACGATGGTGCGCGAGGGCCAATTTCATCGCCTCCACGAGGTCCTGCCCAAAGCTCGACTTTTTCGAAGGGGACGGCATTCCGTTACCAGTATGCCGCAATCCGTACGGGAATTTTGTGACGCAGATTGTGACGTAACCCCACTCAGAATCGGCGAAACTGACCAATTTCGCGTTGCTGCTCGCCAGTTCGCGGCCGAGCCCAGCACAAACGCGAATGCCAGCGAAGCTCGTCAATTCCAAGAGCTTCGCCGGCACTCGCGATCATCGCCGCTCACCGCCTCACGCACCGCCCGGCCAATTCACACGCAGGAGGTCACAGGTTCGCGTCCTGTCGCGCCCACCAATCAATCAACACTTCGCCACTGAGAGGCAGTGCAACTCAGCAATTGTCTACTATGACTTACGATACTGAACGATCACTGAAATCCGCCGATTCGCGGGATCGTTCGGCTCCTTCGGATTGCGCAGGCGCTGAGCTGCGTAACCGCGAATCTGAGTTACCTGATCGGCGCCGAGGCCGCTCTCCTGCATGATCCGGCGTGCTGTGTTTGCGCGGTCTGCCGACAGCTCCCAATTTCCGTACGCTTTGCCGTTGGAAAACGGCTTCGCGTCGGTGTGTCCCTCAATCGAGATGCTATTCGGCAGCTTGCCCAGTTCGCGGGCCAGCATTGTCAGCACCTCTTTACCAGTGTCGGTCGGTTGAGCGACCGCGCTTTCAAAGAAGGTGCCGGTCTCAGATTCCAGCAGTTCGATGCGCAAGCCTTCAGCAGTGACGGTCATTGCAATGCGGTTCTTGAGTTGAACCAGATTCGCAGTTTCCCGGATGGTCTTTTGAATCTCTTCCTTCAACTGATCCATGTTGTCTTTCGTGAGCGCAAAATTCTCCCCGGATCCATTCATGTCGCTGCCTACCTTGGCTGAGGTTCCGGTGGGGTCTTTGAAATATCCACCCACAGCCTCCTGAATTTGCTTGCTGCTGTTCAACATCCATAGGACGATGAACAGCGCCATCATTGCCGTGACGAAGTCGGCGTAGGCAACCTTCCACGCGCCGCCGTGCCGTCCGCCATGAGCGGCCTTGCGCCTGACTACAATGACTGGGGCATTGCTTGAGTGCATCGTTATCTTTTAAGCGGCAGCCTGAGTTTGCTCCGATCGGGCGCGGCACGCCTTCTCGAGTTCCTGAAAAGTCGGCCGAACGTGCCCCGGCGTTAACCGGCGGCCCGACTCGACAGCCAGGAGCGGCGCCTGTCCTTTGCTGAATGCACTAATGCACGAACGCAGGACCTGGTAATACGCGCGCTCCGATTCAGCAGTCTTCGCCATCAGGGTAGCCAGCGGACCCACCAGACCGTAGCACAGAAGAATTCCCAGAAAAGTGCCGACTAGTGCCGCTGCTACTTTATGGCCAATCTCTTCAGGACGACCTCCCAAAGATCCCATTGTGATGACCACTCCCAGCACAGCCGCGACAATCCCGAGCCCCGGCAGCGATTCCGCCACGGTATGCAGCGCATTGATCGGCTCGTTCGCCTCGTGATGATGCACATCCATGTCAGACTCCAAAAGCTGGTCCAGTGCGAATGGGTCGACATCCCCAAGAGTTAACAGGCGAAAAGTGTCGCATATGAAGGCACGCGTGTGATGATCGCGGACGATCTTCCCATGTGCGGACAGGATCTTGCCTTTTGCCGGGTCTTCAATTTCCGCTTCCAACGACGGCAGACCGGACCGCCGCGCCTGGTCGAAAAGATCATAGAGCATCTTGAGCGATTGCAGGTACCACGCGCGATTGAACCGGGACGGCCTCACAATCCCAGTCAGTCCACTCATGATTTCGCGCAGGATGTGCGGAGGATTGGCGATTACCAGCGTCCCAATCGCCGCCCCGCCGATAATCACGAGTTCGGCGGGCTGCATCAGAACGAGGAGGTTACCTTTTTCCATCAGGTAGCCGCCCACTACAGCACCGAAGACAATAACAATGCCAATAAGGGGAAACATGATTACGTCCTCTCGGAGACCGGATTGGAAGGCTCACCGAGCGCAGCTTGCAGCGCATCTTCACTTCGACTCAGAAGGGATTCCGGAGTATCGTTGGGTCTTACGATGGCCCCACCGGCGGAAACCGTCACATGGATGTCATCTCCCCACCAGCGGACAGCCGATGCGGCCACGACGTGCCGGAGTTTCGCGATTACGCGGTCCAGGGCCGGAGACGTGCAGTTTGACAGCACTACCGTGAAAACCTCGTTTGAACCCCTTCCGATCATGTCGCTGCTGCGCAGATTGCGGATTAGCGTCGCGCCTACCACCTCCAGAGCCTTCGCCCCTGCCCGCGCGCCGTGCATGGCATGGAAGGTCCCGAAGTCGTCCACCGCGATTCTCAGGACCCCGAAGGGAATGCGGTCGTCGTTGAAGTCCTCGAGGCAGGCCGCGAGATATGCGCGGACCGAATCCTCATTGCAGATCGTTCGCGAATCGTTCAGTTCATGCTGGGCGGCCTCGGCGTGAGGGTGCACTCGCAAGTCCGCCTGAGGATAACCTTCATCGAAGATTTCGGTGGCGCCGATGATGTGACCCACAGCGTCACGAAGCGCAGCCGCGCGCACGCGGACGGGCACACGTTGACCGTCTTTGTGCTGCAGGTAGATCATCGCCTCGCGCGGCTTGCCATCGCCCATTGTTCCGGCCAGCGGGCAAGCACGGCCGCATAAAATATTGTTCTCCTCATCACAGTGCATCAGCAGATCGTCGAAACACGACCGGCCGATCACCTCATGCCTGAGATAACCTGTTATGCGCTCCGCACCGTCATTCCAAAAGATGATGCGGCGTTCGCGATCGACCACGTAAACGCCAAGCGGGAGGCTTTCGAGTATTAACTGGTATTGCGCGGCGTCGAGTATTGACTCCATGGCTTCAAAATCAAGGGTCGATTCGGGGTGTTATCACCCTGTACCGAGTGAGAATACAACTCCTTTACAGCCGACAACGAGGTCGGCCTGCCCAAAAAGCTCAACTTTGGTGCTACGACTTGACACTATGCACGCGGTGGGCCATATGGCTCATTCCATTGATCGGCGGACGCGATCAGTTTCAGTAGATACCCACGACTACAGGTACGCTACAGTTGCTTTCGAGGTGGCATTTCGTGTTCTTCAGTGCTTCCTGGGGCGGTCGCCTGATTCACGCAATCGGGGAGTTCTGAATCGCGGTCGAGCCAAGCGGGAGTCCTGGTGATTTGCGCCAGGCTCGAGCACAGCATGCCATCGCTGTCGGTTCCCTCGCTTCCGGGGGCTTCAGTCCTGCGCCCAATTCTCTTGCAAGCTTTTCCAGGAGCCCAGTTTCTTCTTTTGCTCGATTACATACCTACCGTGCTCATTGGCCTGCTTACGGAGAATCCTGATCTCTCCCGCTTGAGGATCGTGCTTACTGAAAGTAAACAAAGTAGCCACATTCGGCCCGTGACATCCACCGCATCGCGCCCGTAACGATCCCAGGATCGAAGTGTCACGCACTCGGCCATCAGAGCTGTCGATCCCCGAAGCAAAGCTGTAATCGTTTCCCGACGCCGGCAGGTATGCGGGCGCCGACTCCTCGAATCGCACAAGTCCGCCGGATGCAGGCTCTGTCAACATAGCTCGCCTGCTGAGTTCGAATTCGGCAATTTCGGTTTTCGAAAGCCGTCCGTCGGAGGTGAGCTTGAATTCGCGCACTTGCACTTCGGTTGTAGTCCCGCTCGGCACTACGTCGCCGGACTTGTCGATTATCAGGGACTGGGTAATCAAGGCAACTGCTTTGAGGGGTGCGTGGGGAGTGCGGTTCTCGCGAAACTCCTCCAGGAAATTCCTCTGGTCAATTGGCGTTGTTCCTGGATTTAGAAAAACACGCGTGGAGCGCCGGTAATTTGCGGCTGAGTCATGCAAGCGGCCCTGGCCCCACTCGATCTCAATCCACGGACTGTGCTCTCCGAACACGTCAGGAAGATCAAGACGACTCGTACCGGCCGCGTAGTTGTTGGGCAAAGCGGCGATTTCTTCCTGGCTCAGCGCGAGTTTTCGGATCATGCGCGCCAGCGTTTTAAGCATGAGGGTAGAACGCGCCGCATCCACCCAACGCAAATTGCTATAGATGATGTCGTAGGCGGCCCACAAATCGCTCTGCATCAGGGCGCGTTCAACTGGCGTGCGCTGGCCGCGCTCCTCGATTGCCGCCCGCATAGATTTCTCGAACTCGGAATACCGCGGCTCCGTCATGAGCCGCACGGTTCCCAACGAATCGAGAAACGAAGGATACAGCGGGTCAATCGCGCGGTCACCGGATTCAACTCGCTCAAACAGGCGATCACTCACCGGCTGGGAATGGAAAGCAGGAAACGCTCCGAAGTGAGCCGGCTGAAATGGCCCTTCTTCCCGAAAGTCATCCGTGAGCCGCAGCTTCACTGTCCGGGTAAACAGGAAGTAGAAGATACGATTCCAGGAATCCTGCGGATCTTTCGCATAAACCGGCTGTGGCTGGTCTGATGGGAGCGAGCCCGCCCGATATCCGGTTTGCTGGCATCGCACAGGCGGAGCTACTGTTATTCCACACAAGACGACGAGCGCGGGAATCAAGCGCATCGGCGACATTCAACTCCTCCCGTCAACGCCAAACGAAAAATGCACTGCTATCTTACAAAGGATCCCAGAATGGCGGTCTGCTGATCAGATTAACTCGACCGCAATGCAACCATGGGATCGATCCTCGATGCTTTCCAGGCCGGAATGTAACCGGCAACCGCCGCAACCGCGACGAGAAGTGTTCCGACCTCGATAAATGTCAAAGGGTCGCCGGTCGTTATTCCGAACAACAGGCTGGCAAGGGCGCTCGACAAGACCCGGGATCCGGCCATACCCAACGCGAGACCTAACGCCGCAAGCCCAAGCGTCCGGAGCACGATGCGGCGTTGCAACTCGGAGGCGGACGCGCCCAACGCCATTCGAATGCCAAATTCCTGTACCCGTTGGCTAACGGAAAACGAAATCACGGCGTAAATTCCGAGCGAGGCGAGTATTAAGGCAAAAGCCGCGAATCCAGTCAGCAACAACACCAGGAACCGCCGCGGCGAGACCGCCCGGTCCACCAGATCCTGAAACGTTTGAAACTCACGGACCGGCAGGTTGGGGTCAACCGGACGAAGCGCGGTTCGTAGCTCCGCTGCCAGACTGTCCGGCGGAAGCGCGGTTCGCACCACCAACTGCATCGCCGCGTAGTCGGCGGTTTGCCGCATCGGCAGATACATTTCCAACCCGCCCGCCATTTCCAGCGATTCGTGACGAGTGTCGGCGACTACGCCCACAACTCGCCGTCCCCCATCCGTTGTGATCATCTGTCCCAGCGGGTCTTGACCCGGCCACAGCGTTCGCGCCATGGTCTCGTTAACCACCACAACTCGTTCGCTGGACGATCGATCTCTCTCGGTGAAATCTCTGCCGGCCCGCAAGGAAATTCCGGCCGCCTCGAAATACCCGTCGCTCACGACGCGAATGAATGCTTCGGGTTGGTGGCCCTTCTCGTAGACCTGTCCTCGGGCAGCCACCGCCCAGCCACGGTCGTCGCGCAGCGGCAGGACGTCAGTAATCCCAGCCGCCAGAATGCCGTGTACAGATCGGGCTCGACGCTGGATGTCATCTATGAATGCGTTCTGCTCCGCGGAACTACGGATCCGAAAACTCGGGTCGATCCTGAGCGCGGCGGCTCGCTCAGGTTGAAATCCCAGGTTCACGTCGAGCACACGCAGAAAGCTTCGAATCAGCAGCCCCGCGCCGACCAGCAATATGCAGGCGAAGGCGAGTTCGGAAACTACCAGACTGTCGCGGACCCAGGCATGCCGCTTGCTGCCGCTTGACCCGCGGCTGGCATCCTGCAGTTCCTCGCAAAGAGAGAGCGCCGAGACCCGCAATGCCGGCAGAAGGCCAAAGAGAACGCCAGATCCGACCGCGGCCAGCACCGTGAAGGCAAGCGCGTTCCCATCGACCCGCACGCTTTCGAGCAAAGGAAGATTGAAGGCGTGGAGATGCACCAGCTCACGCGTCCCTGCTATTGCGAGAACCAGCCCCAGCACCGCTCCGCAGAATGATAGCGCCACACTCTCCGTGAGCATCTGCCGCAGCAGCCGGGAGCGTCCAGCTCCTAAAGCGGCGCGCATCGCCAGTTCCTTTTGACGACCGGCCAACCTCGCCAACTGCAGATTGGAGAGATTCGCGCACACAATCAACATCACTACCCCGACCGCGGAGGCCAACACGAATAGTGCCGGCGCTACTCGTCCGCTCACACGCTGTGCCAACGGCATCAAATGCGGTTCGAGGCCGTTCCTTTCCGGATGCCGGGTCCTCAGTTGTTCGCCGAGCATGGAAAACTCAGCCCGCGCAGCCTGTATCGTTGCGCCAGGCTTCAATCTTCCGACGACTTTCATCGTGTTCCCGCTGGGTTTTGTTTTGTCGTTCAGCGGCCAGGGAATAAAGATGTCTATGGAGATGCCTGGAGCGAAGATGCTCGCAAAGTCAAAGGATGCAGGCAGTACGCCCACAATCGTCACGGGGTGATTGTTCAGAGTCAGCTTACGGCCCACCACGTTGGGGTCCGAATCGAATCGCCTGCGCCAGAAACTGTAGCTCAGCAGCATGGCAGGCGGGGCGGAATATCTCGCCTGGCATTCCTCGGCGGTGAATGATCTTCCGATCGTGGGTTGCACACCCAGCAAAGTAAAAAAGTTGCCGGTCACCGGAACGCTCGTGAGACGCTCGGGTTCGCCGGCTCCGGTCAGTTGGTTATCGCCCGGGCGGTAGAACGCGGACCAACCGGCGAGATCGGAGAATGACTGGTTCAGTTCGCGGAGATCCGAGAAGTATTCGGTTTGCATGGCGGTGAAATCGTCGATGTTGGAGATCGATACGAGCCGTCCTGGATCGCGGAGCGGAAGCGGTCGCAGCAGCAACGCGTTCACAATGCTGAAGACCGTAGAACTGGCGCCAATGCCAAGGCCGGCGATGATAACAGCAAAGGCGGCGAACCCATAGTCTCGCCGCATTCCCCGAAAAGAGTGGCGTAGATCCTGTGCCAGATCGCTGATCCAGCGCGCAACCCAGGTGGAGCGAGCTTCTTCCGATTTTTGCGTCATATTTCCAAACTTTCTGTGTGCCGCGCTGCGAGCGTCCGTTTCGGACATGCCTTGTGCCACCAGCTCCTTAGCCATCGACTCAACATGAAATTCCATCTCTTCCATCAGCAGGCGCTGTCGCTCGCTGTGATTCAGCCAATACCGCAGGCGCCGTCGCAGACGCTTCCAACTCAAAGCGGCGCGCATCAGGCAAACCCCATGATTCGGGCCACAGCGCCAGTGACCTGGCGGTAACGGGCCGACGCTTCCGCCAAATGCTTACGGCCGTCGGTCGTGAGCTTGTAGAAACGCGCGCGCCGATTGTTGGCAGAAAGGCCCCACTCGCCATCGATCCAGCCGTTTAGTTCGAGGCGCTGGAGAGCCGGATAGAGAGAGCCTTCTTCTACACGGAGCAGGTCGTCGGACAATTGCTGTATGAGTTGCGCGATCGCATAGCCATGCAAGTGGCCTCGCATCAATATTTTGAGAACAAGCATGTCCAACGTGCCCGGCAAAAGGTCAGCCTTCGGTTTCTCGGTTCCCATAGACTGTCTGATTATGGAACGACGGAATTGCAAGTAAGTTAGGAGAATCGACGCTCTTTTTTAATCAGGCAGTCTATGCGGGGACTGCATCCACAGCACCGCGCGGCCTAAAGGGGGTTTCAACCCGCCGCACGAGTCATAAGACTCCACCTGCAAAGACTGTGGTTGACGTCCGGCGACGAACGAACGCGCAGGCGAAACCGCCTGCGCCACGCTTCCACGGCCTGCAACCCGTGGAGTCTTCGACCGCGCCTTTGGTTGCAGCTATGCTGCTTGGTATTACACAGCCTCTGACTCTACGTCCCGCGACGAACTGGAGGATGTGGAAGGGTGAAGCAGGCATTCAGCCTGCCTTTGGATCTAACCCGAACGCGCCGGCAAAACCGGCTGCGCAACCGCTGTTTTCATCCAACAACATTGTGGCAAACCTACCTTACATCACGACCGTCACTCATAGCGCAGTGCGGTGGCGGGGTCGACACGAGTGGCACGAAGCGCCGGGACATAGCAGCCGGCGGCCGTTACGACTGCCACAAGCCCGATTACCGCGGCAAACGTGAGCGGGTCCGCCGGTTTCACTCCAAAAAGGAAACCACTCAATAAGCGACCTAACGCCAACGCGATCGCGAGTCCCGCGCCAAGGCCGCCTGCCACTGGCAACAGACCCTGCCGAACCACCAGCCACTGCACGTTGCGCGCCCGCGCGCCGAGCACCATGCGAATTCCCATTTCATTGGTCCTCTGCGCCACCGAGTACGAAACAACCCCGTAAACTCCGAGCGCGGCGAGCATCAGCGCCGCGGCCGCAAATAGCAGCACCAGGTTCATCTGGAAACGCCGCGGGGCGACCGAGCGATCCACCATTTTCTGAAGCGTGTGAAACTCCGGAAGCGGCATTTGCGGATCGAGTTGGCGGATCTCTTGCCTCAATGCGGCAGCGAGCGACAATGGGTCCGCGGGAGTGCGGGCCACGAGCGTCAGGTCGAAAACGCTACGCTGCCAATAAGGCAGGTAGACCGTGGGATTCGGGGCGCTTTGCAGACTGACGCCGCGCAGGTCGCCAACCACACCGACGACCTCGAGCAAGGGGTTCTGCGGACTGCCCAGGTGGAAGCGCTTCCCGATGGGATTCTCTCCGGGCCACAACTTCTGCACGGTGCGGGATGACACGATGACGACCTTGCGCGGGCGATCGCGGTCTTCAAACAGGCGGCCAGCGACCACCGGAAGGCCGAGGGCGTGGAAGTAATCCGGGCTGATCATTCGGAAGTCCACGATGCGAGGTTCACGCCGTTGGTCGGGGGACTCTCCTTCGAGCATGACGTTGTTGTTGCTTCCCTCACCGGCGAGCGGAAGCATGTTGGAGACGCCTACGGCCGTTACCCCGGGCAGGCCGTGTAAGCGCGTGAGCAGCGTGTCGAGGAAGCGAGTTCGCAGATCGTCGGTCGACTGCGCGGCTGAGAACCGCAGCGTTCCGCTGATGGCATGCTCCGGCTGGAATCCTTTATCGACGCCCATCAGGCGGACGAAACTGCTGAGCAGCAGGCCGGCGGCGATGAGTGTCACGACGCTGAGCCCAACCTCGACGCCGACCAACAACGAGCGGACGCGACCGCCCTGGCGACTCTCGGTAAGGGCACGGCCGCTCGATTTCAGGGCGTCGTTGGGATCGGTCCTGGCGAAGCGCCAGGCCGGCAGCAGCCCGAAAAGCATGGCGGTGACGACAGAGACAATCAATGTAAAGGCGAGCACGCGGGCATCGATTTGGATCTCGTCGATCCGGGGCAAGCTCAGTGGCGCGGTTCGAAGAGCCACGCCCAGCACCGCATACGCAGCCGCCGTCCCAAGAATAGCGCCACAACCGGAGAGCACGAAGGCTTCCGCGAGCACCTGACGAAGCAGGCGCGCGCTACCTGCGCCCAGGGCCGTCCGGATCGCAATTTCGCGCTGGCGGCCGGTGGCGCGGATGAGCATCAGGCTTGCCACGTTGACGCAAACGATCAACAGGACCGCTCCGACGGCCGCTAGCAGCATCACCAGCGAATTGCGGCTGGCGCCGGTTATCTGTTGCTGCAATGGCGTCAGGCTTATCCGTAAACTCACGTTCGCCCCGAGGGCACTCGCAATGTCGTTTTGAATGGCGTCGAGGTCGGCTGCCGCTTGTGTCAGCGTGACGCCGGGACGCAGCCGGCCAATGCATCCGTAGTTGAAGTCGCCGAATGGTGACAATTCATTATTGGTGATGGCAAATGGTTTCCACATCTCCGGGGCGACATCCGTTTGGAGAAGCGAGTACAGCGAAGAGGCAGAGGGCACGCGCGGTTTGGGGGGAAGGACGCCGACCACCTCGAACGGACTGCCATCGAGGATCACTTTTCGGCCAACGACAGCCGGATCGCGATGGAAGAGTCGGGTCCACAGGCCATCGCTGATCAAGACGACACGATCGTGGCCGGGCTGGTCTTCAGACTCGTCAAATGCGCGGCCGATTTGCGGGCTGACGCCCAACAACAGGAACATAGCGGGCGAGACCCTGGCTGCGGGCACCCGTTGCGGCTCGCCTTCCGACGTCAGGTTAAACGTCGCATATCCGATCATGGCTAACTGCTCGAACGCATGATTGTGCCGGCGCCATTTGCCGAAATGATCAGCATTTACCGGAAGCTGGGGAGCAATTTTTGCAAAGCGGGGCACGGTCTCCTGCACGGCCACGAGCCGGGAGGGGTCGCGGAAGCCAAGGGGCTTCAGGAGTACACCGTCGAATATGCTGAAAATCACCGTGTTGGCGCCTATGCCGAGCGCGAGTGTCAGCACGGAGACGGTGGTAAAACCGGGGTTCTTCACCAGGGTTCGGATGGTGTAGCTAAGATCCGACATAGCTAAGTAGAGAGACGAATTAGCGGGCGGCAAGTTGGCATAGATTTCGGCGCCCAGCTTCGCTTGCATAGACAGCCTAAAGGCCAATGCCGCTTGATTGGGCCTGTGATGCAGGCTGTTAGCCTGCGGCGGGTTGTTAACCCGCCCCTGGAGTTTGGCCCTTTTTGACGTATTCTCGGCTAAGCATTGCAGTACAGTAGGGCACTGGAAAGAGA
>Ga0070735_10000214_pt1 | contig 70893 bp, 58 predicted proteins | sample Coa_R1_FD_66443 | JGI IMG/M metagenome (GOLD analysis project Ga0070735, IMG submission 66443) | Surface soil microbial communities from Centralia Pennsylvania, which are recovering from an underground coalmine fire - Coalmine... | ecosystem: Environmental > Terrestrial > Soil > Unclassified ...
AAAATAGAGATCCTCGTCCCCGAGCGCCACCGTCCGCAACACCATCACCATCGGGAAGGTTTTGTGGCTCAACCCCGCATCCGTCGCATGGGCGCAGGACTCGAATTGCATGGCCGCCGTCGCGACGGCTCCGAATTCCCGGTCGAGATCAGCCTGAGCCCAGTTCACACCGCGAACGGCGTGATTGTGCTGAGCGCGATCCGTGACATCACCGATCGCAAGCGGATCGAAGAACAACTGCGGAAAGCGAATGAAGAACTCAATCGGCGTACGAATCGACAACTCTGGGAATATCAGAACCGTCTCGCTCTCACCGTCGATTCATCGCAAGATGCCATCATCGGTAAGAACCTCGACGGCATCGTGACTTCGTGGAACAAGAGCGCGGAGCGCATCTACGGCTACACCGCCGAGGAGATGATCGGAAAATCGATCTCCATCCTCGCGCCGACAGAACAACCGGACGAAATCCCCCACATCCTGGCGAAGATTCGTCGCGGCGAACGAGTCGATTACTTTGAAACCATCCGTGTCGCCAAAGACGGACGCCGGCTGAACGTCTCTGTCTCTATCTCCCCGGTTTGCGATGCCGAGGGACAGATCATCGGGGCGTCGGCCATCGCCCGCGACATCACTGCCCAGAAGCGTTCCGAGGACGCCCTTCGTCAGGCGCAAAAAATGGAAGCTGTTGGCCGCCTCGCAGGCGGCGTAGCACATGACTTCAATAACATTCTAGGCATCGTAACCGCTTGCTCAGAACTGATGCGCACCCATATCGACCCGCAACATCCCGCGTGGTCGTACGTCGATAACATTAAAAAAGCATCTGACCGCGGCGCTGCGTTGGTCCGGCAATTGCTTTCCTTCAGCCGCCGCCAGCCGATCCAGGCTCGCGTTCTCGATCTCAACGAGCGCATCAAGGAAGTCTCAAAGCTCGTCCGGCCGCTTTTGGGTGATGATGTCCACCTCAGCTTTCAGCCTCGGTCCGACTCCGCGATCGTCGAAGTTGATCCGGGCCAGCTGGACCAGATCGTCGTGAATCTCGCCGTAAATGCGCGAGACGCCATGCCCAAGGGGGGCAAGCTCGTCCTTGAAACCGCGGTCCAGGACTTCGATGCCGGATTCGCCGACCTCCATCCGCCACTGACGGCGGGCCGATACGCCATGCTCGCCGTTAGCGACAACGGATCTGGCATGGACCAGGCGACTGTCTCTCGGATTTTCGAGCCCTTCTTTACCACGAAGGAACTCGGAAAAGGTACTGGGCTGGGCCTTGCCACCGTGTACGGGATCGTGAAACAGAGCGGGGGCCACATCTGGGTCTACAGCGAACCCGGCCTTGGCACAACATTCAAGATCTATCTTCCATCTGCCGAGCACAAGCTCGGAACTCAGCACGAGGCCGACTCCGACGCCTTGCCTCCCCGCGGAGAAGGTAAAACCATCCTTGTCGTCGAAGATGATCCACTCATGCGTACCCTGACCCGTCAGATGCTGGCAGGACACGGATATTCTGTTCTCGAGGCTGAAGATGGGAAAACCGCACTCCAATTCTTCGACACCGATTATCCAAATGTGGACCTGACGTTAACCGATGTCGTCATGCAGGGCATGGGAGGACCAGAACTAGCCTTGCGGTTGATGGAGATTCGTCCGGAGATGAGAGTTGTGTATATGTCCGGATATACCGGAGAGTTGATTAAGGCTCATGATTCCCTTAATCTTGCGTTCCTGCTTTTGGAAAAACCCTTCACTCGGTCCACTCTGTTGAAAACCATCCACAGCGCCATGCAGTAATTCCTTTGCTTTCAACTTGTTCATCGCATCGCGAAACTGTAACGCGTGAACCGGGTTTCTCACTATCAGGGCAGTAAGAACCCTTTTTGTTCCAAAAAGAATCTAAATGTTTGGAATCGAACGTACTGTTCGTAGCAAGGCTTCAGGTTTGGGGGTTCGTGGGAGGTGAGCAGTGATCGGCAAATTGTATGACGCGCTGTTCGGGTGCTGGCATAACCACTATAGCTTTCCTATTACCGTCAAATCCGGCGCACGTCGGGCAAGAGCGGCCTCTTTAACCGGCACTTATGTAGTTTGCTTAGATTGCGGACGTGAGCTTCCTTACGATTGGGAAGACATGAAGGTCATCGGAACGCGCTCCAAGCAACGTCATTATCTGCAGACATTAGCGACGAAAGAAGCTGCATAAGTCGGTTCTGCCAGCAGCGAAAAGCCGCGACTCGCGTCGCGGCTTTTTTATTTCGATATGAAAATTGTCTAGTTGTTCCCGCTGTCGTCGCGGCGCTTCAACGTCGGACGATCATCGTCAGTGTTGGTGGAATTGCCAGACTGGTCGCCACTGCCATTCTTCGTGGTCGATGCGCGACGCAGGCTCGGCTTGCTGCCTTCCTTGTGATCGACCATCTTGCGCCGGTTCTCAAGCTGGGCCAATCGCGACTTCATCGAGTCAAACTCTGATGTCGTCACAGTATATTCAGCGCGAGCCGGCAAGATTGTCGCGATCTCCTTCTGAGATTCCTGAATCCGATCCGGCGTCTGCGGATGGCTGGCGAAAGTCTTGTCCATGAAGCCAGGTTTCTTCTTCTCTTGTGCCTGGATCTTCTCAAAGAAGCTGATGAAAGCCTGCGGGTCGTACCCTGCTTTATACGAATACTGCAGGCCCAGATAATCGGCTTCGGCTTCGAAGTTGCGCTGGAAGCTCATAAACGCCACCGGAAGTCCGATACCTGCCGCCTCGTACGCGGCATAGCCGATACCGCCACCAACGAAGATCAGCGGGATCGTTGCAAAGCTCGCGTACTGGGACCGCGTCAACTGACGCGTCGCATGGCGAGCGCACACGTGTGCGATTTCATGCGCCATCACACCTGCGAGTTCGGCTTCCTCGTCAGCCGCGAGAATAGTGCCTGAATTCACGTAAACAAACCCTCCGGGTAACGAGAAGGCGTTGACCACGTCTGAGTCGATAATTTTGAATGTGAAGGGCACCTGGGCATCCGAATTGCGAACCAGGTTCTGTCCGAGTCGGTTCACATATTCGGTGATGACCGGATCATTAATCAGCTTTGAGGTCTGATCCACCATCTGGCTGTACTGCTTGCCCATCTTGATGTCGGTCTCAAGCGAGTACCAATTGCCAAGACCACGGCCGCCGATCTTGCGATTGCCGACCGCGTCGACGTCGCTCTTGCCGCCATCATGCTTCACCTTGTCCGGATCGGCCGGTTGCACTGTCTGATCCTGACTGGGTTGCGCCGGAGCAGTGCTATTGCCGCTCTGGCCCGACCCCACGCCGGGATCGCTGTTCGGCACCGTGCCAGGGGTTGGCTGACCGCTAGGTGTGGGTTGGCCGGTCGGGGATGTCCCAGGAACTTGGGCAGACGCCGCATAGCTAAGCGCCAGTAGCGCAGCCGTGATGAAAAAATACCGATGTTTCATAAATCCACTCCCTTAACTGACCCACCGGGCCTGAACAGATTATACGCCGCGAAGTGACACCTACCCGCGATTGCCTGTAAGTATGACGCTGGGAAGGAAAGGAAGGTTACCCGCCTAAGACCCTCAACCTATTAGATTTTCTTAGTTAATCGAATACAGGTATGCAGAGATATCCCGGCTGTCCTCCGGGCTGACATTCAAGTCCGGCATCCGGGTCCCAGGCTTGACGTGAGACGGGTTTTCCAGCCATTTTTCGATATCTTCCGGATTGTTGGGATGCGTATCGAGGAAATGCCGGTGCTGCGCCCAGTGCTCGAGTGAAGGTCCCTTATTTCCGTCAGCTTTCGGAACGCCGGGAATAATGTGACAAGAAACACAGGAATGCTGTCCAAGCTTCTTACGCCCCAATTCGGGGTTCCCTCCCGTAAGGCGCGCGCCGCGCTCGAAATCGAAGTCGCGAAAATGATTGCAGCCGGCCAAAACAAGCACCGACCATAAAACCAGAATCGTCGGTTTCGAGTTAGTCGTAATACTCGAGCCCCAGATGGGTGATCAGTTCTTCCCCTCGCAGGTGTCGCAGGGTGTTCTTCAGCTTCATGAGCTGGATGAACAAGTCGTGCTCCGGATAAAGCCCGGGCGCGCTCATGGGAGACTTGAAGTAAAAGCTGAGCCACTCCTGAATTCCCAGCCCACGCAGTTCCGCGCTACGTTGAGCTAAGTCCATAAACAAGACAAGATCCAGGACAATGGGCGCCGCCAGAATCGAGTCGCGGCACAGGAAATCGACTTTGATCTGCATCGGATAACCGAGCCATCCAAAGATGTCGATATTGTCCCAACCCTCTTTGTTATCACCACGCGGAGGGTAATAGTTAATGCGCACCTTGTGCGTGAAATTCCCGTACAGTTCAGGGTAAAGATCCGGCTGAAGGATGTGCTCGAGCACCGACAGCTTCGATTCTTCCTTAGTCTTGAATGATCCCGGATCATCCAGCACTTCACCATCACGATTTCCCAAGATGTTCGTCGAGAACCACCCCGCAAGTCCGAGCAGTCTTGCCTTGAATCCCGGCGCCAGAATCGTCTTCATCAGCGTCTGGCCGGTCTTGAAATCCTTCCCGCAGATCGGCGCGTCGTTCTTACGCGACAGTTCGTGCATGACCGGAAGATCGACGGTCAAGTTCGGTGCGCCGTTGGCGAACGGCACGCCTTCCATCAGTGACGCGTACGCGTAAACCATCGACGGCGCGATCTTCTCGTCATTCTGGGTCAGCCCTTTTTCGAATGCCTTCACCGACTGATGCACTGCCGACGGCTCCAGAAATGTTTCCGTCGAACCGCACCAGATCGTGATCAGCCGGGTGGCTCCGGAACTCTTTTTGAACTCACGCATGTCGGCCCGCACCTGCTCCGCCAGGTCCATCTTGCTCTTGCCCTTCTTGACGTTGGGACCATCCAGGTTCTTCACGTAATTGCGGTCAAAGACTGCTTTGCGCGGCTTGATCGATCCGAGAAATGGCTTGATCTGATCGAGTAACTCGCGTTCCAGCACGCCGGCCTTCGCAGCCGCCGTGTACATGTCATCTTCGAAAATGTCCCAGCCAGTGAATACCAGGTCATTCAGCGCCGCCAGCGGAACAAACTCTTTGATCTTTGGTGAACGAGCGTCGGTGCGTTTGCCGAGCCGGATCGTTCCCATCTGCGTGAGCGAGCCGATGGGTTTCGAGATTCCCTTTCGCACCGCTTCCACGCCGGCGACAAATGTCGTGGCCACTGCGCCCATCCCGGGAATCATGATGCCGAGTTTCCCTTTGGGCGCTTGAATTTCACTGTCGTTTGATTTCTTGGTTTCGCTTTTTGCGGACTTCTGCCGAGTAGGCATCGCTGGCATGCTTCCTTATGAGAATTTTGGGATTAGGGCAAACAGATATGTTCTCGTATTCCTGCGGCGAATTGCAAACAAATCAAGTGAAATGGCAGAAATGATACGTGGATGGCGCATGGCGCACATCGAATTTCGAGCACTCCTAACCGAACTCTGGTCTCGCCGGGTGGTCCACAATGATGGCGCGACCATTCGTCAGAGCCTTGACGGAGTGTCGCGCGTTCGCTGGCACAATTCCAACCACGCCTGGTTTCGCAATCTGCGCCACGCCATCGATCGTCAGCTCCAGTTCGCCTTCGATTACCTCGTAGACTTCTTCCTGGGGATGGAAGTGCTCGTGGATTGATGCACCTCGGTCGAACTCGTAATGCGCAAACGTCATATTCGCCGAATGAAAATAACGGCCGCGCCATCCAGGCAGGCGCTCGATGACTTTCAGTTTGTTGGTATCAACGAATGTCATGGAACCTCCCTGCCGGGCATCGCAGCCCAGGCATTCCGAAGGACTTCAGTGGAATCTGCTTTTGGTGTCCCTTAATCTCGGCGACGCTCTCTGTATTGTCGGCGGTGAACTTATTTTTCTTTCTCTAAGTCGACGCTCTTAACCGGCAAATCCCAATGCGCATCGAGAATTTCGAACCGGCGCTGTTCTTCCCGGTTGTACGTGTCCTGATCTGGCCACAGTTGCTTCTTGAGCGCATCTTCTTCGAATGGTTCACTCGCCACGGTGGCATTCTTGAAAACAATAGTCACGCGGTAATCCCATCGCCCATCTTCGGTCGTGTGATAGCGCGGCTGATCCATCCAGACCTTGAGCATCCGGCCCATCTCGACCTCTTTCTTCAGCAACGGATAGTGATTCTTCTTAAACAGTTTCAGAAACTCATCCGCGTGCCCCCACTTCGCCTTGTAGTAGTACTCGACGATGAAGGGCTGGCCAAAGGAAGCCGTCTGGCAAAGAGCCGAGCCGCTGAGCAAGCACAACAATATGGTTGCAAGGATTGTGTATTTCAGAAAGCACCCCCGGGTCGATTTCAGATTGTAGATTCTGATTTCAGGTTGAATTCCCGCGCCTGCGATTCGTAATTCTGCAATCGGAATCTTAATTCTGAAATCGTTATTCCGCCGCTTTCATCCTGTTCTGCCAATGCGACCAGACAAACCAGGCGATCCCGGCTGCCAGCACGAGTCCAATCACCGCATCAAATTGATGAAAGTATTTCCCCAACGAACGCCAGTTCTCGCCCAGCTTCATCCCGAACCAGGCCAGCGCAAAGCACCACGGCCAGGATCCGAGAAATGTATAGATATGGAACCGACCGCGCGGCATCCGTGCAACTCCGGCCGGCAACGCGATGAAAGTGCGAATGACGGGCAACAATCGCGCGATGAAAACCGCGAGGTATCCCCACCGCGCGAAAAACCGGTCAGCCAAATCCAGTTCGCGGCGACCCATCAGGATCCAGCGCCCGTAGCGTTCGACTAACGGTCGCCCGCCGTGGTATCCGATCTCGTATGCTACCAGTGACCCCAAATTGCAGCCGATCGCGCCAGCAGTGGCGACCCAGAACAGTTTCAGCTGTCCTTGGAACACCAAATAGCCGGCGAACGGCATGATCAGCTCGGACGGCAACGGAATACACGCCGACTCAATCGCCATCAATATCGTCAGCCCGCCGTAACCGGCAGCGGCAATAACGGATTTGATGAAGACAAACAGGACCGCAAGGATTTTTTCAGTCATGCAGCTCGGCTAGAACGAGCCTTCCTGGGTAAAGGTGAATCCGGGCAGCGAAGCGCCATCGGCGTTCTTCGCCACCTTCACGCGCGTGGTGGGCGCATCCGGCGCGGTCACTTCGGCGGGACGAAGCACAGCGTACTGGGTGAAGACTTCGCTATACACCTTGGTGACGAGGTAATCCTTGCCGTCTTCATCCTTGCGCCAGACTTGCCCCAGTTTGATGGCTTTAACGGCCACGGTACCTTCCTGAATTGGTTTTCAGATCGACTCCAGACTACCTACCCTACCAGTCTGCGTCAATTACAGCACTGATCCCAATCAAAATTTCTTGATTCCACAATGAACCAATTCTCTCTTCATTTTCCGCCTTACTAATTAGAGATTTGAACACCGTTGGGAGGTGGGAGATGCGCCGGATCACAATGACTTGCACTCTGTTACTGTTGACTGCCTTTGCATGGTGTGCCGCAGAGGCCGAATCAAGCCTATCGGGTCTGCCGGAAGAGGCGCAGACGCCGATCTCTGCGGTCTTGGGCAGGAGCCTTCCCGCGTACGCGCTGAAATCGGCGGGAGCCGGGTTCGAAGCGACCAACCCCATGCAAAATCTTTCCGCCAGATTCGATAACCAGGGTATTGAAGTTCACCATGGCAACACCATGTGGAAGATGTCAGTTCATGCGTACGGGCGTGGCGAAATCCTGCCAACCTTGCAATCGACTCGTCCAACCGTTCAGGCAAACCGTATCGAGTACCGACGCGGCTCATTGACGGAATGGTACGTGAACGGTCCAGCCGGTCTCGAGCAGGGCTTTACCGTGAGCCGCGCGCCGGGTAATTCCGCGGCCGGGCCTCTGACCATCTCCACGGGCGTAGCGGGAGATCTGGAAGCAGCACTCGATCCCTCCGGGCGATCGCTGTCTCTTAGCGATCACCACTCAGTAAATCTGCAGTACGCAGGATTGACGGCGCACGACGCCGACGGCCGGGAGTTGCGGGCGTGGATGGAGCTGCGCGGAGACACGCTGTTACTGAAAGTAACCGATGAAGGAGCTCGCTATCCCATCGTCATCGATCCGACATTCAAGCAAGCCAAGTTGCTCGAGGCCAATCCGCGCAATGGCGACGATCTCGGCACTTCGGTAGCGATCAGTGGAAACACGATCGTCGCAGGCGCCCCAGGGGCATACGTGAATGGCATTGAGTCCGGGGCTGCCTTCGTCTTTCTGAAGCCCGCCAACGGATGGGCCAATATGACCGAGTCGGCGGAACTATATCCGAGCGATGGAGTTGATGGCGATGAATTCGGTACTTCCGTCGCCATTAGCGGCGACCACATTGCCGTGGGAGCGCCGTACAAAAACTCGAACCTGACCGGAGCGGCCTACTATTTTGTAAAGCCTCTTCAAGGCTGGACTGGCATGATCTCCGAGTACGCCCCTTTAGGCTTCGGACACAACAGCAACGCGTTCTTGGGAACCTCGGTGGCCATCAATGGAAACGCCGTTCTCGTCGGCTCCCCGGGAGAGAACTCGGCTTACCTCCTGATCTGCGCCCTCAATGTAACCAGTTGCGGCCTGGATGCTACGTTCTTCGGCTCCAACGTCGTCAACGTCGCTTTCGGGACAGCAGTCGCGGTAAGTGGGAACGACTTTGTCGTGACTGATCCGTACGCCACCGTCGGCAACACGCAGTTTGTGGGAGCGGCTTATGTCTACACCTACGTGGGACACAATACCTGGACTAAAGCCACCCTTACTCCTTCCGACGGCGAGCTCATAAGCGAGATGGGAATTTCGGTGGCGATGAGCAGCAACACTATAGTCGCGGGCTGCCCCTTTTGCCGGCTGAACAACGCCAACACACCCGGGGCCGCGTATGTTTTCAGCAAGCCAGTAACCGGCTGGGCCGATGCCACACAGACCGCCAAGCTCACTCCTTCTGACGGAGTTCAGCAAGACGCCTTCGGTACGGGCGTTGCCGTCGCCGGAGGGCTGATTATCGCAGGCTCCCCGCGGAAGAATATCAACAACAACCCGTCCCAGGGTGAGGCCTACTTGTTCATCGAACCGGTCGGCGGATGGCGTGATGCAACGGAAAATGTCTCTGTCCTCGCCTCCGACGGTCAACACGACGATTCCTTTGGCCAGTCCGTGAGTGTTGCCGGCGCTACCGGGGTGATCGGCGCTTCCACCAGCAAGAATGGGCAATTCAACTTGGTCACCGGCGCCGCCTACGTCTTCAACCAATAGACCGATGCGGCGTTGAGATTCTTTCTTCTGCTAACATCAGTTTCTCAACTGAAGAAAGGATCTCAATGCCGCGCGGACTTGTTCCTCGTCAGCCAGCAAAGACCGGACGACAGGATCGAGCACGAATCGCTCGGGGAGCCAAGGTCTCTCCGAAGGCGACCGCGCGACCCGTGCGAACGAAGTCGCCGACTGCTCCCAAAGAAAAGTTCAATCCCACTGCACCGGACCGCATTACTGAGATTCTTAAGAGGCTCGACCAACTCTATCCTGACGTCACCTGCGCGCTCACCCACCGAAGCGCCTGGGAACTGCTTGTCGCAACGATTCTTTCGGCTCAATCCACCGACGTGAACGTAAATCGCGTGACGCCGGAACTGTTTCGCAAATATCCGACGGTTCAGGATTTCGCAGCCTTACAGCCCCAACAGCTCGAACCCGACGTCCGTTCAACAGGATTCTTCCGCAACAAATCTAAATCAGTAGTAGGAGCAGCGAAAAAGATCGTTAGTGACTTTGGCGGCGAAGTACCCAGCGAAATGGACCAGTTGCTCGCCCTTCCCGGCGTGGCTCGCAAAACCGCGAACGTCGTTCTCGGAACCTGGTTCAAGCAAGGGGTTGGCGTTGTCGTCGATACTCATGTGACCCGCATTTCTCGCCGCCTCGAACTCACAAGAAATATCGACGCCCCGAAGATCGAGCAAGACCTGATGAAAGTCATCCCGCAGAATAAATGGATCTTGTTCTCTCACCAGATCATCTGGCATGGCCGCAAGCTTTGCTACGCCCGCAAGCCAAAATGTGCCGATTGCCCCCTCGAAAACCTCTGTCACGCCGCCGACAAAACCTGGACCACGGTCGAGATTCACAAAATCGCCAAACCCTGACCGACTCCCGCAAATTGTCATCCCGAGCGAAGCAGTTCGATTCGCTCGCGAATCGAACGGTGAAGTCGAGGGACCTTGTGTTTCTGACCGCTCTGCCGCCGCCAGGCATCCTCACGATCCGCTTCTGCTAGACTTTCCTTTCTGTTCTCGTCTAACACTCTTCACTTATGCGCACTCTTACTCTCTTTGTTATCGTCCTGACTATGAGCATTCTCGCCGAAGCCCAGACCCTGCCCGTCCCTCGCGTCATCACCGATCCAAAGCAAATCACCTCGAAGCCCAACGCCAACGTCCAGCAGGCTCAGGAATCGCTTTCCATCGAGAAGCTGTATATGACGCGGCAGGTCGGGCGCGCATGCTGGTCGCCCGATGGCAAGCAGATCGTCTTTGTCAGCAACATGAGCGGCCGCAATAATCTTTGGCTGGTTTCAGCAGATGGCGGATGGCCCACGCAGCTTACCGTCAGCGATCAGCGCCAGACCGCGCCCACTTGGTCGCCGGATGGCAAGTGGATCGCCTATATCTCCGACTACGACGGCGACGAGCAGTGGGACATCTTCATGATCTCGCCAAAAACCGGGCAGGTCGTGAATCTCACTCACACTCGCGAGATCGCCGAGGAGAACCCGCGCTGGTCGCCCGACGGTCGCTATCTCGCCTACACCGTCAAGCCGCAGGATTCTTCGGTCTATGAGATCGACGTCTTCGACATGCTCATGCGCACCACCAAGCATGTCACTACCAACACGCCCCCCGACAAGTTCAACGACAATCCCATCTGGTCGCCTGACGGCTCGCACATCGTTTATTCGCAGTCGCAAGCCAAAGGTACCGACGCCAATATCTTTATCGCTGACGTCGCGACCGGTGAAAGCACGCTGCTTACCCCACACGATGGCGAGCAAACCTTCTTCGCAGATGATATTTCGCCCGACGGCAAGAAACTGCTTATCACCTCCGACGCGGCCAATGGCTACGACAATGTTGGCCTGCTCGACATCGCCACAAAGAAAATCTCCTGGCTCACCAAGGACCAGTGGCGGATCAGCGGCGGCAATTTCTCGCGGGATGGCAAATCCGCAACCTGGACCGCGAACGTCGATGGCAACGTCGGCATCTACCTGCACAATCTTGCCGGTGGCGCCACGAAAGAACTTCCCATTCCCGTCGGCGTCAATCATATGGCTGGGGAACCGCAAACCTTCAGCCCGGACGGCACGCGCCTGCTCTATGACCACAATGGCCCGACCGCTCCGAGTGATTTGTGGATCTATCACATCGCCACCGGCAAATCGCATCAGGTCACGCATTCTCTGCTTGCCGGAATTCGCCCTGAAAACATGGTTGAGCCGTTCCTCGTCCACTTCCCCAGCCGCGACGCCAAGTGGACCATCTCGGCTTTCGTTTATGTTCCCTACAACATGGTCCACAATGGCCAGAACGCCGCGTTGGTTTATGTGCATGGCGGACCGACCTCGCAGACTGTCAATTCTTTCAACCGCTTCATCCAGCACATGGTGAATCAGGGATACATGGTCATAGCGCCGAACTATCGCGGCTCAACCGGCTACGGAAAGGAATTCCAGCAGGCGAATCTTTTTGATATGGGCGGCGGTGACTTGCAGGATGTGCTCGCATCAGCCGACTTCATCAAGCAAACCGGCTATCTCGACCCTAAGAAAATCGCGCTGATCGGCGGCAGCTACGGCGGCTACATGACCATGATGGGTGTAACCAAGGCTCCCGATGTTTGGGCTGCGGCAGTTCCGATCGTGCCATTTGTGAACTGGTTTACCGAGATCGAGCACGAAGATCCGGTGCTACGCCAATCGGACCTTGCAACGATGGGCGATCCGGAAAAGAACAAAGACTTGTTCCACGACCGCTCGCCGATCTTCTTTGTCGATCAGATCAAGGCGCCTTTGCTGCTGATGGCCGGTGGCCACGACCCTCGTTGCCCGAAAGAAGAGTCGCAGCAGGTGGTGGATGAGATCAAGAAACGCGGCGGGACGGTCGAGTTGAAAGTTTACGAGAACGAAGGCCACGGCTTCGCTAAGGTCGAGAATCAGATCGACGCTTATAAGCGGGCCGCCGAGTTCATCAAAGCCCACGTTCCGCCGGCGGATTGCGGATGTAAGCTGCCGACCTAACTTTGGTCGTTCCGAGAGTTTGTGTAGCGCGGGCATTCTTGCCCGCGATGAAGCTAGAATCTCCCGTCAAATTCTGCCAAGAGCTAAGACTTTCGTGAGTCCACGATAGCCTCTACCAACCCCGGAATCGTGAACTCCTTCGCCTCGATATCCACGGACAGCCCCAGTTCCCGCAATGTCGCCGACGTCACCGGCCCAATTGACGCCATCTGAATATCTCTTGCAGCACGGACATTCCTGCCCGCGATCAAAGTCACAAAGTTCCGAACACTTGAAGAACTCGTAAACGTGATCACATGCGGCCGCTGTTTCGAATTCTTCATCAGAGCACGAAGCCTGTTACGAGACGACGCCGGCACCACCGTCTCATACGCCTCGACGACATCAATCCTCGCACCCAGCTTTCGCAATTCCGTCGGAATTACATCCCGTGCTACCTTAGCCCGCGCCAGCAGAACTCGCTTCCCTGCAATCTGCTCGCGCAAACTCTCCACTACCGACTCCGCAACGTACTCCGGTGGAACTACGTCCACATTTAGGCCGCGTTTCTCGATCGCCTTCTTCGTCGCCGGCCCAATGGCCGCAATTTTCAAATGGGAGAAAGCGCGTTTCGTAAACCCCAATTTCTTCGTCCTCTCCCAAACCGCATCTACTCCATTGACGCTGGTCAGAATGAGCCAGTCGTACTCCGTTAGGCCGCGCAGTGCCTCATCAAGCGGTCCATACGATCCAGGCTTGCGAATCTTAATGAAAGGGATTTCAAGCACCGTCGCGCCGAGCTTGCGCAAGCTCGAAGAAAGAGCGCCAGCCTGGTGCCGTGCCCGGCCCACGAGCACACGAACCCCCAAAAGAGGTTTCTGTCCGGATGCGGATTTCACGGCTGTTGCGCAACGGCGAGACCGTTGCCATATACTTTTTCGAGAATAGCATCGCCGCCGCGTCGCAGCAGCGTTTCACCGACAGCTTCGCCGAGCGCCACTGGATCGCTGCCTTCCCGTGACTCTCGCAGGATCTGCGAACCATCAGGATCAGCAACCAACCCGTCGAGATGCAGCCGGCCATCTTTCATCTGGGCGAATGCGCCGATCGGAACCTGGCATCCGCCGCCGAGCTTGTTCAGTAGTGCCCGCTCACATGCGGTCGTCGCCCGAGCAGCCGCGTCGTCAAGAAAAGCTACATGCTGCCGCGTAGCCGAATCTCCGGCGCGAATCTCGATTCCCAATGCCCCCTGCCCTGCTGCCGGGCACATGACTTCGGCCGGAATCACCTGTCGAACCAACTGGGTCTTGCCCAATCGGTTCAACCCCGCTGCCGCCAGAATGATCGCGTCATATTCTCCCGCTTCTAACTTGCGCAGGCGAGTATCAACGTTCCCGCGCAATGGAAAGATTTCAAGATCCGGCCTCAGCGCCTTCAGCTGCGCCTGCCGCCGCAAGCTGCTTGTACCCACTTTCGCGCCTCGCGGAAGCGCCTCGATGTTGTCGTACTTAACCGAGCAGAACACGTCGTTGGGATCCTGACGCGTGGTGATTGCTGCGATCTCAAATCCTCGCTCCAACTCCGTCGGTAGATCCTTTAAGCTGTGCACGGCAAGATCGACTCGGTTCGCCGCCAAGGCTTCTTCAATTTCCTTGGTGAACATACCCTTGGTGCCGACTTTGGCCAGGGCAACGTCCAGAATCTTGTCACCGGTCGTCTTGATAATTTCCAGCTCGACCTCGTGCCCCCGCTCGCGGAGCAGCGCGCTGATGTGATTGGCCTGCCACAGTGCGAGTTGCGATCCCCGAGAACCAATGCGCAAGCGAGCCATCAGGCGTTGCCTCCGGACTCGCCGCCGGACTTCGCTGCTTTCTTTTCCTGCAGGTTGAACAGGCGCCGAACAACATCCACAACCGTCGTCGCCTCTGACTCGCGCGCTGCCGTTTTCAAAGTCGTGATGGGAGTATGCATGATTTTGTTGACAATCCCGTGTGTTAGCGTCTCGAGCGCTAACTCTTGCTCCGGTGACAGCTGACCCAAGCGGCCGCGTACGCGATCAATCTCCGCCTGGCGGATCGTTTCAAGATGGTCTTGCAGTGAAACGATGGTCGGCACCACATCCAGTGTCTGGAGCCGCGCCTGGAATCTCTCGACTTCGGTGTTGATAATCGCGTCAGCTTTCTCGGCTTCTTTTTTGCGGTCGGCAACATGCGTAGCAATCGCCTGCTGCAAGTCGTCGATGTCATACACGAAGATGCCGTCGAGCTTGTTCATCTCCGGATCGACATCGCGCGGGACTGCAATATCGATGAAGAACATCGGGCGATTCTTGCGCCGGCTCAGGAATTGCTCGCCGTGCTCGCGCCGGAAAATCGCGTGCGGAGCGCCTGTGGACGTAATTACGATGTCGGCCTTATCGCATGTGTCATACAGCCGGCTGAATTCGATCGCCTGCCCATTGAACTTCTGCGCCAGGCGGATCGCGCGATCATAAGTGCGATTGGCGACAAAGATCGACGCCGCTCCGTGTGCCAGCAGATGCCGAGCAGCGAGCTCCGTCATCTTCCCTGCCCCAACCAGATACACGTGCTTGCCGTTCAGCGAACCGAAAATCTTCTTTGCCAGTTCCACCGCAACCGACGCCACCGACACAGCCGACGAACCCACTGCGGTTTCCGTCCGCACCCGCTTGGCAACCGCGAACGCCCGGGTCAATAGCTGGTCGAGTTGCGAGTTGACCGACCCGACAGCCCGTGCCGTTGCATACGCTTCCTTCACCTGTCCCAGGATCTGCGCCTCGCCCAGAACCATTGAATCCAAACTCGAGGTCACCCGGAACAGATGCCGCACCGCGTCCTTTTCTTTGTACTCGTACAGGTGAGGATCGATAACCGAGCGTTCCATCTGGAAATATTCGCCCAGGAAGGCCCGCAGATCAGCCCCGCCATTCTTGGTTCGCGCTACGAGTTCCACTCGATTGCAGGTGCTCAAAATCATAGCCTCATCCACGCCCGGGAACTGCGTAAATTGCTTGAGCGCTTCGGGCAATCGCGACTCGGGAATCGCAAGCCGCTCCCGCACTTCGACCGGAGCGCTCTTGTGATTCACGCCAATGAGCTGAAAACTCATGATTGTGCGAACCTGTGAATTGAACTGAAATAATTCGCCGCCCATGCGATTAATGCAAACACGAAAGCACTAGCCGCCAGGTATGCCGCCCGTCGCCCTCGCCAACCTGCGCTCCACCGCGTGTAGAGCAAAATGAGATAAACGACCCACATCAAGATCGACAGCAGGATTTTCGGATCAAGGAAATCCACTCGCCCAAACGTCGATTGCGCCACCACGCTGCCCGCTACCAGTCCGAGCGTCATGAACGGAAACCCAAGTAGCAAGGAGCGGAAGCCAATCTGATCGATGACCTCCAATGCCGGCAGTCTCGACATAAGACCGCCAGGTTTCTTCGCTTTCAGCGAACGCTCCTGGATCAAATAGAGCAGGCTTGCCACGAAGCTCAGGACCAGAGCCGCATAGCCGGTGAAGATGAGCGCGATATGCGCAATGAGCCATCCGCTCCGCAATCCGGTCGAGGTCAATAGAAACGGAGCCTGCCCGGTCGCGGATATAAAGGTCAGCAAGAACACCACTGGAAACACGATGATGCCGGGTGAGGTGGTCTGATACACCATGTACACGATCAGGAAAACCACCATGATCAGGAATCCCAGCACCGACTCCGCATTGTGGACCGAAGTCAGCGCCATTTGGCCCGAGACCATAAAGGCATCGGTCAGGGAGACAAAGTGAAAGACCATGCCCAGGTAGGAAGCGTGTAGCGCTACACGGCCGAGAAGTTCGCTGGTGCGCGTCAGCGCGACCAGAGCATAAAGCAGGCCTACCGCATAGCAACCCAGTGCAACTCGCAACCACAGTACCGGCATAATTTGGTTTGTCCCCACCTTCGGAGCGGCCCACCCTCCTCCGTCCGAAAGGGTGATTATAGTCTGCCCTGCGCGCGGGGCAGATGGAAGGGGTGGACGTCACGTGCCGATGTGATGTACGTCACACCGCAGCTCTAACCTATTGAACGCCTAGACTGGTCAGTGCTGTCTCTAGAATTTCATCGGTTACAAATAACTGCCGCCCTTGGGCCATCACGTCCTCGATCTCATCGAACGCCCGGAAAAGCCGCATCTTCACCGCCGCGTACTGCTCGGCGTCGTTTAAATTGCGGCTATGGGCCGCGGCCCAATGCTTCAGGGTTGCGTCACTGACAAAGACGCTGACCGCATAAGTCGTCTTTCGGTCAGACGTAACATCAAAGATGTATTCAGACGTTCCTTCGGGCTGGCTTGGCGCGACCCGCTTTCCCACAAAATAGTATTGGTAAACGTATCCCTGTTCGCTGGTGTACGTTTTCATGCGACGGAGGGTCATAACTACAGGACTAGATACTCGGTGCCAGCTACTCGATTTTTGCTTCTTTCAGCCGCTTGATCGCGGTCTCGGAACTCATCGGTGAGTAATAAACCTCTTTAAAAGTGTACGACTTTGACTTCGCCGCCAAAATCGGCAGGATTTCAATGTGCCAGTGATAGTCCTCGTCAATCGTCTTCCAATACCCAAGAACTCCCGATCCGTGCAAACTGTTGGGCGAGGTGTGCAGCACCAGATGAAAGTCTTCTGTAATCGTCCGAATCCGCTGTAGGGTTCGCCGCAGCAGCGCGCCCATGTCTCGCAACGATCCAGACCGGTTCAGTGCCATGCGTTCGAAAGCTGAATCGTGGGTTCGAGGCACAAGCCACGTCTCATAGGGCACTCGCGGTGCATACGGGCAGAGCGCGATAAAGTCACCACGAACTTCCAGGACTCTGAGGTCTTGCTTTGTCTCCTGGGAGATGATGTCGCAAAAAACGCAGCGCTCTTTCTGCTCGAAGTATTCCCTTCCCGCGCGCAACTCGTAAAGCACACGCCGCGGAACGAATGTCGTAGCCGTCAATTGAGAAGTCGGATGCTCGAACTCTTGCCCTGCAGTCGCGCCGTAGTCCTTGAATATGCTTACGTATTTAAATCGCCCGTCCCGCTTCAGGTCCTGAATCCGCTGCGCCGCCAACAGCAAGAATTGCTCGATTTCATTGTCGCCGGCGTTCCACAGATGCCGGTCGTGGCGTGGATTCTCGATCAGGACTTCATGCGCTCCTATCGGACGCATGCGGTCGTAGATGCCATCTCCTCGGCGAGATGGCTCGCCTTCAATGTGATAAAGCGCCGTCGGATGCACCACTGCCCGCGACGACCACGGCCCGCCGGTGCCGGAAATGTTCGCGATCAATTGAGCCGGCTGCGGCGAGTCCGGGCAGAATCGGCAGAAAGCTTCCGATCGGGGTGCGTTGTCCGGTACATCATCGCCCGTAATCACCCAGGAGCGGGTGATCGGATCTTTGCGTAGCTCCATGCCAGTAAGAAGACACTACAGCGCGAACAGAGTCAACTGTGATCTCTGGCGCGGGAATGCCGCTCGCCCTTTGTTATAATCCGCCCACGAAGCCGCCCTGATGACCGAGCCGTCCACTCCGCTGATGCGCCAGTACACCGCAATCAAGAAAGATCATCCCACGGCCCTTTTGTTCTTTCGGCTCGGCGACTTCTACGAACTCTTCTTCGACGACGCGATCCTGGCTTCCCGTGAATTGCAAATCACTTTGACCTCCCGCAATAAAGAAAAAGGCATCGCCGTTCCGATGTGCGGAGTTCCTTACCATGCCGCCGAAGGCTACATTGCCAAGCTCATTCGCAAAGGATTCAAGGTCGCCATCTGCGAGCAAATGGAGAATCCCAGCGCCGCCAAAAAACTCGTCCGCCGGGAAGTCACGCGAGTGGTTACACCGGGCACAGCGGCTTCTGGACTCAACTCAGAAGAAAACAACTTTCTTGCCGGGGTGGCCCAAGTCGGCGATCGCGTGGGTTTTGCAGCCCTCGATCTTTCCACGGGCGAATTCCGCGCTACCGAATTTCGCGGTGAAGACGCCGCTCGAAGAATTCAGGAAGAACTCCACCAACTCCGCCCCAGGGAAGTTCTGTATGGATCTTCCGCCCCATTGTTTGAAAAACGGGAAGCATCGGCGCAGGCGACGCCCAGCCCGCGAAGTGACGGCGCGGGCTGGTCTGATACTCCGCTCGACGACTGGGTTTTCGCCCCCGACCACGCCATCCCCCTGCTGGAAAATCATTTCGGCGTGCTCTCGCTCGAAGGCTACGGTTTGGCAGGCAAACCCGCGGCTGCATCCGCCGCAGGAGCCATTCTCTATTACGTCCGCTCCACTCAGCGCGGAACTCTCGACCACGTGGACCGCATCGGCTTCTACGAACGCCAGAACTGCCTGGTTCTGGACACGGTGACGGTTCGTAACCTCGAGTTGATCGAGCCGCTTTTCGCCGGAACCGATGAAGGCGTAACCCTATTCCGCTCCATCGACGCCACCCTCACTCCCATGGGCAAGCGCCTGCTGCGCTCGTGGATGCTGCGGCCCTCGGTCGATATCGGCGAAATTAACGCCCGCCTCGACGCGGTTCAGGCGCAAGTCGCAAATCTGATCGCGCGCGAGGAACTACGCCGCTGTCTCGACGGTGTCCTCGACCTCGAGCGCCTCCTCAGCCGCGTGACACTCGAAACCGCGAATCCACGCGATGTATTGGCACTGTCAGCATCCCTTGCCAAAATTCCGGCGCTGCGGTCTGCGCTGGGGCGATTCACCACGGTTCGCCTCATAGCGTTACACGATGCAATCGACGAACTGAGCGATTTGCGCGAACGCATCGACAACACGATTATTGCCGAGCCTCCGATCTCGTTGAACGATGGCGGCGTAATCGCCGCCGGAATCGATACGGAACTCGATGGGCTTCGCGACCTGAGCCGGAACAGCAAACAGTATCTTGCTCAGATCGAACAGCGTGAGCGACAGCGCACCGGCATTTCGTCGCTCAAGGTCAAGTTCAACTCGATATTTGGCTACTACCTCGAGGTATCGAAACCGAACCTGCACCTTGTTCCCCAGGATTACGAGCGCAAGCAAACGCTGGTCGGAGCCGAGCGCTTCACCACACCCGAGCTTAAAGAATACGAATCAAAGATCCTCGACGCGCAAGAAAAGATCGTCGAAATCGAGCGCCGCCTGTTCGCCGAACTCCGTTCGGTCATCGCCGGTGAAGCGCGCCGCATCCGCCAAACAGCATTGGCGCTGGCTGAAGTCGATGTCCTGGCATCCTTTGCCCACATCGCCGCTCTGCGCAACTACTGTCGCCCCAAATTTGATGATTCCTTTGACATCGAACTTATCGGCGGTCGCCATCCCGTCATTGAGCAGCAGGAAATGGGTAGCGAACGATTCGTTCCTAACGATCTTTATCTCAACTCGACCACCCACACGGTGCTCGTTCTCACCGGTCCAAACATGGGTGGCAAATCGACCTACCTGCGTCAAACTGCTTTGAGCGTCATTCTGGCGCAGATGGGATCATTCGTGCCCGCCGCCTCCGCTCGGCTCGGCGTTGTCGACCGCGTTTTCACGCGCATCGGCGCCAGCGACAATCTCGCTCGAGGCCGATCCACCTTCATGGTCGAGATGACTGAAACCGCCGCCATCCTTCATACCGCAACTCCGCGCTCTCTGATCCTGCTTGACGAGGTTGGCCGCGGCACCGCAACCTACGACGGTCTGGCGATCGCCTGGGCTGCAGTCGAACACATTCACGCTCGCACGCGTGCCAAGACGCTCTTCGCTACCCATTATTTCGAACTCACCGAGCTCGCCGATCGCCTCTCGGGTGTCAAGAATTTTCACGTCTCTGTCAAAGAGACCGGCAACGGCATCGTATTCCTTCGGAAAGTCGAAGCCGGCGCGGCGGACCGTAGTTATGGCATTGAGGTCGCAAAACTCGCTGGGCTACCGAATGAAGTCATCGACCGCGCGCGCGAAGTCCTTGCCGAGCACGAGAGCGCAGAGCAGCGTGTCACCGATCAGCTCGCTAGCGACGACTCCCGGCCTCGCCCTCCGGCCCAGCTAACGATCTTTACTCCCTTATCGCAGCCGGTTCTTGAGAAGCTGCGTGAGGTCGATCTGAACCGCCTCACGCCGCTCGAAGCGCTAAATCTGCTGGCAGAATTGAAGAAGCAAATTGAATAGCGCCGCCCGTCCCGGCGGCTCTCTGGCAGGCGCCTCGCCTGCCAAACGTGACGACCTGGATACAGCCACCCAACAGAAACGCTCCCTGTTGCTTTCATTGAGTATGATTTGATTTGGCGAGCGCCTTAGCGCGGGGGTTAATTGTTTGCCAATTCCAATCGGCCAACTCATCATTCTCGGCTTCGACGGCACTGAAATCTCCGCGCACCTTCGGGCTCTGCTCAACAGGATCCAGCCCGGCGGCGTTATTCTCTTCGCCCGCAACCTCGTGAGCGTCCCGCAGACTCATCAACTTCTTAAAGACTGCCAGGCAACCGTTTCAACTCCGCTCTTCACCTGCATCGACATGGAAGGCGGCACAGTCGACCGCTTTCGGAAAGTCATTGGTCCGTCGCCATCGGCTGCTGAGGTTTTCACGACGGCTGACCGCAAGCTGTTTCGTCTCCATGGCAAGGTCATCGGGGATGCATGCCGATCTCTCGGCTTCAATACTGATTTCGCTCCCGTTGTCGATCTCGCGTTCGAAGCCTCTCGCCAGGTCATGAGTTCTCGCGCGGTCTCCGCCGACCCCAAGAAAGTTGCGGTCTACGCCCGCGAATTTCTTCACGGCCTCCGTCAAGCCGGCGTTCTTGGAGCGATCAAGCATTTCCCCGGACTCGGTCACGCCAATCTTGACACTCACCACGAACTCCCCAGCGTGAAAGAACCTTGGAGGAACTTGTGGAAAGAAGACCTCGCGCCATACCGCGCCTTACGCCGCGATGCCCCGATGGTCCTTATCAGTCACGCTGCCTACCCAGGTGTCACACGAGATCGCACACCCGCATCGTTGTCGAGGAAGTGGATCACCGATATTCTGCGCAAGAAGATCGGCTATCGCGGACTGGTTGTCTCTGACGATCTCGAAATGGGTGGCGTACTCAAAGCCGCCCCTATCGAGCAAGCTGCCGTTGAACACATTCGCGCCGGTGGAGACCTTTGCCTGATCTGCCACATCGAAGAGCACATCGTGCGATCGTACGAAGCCCTCGTGAAGGAAGCAGAACGAAACTCTCGCTTTCGGCAACGCGCCGAGGAATCTTGCAAGCGCGTGCTCGCGTTCAAGAAAGGATCCAAAGAGCTTCGCCGCCGCATGTCGCTGCCCGACGAGACTAAAATCCAGAAGTTTTCGCGGCAAACTTGGGAATTCACCGAACGTGTTCGTCTGGAATCCATCAAACGGCAGGCGCAAGCGTGATCGTTGCCGGGGTCATGAGCGGCACTTCCGCCGATGGCATCAACATCGCCCTGGTTCGCCTCACCGAACGCAAGGGACTTCCATCGCTCAGGCTCCTTGCGCACGCCGAATTTCCGTATCCAAAAGATGTTCGCAACTTTGTTCTGCAGACGATGAACGCCGAGCGGGCCAGTGTCGCCGATCTGGCACGATTGAATTTTCTGCTGGGTGAGCTTTATGCCGACGCAATTCTGAAAACGCAGCGCCGTTTTCGTTTGAGAGCCGGACTCATTGGCTGCCATGGGCAGACCCTCTACCATCAAGGCGAGGCAGCCAGATTCTTACGGCATAACCTGGCCGTCACCTGGCAAACGGGCGAAGGCGCTATCATCGCCGCGCGCGTCGGCGTCCCCGTCGTCTCTGATTTCCGCCCTGCGGACATGGCTGCCGGCGGGAAAGGTGCGCCGCTGGTTCCCTTCCTCGATTTCCTGCTCTATCGCGATCAGAAGATCGGACGCATCGTGCAGAACATTGGAGGCATTGCCAATCTGACCGCGATTCCGGCTAATGCTTCCTCAAAAGATGTAATTGCCTTCGACACCGGTCCCGGCAACATGCTCATCGATGCTCTTGCTGAGCATCTTTTTCACCGCCCTTACGATCGCAACGGGGTTATCGCGGCATCGGGCACGCTTTTACAAAAAGTTGTCGAGGACGTCCTCCGAAAACCTTTCTTTCATCGCAAGCCACCCAGGACAGCCGGCCGCGAGGAGTTCGGCCGCGAATTTGCCCGCGAATTTCTTCTTCGTTGCGGCCGCGCCGACGCACGTGACATCGTGGCGACTGCAACTGCACTCACTGCCCAATCGATCGCGAACGCGATGCGCCGTTTCATTCTCACCAAGCCATCGCAATATCGCGAGTTCGTCGTCTCCGGCGGCGGCGCTCAAAATCCCACCCTTATGGCGATGCTGGCAAATCGTCTTGACGAACTGGGGTTGCAACTCCGTTCCACAGACGAATTCGGTCTGCCCTCCATCGCCAAAGAAGCTGCGGCATTCGCCTTGCTCGCTTACGAAACCTGGATGCATCGCCCCTCAAACGTGCCCTCAGCGACCGGTGCGCGAAGACCAGCTATCCTGGGAAAGATTTCGTATGCGGGATAGGCCTCGATGCCAGGCTCCGCAGCTCAGCTTACTTTCCCTCCTTGTCGCCTCTTTGCTCCTCGCCGCGTGCGCCGCCAAACCCGATCCTGACACCGTGGTCCTGATTATCGAGAGCAGCCCTACGAACCTCGATCCACGAGTTGGCCTCGACGCGCAATCAGAGCGCATCGACAGCCTCATCTTCGACGACCTTCTCACCCGCGACGATCACCTCAACGTCCAGCCACAACTCGCCGAACGATGGGAGATTCCCAATCCTCTCACCTACGTCTTTCACTTGCGTCACGACGTGAAATTCCACGACGGACACCCGCTGACTTCTCGCGATGTGAAGTGGACCTTCGATTCCCTGCTTGAAGGAAGAATTCGCAGCACCAAATCCGCGGCATATCGCTTTGTCGATCATCTCGAAACGCCGGACGACAACACCGTCGTATTCCACCTTAAGGAACCGTTCTCCACTCTGCTCTGGAATCTTTCCGACGGTGCGGTGGGAATCGTCCCTTACGGCAGCGGTCCGGAAATCAGCAATCACCCGATCGGCTCAGGCCCATTCCGCTTTGTCAGCGCCGAGCAGGACAAAGAGGTCATCATCGAGCGCAACCCGGATTACTGGGGAGACAAGCCAAAACTCGACCGCGTACGGCTCGCAGTCATCCCCGACACCACCACTCGAGCTCTCGAACTCCGCAAAGGGAGCGCCGACATCGAGATCAACGCCCTGACTGCCGATCTTGTCCTGGCGCTCGAACATGAGCCCAAACTCGAGGTCTTGAAAGCACCCGGCACGGTGCTTTCTTATCTCGCTTTCAATCTCCGCGATCCCATCCTCAAAGACGTTCGCGTCCGGCAGGCGATCGCATACGCTCTCGATCGTCAACCATTCATCCATTACCTGATGCGCGACTTCGCCCGACCCGCCTGCAGCCTGCTCCCTCCTGAAAGTTGGGCTTACAACGGCAACGTTCCACTTTATCCGCACGATCTCGATCGCTCGCGCCAACTGCTCGAACAGGCAGGGTATCCCGCTGTAAACGGCGTGCGATTTCATCTCACGATGAAGACTTCCACCGAAGAAAGCACCCGCCTCCTGGCTGCCGTTCTGCAGCAGCAACTCAATGATGTTGGGATCATTCTCGACATCCGCACCTTTGAATTCGCAACTTTTCTTTCAGACATCACTCATGGTGAGTATCAGCTCCACTCGCTTCGCTGGATCGGCGGCAACGAAGATCCCGAAATCTTCGATTACGTCTTCCACTCCAGCAGAATCACCCCTCGCGGTGCCAATCGCACCTACTACTCAAATCCCGAGGTCGACGCCCTCACCGACCAGGGACGCCGTGAACTCGACCCGAAGACTCGCGCGGCAGCCTACGCAAAACTCCAGGCAATTCTGGCAAACGATTTGCCTTATATCGAGCTCTGGTATCAGGAGAACGTGATGGTCCACAGCAAACGCGTTCGCGGCCTCACGCTCAACCCCGCCGGCAATTACGATTTCCTCAAGACCGCCGAACTGGAAAAACCGTAGGCCACAGATGACACCAGAAGCCTCTAAGCTGATCTATCGTGAGGCTACGGCGGCCGATGTTCCCGCACTGGCGCGAATCCGGTCCCTCGACTGGGGCGATGAGGAATATTGGAAATGCCGTATCTCGGATTATCTATCTGGCGTATCTAACCCCCGACTTTCCTTGAAGCCGCGGGCCATTTATGTCTCCCTCGAACGCGACTCCGTCACCGGCTTCATCGCCGGACACCTCACTCGACGGTATGGTTGCCAAGGCGAACTCGAATGGATCAATGTCATCCCGGAACGGCGTCGTGCCGGAATTGCATCGCAACTGCTTCACCAGGTGGCAGCCTGCTTTGTTCAGCAGAATGCACTACGGATTTGCGTTGACGTCGACCCTGCCAACGTCACCGCTCGCCAGTTCTACGCGAAGCATGGCGCCACCGATCTCAAACCATCGTGGATGGTTTGGAACGACGTTCGAGTCTTGCTAAGCTAGGCGTCGATGTCCTGTCGACGTCAATCGCGGTACCGCCTTTCCCCGATTGACGCAGATTTGACTGGAAATTAAAATGTCGTCGTTCCGAAGGTCCCCCAATGAGAATGCTCCCCTGCCTCGTGTTGCTATCTGCCATTTTGTTCCTTCTCGTCACCGAGACCAGCGCACAAACGGTAATTAACTTCAACCCGAGCACTGAAGAGGTTCTTTACAACTTCAACATGCAGGGTGGATCCAATCCTCAGGGTGGCTTGATCTTCGACGGTTCCGGCCATTTGTATGGCACAACTCTCGCCGGTGGCTCTATGAACTGCGGGACGGTGTTCGAATTAACACCGAAGGCCAACGGAGGTTCGGTAGAGCAAGTCTTGTTCAACTTCAAAGGACAGAACGACAATGATAGCTGCCATCCCATCGGTAGCTTGATCTTCGATTCCGCCGGCAATCTCTACGGGGTAACCGCCGGGCTCGGTTATGGAACGGTGTTCGAGTTGACACCCGACGGCCAAGGTGGATGGACAGAGCAGCTGTTACATAACTTTATGCATGACTTCCACGACGGGGAAAATCCCAACGGTGGCTTGATCATGGATGCCGCTGGGAATTTATATGGCACGACCGCGTATGGCGGCAGCGATGAATCCGGAACTGTGTTCGAATTGACGCCTCAGGCTGGTGGGGGTTGGACGGAAACGATTGTGCATCAGTTCATGGGCAACGACGGTCAAAATCCGTCGGGTAGTTTAGTGTTTGATGCCAAGGGCAATCTCTACGGCACAACCATTCTCGGCGGCTTCGGCGCGGGGCTTGGAACGGTGTTCGAATTAAACCCCAGTGGCAACGGTGCATGGGCAGAACAGCAGCTCTATAGCTTCGACAATAGCGCCAAGGATGGGTATTACCCATATGCGAATCTTATCTTTGATGGCTCCGGCAATCTGTATGGCGTGACCAAGTATGGTGGTCGCGATGATTTCGGAACAGTGTTCGAGTTGAGCCGCAACTCCAATGGAAATTGGGCGCAACGAATGCTTCACAGCTTCAATGGCGCAGACGGATATTACCCAGTTGCGGGTCTGACGCTCGACCCAGCAGGCAATTTATATGGCACAACCTACCAAGGCGGGGCTTACAACACTGGAGTTGTGTTTGAGCTGCAGCCCACGGCGACTGGAGGGGGAGGATGGGCCGAAAGTGTGTTGCATAGCTTCGCCAACGACGGTACTGATGGGTATCACCCATATGCTGGTGTGATCTTCGGTGGCTCTGGCATTCTGTTTGGCACGACCGCGGATGGCGGCACCTACGGCTATGGAACGGTGTTCGGGCTCAAACCCTAGCTCACCCGGCAAACCCAAAGCTCGCGTCTACGCAACACGTATGTCGCTAGTACGTTGCCACGAATCGATCGTGAATCATCAAACCATTTTTGAAATCCCGGACACCGCTGCCACAACTAGCCACAATCGTCGTCCGCTGGCCCAAAATCTCCGTGTTACCATCGAGGATTCGCGATCGGCGCTGATCCATGCGTTTTCTCTTCATTGGCGACATCTTCGGCAGACCCGGACGCACGATCGTTAAAGATCGCCTGTCCTTTGTCGTCAAAGAACATGCTATCGACCTCGTTATCGCTAACGGAGAAAACTCCGCCGCCGGCTTCGGCATTACTCCACCCCTGGTGGAAGAGCTTTTTGAGCTTGGAATCGACGTCCTGACCACCGGCAACCACATCTGGGACAAGCGCGAGATTGTCGATTACTTCAACTCAGCCGATGGCAATCCACACAGCCCCGCGCGACGGGTCCTTCGTCCGGCGAACTATCCGCCGGGAATGCCTGGCTGGGGCCTGTACCAAGGCCGCAAAGGCACCACTGACTACGCCGTCATCAACCTTCAAGGGCGTGTTTTCATGGCTTCCAACGACGACCCGTTCCGCGTCGCCGATCAACTCCTCAAGGAACTCACAGCCAAGGTCGTGATCATCGACATCCACGCGGAAGCCACGTCGGAAAAAATCGCGCTCGGCTGGTATCTGGATGGCCGCGCCACGCTCGTTGTTGGAACGCACACGCACGTCCCTACTGCCGACGAACGCATCCTGCCCGGAGGCACCGCCTACATCACCGACGTTGGCATGACCGGTCCTTACGACAGTGTGATTGGCGTAAAAAAGGAATTAATCGTCGGCAAATTCCTCAGCAACATGCCGACACGCTTCGAAGCTGCCACCGGCGACGTTCGCTTTTCCGCTGTAGTTGTCGATTGCGACGAAATGACGGGCAAAGCCCGCGAGATCAAACGGTTGATGCTAAAAGAGTAACGCCGCCAGCCCCCCGCCTAGGAACCGAGCGATTTCTTCAACGCCTGCCGTTGCTTCACCGGCAAATAATGCAATGCCGATCTGGCCAGACATAAATAAACGGCTCTCGAATCCGGACTCCGGCGCAACGCAGCCAGATGCTTGCGCACAATCTCTGCGTCTCCCCGCACCAGCGGTCCACTAAAGGCCCCCGCCGGACCGAGAGCGCCATAATTCGTGATGGTCTGCCGAAGAATGGGCAACATTTTCTTGCGCGCCTCCGTTGGCCGAATGCCTGCCAACCGCCCCACCTGCTCGGCCGTGACGAGCAGGGCCACCAGCAATGGCGATGCAAATGCTCCCCATGTGTGATACGCGACTTTTTTCTGCGGGTTGATCGTGAAAGGCTCGCCCCCAAGTCTCCGCACGACTTCGCGCGCCACTCGTACCGCCGCTCGATCTCCCTCAATGGCGAAAGGAACATGTTCCAGTGACGGTACAGCAGCGGAAACGAACGTCATGAACGGATGAACTGATGCTACTTTTGCGCCGCGCCTCTGAAGAACTCGTAGCTCATTGTGAGTAAGCGCTCCACTGGAATGAAAGGCGGTTTTTCGTCTCCAATTCGTCGTATCCGCGAACTGTCTGGCTACGTTGGCAATCTGCCGGTCCGGCACACAAAACCAAATCACATCCGCACCTAGCCTCGCCCGCGTGTGATCCGATGCTGTAGCATTCACCTTTGCGGCGACGCCGCTCGCTTTGCGGCGCGATGCCGGATGGCTTTGCGAGACGATCTCATCAATTTTGTAACCTCCGCGGAAAAGACTCAGAGCCAGCGCTTTACCCAACCTCCCCGGACCAATGATTGAGATTGTGCGCTTCGCGGCCATGGCGGGCAGGATAACAGGGCCTCATCGCTGAGCCAAGCCGGTCCCCTTCTCACATCCCGTATATTGTTCCCATGCCGAAAAAATCCATGCAGAAGAAATCGCGAGTCCTTTCTTCCCGCACTGCCTATCGCGGGCCTGCCTTCTGGGTCACAACCGATCAGGTGCTTGAACCCACCGGAGTGACAGTTCGCCGTGACATCGTTGGTCACACAGGTTCCGTCGTTGTGCTCGCGGTTGACGACTCCCACCGCGAACCGAAGATCCTTCTCGTGCGGCAATACCGCCATGCCGCCCAGCAATTCTTATGGGAACTGTGCGCAGGCAGAATCGACCAGGGCGAGAATGAACTCACGGCGGCCAAGCGCGAGTTCCGCGAAGAAACCGGATTTTCCGCGAAGACATGGAAACGAATCGTCTGCTTTTATGCAAGTCCCGGATTCGTGGCCGAAACTATGTCCATCTATCTGGCCCGCGGCCTGCAGGCGGGACCGGCCGAGCCCGAGGAAGACGAGGTCATCACGCTCAAATTTTTTCCGCTTAGCGCCGCGCTCAGGATGGTCCGGCAGCGAACTATTAAAGATGCCAAGACCATCATCGGAATCCTCTGGCTCGTCACAAAAAGTGACAAGCAATAGAACCCAAAAGGGATGTCCCTTGACAGGCATCCGTGGTGGCCGCAGAATGACATCAAACGGGTAGGCGCGCCGGGTCAGATAGCTGCGTGCCTCAGGGGGCGTAAGTGGAACGTCTGAAAGGTACGGTTAAGTGGTTCAACAATGCCAAAGGCTACGGGTTCATCGGTCGTGAGGGCGGTCCCGACGTCTTTGTGCACTATAGCGCCATCAGTTCCGAAGGCTACAAGAGCCTGCAAGAAGGTGACGCCGTAGAGTTCGAAATCACCCAGGGCCCGAAGGGTCCGCAAGCTGCCAACGTCACAAAGGCAGCATAAACAAGCAACATTGAAATGTTTCATATTGCGTCGCCCGGTTGTGTCTCCCAGGCGCCACAGGCAGAGTGCGTTCACTGCGTGCGCACATAACCCTGCCCGATAGAGCTGACTTTGTCTGTCCCGCAATATTCGATAATCTGAATAGTCCTTCCACTATGGACAACAAAGCCATTGCGGGCATTCTCTACGAAACCGCCGACCTGCTCGAAATTGACGGCCAGGATTCGTTTCGCATCCGCTCTTACCGCAACGCCGCCGAGGCCGTCGAGGCCCACCCACAGCAGATTGCCGATCTGATCAGCGAACCGAAGAAGATTCTCGAGATTCCCGGCATCGGCAAAGGCATGCTCAAGAATTTCGAGGAAATGTTCAAAGAAGGCAAGCTGTCTGTCCACGCCGAGTTGCTCCAGAAATATCATCCCTCGATGCTGCAATTGTTGAAGATCCAAGGCCTCGGCCCAAAGACTATCGCCCTCATTTGGAGCGCCTATAAAGTCTGCGATCCCGAGGGCGTTGAGAAGCTCGCTCGTGAGGGCAAGATTCGCGAACTCCCTCGCATGGGCGAGAAGCAGGAAGCCAAACTCCTGAAGGCCATCGAAGACTACCGTCGTATCGCCGGCCGTTTTCTCCTCGATATCGCTGAGAAGCAGGCCGAGAAGATCATCGAGCACCTGAAAGATTATCCCGGCGTGGAGAAGATCACACCGGCCGGATCACTGCGTCGTGGCCGCGAGACTGTCGGCGATCTCGACATCCTTGTTACCGGCAAGGCCTGTTGCCAAGACGAAGCCCGCGAAAAACTGATCGACCACATCATCAAGCTTCCCGGCCTGATGGAGATCATCGCCCGCGGCGAAAACAAAGTCAGCTTTCGCCTTCGCGGCGGCATGCAGGTTGATGTTCGATTCCTGGCGCCCGAGTCATTTGGTGCGGCCATGCAATATTTCACTGGCAGCAAAGCCCACAACGTTGCGCTGCGTCAGCGTGCCTTGAAAATGGGATACACACTGAGCGAGTACAGCCTCGCGAGTCTGGAGTCCGAAAAGCCGGTTGCAGGAAAGACAGAAGAAGAAATCTACGCCAAGCTGAACCTGGACTACATCCCTCCGGAACTGCGCGAAAACCTGGGCGAGATCGATGCTGCCGAAAAGCACGCGCTGCCATCGCTCATCTCCCAAACCGAGTTGCAGGGCGATGTCCACATGCACACCATCGAGACCGACGGCCGCAACACCATCGAAGAGATGGCGGAAGCGGCTCGCGGCCATGGTTACAAGTACATGGCGATTACCGATCACTCCAAGAATCTGGCTTTCGCCAATGGCCTCGACGACAAGCGGGCCCTCGAGCATATCGCTCGCATCCGTGCGGCAGATCAGAAAATCGACGGTATAAAGATCTTCGCTGGAATCGAAGTCGATATCCTTGCCGACGGAACGCTCGATCTTTCCGATGACGTTCTCGCCCAGATGGACCTCGTAATCGCCAGCGTTCACTCCCACATGAACAATCAGACCTCAGAGCAGATGACGGATCGCTTGCTCAAAGCTGTCGGAAATCCCAATACGTCCATCATCGGACATCCCACGGGCCGCCAGCTTTTGCGACGTGACGCCTACCCCTTCGACATGGACGCCATTCTCAAGGCCGCAGCCAAACTCAAGGTCGCCATGGAACTGAATGCGTACCCGGACCGCCTAGATCTGTGCGACCGTCACTTGCGAATGGCCAAGCAACATGGAGTGAAGATCGTCATCAATACGGATTCTCACCACACCTCGCATCTCGACAAGATTCATTACGGAGTGCTGCAAGCTCGCCGCGCCTGGCTGACTAGAGATGATGTGCTGAACACCCTGAGTGTTGAAAAGTTCGCGAAGGCGATGAAGCACGGGTGGGCGTGATTGCGATACGCGGACTCGAAGATTCCTAACCAGAAACTTTTGGCTTGAGATCCTGCCCAATGGTTGGTTCCAATCGCGGTTCGCGAAATCGCCGAGCTTCATGATTGGGAGATGGGTGCATCACTGCTGAGAGCTTACCTTCGGCAACCAATCGTGCATATGCCTCCGGCCAGGTCGCAACCGTCTCGCCCTCACTGTTCCAATGCGCGTAAGAAGCTTCATCGCACCAAAGTGGCAGTTTGCGCATCGCTTTCGCATGAACTCCCGCGCCGCGAAACTTCTTCATCTCCTGCTCGCTTCGCCATACCGTCAAGGTCCAAAATGTAAGGCTCCTGTCGACCAGCAAGCGGCCTCCCACAAAACCGGCTGAGCGCACGGTCTGCCTTTGAGAGAGCATCGTGCGCAGCAAGAACTGCGGCAGATACCAGATCGAACGCACGCGGAGGCGGGTTACAGATGCGAACATCCATTCATTTTACTGTCTCTCCAGAACCCACTGCCCGGTCGCAGTCCTCCAAACCCAACTAGCGATCAGTCCTGGGCTAGCTTCCATCATTTCCTGATGGTCAGCCCACATTCCATTTAGAATTGTCCCAGCATGCCGGAAGATACGCCGTCGACTCCGCCCCCTCCACCCATGCCTGCGACCGAGCCTCCTGCTCTCGCTCAGCCACCCACAAAATTCGAGATTGGTGAAGAATTTGGCACGGCCAAGAAGAATCTTCCCCCGGTCAGGATTGTCGTCATCGGGGTTGTCATTATCCTGATCGCTTGCGCAATTGCGGCGTTCATGCAGCGCCCGAAGAGTTCTGCAGCCGGCAGCATCGATCAGATTGTCTCGGTTGAGATTCCGAACCAGAACGCTGTAATGGTCGCCATCAACGTGTCATTCCAGAACAACGGCACAAAGCCGTTCTGGATTCACACCATGCAGGCTGAACTGCAGACCCCCGGCGGGAATTTCACCGACGAACCGGCCTCGCCGGTCGACTTCGACCGCTATTACCAGGCCTTCCCGACTCTGAAGCAGTATGCGATCGAACCTCTGCAGCACGAAGCCAAAATCAATCCCGGCGGACAGATCGCAGGCACCATCATTGTGACCTTCCCCGTGACTCCCGATGCGTTCGCTAACCGCAAATTGTTGAAGGTCACCATCCAACCTTACGATCAGCCCACGCCGCTGGTGCTCACCAAGTAAACCGTCACAACTCTCTGCGGATATGCTTCCGCCGCGCTAAATGCGTGGAGGCTTCTGGCTTGATTTCGTCATATCTCAGGAAGCTGATTGATCCGTCAACCTCCAGCACCGACAGCGCCACGTCTTTCATGCTCGCAATTCCGTGCTCTCGCATGGCGCGTTGCAGTTCGTCCATGCTCACATGTTCCTTGGCCATGTGCGCAGTGATCACTTCGCCATCATGGACCAGCAAGCTCGGTTGCCCTTCGACGAATTTGCGGAATCGCCGATTGGCTCCCGAAGCCTCGGCGATGACGTAGTTGAGCAATAGCAAAGTGGCGGCCGCAATCACCCCGCCTGTCAGCGAGGTGTCTGGCCCAGTCATGGCATTTTGTACCGCGTTGCTGATGAGCAGAAGAAGGGTGAGGTCGAAGGGCGTCATCTGCCCTACTTCGCGTTTTCCGCTTAAACGCACGCCGGCCAGGACGACAAAGTAGATGACCGTCGTCCGCAGCGCGATCTCGAGCAGAACGTGAGCGCCCGGGAACATTACGCCCTATTGGCCGGATGATGTGATCGGTGCAGGCGCGCCCTTCGGCGTGCTCAGATAACCGGTCGCTTGCTTCTTGTCCACCGTCCACACCACCAGTTCAAATAGCAGGTGATCGCGTCCGCTGTAGAACTGAATCGGCTCGGAGACGTTGCGGTCTTTCTTTTCGATCGTTCGGTCATCGGACGTGACATTCAACGTGAACTTTCCCTTTTTGGGGTCCGTCTTCTTCAGTTGCAGAGAGACCGTAGCGATGGCTTGCGCCTTTCCGCCTTTCACCAGCGTGAATTCGTAATAGTTGCGGTCGCCCTTGTGCTTGAGAACTTCCAGGTCATCGCGAGTATGTGCGATCAACCCGCTCTGTACTCCAAGATCTCCGATCGTGCTCTGCAATTTGGCTTGGGTCGCCGCCAACTCGTTCTTGGTGGATGCGATGTCGGTCTGTGCACCGCCCAGGTCGGTTCTTACGCCCGCGACGTCGCTGTTAACTTTGCTGATCTGGCTATTGGTCTGCTCCTGCGCTTTCGAGAAGCGTTGCTCGGAGGCGCGTTGCGCCTTGACCAATTCCGCCGAACGGTCGGCCAGTTCTTTCTTGGTCATGCCAAGCTGCTTGGCGAGTGTTTCCGAGTCCGCCTCTGCCGACTGCATGCGCTTGCTCAGTTCCGCGATTTCCTGGTTGCTGGCCGCCTGGCCTTTACCCAAATCGTCGATACGGGTGCGCAGGTTTACAAGGAAGTACAGCGAGCCCGCCACGTAGAGCACGGCGAGTATCAGGAGAATCCATTTCCCAGCGCTGCTGCCTTCCGATGTGGTCTGAACAACGGTTACCTGTTCGCCTTCCTCGGGCATAACCTTTTCCTCCCCAACTATTTTTGATGCAGATTTTGCTCTATTGTTGTGCAGAGTGTCAGTCGTGTCAACGTCAGGGAAGTCTTTTGACCATGCGGAAACCAGCAATTTGCATGGTTGTGACACCAACCTCACCGGCTGTAAAGCCGCGACTAGCCCGCGTTGGCAAAAGACCCGCCTGCGTGAATAATGAAGTTGGAAGCGCCTATGAGCCGAACCATGACCGGTACCTCCCAACTGCTCTCCAGGGAAGAACTCCGCTCCCGGCTGCAGGAGATCGGCGAACAGCGGTACCATCATCGCCATCCCTTTCACGTGCTGATGCACGAGGGCCACTTGAGCCGTGGCCAGCTCCAGGCGTGGGCACTCAATCGCTTCTACTATCAGAGCCGGATTCCGATTAAAGACGCCATCATTCTCTCTCGCAGCGAGGACCAGAATTTCCGCGTAGCCTGGCGCAAGCGCGTCATCGATCACGATGGTGACACCTCGCGCGACGGCGGAATTGAACGCTGGCTGCGTCTGGCTGAAGCCACCGGGCTCGACCGGGAACGCGTAAGGAAAAGTAACGAGGTCCTGCCCGGCGTACGATATGCCGTCGACGCCTATATCGATCTGGTCAAGAACCGCACTTTCCTGGAAGCTGTCGCATCTTCGTTGACCGAGCTATTTTCACGCGACCTGATCGCGCTCCGCATGGACGCCCTTCGCAAACATTACCCCTGGCTCTCCGGAGGCCTGGACTACTTCACGGCCCGCTTGGAGCAGGCTCCGGAAGACGCTCATTTCGCCTTGCAGTGGGTTGCCGAACACGCGCAAACTCGCGACGCGCAGGAAGCCGCCATCTCCGCTCTCACGCGCAAGTGCGAAATCCTGTGGGCGCAGCTCGATGCTCTCTATTTTGCCTACGTCGAGCCTGGCTGGCCTCCGCCAGGCGCATTCGTTCCGTCCGAGGGCTCCCGTGGCCAAGCCTGACAGCAACAGCAAGCCCCGCTTGGCCGCAGGCTGCCGCTGGGCCGACCCTAACGGAGCCGAGCGTATGCTTCTTTACCCTGAGGGCGCGATCAAGCTTCGAGGACCCGGCCGCGACATTCTCGAACGCTGCGATGGCCGTCGCACGGTACAGCAGATCATCGACGAATTGCATGATCAGTATCGCGTGGCTAATCCAGCTCGCATTGCCGACGAAGTCGCTACCTTCCTCGAACAGTTGCATAAAAAACGAGTCGTAGATTTGTAATGGTTCCCACACCCCTAGCGCTCATCGCCGAACTCACCCATCGCTGCCCGCTGCATTGTGTGTACTGTTCCAATCCCCTTGAACTGCAGAAAACAGCGATGGAACTCGAGACCGGCGATTGGATCCGCGTCTTCCGCGAAGCCGCTAACCTCGGCATGCTGCACGTCCATCTCACCGGAGGCGAACCGCTCTCCCGCCCCGATCTGACCGAACTGATTACAGGTGCGCGTTCCGCAGGACTGTATACCAATCTGATCACCTCGGGAATCGGACTCTCCGAGAACCGCCTCGCCGCGCTCATCGACGCAGGTCTGGAGCACATCCAGCTAAGCTTTCAAGGATCACAAGCAGCATCGGCCGACCAGATCGCAGGCACACGCAGCCACGCCCACAAAGTCCAACTCGCTGCTTTAATCAAGCAGCGCAAAATAGCGTTCACCATGAATGTCGTTGTTCACCGGCAGAACCTCGACCGCCTCGCCGAAATCATTTCGCTCGCCGAAGAACTGGGAGCGGAGCGCCTCGAGATCGCCAACGTCCAGTATTACGGTTGGGCCTTGCGAAATCGAGACTCGCTCCTGCCCACACGCGAGCAGGTCGACAAATCTCAGGCGATCGTTACCGCCGCGCAGCAAAGACTACAAGGTCGCATGCGAATCGACTTCGTCGCGCCCGACTACTACGCCCGCTACCCCAAGGCCTGCATGGGCGGCTGGGGCCAACGGCTGATGCTGATCGATCCGGCAGGCCAAGCGCTTCCCTGCCACGCGGCCGGCGTCATTCCGGGCATGAATTTCGACAACGTTCGGCAGCACAGGCTTGAATGGATTTGGAATGAATCGAACGCCTTTCAGAAATTCCGTGGCGAGAGCTGGATGCCGGAACCATGCCGCAGTTGCGATCGCCGCATCGAAGATTTCGGCGGATGCCGCTGTCAAGCCTTCCTTCTTGCGGGCGATGCTGCCGCAACCGACCCGGTCTGCTCCCTCGCGCCATCACATGCTGTTGTTGATGACGCGCTCATGCAGGTTAACGTACCATTGCCGTTGCCTGCGAGCACCATCCGACAAAACTCGTGGATTTACCGGCAAAACCCGAAGTGATTGCAGCGACAGATGAGGGTGCAAAGTTTTTCACCCCATCTGGCACATTCGGGCGATACAAACCCCTGAAAATCCATAGTAGTATCGCCCTTCCCCTTTGGCAGTAGAGATGCATCTTCTCCCCTGTACCTCCCTCTGGAGCCTCTTGCGAGGCACATTTGTTCTCTGAATAAAGTTTTACTCCCCAATCCAATTTCGTTCAGGAGTGTCTTCGACATGCGCTTGCAGACTTCACTGTGGCTGGCTGCCACACTTTTGACCTTGAACCTTATCGGTTGCGGCGGCGGTAGCATTGGCACGCTCACACCCCCACCCTCCTCTACGCCTTCTCTGACCTCGATTTCGCTTACTCCATCGGGGTCTACAATCGCCGCCGGTACTCCTCAACAGTTCAAAGCCACAGGCTCTTACAGCGATGGCAGTTCAAAAGACCTCACAAATAACGTCACTTGGGCCTCTTCCGCGCCGAGCGTTGCCAGCATCAGCAGTTCGGGCATGCTCTCGCCTTTTGCCGCCGGACAAGTCACGGTCAACGCTACCCTCAAGAGCGTGACAGGCTCAACCAGCGTCAGGATCACCGACAATCTGGTTTCCATTGAGGTTACTGGCAACGAAGTGAACGTAAATGTCGGAAGCACCGTTCAACTCACCGCTATGGGCACCTTCCAGGACAAGAAGCCAGCTAAGGTACTCTCTGGGGTGACCTGGATCTCCAGCGCGCCAGCCATCGCTACCGTCAGCAACACTGGCCTGGTCACTGGACTCGCTGCAGGCTCCGTCACCATCAAAGCCACGCTGAGCGGAATTCAAGGCTCGCTTGGTCTTGGCATTGACGGCCTCATTCTCGAAAGCATCTCTATTGGGCCCAGTTCGCCCGCCGTCAACGTGGGGTCTCAACAGCAACTGGTTGCCACCGGCCATTACAACAACGGCAGCACCAGGAACATCAGTAGCAGCGTCGCCTGGAAGTCCTCGGACACGACCAAAGCAACCATCAGCAACACTGGCGTGGCAAGCGGTGTCTATCACGGTCTCACCACCGTCACCGCTACGCTCGGCAGCGTTTCCAACTCCGCTCAACTGACGGTGAATGCCGTTCTCAACACCATTTCAATTACCCCGATCGGCCCAGCTGTCCTGACTGGCGCCCACCAGCAATTCTCGGCCGAAGGCTTCTTCAATGATGGCAGCACCAGCGACGTGACAGCCTCTGCGGCTTGGACCTCGTCCAGCGCCTCGATCGCTACAGTCGCGGCGGGCAAAGCTAGCACCTTTACCGAGGGCGCGGTGAACATCACCGCGACTCAAGGCGGCGTAAGCGCCACAACCTCACTCGACGTCGTGAACACCGCCTATATGGCAACCCTGAACGGCAGCTATGCCATGACTCTTACGGCCGTGGATTCTCGTGGTCCGGCGATGTGGGCGGGGTCACTCAATTTCAATGGCGCCGGCAGCTTCAGCGGATTGGAAGATTGCAATACCGCGAACGGCATTCAGCAGAATGTCGCGACCGCGGGTTCCTACATCCTCTATCCCGACGGGCGCGGCAACATCGTATTGAACGCGAATGCTTGTCACCCCACCGGCATCACGTTGCGCTTCATGTTTTCAGCCTCGGGGACAATGGCCAGTCTGACCGAATTCGATGGCTTGGCTACTTCGAAGGGAACTCTGGTTCCACAGAATCCAGCTGCATTCAACCTCGCTTCGATCAATGGCACCTACGTGTTCAGCCTGCGCGGGCTGGATGGACGCGTGCAGAATCCGAATGGCCCCGAGGGCATTGCTGCCATCGGCATGTTCGCCACCGACGGCGCTGGCAACATTAGTGGCGGTGTCGACGACATCAACGACTACGGCGCGGTGAACGGCCAGAATCCTCTCAGCGCCTCCGTGTACACCATGAACTCGAACGGCCGCGGCACCCTGCAGCTCACCGACGGCTCTGGAACCACCAACTACACCGTCTATGTTGTCGACGCAACCAGGTTCTACTTCATCCAGACCGACGCGCTTCCGGCAACCGCGGTGCTCGGCATAGCCGAACTACAGACCAATCAGTCCTACGCCAATGTAAGCGGCACGTTCTCGTACCTGATCGACGCGCCCGTGATCGTCGCCCCCAACATTCAGCAAAACGCTTTGCGGCAAGGTCAGCTTGGCGACCTGATTCTCACCGCTCCCACAACCGTCTCTGGGACGTTGAATGACGATCAAATCAACGGTACTTTCCTGGCCAATGCTGGCGGCTTCAACGGCCGAGGCGAGATCGACACCTGCGGCTCCGGCCAGATCTGCACTCAATCGAGCGATCAGCGCACCTACTTCTACTACATGGTGTCTCCGGCAAAAATGCTCGTGTTGCAGGCCTTCTGGTATAACAGCTATCCGCAGTTCAGCCCGGCGGTCGGTGAAGCTGATCTGCAGGTGCAAGCGCCCTACAGCGTCTCTTCGCTCGCCGGGAATTACGTCGTGCAGGCACATGACGCGAGCTCTTTCGCAGACGCTCTGATGCTGGTGAACTTCGATGGTGCGGGGGATGTTGCCGGCATCGTGGACGCCAACTACATCGGCGGCATGTCCAGCACGCTGCTCAATTCGCCGCAAATGCTCTTGGCTCCAACTCCGGTCGGATACACGGTTCTGCAACTGACCACGCCCGCCGGAACTCAGAGCTACTACTTCTACATTTACTCAGACGGAGCAGGTTTCCTCGGTGGAGTCAGCACGCCGCTCGACGGAAGTCTCAGTCAGCAGTAACCCGACACTCGACTCTCGGGCCAGCTTCTTCGGAAGCTGGCCTTTCTTATTTGGAGATTCTATGGAGGAGTTATCAATCGAACAGGAATTGGTGAGGAACCAACGCCGCCAACAACGGGATTGTTGGCGTTGGGTGTTTGACTGCAGCCAACGACATTCATCACAGTGATCTGGATGTCGGCGGGGGGGCCGTTTGCGCCAACGGATTGCACAAATGCTTGAAGAAACCCCACGACGGTCACCGGGCCGCCAAGAGTAGGCAGCCCGACCCCGGTTATGATTGGAATCGTCACAATCGAACTGCTCGTACTGACGAGATTCCCACTCATAGGGCTGGCGCTGCCCGCCGTGATCTGAGGTCCCGCAGTTGGGAATCCTAAATTCAGCGAGTCCTGTCCATTCCCCCCTCCGACCGCCGATGAATGGATCAAACATTCCGTGCCCAACGTCGCGTCACTATTCGCGCCACCTTGGGCGGGGTTGACCAAGTTGGACCAATTCGCATTTGCTGTTGTGCCACCACAGGAGTAAGCAGCTATGTTGCAGCACTCAGTGGCCTCTTTAAAGTCAGAGGTGCTTCCACAAGGCGATGCCGTCGAAGCAGGGCACACATCACCCAGCGCGGTCGTCACCTCAGCCGGGGCATAGTTAACCCAATGCGACGACGAGCTGTATTGGAGGGTAGTGTTGATCAAAGAGCACTGGGGAAACCCGCCCACGCAATCTGCCCTTAGATCGAAGGTATCTCCGATCACTCCCGACCCGTTTGTAACTGCCCCTGTGACAGGATCGACAAAAGTGGCGCCACCGTTTCCCGGATCCGTGTTTCCCACTAGCCACGGTTTCACGCACCTAGTGAGGATCGGCGTGTACGCATACGAGTTCGCTGACGGTGGATTTGACGGGTTGTACACCTCCGCCACCGCCGTCGCCCCCGTCGTGGCCCCGCGCTGCCCCAGAACTCGCGCAAAAAATGTTGGGAGGCTGGCTCGTTGCAAGGTAACTGTGACAATCGGATTACCCTGCCGCGTGTAATCGATTCCGGCTCCTGAACCGAGCGGACAGTTTGAGCAAATGGGCGCCGCCCCAGCCACAAGATTGTTCGCGAGCACCACGCTGATTGCAGCATTGGCCATGCCCGTTGCTAAAGTCTCAGCCGTAGTGATGTTGGAATCGCTCAGCGATAACGTGGTCACACCCGAATCCGCAATTGCCTTCGCGCCAGCGAGCGCTGCCGCATCGGCGGCCCGCTGGATCTCGCTTTTCGCGGTGTATAAGCTGACCACGTCAATCGCCAACGCCGCCATCGCCAATAGGCTGACGATCGAAATCGCAATCAGCGCGATCGTTTGCCCGCGTTCTCCCCGGCGCTGCGCCGCGTATTTTCTTACCCGCATCCGAACTCCCCAATTTGTTGCTTCGGATTTTACGAGATTCACGCTAACCTATTCCACACAAACTGCAAGTTGTGCGGATCAGCTCAGTCGTTATCTTCCTCCGTGCGCGGCTTTTCCGACCCAAAATACGCTTGATTCTCATTCGTCTTAAATGAGTGGTCGATCTTGTCCATCATCTCGCGCATGTGTTGTTGTTCAAGGGTCGAACGAATTTCGGCAGTCGCCTCCTGCTCTGGCTCCTGGTCGCGGCTTCTGACTTTGTAGATGTAGTAGCCGCTGGCATCCTTGATCACCGGCGAGATTTCTCCCACCTTCAAATCGAATACCGACCCATGCGCACCGGGTAATTGTGTGCGACGCAGCTTGTCCATCGCGGTCATGGGTGACGTATTCGCAATGCCCGCCGCCTCATAGCCTTCTTTCTGTAATTTGTCGAAATCCTCACCTGCTACCGCTCGTGTGTGCAGATCATCGGCTTTTTTGCGCATTGCCTCTTCCCCTTCTTTGATCTGCACGGCGGGATCGCCCGCATTCGGGTTGCTGCCCGATGAACGCAGCTGTCTTCGCAGCGGCACCACAATTCGCTCCACCGTCGCCCGCTCGAACGAAGCCGTATTCTGCCGATAATAGTCCTCAATCTCTTTGTCTGAGACTTTCGACGCGTCTTCCTTGAGTTCCCTCACCAGTTCTTGCGACAGGATTTGAAGACGCGCAAAATTCACGATCTCCTCGAAGCGCGCTGTCTTGTCGAGTCCGCGGGCCCGGGCTTCCTTGGCCATCACCAGAAGCCGCGGATATGTGGTCGCAAACTGCCGTTTGGATTGTGGCGAGTTCGCCGGCATGAGCGTGAGCACTAGTTTTTCGAACTGGGCTCTGGTTACGATCGTCTGGCACTCCGATCTGCTCTTCGCCGTGCCTTTTGCTGGACCTTTTGCTGCCGAAGAATTGCACAGTCCCTCAATCGTCAAAACCGGAGTGTTGCTGCTGATTTTCCCGCCTGATTGCGTAACCGACGGCTGCTTGTCGTCGTCATCATCCCCCTTGGCCGTTTTCGCTCTTGCCTTTTCGGAAGTCGAAGCTGGCGCGGCCGGCTTGGTTTGGCTCCAGGCCAGAGTCCCGACCAGCAACATCGCAATCCAGAAAGTTCTCATGAGGGTTCCTTCAAGGTTAGAATGGGGGGTGACTACGCACAATCCTACCATAGGGAAAAGCTCACATCGCCGACTCAGCTTACGATGAGTAACGACCTGCAGAATCCAATTTTGTCTTCGTTAAGCGCCGATGAGCCCCACTGGTATGCGGTCCGCACCCGATCCCGCCACGAAAAAGTCGTTGCGAAGCAACTGGACGGCATCGGTGTTGAACACTTCTTGCCTCTCGTCACCCAGATTCATAAATGGGCCAACGGGCCCAGGCAGGTCGAACTCCCTCTCTTCCCCGGCTACACTTTCGTGCGCCTGGTTTATTCTCCCGACCAGCGGGTGCGCGTTTTGCGAACCCACGGCGTGGTCGATTTCGTGGGAACTCAAGGCCGCGGCACCCCGATCCCCGATAAACAGATCGAAGACGTGAAAACCTTGCTCACCGGCAAAGTCGTTTTCAAAAGCACAATCGGCTTGCGTGTCGGACAGAAAGTGCGGGTTCGCGGCGGTGCTATTGACGGAGTTGAAGGGGTCCTGCTGGCGCGCCGCGGGCAGCGACGCCTGGTCATCTTCATCGAACCGATTCAGCGTTCCCTTTCCATCGACCTCGAGGGATACGATGTTGAGGCGGTTTAACCGGAGGAATCTTTGATCGTCCTGGTCGTTGGGGGTTCAGGATACATCGGCTCGCACGCGGCGCGTGTCCTGCGAAGCCGCGGACATCAAGTCATCATTTATGACAATCTCTCCACCGGCTACGCTTTTCTCTCCGATTCCTTTGAATTGATTGTCGGGGATATCGCCGATTCCGCGAAGCTGTCTTCCGTCTTGCGGCGCGTTGACTCCGTCATGCACTTCGCCGCGCACGCTTACGTCGGCGAATCGGTTGAGAATCCCCGAAAATATTTCCGCAACAACGTGGAATCCGGGCTCGCACTCCTCAACGCCTGCGTGGATAATGGCATCCGCCGTTTTATTTTTTCTTCCACCTGCGCCGTCTATGGCGTGCCAGCCAAAGTCCCCATCACCGAGGACAATCCACGCCAACCCGTGAATCCCTACGGTGTCACCAAGCTTTTTTTTGAGAACGCGCTCGAAGCCTATGACCGCGCCTACGGGTTGCGGTTTGCCAGCTTGCGGTATTTCAACGCTGCCGGCGCCGATGAGAGTGGAACCATCGGCGAGCTGCACGAACCGGAAACTCACCTGATCCCTCTCGCCTTGGCCGCCGCCAAAGGCACGCGTCCGCCGCTGCAGTTGTTCGGCACCGACTACCCAACACCGGACGGCACCTGCATCCGCGACTACATCCACGTGAACGATCTCGCCGAAGCCCATGTCCTTGCACTGCAATACCTCGATTCTGGCGGAGCCTCGGTCGCTACCAATCTCGGTACGGGGCGCGGCTACTCCGTGAAGGAAGTAATCGCAAAGGTGAAGCGGATCACCGGACGTGATGTCCCCGTGCAGAACGCGCCCCGACGCCCCGGCGATCCTCCCAGCCTGGTCGCGGATCCAACCGCTGCGGAAAAGCTGCTCCACTGGAAGGCCACTCGAACCATGGACGACATCGTCTCGACCGCTTGGAAATGGTTTGAAAACCAGCTTGCACGAGCCGATAGTAAAAGATTATAAGTAGCTATTTATCATGTATTTAACATCGTATCCGTAAACCAATGCTGCCACAAATAAAGAGTCCAAAGTTTGCAAACTTTCCTACTAGTGACAAACCCCCGGACCGCTCGTATTCTCAAACTGCCCCCTCTGGTCGTTGCCCAGCTGGATTTCGGAGACAATCATGCACGCTCGCATTTCCACCTTGATCTTTCTGCTCGCACTCATTCTCGTGTTCATGTTTGGGCCCGCTCCTGCCCGTGCCACTCAGATCACGGTCAATACCTTCGAAGGCATCGATGCCAGCGAAATTCCCGGAGCCGGTCTCGGCGTTGACCCCAACGGAGCCGTCGGCACGAAGCAATACATGGAATGGGTGAACCCCGTCTATCAAGCCTTCGACAAAAGTGGAAATCCGGTCACCCCTGTCACTGCCGGTGACACTCCCTGGCGCCAAAACAATATGCCGGACTGTTATGGAGCCGGCGGCAACGTGCAACTCAACTTCGATCACCTTGCTTCACGATGGGTCATCGGCCGCCGCCAGGGCGCAGGCACTTACTTCTACTGCATTGCCGTCTCCAACACCGATGATGTGGCTGCATCGGGCTTCAAGTGGTACACCTACGAACTCCCGATGAATTCGGTTCTGGGACAAAACGCGCATGGGCACACGTTTTATCCGGATTACCCAAAAATCGGAACCTGGCAGGACGGTTATTACGTCGCTCTGGATATGTTGGACCCTGATGCTTCGTTTGCCATCGTGGGTGTTGTCGCTTGCGCCTTTGATCGAACTACCATGCTCACTGGTGGCACAATGCGGCCGCCCCAGTGTTTTCGAGACCTCTCCAGTCCCGAGCAGGTAATCCTGAGTCACAGCTTGGAACCCGCAGACATCGACGGCACTACTGCGCCGATTCCGGGATTGCCAGAATTCTTCGCGAGCCTGGAGAACCCTGCCACCGGCCAGAACTCAGCCAACGTTGTCAACAAATGGACCTTTAAGGTCAACTGGACGAACCCTTCCCAATCATCGTTTACCGGACCGGTCACCTATAAAGTCTTACCCTACACTCAGGGTTGCTTTACTCCCACAAATCCAATCAACACCATCTGCGTCCCCGAGCCGAGTAGCGCGCAAACCAAGAACTACATTGACTCAGTCGGTGATCGCCTCATGCAACGTTTGTCCTTCCGCCGCTTCACCGGCTCAAGTCCTTATGAGTCGTGGTTGATCGCCACCACCGTACAGGTTGGAAGTGGTATTGAAACCCAAACGGGCATCCGCTTCTGGGAGTTCCGCGATAACGGCCAGGGCAAAACTGGAACTATTAGCTTTCCCGACGGCAATTACCGCTTCATGCCTAGTGCGGCGCAGGATAAGGCCGCGAACATGGCTGTGGGCTACAGCATCTCAGGCGTCAATCTGCATCCCTCAATCGCCGTTTCTTATTTGAATTTGAGAACAGCCGGCGGACCAACTGAGCAACTCCTCTGGTCGGGCCTGGCCGATGAGGAAAACTCCTACCATTGGGGCGTCTATACCAGCATGACAATCGATCCGACTGACGACTGCACGTTCTGGTATGTCAACGAGTACTATGACACCACCCAGGTTTCAAGTCCGACCTGGCAAACGCGCATCTCGAATTTCAAGCTGCCAAGCTGCCAATAAGATCTCGGAGCGTGACCCACTCAAGCCCGGTTTTGGCTTGAGTGGGAATCCCCTACGCACTCGACTCACGATAGAAAATCAGTACTGAATGCCCTTTGTACATCGAAGGTATGGGATTCCGATATCCGCACTTCGATGCGACTTGGATCGACGCTCTGTGCTCGGGAGCGATGATGCATGCAGTCCGGACCGCCCCGAAGTGAGCCTCGCCCCACTTGATAACGGCACGTGCCGCCTCTGTGGCATAGCCTTTTCCGTGCGCTTGGGATGCTAAGACCCAACCGATCTCAGGAATGCCCTTGAGCGACGGCTCTAGCTCTCGCTTGTAATCGGCGAAACCAATTTCTCCAACGAAGGTCCCCGTCGCCTTTTCCTCAGCCACCCAATATCCGAAGCCGAATACGGTCCAGTGCCCAACGTAGCGAAGAAACTTCGTCCAAGAATCCTCTTCCGTGAGCGGCTTGCCGCCGACGTATTCGACTACTTTGGGATCCGCCCACATGGCCGCGGAGCGCGGGAAGTCATCCAAGCGATGGCCTCGCAATATGAGGCGCTCAGTTTCTATTGTCGGCACTGCCGGCGGGGAGAACGCAAATGTGGACATTCAAGAAGAATACGACACACATTCTTGATTCGCCCCGCCAATGCGAACTCTAGTGTCCGAGCACAGCGAATCCTAATTGCACGTACTGGTACGGGACCCACTTTCCGCTGTTGTTTCCGCAGTAGGTCGTAGTTCCCTTGCACCAGGACGCAGACAACTGCGGTCTCATATCCGTGCTATTGAATGCCCACGCATAGATGTCGGTATCACTTGGAGTCGTGCTGACAACGACCCAATACTGTGTTCCCGCGGTCACGGGCAAGCCGGCCGGATCGTTGACCACGGCGAGGTCGCAGCACTGGCCATAAATCGGAATGTTCGAAACGTGCGTTGTCCCGATTGCGGTTCCCGGAACGCCGCCGGCATCGTTGTAAATGCTCAGTTCGTACCCGGTAACTCCAGAGCTCTGCCGGCCAGCGGAGACTTCCACCTGAGTGATCGTCGCGTTAGCCTGAGGAGTGAAGGCGATGGCTTCCCACGCCTGGAAAGGAAAATTTGCTCCGCCCTGTGCAATGGTGTTGCCCCAAACGCTGAAATAGGTGGCGTTCGGATAACGGCTAAGATTGCCGGCAATGGTTATAGCCGCCGCATCTTGAGCAGGCGGCATCGTGATGTGAGATGGAGCATGCGTTGCCCAAACGGTCCGGCCGTCCGGACTGAACACGAAATCGTTCCGATTTCCGGCTCTCAGTGCCAAGCTGGCGAAGGCGATCAAAGCGACGCACGGCAATGCGATGGCAATTCTCTTCTTCATTATTTTGCCTCCAAGAAGATTCGACTGAAGTTATGTTGCTGGCACGAGTAGGGCTGCGAGTCCGCTGCCACCGCGGCTTTTCGGGCGCGGCGCACAACGCCGCACAGTGTACACCAATCCCGTTGTCCGAACTCACTTAGTTTTCAGAAAAGGTGGGAGCTCGCTCGTCGCACGAGGCGAGAATGTTATGTGAGCGCGGTGTAATCTTTTCGGTGGGTGCATCTCATCTCTCCTTCAGCTTCGAAATCACGCGGGTGCCCCATTCAAGCCCGGTTTTGGCTTGAGTGGGTTTCTTCCAAGATCCTTACTACGCCGAGCGCAGCTTCAGGGTTCCTGTGCAAATGCTGATCCGAAGGCTTCTCTTGGCCACACCGCGACTGCCGGAGCCATGCTATAGTTCCATCCCGCATGAGAGGCCGTCCGTGCGTCATTTTTGCATTCTTCACCACAGAGTCCTGATCTTCCTCGTTTTGCTGATCTTCGCAAACACAGGCCGAGCCCAGTCCGATCTGCCGCCCACCGACACAGTTCTGGACGTCTTTCAGAACAGTCCCAATGATGGAGCCCTGCCGGCGGGCGGCGTAGTGTTCGACTCGAAGGGCAACCTCTATGGCGCGACAACTTACGGTGGCAATGGCGGGTCGGACTGTATCGGCGGCAGTTGCGGCACAGTTTATGAGCTCAGCCCCGCTGCTGAGCACAGCGGGCCTTGGACGGAAACCATCCTTTACAACTTTCGTGGTGTAAGTGTGGATAACGATGGAGAACTGCCCAATGGTGGACTAGTGATTGACGACGTAGGCAATCTCTACGGCGTTACCGCATACGGTGGCACCGGGAACTGCATCCTGTTTGGGGGACGGGACGGCTGTGGCACGGTCTATGAGCTCTCACCTCCGAGCCAGCCGGCTGGAGCATGGACAAAGACGACCATTTACAGCTTTCAAGGTGGTCTCGATGGCTATCTTCCGCTCGGCAATCTCACATTCGATCAGTCCGGGAATCTCTACGGTGCGACGCAGTACGGCGGAGGGTTTGGGAGTTGCAATGAACCGTTCTATCAATACTGCGGAACGGTTTTCGAATTAAGCCCGCCCAAAAGTAAAGGCGCCCAATGGACGGAGAAAGTTCTTTACAGCTTCAAGGGTGTTGCGGATGGGGCCAATCCTAATGGCGATTTGATCTTCGACAAATATGGCGCGATCTACGGCACGACATACTATGGCGGATTTGTGCCTACCGGCTCTGGCATGAGATGCCTGTACGGAGCGACCGCGACTGGTTGCGGCACAGTCTTTAGGCTTGAGCCCGCACCTTCGGTTCTGGGGGCATGGAAAGAGACCGCGCTGCACCGTTTCCACACAACCCCCGATGGCGGCGGTCCAAACGGCGGTTTAGTCACCGACTTAAAAGGTGATCTCTTTGGCACAACAGTCGCTGGAGGGATAAACGAGGTTGGAACCGTATTTCAGTTGACGGCTCCAGACAAGATGGGTGAGTCATGGTCCGAGAAGATAGTGGTAAGTTTTGGAGCCGGCACCCAGTCGCAGCTGCCAATGGGCGGCCTAGTTATGAACGACGGGAACCTCTATGGAACAGCATATGAGGGAGGCATCTACTACGCGGGTGCAGTCTTTCGCCTGAACGGCAACGAGGATTGGAACTATTCCCTATTGTCTGATTTTTCGCCTGGCAACCAGGCCGCTGGTCCACAGAGTTCCCTGACGTTCGGCGAAGATGGAGCGTTGTACGGAACGACCCAAGGCTATGATCACCTCATCAAGGGCGCTGTCTTCCGCGTAAATCCGTAATTCGGAATTCCCTACACTTCTTCGCTTTCCTTCAGCTTCGAGATCACACTGAAATCTTCAAGCGTTGTCGTGTCGCCTTTCACATCGCCACTCGTCGCCAGCTCGCGCAACAGACGTCGCATGATCTTCCCGCTGCGCGTCTTCGGAAGCATGTCGGTAAAGCGAATGTCGTCGGGCTTCGCCAGTGCGCCAATCTCTTTCCCCACCCAGCGCCGTAGCTCTTCCTTCAACTCCGGAGACGGCTTCCTTCCATGCTCAAGAGTAACGAAGGCCGAAATCGCCTGCCCTTTCAACTCATCCGGACGCCCAACCACCGCAGCCTCTGCCACGGCATCGTGCGCGACGAGCGCCGATTCCACTTCCATGGTGCTCAACCGATGTCCCGACACATTGATCACGTCATCCACGCGGCCCATGATCCAGTAATAGCCGTCACGATCGCGGCGCGCGCCATCTCCGGTGAAGTACGTTCCCGGAATCTGCGACCAATATTGCCGCACATAGCGATCCGGATCGCCATAAATCGTCCGCAGCATCGACGGCCACGGCTGCTTTATGACAAGAAATCCCCCCGACCCATCCGGCACCGGCTTACCATCCATCGTCACGATTTCCGGCACGACTCCCGGTATCGGCCGCGTCGCTGAGCCCGGCTTGGCAGCCACCGCGCCCGGCAACGGACTGATCATGATCATCCCGGTCTCGGTCTGCCACCATGTATCCACAATCGGGCACCGCTCGTGCCCAATCACTTCGCGATACCACATCCACGCCTCAGGATTGATCGGCTCCCCGACTGTCCCCAGCAGCCGCAAGCTGTCGAGCCGGTGTTTGCGCGGCCATTGCTCTCCCCACTTGATGAACGTGCGGATCGCCGTTGGGGCAGTGTAAAAAACGTTGACCTGATGCCGGTCGATGATGCTCCAGAAACGGTCGGCCTCAGGAAAATTCGGCGCGCCTTCGTACATCACGCTGGTCGCGCCATTCTGCAGCGGCCCATACACAATGTAGCTGTGTCCCGTGACCCAGCCGATATCTGCCGTGCACCAATATGTGTCCTCTTCCTTAAGATCGAACACCCACTTCGTCGTCAGATATGTTCCGACCGAGTAACCACCCGTCGTGTGAACTACGCCCTTTGGCTTTCCAGTCGTTCCTGATGTGTAGAGGATGTAAAGCGGATGCTCGGCATCCAGCGGCTCCGCAGGACATTCATCCGAAACTGATTCCATCAGCTCGTGCCACCAGTGGTCGCGACCCGCCTGAAAATTGATCGGCGAACCCGTGCGCTTGTATATGACAACATTCCGCACGGACGGGCAAGACTTCAGCGCCTCTTCAACCGCCGGATAGAGCTTCACTTCCCCGCCCCGACGATAGGAGCCGTCTTGCGTGATCACAGCCACGGCCTGCGAATCATGGATGCGGTCAATCAACGCATTCGACGAGAATCCTCCAAACACAATCGTGTGCGGCGCGCCGATTCGGGCGCACGCCAGCATCGCGATCGGCAGCTCCGGCGTCATGCCCATGTAGATCGCCACGCGATCGCCCTTCTTCACACCCAGCGACTTCAAGACGTTGGCGAATTTCTGAACCTCGTGATGCAGTTGCTGATAGGTCAGCGTGCGTACTTCGCCCGGCTCGCTCTCCCACACCAACGCAGCTTTATTCTTGCGCCAGGTCTGTACGTGCCGGTCAAGGCAGTTGTACGACAGATTGATCTGCCCGCCCACGAACCACTTCGCCCACGGGCTGTTCCACTCGAGCACTTTGTCCCACTTCTTGAACCAGTGCAATTCCCCGGCTATGCGCCCCCAGAACTTCTCCGGCTGCTCCACCGATTCCCTGTAAATGTGCTCGTATTCATCGAGGCTCTTGATGTGGGCCCGCTCGCGGAACTGTTCGCTGCATTCGAACTTCCTCTGCTCCTGCAGGATCGAATCGATGCTCGTATCCGCTGTCGGTAGGGTCGCTTTGTCTGCCATGGTTGCATTCCTCGTCAATAGGTAAAAGTGCGTTGCGCCGGTCATTTTACCTCGAAGCAGGCTTGCTGTCTGTGAGGTACAACGGGAGTGTTGTCCTGATTTGATTATCGAGTTCACTAAGGGCCACGAAGGGACCCGGGAGCCTTCGTGATGCTTCGTGACCTGGTGGCTGGTGAATTTGGACACGACCCGTACAGAGACAGGTACGCACTTTACCACTACCAAACACCGCGTCTCTAATAGCTCCTATAAATACTTTGAATTTCCGCAAACGCCCGTTGCTATGTAAAGTGACGCAACTGGATTCAGGATTGGCTTTCGAAACCCGTCTCGATTTTCCAGCCGATGGGGTGAAATATGAAGAAGGTGAACACACGCATGAATGAAGAGATTCGACGCCTTTGCCGTGACATCAATGCCAGAGCCGGTGACCGTGAAAAACTGCAGACACTGGTCATCCGCCTGCAGCGAGTTCTGCGAGAAGAGCGCACTCAGCTGCCCGCCATGAAACCACTGGCCCCGACAGACGATCCTTTCGACCGAATTGTGGTGTAGTCCGCTTAGGCACCAAGGAGAAGTTCGGCCGTGGCCAAGTCCTCAAGCGCGCAGCCGACGCTCTTGAACAGCGTGATCTCCGTCGCCGTGCGCCGCGCAAATCTTTTGCCGCTTACCAGTTCGTGCAGATCGGCGAGAATGTGATCGCGGCTGATTTGACCTTCGTTCAGCGGAATGAGGAGGTCCCCGGCCTCCGCCAGCGCGCCTTCGTACGTGTCCACCACCACGCTCGAGCGGCAAACTGTCGCTGTGTCGACCTCCCGCGCGTGCGGTTGAAAAGCTCCGACCACATTCAGGTGAGTACCAGGATTCAGCAGCCTTCCATCGAACAGCGGCGTCTGCGAGGTCGTGCAAGCGCAGATCACATCGGACTCCGCAACCAGTGTTCTCACATCAGCGGCGGCCACTGCCACACTCGAATCCCTGGCAATTTCGTTAACGAACTCAACACTCGTCCCTTCATCTCTGCCGCAAACCAGAATTCGACGAAACGGCCGTACCAGCGGCATCACTTCGATGTGTGCGCGTGCCTGGCGTCCAGTGCCAAACACTCCCAGCGTGTGTGCGTCTTCCCGAGCAAGGTATCGGGTCACTAATGCCGAGGTCGCCGCGGTGCGAACTTCTGTCAGTTGATTTGCGGGAATTGTGAGCTTAAGGCTCGAAGTATCGGGATCGAAAACGAAATAGCTCGACTGCACCCGATGCGGCGCGCATGCCGGATCATCATGAACCGTTACCAGCTTCATCCCCAGGCTGTTTCGTTCGTGGTCATGGCAGGGCATTAGGAGAATCACGCCACTCTTGGTGTTCAGGTGAATCCGCTGCGGAATTGTGACTGCGCTATAGCGATCGCGGAACGCAGTTTCGATCGCCGCCATCACTCGCAACGGATCCAACCGGACTTCATCGATGCCAGCCATCAGGAAAGGAAGCATAGCAGAGCCGCGGGCAAGCACTGTCCAAGGCTTAGACACAGTTCAGACCGACAACCCATGTTTTCAGTACTAAGGCTAGAGTCAGGAAATTCCTGATTGACAGACCCAACATAACAAGGTGAAATCGGCCCTGTTTTTGTGTGTATGTCAGTCGTTCAGAAGCAGGCCGCCACTCAATAAAGTCTAAGGAGAAGAGAAAGATGAAGACACGTAATGCACGTTTGTGTCAGTCCATTGGGCTTATCTTGCTGGCTTTGTGCTGCGTCGCCGTAACCGCCTCGGCGCAAGACGAAATGCAATGGAACCGCGATACAGTTCGCGGTCGATATGTAACGTTGCCTCCCCGAGTGCGAACTGACGTTCCCGTCCCGGCTGCATCCCTCCAAACCTGGAACGGCTCGTTCACATACAACGGAACCAACTACTCCTACAACATGGTAGGCACAGCTCCTTCCACGAACACTTCCACCACCGTGACGACGTACATAATCCCGGTAAAGATTGTGATCACCAGCCGGCGCGGTACCAAGACGACTTTTGACCCCTCGCACGTGCTGTCTACCGGAAATACGGTGACCGGCCAGACTAGTATTTCGCCGATTTTTAACTCCAGCACCACTTACATCCAGGGCGGAGTGAATGTCGGCACAACTCAATATGAAGACGCTTTCCAGCGTGCCAATTTCTGGGGCACAGTGAAGACGGACTCCAATTACCACGTGCTCTTGGGAGGACCCACCATTCTCGCTGAGCAGACGCTCAGCCCACCTAGTCGTTATGGCACGACCGGATCGCCATTTGGTTTCACCGCCGGCCTCGTCGACATCAACTGGTTCGATTCGCAATTGCCGACTATCATGACCAATCTCGGCATCCAGCCGAACGCCTTGCCCATCTTTCTGACCTATGACGTTTATCTCACCGAGTCAGGCCAGTGCTGCATCGGTGGCTATCACAGCTCCGAAGGAAACATCAGCAACCTCCAGTCCTACTCCGAGTTCACTTACGTGGACCACGTTGGTGTCTTCTCGCAGGACGTCTCGGCCCTGTCGCATGAAATCGGGGAATGGGTCGACGACCCTCTCACGGTGAATTACAACGGCAATAACACGCCCTGCGGAATCCTTGAGGTCGGCGATCCGCTTGAGAACGAACCCAATTACGGCGACTACGCCTATACCTTGAACAACTTCACCTATCACCTGCAGGATCTCGTCTTTCTCCCGTACTTTGGCGCGCCACGAACTACATCGGTGAACAGTTGGTTCACCTTCCAGGATGAGAACGTTTCAGTGTGCTCGAACGGCAGTTAGCCGAACTGGTTTCCTGCAGCCCGCTTCTTTCCGAAGCGGGCTTTTTTTATCCTTGCAACGAAATCAGGTAAGATACTTCGGCTAAATGAACCGGGAATACCACAAAGGCTTTAGCCGCGAACTGCATCGAGACATGGAGGCCCTCGTCTTCGGGCACGCAGGTACTCCGCTGCTTGTCTTTCCCACCTCCATGGGTAAGTTCTTCGAATTTGAGGACAGGGGCATGATTGCGGTGCTGGCCGGCAAAATCGAAGCCGGTAACCTGCAGATCTTCTGCCCGGACGCCGTTGACACCGAGAGCTGGTACAACAAAAGCGTTCATCCACGCGTGCGCGTGATGCGGCACCTTCAGTACGAGCGCTATATCCTGCATGAGTTCCTGCCGTTTGTCCGCTGGATGAATCCGACGCCCCGGCTAGCGGTCACGGGAGCAAGTTTTGGCGGATATCACGCCGTAAATTTTTCCTTGAAGCATCCCGACGTCGTCACTCACTGTGTAGCCATGAGCGGCGCCTATGACATTCGTCAGTTTCTCGACGGATATTACGACGACGATTGCTATTTCAATTGCCCTCAGGACTACTTGCAACAGATGAACGATGACTGGTTCCTGAGCCGCTATCGCCAGATGAAAATCGTCCTGGCTTCAGCCGACTGGGACATGTGCCTCGATCAGAACGTAAAATTGTCCGAGAAACTAAACGCCAAAGCCGTTCCCAATTGGCTGGACGTTTGGAACGATAACTCGAAGCATGATTGGCCGCTGTGGCTGCGAATGGCGGGAAAGTATTTTTAATAGAGTCATCCTGGGCGGAGCCACTCGATTCGCTTGCGAATCGAACCGCGCAGTAAGAATCCTTATCTTCAGCCAGCAGTAGAAGGCGATACTAGGAGTTGATCATGAAAAAAATCGGAATCTTATTCGGTATGGAAAACACCTTCCCGCCGGCGGTGGTCGACAGAATCAACAGCATGAAAGCCGACGGTGTCATTGCGGAATACGTAAAAATCGGTGGCGTGAAGATGGCCGATCCCAGCGGATATCGCGTGATCATCGACCGCATCTCGCAGGACATTCCGTTCTATCGCGCCATGCTCAAGAATGCCGCTCTGAGCGGGACAATCGTGGTCAACAACCCTTTCTGGTGGACCGCCGACGACAAGTTCTTCAACTACGCCTTGGCGACCAAGCTCGATGTTGCCATTCCTCCAACCGTGATCCTGCCCCACAACAAGCATCCCGAAGGCACCACCGATCAGTCGATGCGCAACCTGATCTACCCTCTCAACTGGGACGAGATTTTTCAGTACGTCGGCTTCCCTGCTTTCCTCAAGCCCTACGCCGGCGGGGGCTGGAAGCACGTATACAAAGTCCACTCGCCCGAAGAATTTTTCCATTACTACAATCAGACCGGCGATCTCTGCATGACCCTTCAGCACGGAGTTGAGTTCGAAGAGTATTACCGTTGCTACGTGATCGGTCAGGAGACCGTGCACGTCATGAAGTACGATCCCAAAGCTCCCTTTCACGAGCGCTACGTAAAGGGCAATCCACCCCCGTCGAGTCCGGCTCTGCACGAACGTATTGTCAAAGATGCGCTGACCCTCTGCCAGGCACTGGGTTATGACCTCAACACTGTCGAGTTCGCCGTCGAAGGCGGCATTCCTTACGCCATCGACTTCATGAACCCCGCTCCCGACGCCGATGTGAATTCCGTTGGTCGTGAGAATTTCGAGTGGGTCGTCGACGCCGTTGCCAATATGGCGGTAAAGAAGGCCCTCAGTGACGAGAACCCTGCCCGCGAACTCCGCTGGGCCTCGTTCCTGGCCGGCCCCGTCGCTGTACCGAGCGCGCCAAAGCCAGCCGCGAAAAAGCGGGCGAAAGCATAGGTTGCGACTCGGTCCCTTAGCTAAATTGTCATCCTGAGCGGAGGGGTTCGATTCGCTTGCGGATCGAACCACGTAGGCGAAGGACCCCTTGTCTCTTTACGGCGCCCGCGGCTCCGCGAGGGATTTCCATACCTGCCTCCCCGAAAGTGGGCTTATTTTTGCGCTCGGTGATTGCTATACTATTTCCCCAGCGTCCCCGCCGACGCGCCTCGGGAGCCCTCGGCGGACCAGCATCCGACCATGCCACCAACCTTCACCATCGGGATTGAAGAGGAATATCAGACGGTCGATCCGGTCTCCCGCGATCTGCGTTCGCACATCCATGCCGAAATGATTGAAAAAGGCAAGATTCTGCTGCAGGAAAGGGTGAAGGCGGAAATGCACGCCTCCGTGGTCGAGGTGGGCACCTCGGTTTGCAACAATATTAAAGAAGCGAAGGACGAGGTCAAGAAGCTCCGCCGCGATATGGTCAAACTCGCCCGCGAGAATGGCCTGCGCCTCGCTTCCGCCGCAACCCATCCTTTCGCCGACTGGCGAGTCCAGGAAATTACCCCCGATGAGCGCTACAAGAACATCGTCGAGGACATGCAACTGGTCGCGCGCGCCAACCTCATCTTCGGCCTCCATGTCCACATCGGCGTCGAGGATCGCGAAACCGCGATCCACCTGATGAATCACGCGCGCTATTTCTTGCCGCATATCCTCGCCCTCTCGACCAATTCGCCTTTCTGGCTCGGCATGGACACGGGCTTGAAGTCTTATCGCTGCAAAGTCTTCGATAAGTTCCCTCGCACCAACATCCCCGATTACTTTCCCAGCTGGGGCGAGTACGAAAATTTCATCAAGCTGCTGATCAAGACCAATTGCATCGACAACGCCAAAAAAATCTGGTGGGACATCCGTCCGCACCCGTTCTTCAACACGCTCGAATTTCGCGTTTGCGACATCCCCATGCGGGTGGATGAAACCATTGCCTTGGCTGCGCTCATCCAAGCCACCATCGCTAAGCTCTACAAGCTTTACTCAGCCAACCAGGGATTCCGGCTGTATCGCCGCGCTCTGCTGATGGAGAACAAGTGGCGCGCAGCGCGCTATGGCCTTGATGGCAAGCTGATTGATTTCGGCAAGCAAAAAGAGGTTTCTGCGCGCGATCTCGTTCGTGAGTACCTCGACTTTGTCGATGATGTGGTTGACGAATTGGACTCGCGCGAAGAACTCGAATACATCCACGAAATTCTGGAAACGGGAACCGGAGCCGATCGCCAACTGCGCGTCTTTCAAGAAACGGGTGACCTCAAGAAAGTGCTCGACTTTATAATTGAAGAGACGGAAGTTGGCCTCGCTGAACCGGCCGCCACCGCTTCCGCTAGAAAAGTAGGTTGATGACTAATTCAATTGATGAAGCACAGTCCGCCACCCTGTCTCAGAGAACCGGACAGGGGGCTACTCAATTAGACACTCTTCCCTTCGATCCTGAACTTGCTCCCGGTGCCCGCAACGCCGTGCAGGTTTGTCTGCGGATTCAGCCGGGCGAAAAAGTCACGGTGATCACCGACGAGGCCTCGAAGGAAATCGCGGCCAGCATCATTTACGAATTGAAGTCGCTGGGCTCGCCCTATCGCGCCTGGATTCTCGAAGAAGTAGCTGAGCGGCCGTTAACCGGGCTGCCGCGCATCATTGCCGACGACCTCGAAACCAGCCAGGTCAGCATTTTTGCCGTGCAGGCGCAGTTGAACGAATTGCGCTCACGCATGGAAATGACCGCCATCGTGAACCGCAAGAAAATCCGTCACGCCCACATGGTCAACATCAACCGCCAGATCATGCTGGAAGGCATGCGGGCGGACTTTCTCAAGGTCGATCGCATCAGCACCAAAGTCGTCGAGTTAGTACGGAAGGCGTCCCAGATTCGCGCCAAAACCGCGGCTGGCACCGATCTCGTCGCCGATCTGAATCCCAACTATCGCTGGCTGAAAACCAGTGGCATCATCAGCCCGGAAAAGTGGGGCAACCTGCCTGGCGGCGAAGTCTTCACCACCCCCGGCGAGGTGAACGGGACCTTTGTGATCGATGGCGTCGTTGGCGATTGGCTCTGCGCCAAGTTCGGAGATCTCAAGGGAAATCCGCTGACCATCTGTGTAAAAGGCAATCGAGTTACCGAAGCCCACTCCGAGAACCGCCAGCTGGAACAGGATTTCTGGAACTACACCCACACCGACGAAAACAGCGACCGCGTCGGTGAGTTTGCCATCGGCACCAACATTGAATTGAAAGATGTCATCGGCCAGATACTGCAGGATGAAAAATATCCCGGCATCCACATCGCTTTTGGCAATCCCTATGGTGAGCACACCGGCGCCGACTGGTATTCGTCCACTCACATCGATGTCGTCGGCCGCAAGTTCAACATCTGGGTCGATGGCAATCAGATCATGCAGGATGGCCGGTTTCTAATCGAAGCTTAAAGCATTCAAACAACACTAAAAACATTCAACACAGGAGTCAGTGATGGCGAAAAACCACTACGTTACCAAGCCGAAGCGCCGCAATCGTTCCGGGAAACGCAAGGACACGAAACGCATTGCCGAGAACATGGCCAAGATCAAGCAGCTCGAGAAAGCTTCGAGCCGAGCAGAATAATAAGGTCGGAACCTAAACTACCGTGTTGCCGGCAAACCCGAGGGCGGCACATTCTGCCCGATCTGGTTTTGTCCAGACTCGCCCCACAAAGTGAAATGTGCGCGCCGGTTCTGGCTCCAGCACTGCTCGTCGTCTTGCCCACATACCGGATATAGTTTGCCCCAACCGGTGGCGAAGACCACGCGATCAGCCGGTACACCCATTGCAACGATTGCGTCGAGCGCTGTCTTGGCGCGCTTGTCGGAAAGCGCAACGTTATACACAATGTCTCCACGATCATCGGCATCTCCCTCGATCGTCACGAAGACATCAGGATGTGCCTTGAGCCAATCGGCATCAGACTGCAGCTTGCTTTGGTCATCGGGTCGTAAATCGAACCTGTTAAAGTCGAAGTAGATGTCTTTCAGGTCCGATTGCACCTGTTGTTGTTCTTGTGGGGTAGGCGCCGCAACCTTGGCGGCATTCGCGGCAGATTCGTTGTCCTGGCTTGGGGACTGCGAATACAGAAGTGTCGAGCTCAGTATCAAAAGCCCGCAACAAATAAGGGTTACGCGCATATTTCTCCTCCATCTACACCGTTTCTAGTCAATAGTCATGCACGTATCCGGGCGAAAAAATCAGGCAAATGATGTATTTTGTTCCCGGTTCTTCGGGAGCAGCCCATCGAGAGCAGCTTCTGGCCGGAAGGGCAGCGCAGTGGAGTTCCTTCGCCTTCATGATTGTTTCACTTTGTGAAACAATCATTTTCGTTCATTAACCAGCAGACGTTCGCAATTCCATGATCCCTTCTTTACGCAAGCAGTTCAACGCCAACTTCACGCCCGAGAAATACCAGAGGCTGCTCCAAACCATGGCAGAGCGGTCCGGTGCGCCCGTCGAGTTCCGCATCTCCGAAACTCCCTGCTTCTTTCCTAAAACCCTCGTCCAGAAGATGTCGCAGTTCGGCAAAGACCTCATTCAACAACTCGGCAGCCTGGAATATCGCAAGGCTTCTTTCGCCGCGATTCCTCCCGAATTTAATGTTCCGCACGAATCGCCTCACCCCATGTTCATCCAGGTTGATTTTGGCCTCATTCGAGACGCGTCCGGCGAACTTCAACCACGACTCGTGGAACTGCAAGGCTTCCCTTCCCTGTACGCCTACCAGGCCATGTTGTCGCAGGTGTACATGGAAATTTTCGATCTCGACGAAAACCTGCAGTATCTCCACGCCGGCCTTGACTGGGAAAGCTACAAGGCGCTCCTGCGCAAGGCAATCCTTGCCGGCCACGATCCGCACAACGTCATCCTGATGGAGATTGATCCCCTTCACCAGAAAACGCTGCCCGATTTCCTGCTCACTGAGAAGCTGCTGGGTATTCCAACCGTTTCCATCGCTGATATTGAAAAGCGCGGCCAGGAACTCTTTTACGAGAAAGACGGCCGGCGTATGCCGATCCGCCGCATCTACAACCGCGCGATCGTCGACGAGCTTATTCGCAAGAAGCTCGCATTAAACTTCCGTTTCGACGAAGAACTCAACGTCGAATGGGCCGGGCATCCCAACTGGTATTTCCGCATGAGCAAGTTTTCCCTCCCCTACTTGAAACACGAATGCGTGCCGCACACGGAATTCCTTGATCGCGTCGAGCACATCCCCGATGATCTGTCGAACTACGTGATCAAGCCACTCTTCTCGTTCGCCGGACTGGGCGTTCTGATCAATCCTACGAAAGATGATCTGGCGCGGATCCCGCACGAGAAGCGCTCTGAGTACATCCTGCAGGAAAAAATGCAGTTTGAGCCGGTCATCGAAACCCCGCATGGCGCCACTAAAGCTGAAATTCGGGTCATGTACGTCTGGCTCGACGAGCTGTTGCCCGTGATGACCATTGTCCGCATGGGTCGCGGCATGATGATGGGCGTGGACCACAACAAAAATATGGAGTGGGTCGGAAGTTCAGCGGGATTCAGCGTCTAGTATCGCCTTCAGCTTTCGCACTGCACTTGGCATTTCGCTCGGCCGCGTGCTGCCAAAACCCAGAATGAATCCCTGCAGTGCGCCTTTCCCCATATAAGAAGAAGACAATGGCTGCAGCCAGAGCTTCGCCTGAGCCGCGCGAGCGGCGATTTCGCGATCTTTCACCCCGTCCAGTACAACGCAAAGATGCATCCCCGCTTTTTCCCCCGTGACCGTGGCCCGATGGCCGAACTCCTTTTCAATGCTACTGACCAGCACATTCCGGCGCTCCCGGTAGAGCATTCTCATTCGCCGGATGTGCCGCGAAAAATGTCCCTCCCCAATAAAGTCGGCGAGTACCGCCTGGCTAAACGTCGCCGGGCCGATGTCTGTTGCGAGTCGAACGATTTGAAAACGATCCACCAGGTCGCCTGGAATCACCACATAACCTAACCGCAGTGACGGAAACAGCACCTTGCTGAAAGTCCCGATGTAGATCACTCGTGAGTTGGCATCCAGCCCCTGCAATGACGCGATCGGCATACTCTCATACCGGTAATCGCTGTCGTAATCATCTTCCAGAATCCACGATCCCGACCGCGCCGCCCAGTCCAGCAACTGCAACCGTCGCGCAGCGCTCAGGGTGGCTCCAAGTGGATACTGATGTGACGGCGTCACCAGCGCAGCCCGCGCCTTTCGACACAGCTTCATACCCCGTGCCACGTTGAAACCTTCATCATCGACCGGGACTGGCACAACCCGGCATCGATTCAGCGCAAACACATGCCGCGCGTAACGATACCCTGGCTCTTCTAACCAGACGCGACTCCCCGGCTCAAGTAGCACCCGTACCGAGATATCGAGCGCCTGCTGTGATCCGCTGACGATCATGATCTGCTCGGCCTCGCAGCGCACCCCGCGCGCCGTTCTCAAATACGACGCAACCGCCTCGCGCAGATCTTTCAAACCCATGGTATGACCGTAGTCCAGCGATTTCGCGCTTGCACCGCGACTGTGGCGTGCCACCAATCGGTTCCACTCGCGAAAAGGAAACTGGTCGACCGCAACCTGCCCCACCCCAAACGCACCCCACCCGCGACGCCACGGAGGATTCGCCACCGAATCAGGAAGATTGGGATGTCTCGCTACCGTTCGTTGCAGCTCATTTATGCGGATGAAACCGCCATTGCGCGGTTGTCCCAGCACACTTTGGTCGGGAAGTGAAAGCGATACCGTGGTCCCCGCACCCGTTCGGCTTTCGAAGTATCCTTCCGCCGTAAGTTGCGCATACGCGCCCAGAACTGGGATTCGCGACACGCCTAGTTCGGTGGCCAGCCCTCGAGTTGACGGGACACGCTGCCCGGGGTGCAATGCCCCACTCACAATTGCATCGCGATAACCGTCGTAGATCTGCGCGTGCAGAGGTCGGCGCGCTTTGCGGTCAATGGAAATAATCGGAGTAATCGCAGTCGACATGATCCACTTGGTTGGACGTTCGCGAACCCGGAATGGTTATATCAAACTCTCACAAAGTGGTTATTGGAATAGACCAACGAATCCACCAAAATGGGGGCAGAACCGATTCAAGGAGAAACCGTGCCGGATCGTCCCAGATTCTTCGCTCTTCTCGCCCTGTTATCGCTGTTGGCTTTTGTTCCCTCCAGCGGCAAGTCCGCGCCAAAGAACGACTCCGAAAAGCAAAAGCGCAGCGTTGTCTATGTCTGCGCCTGCCTGAAAGTGAAATCCTGCGCTTGCATGACCGAGGCTAAGATGGAAGGCCCATGCGCCTGCGGAACTCAGGGTGGCCCGCCGATGAGGGCCGTTCCCGCCGACAGTGATTGGGCGAAAGAGAATCGCGACGCGCTGGCGAAGTAACTTCCTGGCGCAAACCCCCATCCACTGGAACAAGGCGGGTTGACGCCGGCCTTTCGCAGATCACTCGCGAAGGCCGGGGATCCTCCGAAGGTAAATCAAGCCACTCTGCGCTTCGACTGAACCAAATAACCGCATTCAGCCATCCTTGGAACCCGCCTTGAAGTGCCCCGAGGCCGGAGAGGACTTCACACTGATCGGGCTGCGGAACCCGCAGGTCTGGAACAATCGGACGCGATGTTGCCGGCGGCGATCCGAGTTCCGCTGGATCGGTGGGAACAAAATACCCTTGAGTGCGGGAAAGGTCGCTCACCCTCCAGTGCCTGTCTGACAAAAGCATTTCGACCGGCGCTTAAGGCACAAACGAACTATCATTCTGTCAGTATCTCCTCGATTCTTAAGGTGTGGGGCTTTGCATGACGCAGGAAGAAATCAGGCTTCTCGAGTCCGCCGCGCGAAAAAAACATTGGAAGCGCTGGGGACCTTATCTTAGCGAGCGCGCCTGGGGCACAGTCCGCGAAGACTACAGCCCCAACGGAAACGCGTGGGACTACTTCTCTCACGAACAGTCCCGCTCCCGCGCCTATCGCTGGAATGAGGACGGCATTGCCGGAATCTGCGATCGCCGGCAGATGATTTGCTTCGCGTTGGCTTTATGGAATGAACGCGACCCCATCCTGAAGGAGCGGCTTTTTGGTCTCACAGGCAACGAAGGCAATCACGGAGAAGACGTCAAGGAATATTACTTCTATCTCGATTCCACCCCTACTCATTCATACATGAAGTTTCTCTACAAATACCCCCAATTGGAATTCCCTTACGCTGCCCTCACTTCCGAAAATCGGCGGCGCGGAAAAGCTGATCCGGAGTTCGAACTCATCGACACCGGCGTTTTTGACGAGAATCGATATTTCGATGTTTTCGTCGAATACGCGAAAGCCGACGTTGAAGACATTCTCATCAAAATCAGCGTAAGTAATCGCGGGCCCGAAGGCGCCAATCTACGCCTGCTTCCGACCATCTGGTTCCGCAACACGTGGTCTTGGAGAAACACGAGGAAGCGCCAGGAACTTCATCTTTCCCGCATTGCGCCTGATCCTGTCATCGAATTGAACCACGCCCAGCCAGGAAACCGCTGGCTGCATTGCGAAGGATCGCCCGAGCTGCTTTTTACAGAAAACGAAACCAACGTGCACCGCCTGTTCGGCCAACAGAATCGCACGCCCTACGCGAAGGACGGCATCAACGACTACATCGTGCAAGGCACGAACGATGCCGTAAACCCCGCCTGCACAGGCACAAAAGCTGCCGCCCATTACAGGCTCACCATCGCCGCCGGCGCCACGGCCGTCGTCAGATTGCGCCTGGCTGATTCTGAATTCAAAGCAAGCGACGCTTTCAACAACTTCGACAAGATATTTTCTCTGCGTCAGCGCGAGGCCGACGAATACTACACAACTGTGATCCCGTCCGATCTCTCCCCCGATGCCCGCAACGTGATGCGCCAGGGATTTGCCGGCATGTTGTGGTCGAAGCAGTTTTATCACTACGTGATCAACGATTGGTTGCAGGGGGATCCGGGAAATCCTCCGCCGCCACGGGAACGCAAGAACGGCCGCAATCACGAGTGGACTCATCTCTACAACGCCGATGTCATCTCCATGCCCGATAAGTGGGAATACCCCTGGTACGCCGCATGGGATCTTGCATTTCACTGTGTCCCGCTGGCCCTGGTCGATCCCGACTTTGCCAAGGAACAACTCACCCTCATGCTGCGCGAGTGGTACATGCATCCGAACGGACAAATTCCCGCTTACGAATGGGGATTCGGCGACGTGAATCCACCCGTTCACGCCTGGGCCTCATGGCGTGTTTACAAGATCGACAAGAAGCGGAAAGGCAAAGGGGATCGCGGATTTCTGCAGCGGGTGTTCCACAAGCTGATGTTGAATTTCACCTGGTGGGTGAATCGTAAAGACGCCGAGGGAATGAACATCTTCCAGGGCGGCTTCCTCGGCCTCGACAACATTGGCGTATTCGATCGCAGCTCGCCGCTGCCCACAGGCGGCTACATCGAGCAATCCGACGGAACCAGTTGGATGGCGATGTACACCCTCAATCTCTTGGCGATCGCGCTCGAACTGGCCAAAGAAGAGTCTTGCTACGAGGACGTCGCCAGCAAGTTCTGGGAACACTTCGTTTACATCGCCAACGCCATGAGCCATCGCGGGCACGATGGCATGGGATTGTGGCACGAAGAGGACGGATTTTTCTATGACGTCCTGAAGCTTCCTGATGGCAGACATTTTCCGATGAAGATTCGTTCCATGGTCGGCCTCATCCCGTTGTTTGCAGTTGAGACGCTCGAGCCGGAGATACTGAATCGTCTCCCCGATTTCAAACGCCGCTTGGAGTGGTTTATCGATAATCGTCCCGACCTGACTGACAATGTCGCCTGCATGCGTACCCAGGGCATGGAAGAACGCAGGCTGCTCTCGATCGCCGGTCAGGACCAGTTGCGCAGCATCCTGAAGTTCATGCTGGATGAGCGCGAATTCCTCTCACCTTATGGCATCCGCGCGCTGTCGCTTTACCATCGTGATCATCCCTACAAATTGACGGTCGAGGGCGTCGAGCACCGCGTCGATTACGAACCCGGCGAATCTTTTACCGGACTCTTTGGTGGCAACTCCAACTGGCGCGGTCCGATTTGGTTTCCCGTCAACTTCTTGCTGGTCGAGTCCCTGCAAAAATTCCATCACTATGTCGGCGACGATTTCAAAGTTGAGTTCCCCACCGGCTCGGGCAACATGATGACTCTTTGGCAAGTGGCCGGAGAACTTTCGCGTCGCATGACCAGCCTCTTCTTGAAGGACCGCGATGGCCGCCGCCCTGTCTTTGGAAACATGGAGAAGTTCCAAACCGACCCCCACTGGCGCGACCTCGTGCTGTTTCACGAGTATTTTCACGGCGATTCAGGCGCCGGCCTGGGAGCGAGCCATCAGACAGGTTGGACCGGGCTGGTCACCAAGTTAATGCAGCAAAGCGGTGAATCGGGAAAGAATAAAACCCGCGGACATCCATCGGGACGTTCCCTCTTTGAACAGCTTCACAATCGTTCGACGGTTTTCAACAACGACGCGCAGCCACGATGACTTCGTCAGCATCGGGAAATAAATTCCGCGAAAACAAAGACGGGCGAGAAAAATACTGACCCGATCGCCAATGTGCTGATCATCCACAGCTTCAACTGCCTGAGCCAGCGCTTCCGGGCTGTAAGAGTGGGCCCAGCCATAGTTCACTTCGGCGTGCGCCTCATCGACCGTCATCTTCAGGGGTGTGTGTGCCATTGTGAATGGAACGAAGTCCTTCCAGTGGCGAGGCCGCGTCAGGCGGCCGCTGGCTTCCAGGCGCTTGTATAAAGGAGTTGCGGGTAACGGCGTGAGCAGTCCGAAGATCGGCAGGCCCGGCGGCCATGTCCGCACCTGTTCTAACGTGCGTTCGGCAACTCCCGGGGTGTCATTGTCCATACCGAAGATGAACGAGGTGATCGCGTAAATATTGCGCTTTGCCAGACGCTCCAGCACGGCTCCATATTCGTCAGGCTTGTTGAATCCTTTGTTTACGTCCTTAAGATTTGCCGGATCGATGGATTCCATGCCGATAAAAATCCACTTGCCTCCGGACGCAGCGATTAGGTCAACCAGTTCTTCATCGCGCAGCAGGTTGGCGCTGATCTGCGCTACCCAGAAGACCTGGGCTTCGGCTGCGATGATGTCGCGAAGCAGGGATTTGGTGCGCTTTACATTGATGGCGAAGTTATCATCGATGAAGAAAACCGCGATCTGACCCTGCTCTTTGCGGGCACGAGCCTTCAGTAGAAGCAACTCGTTCACGACGCTTTCATTCGTGCGGAAGCGAATGGAGTCGCCGAAGAACCCGGTGACCGTGCAGAACTCGCATCCGTAAGGACAGCCCCGTCCCGATTCAACCGGCACGATGCGAAATGTCCCCCAACCTTCGCGAAAGGTTTTGAGCAAAGGATGCATCAGCTTGGGAACAAGATTGAACTGCCGGAGATCAAGCTTGTCCCATGGAATCACGGGATACGGATTCAGGGATGGTTTGCGTTCCTTGCCCGTACTATCAACCGGCGCATAGATCTCCTTTAGCTCACCGCGAACCGCATCTTCCACGATTTGCGGCCAGGTCTCATCGGCTTCTCCCAGAGCAACGGCATCCGCATGTCGCGGGCCACCATCGCGGCCGAGAGCTTCGTCCGCCTCTTCGGTCACGTGCGGCCCTCCCATGACGACCGGAACTCCCGTCGCTCGAATAGCGTCTGCCATGCGATACGCTCTCGCGACCATCCTGGTCATCGCACCAATACCTACCAGCCCTATGTTCTCGTCGCGAACAAATTTCGCAATTTGGTTTTCGTCCATCGGTTGGGCATTGCCATCGATCAGCAGCACTTCGTGCCCGGCAGGAGTGAGTGCTTGCAGCAGGAACATCCAGAGATGCGGCATGAAGTTGCGGGTGACCCCGTTGTCAGGGTTATAAAGCAGAATTCGCATGGCACTCCTTCGAGAGACCGCTTCCTTATGAGGGACCGATTACAACCCCGCACCGAAAGGCCGTCCGTTCACCTATTATGTTGCGAAATTCATGAATGGCGTTTCCCTACGCTTAAAGAATTGTCGATTCAGGGACTGGGGTAACGATGAACGCGCTTGCCGTAGGTTCACTTCTGAATCATCGAGCTACGCTGTTCCGCATCGGCGGGCCCGGGACTCCATTTCCCTGGCTTCTTTGGAGTGCCGATGGCGGATGGCGCACATCTCCTCAGTCCCGGCATACTAGCACGAACTCTGAGTGGGGGGTGCCCCATTTCTCGCGTTTTGTGCGAGAAGTGGGGAGGCCTTTCCGACCAGTGGGCAAGTTCGTCCGTCACATTCTCGCTTAAGCCGGTGTTGCTTGAGTGGGGACTTGTGGTCTTATTCGGTTTATACCTTCCATCCACTCGCCGTCCGCCGGGGCGCCCCACATCTCTAGAAGTTATCAACAAGTTTAAGTGCGGGGTGCCCCATTTCTCGCGTTCTGTGCGAGAAGTGGGAGGTCTTTCCCGCGTGGCCCACTCAAGCCGGTGTTGCTTGAGTGGGGACTTGTGGTCCTATTCGGTTTATACATTCCATCCACTCGCCGTCCGCCGGGGCGCCCCACATCTCTAGAAGTTATCAACAAGTTTAAGCGCGGGTGCCCCACTCAGAGTTCGTGCTAGCATGCCGGGACTGTGGAGATGTGCGCCACCCGCCCGGCGTGGTCCATTCCATGATTGCCTCCTTTGTTCAAAAGGTGGTTACTTGATGGGGGGCGTACCGAAGGCGACGGGGATTCCCTTGTAGGTCGCATTGTGACCCGTATTATCGGTCCACGTACCCACTAGGTCGTTGTGATCGTTGACTCCCGCCACCGCTGTCGAATGCCCCGGCTCGACATTGATCTGCGCAAACTGCCCCTTGTAGTACATAAAGCCGTCAACGTTGAAGTTTGCGTCCTGGAAATGACCGACGACGACGCCAAGATCGTTCACTCCCCATGCCTCACTCCAGTTGGCACCAGGGAAGTTGATATCGGTGTAGGCTCCGTTTTCGTAGATGAAGGCATGAACGATCGAGAGTCCCTGCTCGTAAGTACCGACGATCATCCCTGCATTGTTAATCCCGAACGCAGTGGTCTCGTCGGCACCGGGAAAGTCTAACTGCGTAAAAACGCCGTTGTTGTCCATAAATCCGTGGCTAGAACCTAGAAACAGGTCGAGTGGGCAGCCCTCCACACCTTGCACGCAGTAACCGCCCACCACCATCCCGGTATCGTTGATGCCAAAGGCTATGGTAGTTCCGGCACCGGGATAGTCAATCGTGGTAATGGCGCCCGTGTGGGCGTTGAAGGTGTAACCGTGATTTCCAGATAGACTACCGCAGACGATCGCGCCAGAGCTGCAGTACCCGCCTGCTGCCAGTCCGCTGCGGTTAATGGAAAACAAGTACGAACTCACGCTGCCAGTCGGCTGCGCGGTCACGAACGTATTTCCGCTCTGGATGTAACCGTAATCGAATGCTTCGGGCTGGCTGTAAAACCCCACAATCAGGTCAAGGTTCAGGCCATTCGGGTAGGTCTGTGCCGCACCGGGGTAATTACCTGCCGCGCTAAAGAAATAGCGAGGAACGGACGCATTACTCTGGCCTTCGCTCAGTGAAAACGCAATGAACAGCAGGCAAAATGCGTACCTCATATCTACCTCAAGGGAACGGACTGCTAGTGCCACATGGTGACTGCTCCGTAACAAGTCGGACTGACAGTACACATTTGGTTTTTGTCCCGCCACAAACACCGGGCCGGGTGCCTCACATCTCCACAGGCCCGGCATACTAGCACGAACTCTGAGTGCGGGTGCCCCATTTCTCGCGTTCTGTGCGAGAAGTGGGGAGGTCCGCAAACCGTAGTAGCTTTATATCTTCACGGACCAGGACACCGGCCTTGATGTGCTCGATACTCTCCTTATCCCACCTGCGACCTTCTCCGCAACGTTCAGCAGATCAACCGGTAAGGCATATGAGTGGCGTTCTTGGTTGCTCATTTTACAAATAACTATGCCAGATAGCTCCGCTGGCATGGAATCGAAGCCGAATTGGGGTTTAGGATGTACCAACTTCCCCTCAATGGTTGACCTCCTTCTGTTCGCGGCCTAACATATCGCCGGATGGGTGCGTCCATGGTTGGCGAGACGATTTCCCACTATCGCATTCTCGACAAAATCGGCGGCGGGGGTATGGGCGTCATCTATGAGGCCGAAGACCTCCGGCTTGGACGCCACGTAGCCCTCAAATTCGTTCCCGACAATCTCCTCGGAGACCGCAAGTCGCTCGACCGCTTTGAGCGCGAGGCGCGTGCTGCCTCCCGCATGAACCACCCCAATATCTGCACCATCCACGACATCGATGACAACAATGGCCATCCCTTCATCGTCATGGAGCGGCTGGAGGGCGAGAGCCTTAAGCAGCGGCTCCAATCCGGTAAGCCCATGGAGATGGAGCCTCTGCTCGACGTCGCCGTGCAGGTCTCCGAAGCTTTGGAAGCCTTGCACGCCAAAGGCATCATCCATCGCGACATCAAGCCGGCAAACATTTTTTTGACCACGACCGGCCAGGTCAAAGTTCTCGACTTCGGACTCGCCAAGCTCTCCCGCGACGGCGTTCCAGCCAGCGATGACACCCCCTACGAGGATTCTCTAACTGCCATCGGAGTCGTTCCCGGGACTGCGGTTTACATGGCGCCAGAGCAGGCTCGCGGCGAAGACCTTGATCCCCGCACTGACATTTTTTCCTTCGGCGTCGTGCTCTACGAAATGGCCACTGGAAAGAAACCCTTCCGCGGCACAAATGTCGTCACCACGCTCGATGCCGTGTTGCACCAGAAACCGCCTGCACCGCGGTCCGTGAATCCCAACTTGCCGCCCGAGATCGAGGGTGTAATCGGCAAGGCGATGCAGAAGGAGAAGTCCGAGCGTTATCAAACCGCCGTCGCCATTAAGAATGACCTGCAGCGCGTTCAGAAACAGACCGAATCCGGCCAGGTCAAAAGCAGGTCCAGACTCGACGTTCCGATCCGGGTCGTCACCACCACGTTTGGCGGCCCCAGTCCATGGCAGAAATATTTGCTCATCGGCATGGCCGGATTACTGGTCACCGTACTGGCCGCTCTCGGTACCTGGTGGTTCAAGCATCGCGCCGGCGGGGCAGCAGCCAATCGAAACACAATCGCTGTCCTTCCATTGCAGAACCTCAACGGAGACTTCAGCGTCGATTACCTGCGCTTCGCCCTGGTGGATGAGATTGCAAACGTGCTGACCGACACCCGTGCTCTCGACGTGCGGCCCTCCTCCGTGACCCGAAAATATTCGAATGCCGACCTGGATCCTCAAAAAGTCGGACGCGAGTTGCGCGTCGCCGATGTCATATCGGGCCATTTCATTAAGCAAGGCGATCACCTGCTCGTCACCTTGGAAGCCGTCGACACCTCCCGCGAACGGCTGGTCTGGCAAAACAGCTTCAGCGTTCCCGCTGATAACGATCTCAAGTTGAGCGAACAGTTGACCGCGCACATTCGCCAGGGGCTCTTGCCCACGTTGGGGGTCGGAAACAATTTTGCCGACACGGAAACCAAGCCCAAGGATGAAGTCGCCTACGATCTTTACCTGCACAGCCTGGCACTCTCGCGCAATACGCAGGACAATAAAGATGCGATCGGTGTTTTGCAGGAAGTAGTGAAACGCGATCCCAACTATGCGCCCGCCTGGGAAGCCCTTGGCGAGCGCTACTACTACGATTCGACCTACTCCAACGGCGGCGAGGAGGCTTTCCAGCACTCCAATGACGCTGCTAAGAAAGCTCTGGCCCTTGATCCCAATCGCATGACTGCTCGCGCCCGCGTCATTACCAACCTGGTCGAGCGCGGCAGTTTGACCGAGGCCTATCAACAAGCCAACGCCGTGGTGCAACGCCGGCCCGAGAACGCCCAGGCTCACTTCACCTTGTCCTACGTCTTGCGTTATGCCGGGATGCAACAGGAATCGACTCGACAATGTGATCAGGCCCTCGCGCTTGATCCTGGTAACTACCAGTGGCGCTCCTGTGCGCAGGCATTCTTCGAACTCGGCAAGACCCGCCAGGCTCTCGACTTCGCTCGCCTTGATGCCGGCTCGGAGTGGACGGCGTGGACCCTGCCTGCGATCGAGCTGCGCGAGGGCAAGGTGGCCGAGGCGCGTGAGAGCGCCAGGAAAATTCCCAACATCGTCGCCTATCACCGCGACTTCCTCGAAGCCTGCCTGGGCCAGCGTCCTGACCTCGACAAGATCGCGGCCGCCACCGAAACCGGAGTCCTTACCGAACCCGATCCCGAACAGTGGTATCTGGAAGGATCGCTCATGGCGTACTGCGGCAAAAAAGATATGGCGCTGCACCTGATCAATGCAGCCGTCCAGCAGAACTATTGCGCCTACGAAGCCCTTCTCGAAGATCCCTTGCTGAACAACCTGCGTAGCAGCGCCGCATTTGACAAGATCCTCACCGCGGCGCACGAGTGTCAGCAAAGCGTGCGCGGGTCTCAGTAATTACACTCTCAGCGATCAGGCCGGCAAAGGTTGCCCCTTCGTTTCTACCCCGAACGGAATCAGCGCAAGCCCGATCGCAAAAGCAAGAGCCGTCAGGGCCACTGGCGTGCCCAGCGAACCGTAATGGCGTACCCCGGCCCCCACCAGAAACGTAATTCCTGCCCCTCCAAAACGCGCAAAAGATGTCGCGAACGCAAACGCGCTCGCCCGGCATACCGTCGGATATTGCTCCGGCAGCCACAATGTATACACAGCAAAATTCGCGCCTCCCAAACCTAAAAAGAAAAGGCACACAAAGAACCACGGCAGCCCCGCAGCACCCATATAAAACACTTCGCCGAATGTAAGCCCGATAAACACCATCATCAACGTGAAGAAAAATGCCAGTGCGCCGCGGCGTCCAAACTTTTCCGCCAGCCACGGCATCACGAGACAACCGAGGATTGTCGCGAACGAAACCAGCATCACCCCGCGCGATGCCAGCTGCGCAACTGCCGCCCCGGTGCGGCCCGCCGATTCCGCCACTGCAGTGATCGCCGCCGGGACGTAAACCGTTCCCGCCCAAAGTCCGCAGATCGATGCCAGCATGAACAGCGAATTTAGGATTGTCCGGCGTCGCCATTCCGATGAGAACAACGTCGCCAGCGGTCGCCAGAACTTCCACGTGTGGACCACGTTGCCTTTCTCGATCCATCGCGCCGGCTCCGTCACCCCGCTTCGAATCCAGGCCAGCAGCAGCGCCGGTATCCCGCCAATCGCAAACATGGCTCGCCATCCGAACCGGCTGCCGATCGCATAGTTCGCCAGCGCTGCCAGAAATATCCCCACGTAGTACCCGGTGTGCATGTAACCGGCTCCAGCGCGTCGCCGGTTCTCCGGCCACTCTTCGGCCACGAATGTGCCGCCCATCGCCCACTCTCCGCCAATGC
>Ga0070735_10000215_pt1 | contig 70731 bp, 47 predicted proteins | sample Coa_R1_FD_66443 | JGI IMG/M metagenome (GOLD analysis project Ga0070735, IMG submission 66443) | Surface soil microbial communities from Centralia Pennsylvania, which are recovering from an underground coalmine fire - Coalmine... | ecosystem: Environmental > Terrestrial > Soil > Unclassified ...
GCAACATTGCTGCTGCGGGACGACCATTCCTCTGGGCCGCGCATCGCTGCGCGGCTCTAGCGACCTACCCGAAGGTTTAACGCACCGAGCCGGCACGTGTACCGCCGTCGCTTAAAGCTCTGAGCCATGAGCTTCGAGCTACGAGTGAACCAGGCTTTCGGGCTCGCGACTCATAGCTCAAGTCTCGAAGCTTACAGCGACGGCGGTACTTCCTTCCTATTTGGTCTTGCTCCGTGTGGGGTTTGCCATGCCCGCGCCATTACTGGAGCGGCGGTGCGCTCTTACCGCACCTTTTCACCCTTACCGCGGCGTCGTCGTAGAGGCTTTGTCATCCTGAGAGAAGCGAAGGATCTGGGCGTGCCGCGCGAATCGTCCATCTTCTGGCGGACGAACCAATCGCGTGTTTGGCATGCTTTCCCTACAAAGCCCTTACAACGACGCCGAGGCGGTATGTTTTCTGTGGCACTTTCCGTCCACCAGGCTTGAACCTGACGTCCCGGACGTTATCCGGCACACTGCTCTGCGGAGTTCGGACTTTCCTCTCCTCGCACCGAAATGCGGGAAGCGGTCGTCCGGTCCGGCTGCCTACATGGCCATTATATGCGATGCCCGCGGCCGCTCGACTCTGACCTTGGCCATGCGATCTTGGAGCTGAGATCTCGGACCTGCTGCGGCCGTTCGAACTGCGCCTACGGTGCGGGTGCGGAGGATTCGCTGTACACTGGGAAGCGTTCAGAAGTACTGTGAGTCCCAGGTCCGAGGGCTGAGGTCTGACGCCCGTCTCATGAACTACGCCGAAGCCATCCGCGTGGCCCTGCAATCCTTATGGGCGAACAAACTCCGCTCCGTGCTGACGCTTCTTGGCGTCGTCATTGGCGTCGGCGCCGTGATTGCGGTGGTGACGTTTGTCTCAGGGATTAATGACTACGTCGCCAAGAAAATCTTCAATCTTGGAGCGGATGTCTTCATCATCTCCAAGATGTCGGCGGTCGAGACGAATGTCGAGCATTTCCTCGAGGCGGAGAAACGCAAGAACCTCGAGATGGATGACTATCAGGCTATCGCCGATGCCTGCCGGCATTGTGAATACGTCGGCGCGTTGATGCAGACCAGCGGCAAGGTGAAGCGCAACGAGCAATCGATTGAAGACACGAATATCCAGGGAATTACGCCCTCGATCGCCACGATTGTGGACACCGACTTAACGATTGGCCGCATGATGAACGCCACGGACCTCGACAATCATTTGCAGGTCGCCGTGGTTGGCACCGATATTGTCGATCATTTACTGCCAGGCACTGATCCGCTAGGCCAGGAAATCAGAATCGATGGTTGGACCTACCAGGTCATCGGCGTTGGAAAGAAAAAGGGAAAGACGCTGGGGCAGAGCGCCGACAACTACGTCCTAATCCCCATCACGGTGTACCTGAAAAAATATGGTTCTCACAAGAACAGCATCAATATCTGGGGCAAGGCTTCGGCGACTGGAGTACCGCTGAATCAAGCAATGGACGAAGCCAGAGCCGCGCTACGGGCGCGCCGCCACGATCGGCCGGGCGCGGAAGACAGCTTCGAAATTGAGACCAACGAGAGCCTGCTTGGCATCTGGTCCGGGCTGAGTAACACGTTCTTCATGGCGACGATTGGCATCGCAGCGGTCTCTCTGGTCGTGGGCGGCATCGTTATCATGAACATTATGCTTGTGTCCGTAACCGAGCGGACTCGTGAGATCGGTATTCGCAAGGCGTTGGGCGCTCGTCAGGACGACGTGCTGCTGCAGTTCCTCATTGAATCTGTCATTCTGGCGCTACTCGGGGGCGCGCTGGGAGTGCTGTCGGGAATATTTCTGGCAGAGGTTGTCACCGCGCTTATTGGAATGCCATCGTCGATCAAGATTTGGGCGGTCATCGCGGGACTCACGGTTGCGGCAGGCGTTGGGGTGTTCTTCGGCGTCTATCCCGCACGCAAGGCGGCGAAGCTGGACCCGATTGTTGCGTTGCGATTCGAGATGTAAAGGGATTGGAAATTGAGGCATCGAGCCATTGAGTGATTGAACCGTCAATGACTAAATGACCCAATCGCCCAATCGCTAAATTTTCCCATGGTCGGCAAATCCGAATTCGGTGAAATCGTCCAGATGGCGACGGATACGATCCGCAGCAATAAACTGCGCTCCGGATTGACTGTCCTCGGAATCGTGATCGGTGTAGCTGTCGTCATCGGCGTGTCCTCCATCGGACGTGGACTCGACGATAACGTTCGCGATCTCGTTGCCAGCATCGGATCAAATGTAATTTTTGTGTTCCATTTAGACTTTTTCACTTTCGGCCGCATGACCGACGAAATGCGCACCCGAAAGGAGTTGACTTACGACGACGCACTGGCCATGCAGGATCTGCCCCACATCAAGGCAGTCTCGGCGGGTATGCGAATCTTTCGGCCGGAACTGGGCGTGGGTACCTACGCGGTCAAATATCAGGATAAAAAGGCGCGAAACACGATCATCGAAGGGGATATGGCTTCGGCCAAGGATGTGTTCGATCTGCCCATGGCCACTGGCCGATGGTTCAGCGACTTCGACGACGAACATCACTTGCCAGTGATTGTTATCTGCTACCAGACGCAGCACGAATTGTTCGGTGACCAGGATCCGCTGGGCAAAGAGGTCAACATCGAAGGCCGCCTGTTCGAAATCGTCGGCACGGTGAAGAAAATAAAGTCGGTGTTCGGTGGAGGAAAAGACCCGAATGACAATCGCGTCATTATGCCGCTGAAAACCTTCAAAACGCTGCATCCGGAAATGAAGCAGCACGTCATCAGCGTCAAGGCCACGTCGCACGACGATATGCCAAAGGCTATGGACGAGATTCGCGAATTGCTGCGGCGCCGGCGGAAAGTCGCATTCGACAAGCCCGACAATTTCGCAATCATGACTTCGGACTCGATCTCCGATGTGTGGAATCAGCTCACCGGCGCACTTTTCATCGGCATGTTCGCCATTTCCAGCGTGGGCCTGGTTGTGGGCGGCGTTGGCGTCATGAACATCATGCTGGTCAGCGTGACCGAGCGTACCCGGGAAATTGGTGTGCGCAAGGCGATCGGCGCCCGGAAAAAAGATATTCTTCTGCAATTCACGCTGGAAGCGATCATGCTCACAGCCGTCGGAGGTATCGTCGGCATTTTGACCGGCGCCCTCATCGTATGGGTAATCCCGGAGTTGTGGCCTTCGTTGCCCGCCCATTTGTCGATGTTCTGGGTCACGTTCGGCTTCACGTCGGCAGCTGGAGTCGGACTGGTATTCGGGATTTATCCCGCGTGGAAAGCAGCGAATCTGGATCCCATTGAGTCGTTGCGGTATGAGTAAGTAGCTCCCTCGCGCATGGTTCATGTCACAGTCCGTGCAGTGCAGATCCTATCGATCCTTGGCTGTGTGTCGAGTTTTTCGTATTACCTGCTCTGCTTGCGGAGCGCTCGCGCATTTCTTCACACGAACGATCCCGGAGTGACCGCAAGTTCTGCGCAGGGCCTTTCTGCGGTTTCAATTCTGAAGCCTCTGAAGGGCATCGATCCAGAAATCTACGAGAGCTTCCGCAGTCATTGCGTGCAGGACTATCCAGCGGAGTACGAAATCATTTTTGGTGTAAGCGACGCAACGGATCCGGCCGTCGCGAGTGTGAAGCAGTTACAACGAGAGTTCCCAGCCCTAGCCATCAAACTGGTCGTCTGTCCGCAGATTCTCGGCCCGAATGTCAAGGTCAGCAATCTGGAGCAGATGCTGGCAAAGAGTCGCTACGAGCACATCCTTGTCAATGACAGCGATATTCATGTCGAGCCTGACTATCTTCGTAATGTGATCGCGCCTGTGATGGATACGGATGTCGGCATGGTGACATGTCTTTATCGGGGAGTCGCGGCGCCGACACTCGGCTCGCGATTGGAAGCACTGGGCATAAGCACGGATTTCTCCGCGGGCGTGCTCATGGCACGAATGCTGGAAGGCGGACTAAGCTTCGGGCTAGGATCGACGCTGGCTTTCCGTAAACGCGATTTGGAGCGCATCGGTGGATTCAAGTCGATCGTTGAGTACCTGGCGGACGACTACGAACTAGGACGAAGAATTGCCGGTCTTGGTCTGAAAGTTGTTCTTTCTAAGGTTGTGGTGGAAACACATCTGCCTGCGTACGATCTGCAAGGATTTCTTGCTCATCAGATGCGATGGGCTCGCGGAGTGCGGGACGCCCGGCTTGGCGGATACATCGGTCTCGCTTCGACTTTCGGAATATTCTGGGCGCTCTTGGGTGTGACCTCTTTCGGTGCAGTCCCATGGACTTGGGCGCTGATGGGAGCGATGTTGCTCCTGAGGGGTGCCGTCGCCCTGCGTGTCGGAAAGACCGTGTTGCAGGATCGGCAGGTCATTCCCGGATTTTGGCTGCTTCCATTGCGGGATTTGATTGCAGTCGGAGTCTGGGTGGGGAGCTTCTTCGGGCATACCGTGACCTGGCGCGGAGATCAGTTTGTTTTGAAAAACGGCCGCCTGACACGCGTGAGGCCCTGACTAGTGTTCATTCGAAGCGATCAATTCGAAGCGGCCGTCGCCAAAGAGGCGATAGCGCCGTCCCCGCCAGGAGATCGTATTCCCAAAAAATCCAGCCAGCCAGAAGCAAAAGCCCAACAGATCTTCAATTGGCAGCAGGAACCAATTTAGCTTTGCCCGCAACACGCGTTCCGAAACCGAACATGCCGCGGCCGCGCGTGCCAGAAGCGCGATTGGCAAAACCGGCCACCAGGACGGCGAAAGCGCACAAACCAGAAGAGCCAGCGGTACCGGCATCGTAAACAATTGCCCAACGTAACCGGCCGGACGAGACCGGCGCGTGCTCCGGTTCCAGCGCAGACGATGCTCCACGTTCTCTGAAAATGTCGCGCTGCCGATGTGGTGCTCGATGACATAGGAAGAGAGAATGACGCCGTGCCCGGCTTTGGCCGCGAATTTCCCGATGACAAAATCCTCCGCGAGATAGTCCCTGAATCGCGCCGCCCCTCCGATGTCCTGCAAGACGGAGCGCCGGGCGGCAATCGTCGGGCCGACGGCAAACCGCATGCCCTCGAGCATCCGAGCCACCAGCGCTCCGCCCCAGAAGTCCGTGTTCATCCCGGTTGCTTCCAGACGCGACCAAAAACTTGCTCCGGGAACAGCACGGTAAGGGCAGGTGGCAACGCCAAGATGCGCATCCTGAAACTCAGCGGCAACGCCTCGTAGTAGGTCAGGAGTCACCCGGATGTCGCTATCGCTCATGACCACCAAATCGTTGGCAGCGGCCGATAGCATGTGATCGAGGCTGAAGACTTTGGCATTCGGATAAGGCGGTTCGCCAGTGATCACCAGCCGCGAGGGAATGTGCGGGTAGTGCTTTTGCAGTCGTGACACGACCTGCGCGGCCGGGTCAGCTTCGTTTCGCACAGCAAACAGAATCTCAAACGACGGATATTCTTGCTCGAAGAACGTTCGCAGATTCGATTCCAGACCAAGATCCATCCCAGAGAGCGGCTTCAGGATGCTAATGGGTAGAGCTGATTTGAGGGCGGGTGGTCGAACCGATAGATAGCGCTGTGCTGCCACGACCTGCATGCCCGAGTAGACAATTGCGCCAATGAGAATAAACAGAAGCGCTCCTGCCAGGATTTTCCCAGGGGCAATAACGATAACAAGGACGAGCAGTGCGCCGCTTGCGGCTGAGAACATTGAGAACTGGACCGTTGAGACCCGAACATTTGAGGCCGACGGCCAAGAGCCAAATCACGCGCCCTAGACCGGGAGTCATTATACCTAGGGCCGGTTGCTAGTTCGCAGCCGTCGTGTTCACAACGGGTCTCGTCCTGTGGCTCAATGCTCCCCGGATTTTCGACGACAGTTGCCTGAGCGTATACGGTTTTTGCAGGAAATTGGTCTCCAGATCGACAACCTTGTGGTCCAGTATCGTTTGTCCCGCGTATCCGGAAACGAACAAGAACTTCGTGTTGGGGCGCAGGGATTCGAGGGCCTTGGCGAGTTCACCGCCGCTCATATTCGGCATGACCACGTCGGTTACGATCAGATCAATGTTGCTGTCACATTTCTGAGCGATAGTGAGCGCCTCGAGACCATCTCCGGCTTCGGTCACGTTGTAGCCTTGAATGCGCAGGAATTCCGCTGTGGCCTGGCGCACTGCTGGTTCATCCTCCACAAGCAAGATCGTTTCCGATCCACGCGGCACGGGCGCCGGCTGCGCAGTTTCCCCTTCAACCGCGACGTTGCGGGTCGCTACACATGGCAGATAAATTTTGAATATCGTGCCCGATCCGGGCTCGCTGTAAACCCAAACGAATCCCCGATTTTGTTTGACGATACCGTATACCGTCGCGAGACCGAGACCCGTGCCTTTGCCGGATGGCTTGGTGGTATAAAACGGCTCGAAAATGTGCGGCAAGTCTTCCCGCGGGATGCCAGATCCATCGTCTGTGACTGTGATCAGAGCATAATGCCCCATCGGGATCACCGCCGGCTTGCCATGAATATAATCACCATCCAAGAGGATGTCGGAAGTCTCGATGCGCAGGTGACCACCTTCGCGCATGGCATCGCGGGCGTTGGCCGCAAGATTCATCAGGATTTGTTCGATCTGCATGGGGTCCACCCGCACTTGCCCGAGGTGTTCGCCCGGGATGAAGGTGAACTCGATATCCTCTCCAATCAGTCTAGGCAGCATCTTCGCAACATTGCCGACCACCGGATTGAGTTCCACAACGCGCAAAGCCTGGGGCTGCTTGCGACTGAAGGCAAGAAGTTGGCGAGTCAGTTCGGCGGCTCGCCGCGCTGCGAGAAGAATCTCGTGAATCTTGGATTCCAGCGGGCTTTCTTCGGGCACGGTGTCCAGAGCCAGTTCGGCATAACTGGTTATGATCGTGAGGAGATTGTTGAAATCATGAGCCACCCCTCCGGCCAGACGTCCAATGGCGTCCATTTTTTGCGCCTGAAGCAGTTGTGCCTCTAGACGGAGCCGGTCGGTCAGGTCGCGGCCATTCGCGATGAAATGAGTGATTTGTCCGTCGGCGTCGCGGACCGGAGAGATGCTTTCCTCAACATAATAATGTTCCCCATTCTTCTTCCGGTTTACGAGGATTCCACGATACACATTCCCGGAGAGAAGCGTCTTCCACATTTCCTGGTAGGTTTCTGCGCACTGCTCCCCCGACTTGAGAATGCGAGGTGTTTGGCCACCGGCCTCGTTCCGCGCGTAACCCGTGAGGCTCTCGAAGGCAGGGTTCACATATTCGATTCTGCCCTCGCGATCGGTAATCAGAACGGTATCGGCTGACTGTTCTACGGCCTGCGATAACTTCCGCAGCAGCTCTTGCGCGGATTGCTGTTCTTGCTGCAGGGAGTGCAGCGCGAGCGTGCCTCGAATTGTTCGAACGAAAGTAGCTCCATCCAGTTGCGATTTGGCAACACAGTTCCACGTACCGGAGTCGATGATTTCAGCCAGCGTCTTTTCATCCGCATCCTCGGTGAGAAGAATGAACGGAATTGAGACACCAGCGCGCAGGAACTCGGCGACCAGGTGAACTGATTCCGCGTCTCCGGTTTCATGCTCGAACAGGACAAGTCCATATAGTTTTTGTTGCAGCAGAATCCTGGCTTCCTCCAGAGACCGGGCGTGCTCCAGTTCAGCAACCAGCAAAGAACGGTTCCGTTCAAGAATTTCTCGGACCAGAAAAAAGTCTTCCTCCCGCTCGCCGACGAGGAGGACTCGTAACGGACTAGGGGACGGCGCAGGTTTTGCTGCTGATGACATGCAACCAACTCCTGACTAGTTACCATCGGAATCTATAGGGGTGGAGTTTAGTGTGTCTTTTGTGAAGCTGGTCTCGCGGACATTAACAACGTTTAATTCGCTCGGTTAACGAATTCGTTTTTGTCCCGTCTAATCCACATTGCTGAAGGTTCTACCAAGATGGATGGAACGTTCCGAGTTGATTCTTCGTACATCAAATACAAGTGGGAGTCTGTCCGAAAATGGACGTCGCCTTTACGAATCGCGGGTAAAACGAAACTAGTTCCACAAATCTGAATGTGGGTGGGTGAATTTACACAGTCGAGTGCTTCTGGGGGAAGTATGGAAAACGCGGAAAGGTCAAACGGTTCACTGAGATCAATTGCGAAGTATGACGTCGGACACGTGCAGGAGGTGATCCGGCAGGCGCACGATGAACTACGTCAGCTGATGCAACAGCGTGCTGACATTATGAAGCGAATCGGGACCGTCAAGCAGACGATTTCCGGACTCGCGAACCTATTTGGCGACGGCGTACTGAACGAAGAACTCATGGAGTTGGTGGACCGTAAGAGCAATGGCCGCCAACCGGGCTTCACCAAGGCCTGTCGGATGATCCTGATGGAGTCTGGACGCGCCATGAATTCCCGTGACATTTGCGATTACTTCCAGCAGAAGATGCCGGGCTTGCTGGCGCGACACAAAGACCCGATGGCGTCGGTCACTACCGTTCTCAATCGGCTGGTCGAATATGGTGAAGCCGAAGCAGTGGTCGCGAATGGCAGACGCGCATGGCGCTGGGTCGCAGATGTGCCCGAGCCTCGCGCCATAAGCGCGGATGCGGGTCTCGTCGCCTAGATTTCTCGCAGCTTAGGTTGAAGACGGCCTGAATTTTCCGCGCTCAGCGCTGCCGGGAATCCTCCGGAGGCAAGAGCATGCCTTTCTCCAGATGCCGTGTCACGTGCGCGTAAGACGCCGCGTGCGGATCGTGCGTGACCATAACGATCGTCTTGTGAAAGTCCTCATTCAGCCGCTTTAGAATTTCCAACACTTCGGTCGCCGAATGGCTGTCCAAATCACCGGTGGGTTCGTCGGCAAGCAGAAGTGTCGGATCGCTTACGATGGCGCGCGCGATTGCAACGCGCTGCTCCTGCCCACCAGAGAGTTGCTTGGGCAGGTGATGTACGCGATCTTCCAGTCCAACCAGCTTCAGTGCGGTTAACACGTGATCGCGGCGCTGCTGCGAATTCAATTTGGTCAGCAGCAAGGGCAATTCCACGTTCTCAAAAGCCGATAACACGGGAATCAGATTGAACGTCTGAAACACATAACCAATGTGTTCGTTGCGCCAGCGCGCGATCTGAGCGTCGTTGAACCGGAAGATGTCCTGCCCTTGCACCAGCAACTCGCCGGAGGTCGGCCGGTCAATGGCCGCGATCATATTCAGCAGCGTCGTCTTGCCCGAGCCGGAAGGTCCCATCAGTGCCAGAAACTCGCCCTTCGCAATATCAATGGATACGTCATCGAGAGCGGTCACCTGAAAAGCATCGCGTTTGAAGATTTTGCTCACGCCGCGAACCTGGACGACTTTCGTGCTCGTGGCAACGTTGGGTTGTGCGACTGTGCTCATGATTGCCCCTTAATTTTAATTTTGTCTCCATCTTTCAACGTGGCCGGCGCGGTCGTGATGACGCTTTCTCCGCCCACCAATCCATCGACCAGCGCGCCGTCAGCACGTTGACTGACGATATGAATCTCTCGGACGACAGCCTTCCCGTCATAAGCAAGGTAAACAACCTTCTTGCCCTCGCGGTCACGCATGGCCGTAGAAGGCACGAATACTCCGGTCGGTTCCTTCGAATCTCTCGGCTTCTCGTTCGCCAGAAAACGTACGGTTGCATTCATCTCCGGCCGCAGCTGCACCCCGGGATACTTTCCGGGATTCAGCACCTGCACCTTCACCTGCACGGTCGCCTTCTGACGGTTCGCTTCCGGAGAAATTTGTGCGATCTGACCGTCGTACGTCTTATCCGGATATGCGTCGGTCGTGACAACTCCCTTTTGTGCCGGACTCAGGCGCGCAAAGTCAGCCTGCGCGATGTCGAGTTCCACCTGCAGATCGTTCAGGTCGGCCAGTGAAACGACTGATCCCTGCGGTCCCCCTGCAGCGGCGCTGGCGAACTGCGCAGTAATCAATTCGCCTTTTTCCGCAGTTCGATCGAGAATCGTGCCGGTTACGGGCGCGCGGATCACCGTGGCATCGAGTTGCGACTTGGCATAATCAAGCTGACCCTGTGCTTGCGTGAGTGCGCCTTGGGCGCGAAGCAGTTCTTCGGGACGCGGGCCAATCTTTGCCAGTTGGAAGGCTTTCTGTAAAGAATTCGCGCGTTCCTGATCCGCTTCGAACTTCGCGGTCGCGTCATCGAGTTGCTGACGCGAGACCACGCCACTGCCCGCCAGTTCTTTCGTGCGGTCGAGCGTTAGTTTGTCATTCGCGAGAGTTGCGCGGGCTTCGTCCAGGTTGTGCTGCGCCTGCTGAATTTCTTCCGGACGCGATCCATGTTGCAGTTCTTCCAGATACGCGCGGGCATTTTCAACGCCGCCTTTGGCCTGCTCGTAATTTGCGCGGAACTCATCGTCTTCCAGGCGAACCAGTACCTGCCCTTCTTTCACTTTGTCGCCCTTCTCCACGCCAATCCATGCCAGGCGACCCGTAACCTTGGAGTTCACGTTGATGGTGTGATGCGCAACGATGTATCCCGTCGCGGAAAGGACGGTTCCCGCCGCACCCGTGTCGCTGGTTTGCGCCGCGGCGCGCACGACTTCAACTTCCGGGATATCAGCCGAAAAAGCGCGGTAAGCAAGCGTGACCAGCCCCAGGAACACGATGATCGCGATCCCGACAATAATGTAACGGCGCGCCCATGGCGACGGCTCGCCGGGAGTGTCACCGCGCTGCGATCGGTCAATGCGCAGGCTCTGCAAATCCTGATGTTTGGTATCAAGCGCCATATAATTGTCTACGTCTCGAATCTCCGATTGGTTTCACGCCAAATCTCAAAATCGCTCAACCGCGCAATGCCGACAGGATATTCTGTCGAGCCGCATGCCATGCCGGAGCGAGTCCGCCTACAAATCCCATGATCAACGCAAAAATGATGGCTCGCCCGGCCACGGCCGGCGTAATCCGCAGAGCGAAAACCACTTCGCTGAAGGTAACGGCGTTCGACGTTCCAGTCTCCATGCCATTGAACGGAAGCATCAGCAAAATTCCAACGATTGCGCCCAGCAACGCCAGCAGCAGCGATTCCAAAACGAATGACGTCAGAATCGCCGGGCGCGAGAATCCAATCACGCGCAAGGTCGCGATTTCGCGTCCGCGATAAGCGACCGCGGCATACATCGTATTCATGGCGGCAAAGATCGAGCCAATCGCCATGATTACGCCGACCACCCAGCCGATCACCTTGATCGGTGTCCCCGAACTGGTTTGCTTCGCGTAGTACTCGCTCTCGAGCATGCCATCGAGCTTAAGGCGCTGATCATCGCTGACCCGATTCTTCAATGCCTGGGCGGAGATCGGATCGGTCGCGCGAAGGTATGCCGAAGCGAATCCCCCCTGGCGGTCGAAGTCCGACGCCATCTGATTCACATCGCCCCATACTTCCGACTCGTAAGCAGATCCTCCGGCGTCGAAAACCCCCACAACTTTCCACGACCCTTTGCCAAATTCCATCGTGTCGCCCAGGTTGGCATGATTGAAGCGATCGCGGATCGATTTGCTGACCACCACTTCGCGCTGCCCGGGCTGAAACCAGCGTCCTTCAACGAGCTTCACGGGCGCAGGCTTTCCCGGTTCGTCCGGCGTTTGCCGCATCTCGAGGCCGTCGGGCATCATACCCCGTACCGTCACGTTCACTTCTCCGGTCCCATCCTTGCGCGGCAGAACGATCACCACGACCCACTCGCCAGAAACCATGGGCTGGCCTTCTTTATCGAGGGCTATTCCAGGCAGGGTCTTCAGAGTGGGGAACAGCGACGCATCGAAGCCACCTGAAAGTTCCGCCTCCGAACCCTTGCGCAGCACGAGAACATTTTTTGGGCTGCCGCTGGTCACAAAAGCACGGTCCAGACCCGCGACCAGTGCCATCAGAAAGATGGCGGTGGTCACCGTAAGCGCGATGCCCAGCGCGGTCATCACAGTTAGGCCCTTGCGAAGCTTCAGATTGCGTAGGTTGTAGCTGATCGGTATCGCCATAATTGCACTCTTTTATCCGATGTAACGCAAAGCATCGACGATATTCATGCGCGATGCTCTGTATGCCGGTAAATATCCGCTAATAATGCCAAGAATCACGGCCACGCTCAGCGCAATGACCGCCGTAATTAAATTCACTTTCATGTCCAGCGGGATACCGAGCCCGATGAAACGGCGAGTCAGCCCCGCAATCAGAAACTTCGCGACAAAAACACCGAGCATTCCGCCGCATGCCGCCAAGGCGACGGATTCGCTCACGAACATCGACAAAACTCTTTGCCGAGTGAAACCCAGCGTCTTCAACACGGCCACTTCCCGCGTCCGGCTGCGCACTGACATCGCCATCGTATTCGCCGAGACCAGCATGATCGCGAACATTACGGCTCCGCAGATACTCAGAATGAACGCCTTCACATTCCCCAAAGACGCGACGAATCCGAGCTGAAACGCCTTTTCGCTCTCGGTCTTCGTCTGCAAGGGCGAATTGTGGAACATGTCGTCGATCTCCCTTGAAGCCCGCGCAACGTTGTCCGCGGAGTCAATCTGAGCGGAGTACCACCCAGCCTGCCCCTTGAACCATGGAACCGCCTCTTCCAGATATTTGGCATCAAAGTACAGCGAGTTTTGCGGCGGATCCCGATGATAAATTCCGCGAATGGTCAAATCGACATTCGTTGGAAAGATGTTCCCCTGCAGTGTGATGCGATCGCCGATCTTCCAGTGATATTTATCTGCCAGCGTGACATCTACGATGCAGCCGGAGCGGTCGTGCTGCCAGGCTTTGACCTGATCCTCGGGAATGATTTTGTCTGAGGCCACCTTCAAATATTCTTCAGGGTCGGTGGCCAGCTGCGCGAAGAAATGCTCGGGACGATCGTCGATATAACGTCCGCCGAACCAGGTCATCGGTACAACGGCATTGACGCCCGGAACTGCCCGAATTTTCTCCCGATAAAAGGCCGGCAGAAAGAATGCAAGCGAAACACGATCGCGAATGATTAGACGCCGTGATGCCTCCGGCGCGACCTGGTCTACGTAGAACGATCTCCAGATGCAAATCATCAACGTCAGCAATAGCAGCGAAAAGCTGATGCTGATCATCGTCAGCAGGCTCCTGCGCTTGTTGCGAAACGCGTTACGCACCACGAAACTTCCCATGGTCATAGATCACCCGATGTGGCGGAGTCCATCCACGATGTTCACCTTCGAGGCGTGATAAGAAGGCACGGCCGCACTCAGCAATCCAACCACCCCAGAGGTGAACAGCGCCAGAAGCCAAATCTGCGGCGTTACCACCATCGGGAAAAAGCTGATGAACTGCTTCGAGTGCGTCAGGCCGAATACTGCCAGCCATCCCAGGCTGGCGCCAATCAGACCTCCGGCCAGCGACAGCGCCACCGCCTCACTCACAAACAGGCCGAGGACTCCCCGGCGAGTAAAGCCGAGAGTCTTCAGCACGGCCACTTCGCGAGTCCGCTCGCGAATCGACATTGCCATCGTGTTGGCCGATACCAACAATGTGGCAAAGACCACTGCGGAACAGATACTCAGAATGAATGCCTTAACATTGCCCATCATGGCAACGAATTCCAGGCCGAATGCTTTTTCGCTTTCGGTTTTCGTCGGCTGTGGCGAATTGCGGAACATGTCGTCCACCGCTTTCGCGATCGTGCTCACGTCGGAAGGCGACGCGGCCAGAATGCTGAACGTCCCGGCTTGTCCCTTGAAGAACGAGACCGACTCCTCCACATACTTAGTGTTGAAATAGACGGATTTATTGTCCGGATTCGAATGAAAAATGCCCCGAATATTCAGTTCGAGATTTACCGGATAAATGGTTCCCTGCAGAACGATGCGATCCCCAAGTTTCCAACCATACTTGTTCGCCAGGAAGTCATCGACAATGACGCCCTGACGATCCCGCTGCCAGGCCTTGATCTGATCCTCGGGCATGGAAACATCGCGGTATGTTTTGAAGAATTCATCGGGATCGGTTCCGAACTGCGCGAAAAAGTTCTCCGGCTTCTGGTCTTTATAGATTCCCCCAAACCACGAGACCGGAATGACCGAAACCACGCCTGGAATCGCGCGGATCTTTTCCCGGTAAAACCCCGGCAGTGAGAAGGTCAGCGAAACACGGTGGCGGACCACGAGGCGCTCCGCCGATTCCGCGCTGCCCTGGTCAAGATAAAACGCGTGCCAGATCGTCATCATCAGCGTCAGCAGAAGAAGCGAAAAGGCAATACTTAAAACCGTCAGAGTGCTGCGGCGCTTGTTGCGGAACGCGTTCTTAGTGACAAATCGGGACAACGTCATCGGTGCACTCCATAGAAAGAGGGGAACCGGCAGCAGGAGGTAATCGAAGTCCAGCGCCAACAGGATAGACGAACCGGCTTGTTATCGACAACCTCACGGTGCCGGATTTCTGCCACTTTCAACAATTTGACTCCCAATCCAATGACATCTTTATCTTCCGGCCGCTTGCGGTTTGTCACCAGTGGAGATCGTCATCGCATCCGGATGACAAATGTCATCCGAAGCAGCACATAACAGGACAACTTCCGAGCGCGGGTCGAAGTTACGCTTTCGCGATTCCTTCCCTGTGAATGTGCCTATTAGCTGCAGCCGGCGGGAAGGTGTGGAATGCTTCAGGGCCCCCCTGCGACAGTGGTCCATTTCGAGCGGTGCCGGACTTCGATTTCGTCTTACTTTGGTAACTCGAAGGGCGACACCGGCAGCGCTATCCTACACATACTCTGTTCGACTCCGCATGGCGCAAGTGCGTCGCGCGTCGAGGCAACCGGGTTTGACTGAATTGGAGCTAGCAGGAAAATGCCCACGAAAATTGGCCACTTCGAGATCCTGAGTGAGTTAGCGAAATCGCCAACTGGTGCTGTTTATAAGGCGAATGATCCGGAAAGCGGACAGACGATCGCCCTGAAAGCGATCCAACTTGACGCCTTCGGAGATAGTGCCGAGGCGCTCGAGCACGCTCTATTGGCGGAAGCCGAGAGCACGAACATTCTGAGCAGTTCCAACATCACCAAGGTCTACGGCGCGGGCGAAATGGAAGGGCTATTCTGCGCCGCCATGGAGTATGTCCAGGGAAACAGCATTGCCACGATGCTGGCCCGCAAAGAAGGTTTCTCGATCTGGGATCTACTCGACATCGGACGCCAGCTGTGCAGCGGACTGGATCATGCCAGCTCGCACAATCTTGTGCATTACAGCCTGGAGCCCGCCAAGGTGATGTGCGGGTGGGACGGTACAGTCAAGATTCTCAGTTTTGGCATTTCCAGCGCTGGAAAGTTCCTGCAGCACAGCAGTGGAGCCATTTCTCCTATTTGGCACTATATGTCACCCGAACAGGTACGAGGGGATGCGACGGATGGCCGATCCAATCTTTACAGCCTGGGCGCAATGTTCTACGAGATGGTCACCGAGCGCAAGGCCTTCGATCGCGACGATTTGGACGAACTGAAACAGTGCATTTTAGAGAGCATGCCCGTTGCCCCAGCTCACGTGAATCCCAAAATTCACCCGCTGCTCAGCGATCTGATTATGAAAGCGCTGGCCAAAGACCCAGCGCAACGTTATCAGAATGGCAGGGAACTGCTGGATGATCTGGAGAAATGCAAAGAATCCAAGCCGGCAGCCGCCAGGAAAGCGGAACCACCCAAAGGAATCGTCGCGCCAGAGAAGGCAAGGGCCGCCGCGCAGTCGAAGTTTGTAGCCGCTAGTCCGGCGAAACCTGCTTCACCCACGACCTCCAGGCCAGCACCAGCAGCCAATGTGGCGCGCCCATCAGCCACTGCGTCTGCCTCACCATTCGCAGCATCAGCCCAGAAAAAAACTGCTGAGCCATCGGGGATATCCGGCACGGTTTCATCGAAATTAGCTCGTCCCGCGTCAAAGCTTGCCACGCCCAAAGCGGCCGCAGCTGCCGCGGGTATCGGAGCTGCTGAGTCCAGCCTACCCTCGCCCAGCGGGGAGATCGAGGAGCTCGATCTTTCGGATCAATTCGTCGCGTCCTCGAGTTCGATTCCAACACAGGAATCAGTCCGGCCCTCTTCTTATATGTCTGCAGCAGTCGCCGACGAACCTCAAGTCGAGACGTTTGAGCCTCAATCGGATAATTCCCCGAAGATCGCGGTTGATCCCATGATGGCCGAAGGCCCGGTGACGGGCAGCAGCGGAGTGAGTTTCTCAGACATGACGGAACTGCCCCCGTTGAAGGAAGTCTACGTAGCTCCGCCACCTCCGCCTCCGGTGGAAGTCGCTCCCGTTAAGACTGAGTTCAAAGCTCCTACGACCTATCGAGGCCGCGGCAGTAAAGACGAGAAGCCCAAGGTCGAAGCCCGCGAGGTCGCACAGAAAGCGATTAGCGAAATCAAAGGCGTCCCGCCGAAGCTGTATATGTATGCCTTGGGCGCAGCGGGAGTGCTCATTCTTATCATCGCGATCGGCGTGACCATGTATATCCACGGCCAGGGTGACGACGATGCCGGAGCGCCGCGCAGGAGTGTGCCGGCTGAAACTTCGGCGCAGCCCGATACTCCGCAGCCTGCTCCGAAAGTCGATGCTGCACCTGCTCCTGTCGCGGAGCAGCCCGTCGAAGTTCAGGAACCAGAAGCTTCAGCCGAGCCAACTGCCGCCGCACCCAAATCGCGCAACACCAGCCGCAAGAAGACCTCGGCCGCTCCAGTCGTAATACCCGGGCAGTTGGTGATCGATTCGACGCCGCAAGCCGCTCAAGTGCAGGTCGATGGAGCCAGTGACCCCAGCTGGGTCACGCCCTTTACCTTGACGAACCTTCAGCCTGGACAGCACTCCATCACGATCAGTAAGGCTGGCTACAACACCGATTCGCGAACCGTAAACGTGACCTCCGGAAACCGCACCACCGCCAGCATCCGTCTGGTTCAGCTGATGGCTACGTTGGTGGTGAAGAGCGATCCCGCCGGAGCCAACATTTTTATTGACGGCCGCGACATGGCTGTCAAAACGCCGGCCCAGGTCAGCTTGGATAAAGGTCAGCATTTGGTGCTGGTTCGTATGTCCGGTTACCTCGACGAGACGATGAATGGACAGTTTGCCGTTGGACAGACCTACGGCTTCAGTCCGACCTTGCGTCCGCTTGGCAATGTCGACGACTTGAAGACGGTCGGAAAAGTGTCACGGTTCTTCGGCGGAAAAGGTCAATCCGGCAAGGCGACTCTTAGCATTCACACTCAGCCGAAAGGCGCGCAGATCTCAATCAACCAGCGCATGCTCGACAAGAACTCGCCTGTGGATGTGGAACTGGATCCGGGAAACTACGAAGTTGAGATTACACTGTCCGGATATGCGCCCGTCCGCAAGATCGTCACCGCCAGTAAAAGCGGCAAACTCGTCATTGACGAGGCGCTGCAGGCGCAGTAGAAGCATGCTGTGCTTCCGGACCTTCTGTCCTCTGGTTTTGACAAGTGGGACTGACACTGATTCTGTTCGGAAAGGGATGCCCGGCTTCGCCGCTAAGGGAATACAGCCAGAAGAGTCCTGACCTTCGCCAATCTCTCCTAGACCTGTATTTTCCGACTCACTACGCTAGCTTCAGGTCCCGACTCAGTTTCACGTCGATTAAATTCCATTTACCAGGAATCGGGTCTAAGGTCACGGAAATGTGAAAAGGCACCCGACCAATTCCGGGTGCCAGTTTCTTTTCAGATGAAGCGGATTAATTCGGTAGCTTGAAGTTGACAGTGATCTGGGTCTGAATTTCGACCGGTTCGCCGTTCAGAAGATACGGTTTATACTTCCACTGCTTCACCGCGTCCACTGCGGCTTTGGCCAACTGCGAATCACCACTCAGCGCTTTCACGTGAGTGATGTCGCCGGTCTTGGAGATGGTGGCTACGAGCTGCACCGCGCCCTCAACCCTCATCCGTATGGCACTCGGCGGGTACACCGGAGATACTTTCTTGTACAACAGCCCCTGGGATACGCCCTGCGAGATGTTCATCGTCTGAAGCTTCGGCGTAAATTCGCTCGCCGTGCTTGGCACCAGGTCCGGAGGCGGAGCCGAGCCCGGAGTAGCCATCCCAATCATGCTTGGGGCAGATACATCGGCCGGGGCGGACTTCGCCCGTTCCGGTTCTTTGCCGCTTTTGACCATCAGAGGAGCCGGTTCGGGCTGTTCCTCCGGCTGCTCTGCGACTGCAGCTTTGGATGCCCCCGAACTGGCGGAGGGCTTGGTCGAGAGAGTCGAATGAGAAGCTGTTTCTTTCGCTGCAGGCTCCGAAACTTCGCTATCCCCGTTCGCCGCTGAAGTCTTGTTTGCCGTCTCCGCCGGTGCTGCCGAGGGCGTGACGGACGTTCGTGTCGCAGGCTGAACCACGGCAGGCTGCGCGGGCTGAGTCACTGTGGCGGGCGCCGGTGCACTGGCCGATCCTGCGCTGTGTGACTGGTACTGGGCCCATCCGAAGTATGCCGCTGCCGTAATTACCACCGCGGCTGCCACTCCGATGAAGATCTTTTTGCTTCCGCCGCTGCTTGCGGGCTCGGCGGCGCCTCCATACGAAAACATCGGCGCAGAGGCTACTACACTGGCGGGTTCGCTCACCGCGGGTTCCGCGGACCTGGCCGGAGCTTCGACCGTGCTCTGCACTTGCGGTTCGCGCGCAGGAGCGGGCGCACTCGCAGCTCCGGCGGTCGAAAAAGTCATCGGACTCGGTGGGTGACTCGCCACTGCTTCCGGCTTTGGAGTCGCTGGTTCCGGGATCGCAGCAGGCACAACTTTCGCCGATGGCTTCTCCAACAGATCGCTGGCTTGCACCGCGGGAGTAGTACTCGTCGCGGCCGCAGCGGCGGGCCACGCGGGTGCGTTCACCGCAGGCTTGGGAACTGGAATCTCTTTGACAACCGGCGGTGCAACCGCGGCTGGCTTCGGAGCCACTGGCGCGACCGGTTTGGCGGCCACAACGGGCTTGGGCGCTGGTTTCGGCGTAGCGGGCGCAGCCGGTGCTGCAGCCGATGGTGCAGCCGCGACAGCCGGTGCTCCCTTCGCGGGCTCGGCTTTACGCAACAGTCCACGCGCAACCCGCAGCGTGCCTTTCGCTTGTTCGATATTGATGGGTTTGGTCAGGACGAGGTTGGCGCCGATTCGAAACGCCTTTGCGACCCCCGCCTGACCTTCCACTACGGCTACGGCAAGCGATGTCTGGTTGGACGTCGAATTGCGCGCGCTCTTGAATAACAATGTGGCATTCTGCTCGTTATCGCAGTCGACCACGACAGCGTCGAAGTGTTCGCCCATCAGCTTCTTGACCGCCGCAAAAGGCTCCAGACAGGCCTCTACGCTGAACTCCAACTCGCTAAGAACCTGCGTCACCGTGCGAGCCGTCTTTTCGTCGGGACAGAAGAGAAGAGCTTGGTAACCCATATAGGTAATGTAGGTACAGCCGTAAGGAGCGGCAAGTTACGCTGGTAATTCGAGAAGATTGAGCGATTAAGTCATTGCGCGATTGCGCCATTGGTCATCGGGGAATAAACGGATATCTGGTCGGCCGTTACCATCGCACAATGGCCCGATGGCTCAATCGCACAATATTGCGATGGCCCCATAAAATGGTCCGGACATGCGCATCCCGCTCTGGCTCAAGATCGCCTGGACCATCTGGCTGATCGTCTGGGCGCCGGTCTATTTGCGGCAGTATGGGGCCCAAAACTTTCTCTATTTCTGTGACAGCGGGAACGTGCTAATCGGAATCGGACTATGGCTGGAAAGCCCGCTCATCTTTTCCTGGACGGCCTGCGGATTGTTATTGTTTCAATCTCTCTACACCATCGATCTAGCCGGAGCACTAATCAGCGGACATCACGTGATCGGCGGGACCGAATACATGTTCGACCCGCACTTGGCGCTGAGCCTGCGCCTGCTCAGCCTTTTTCACGTGGTGACTCCGCCATTGCTCCTGTGGGCGATTTGGCGTCTCGGCTACGATCCGCGCGGATGGAAACTGCAGACACTTACCTGCTGGATCGTCGTCCCCATTAATTATTTCTGGCGTCCCGAGCAAGATGTAAATTGGGCGCGCGGACTCTTCTTCCATGAACAGCACGCGATTCCAGGCTGGGCCTACCTGCTCAGCTATCTGATCGCCGTCCCACTCTGTATCTACTGGCCAACGCACTTACTGTTGCAGCGAGTATCAAACCAGCAATCGTGATCCGCATATCACCCTGTCCTGGGCGCACCACTTCGAGCGCTGCGATGACAACGCTTCGTATCAGGACACCGCTTCAGTGGTGCCGCATTGGGAAAGAATCGATGTCGCCTTTAGGCGCTGCGATTATCAATCTGTGCCACTTCTTGCATGGGAATGCCTCCGCTCCTACCGCGTCTTCCCCGAACCATCGTCGGTCTTCCGCAGCGTCGATTCCGCCGGAGGGTACTGAATCGATCCTTTGAATGAAGAAATATCATCCTGATGGTAGTCGGGAAACGGAAGCTTGTTCCCGTCGCGCATCTCGGCGATTTGCTTGGTAGCGTTTTCGGCCTTATCTTTCTCCAAGCCGGCATCACGACTGATGTAGAGAGTCTGCGAGGGAAGCGCGAGGCTTCCTCCGGCATCTTCCACCACATCCATCATGCGCAGCAACAGGTCTTCCCGCACCGCCGCGAATTCATTGAAATCCCGCGTGAGGACATACGATAAAACCTCAACATTCAAAGAACTGCCCGCAATGTCCGTAAGGCGTACCCGCACCGTTTGCGTCTCCACCTTGGGATGGCTGTACAGCAATTTGCGGATCCCCGCCACCACGAAGCGCACGTGATCAGCCTGGCTCTCCGGACGCAGTCCAAGATTTGTTTTGAAGAGAATCTTGTCGCGACGGCTGAAATTCTCGAGGTTAATCGTCGCGACTGTGCCGTTGGGAATTGCAAGTAGTGTGCGGTCTTCTGTGCGGATCCGCGTCGATCTCAGTCCTATATCTTCCACAACGCCGGTGCGATCGCCAAAGCGGCAGGTATCGCCGACGCGAAACACTTCATCCCCCAGCACAGAAACGCCGCCAAAAAGATTCTCAATCGTCTTCTGAGCACCGAAGCCGATCGCAAGGCCGCCAATGCCAAGTCCGGCCAGCGCGGTGCTCATGTTGAATCCAAGATTTCCGAGAATCGCAAGAATGCCGAGCAGGAAGATGACAAATTTCAGAATGCGCTCGACCATCAGCATGAGCGATCCCGTACCGGCATGGCCGCTGGCCAGAGCGCGCATGCGCACGCGGCGCAGCGACCACCGCACAAACCGCCACGCGATCCAGGTCGCACTCAGGATCAGCGCGATATATGTGACTTGGAAGTAATAATGCCGCGGCAGTAGCGGCATGCGCAGCCGGACCACAAATACCTGATGGATCAGCGTGCCCGCCAGCAGCCATGCCGGCCCTGACACCGAGCGCCAATTGGCAACATCCATTTGGCCGCGGCGCCGGGCCCACCAGCGCAGCGGAATTTCCAACAGCGCCAGAACGAGCCACCCCAGCGCGGCCGCAACCGGCACGGCAAGCAACAGCGCGATCCATTGCCACAGCGGCATTCCGCCGAGCTGATGCTTGACCAACACCGCCGGAAGTTTGCTCTCCACCTGCCGCGCTTCCACCTGATCCGAAAGCTCCGGTAGTTTCGCCAATGTGTCGGCCGAGATTACCCAGATCTTTCCCGCCGTCGGATCGGAGACGCGCACCAGATCGAGATCAACCTCAGCATCGCCCGCCGACATCGTGCCCAACCGCTGTCGTCCCAGCGGCACTCCTTCCTGAGGAACTCCTTCCGGTTGGTTGTAATGGCTTAGGCTTCCCGTGAAGGCGTGATCCAAAGCAAATTTCAACTTCTCCGCAACCTGTTCGCCTTCCAACTGCCGGCGCGCCGGGCTCATCTGCAAATATTGTGCGGCGATGCTGTAGTCGCCTGCCTGAGCAGCTTTGAGAAATCCGAGAATGGAATTTGAAGGTGTGTTTCGGCCCAGCGGATCTGTCGCAGTGGTGGCACTCGCGGGCGCTGCAGGCTGCAGTGCTTGTGTAATGGCCGACTGCGCCGGTAACGACACGCTGGCGAGAACACAAACCAGACACAGCAGCATCGTTTTGCGGACAGAAACCATAGTTGATTGCCACGGACGCGTGCGGGCGTCGCCGCACACGTCGCGCCATCTTGGTGAGCCCTCATTGTATCGAATGGGAAGAGGAGTCTGAGCGGAAGGATCTTCTTGTCCCCTAGCCCAATGAGAATGTCATCTTGAGCGGAGGAATCGCTTCGCGAACGCGAAGCAGTGACGTAGTCGAAAGATCCCTACCTCAACAACCAGTCACCGAGCGCAAGTCGAGGACCTATCCGCGCTTGGGGCGGTAGATATGAGTGCTCGTGCCGAAGAACACCTCGGCGGACTCCATCACAGTTTCAGACAGCGTCGGGTGCGGATGGATCGTCATCGCGATATCGCTGGCCAGAGCCGCCATTTCGATGGCGAGCACTCCCTCGGCGATCATCTCTCCTGCTCCGGCGCCGACTATGCCAACTCCGAGCACGCGCTCAGTTTGGGGATCAAAGATCAGCTTCGTCATGCCTTCCGGACGATCAATCGTGACCGCACGCCCCGATGCGGCCCATGGAAACTTCGCCACTTTGATCTCGCGGTTTTCTTTCTGTGCCTGCGTTTCGGTCAGACCTGCCCAAGCCACTTCCGGATCGGTGAACACCACCGCTGGAATCGCGGCCGGCTCGAATGCTACCTTGTGCCCCGCAATGGCCTCGACGGCAGTGCGTCCCTCGTGCGATGCCTTGTGCGCAAGCATCGGCTCGCCAACCACGTCGCCAATCGCATAGATCGAAGGATCGTCCGTCTGTAGCTGCTTGTTGACCTGAATGAATCCACGCTGGCCGACTTGCACACGCGTCTTATCCAGTCCAGGGATTTCCGAGTTCGGTTTGCGCCCCACCGACACCAGGACCCGATCGAAAACTTTCTCCTGCTGGGTGCCGTCCTGCGCCTTGAGCGTCGCGCGGATGGAGTTGCCCTCGTCCTTTACCGCAGAAACAGTCGTGTTCAGCAGAATGCCGTCGAACATCTTCTCGAGTTTCTTGTGAACAGGGAGAACAAGATCGCGGTCCGCGCCGGGAAGCAGCCCGGGAAGCATTTCCACGACGGTGACGCGAGTGCCTAGAGCGGCGTAAACAGATCCCAACTCAAGACCGATGTATCCGCCGCCAACGACCAGCAACGTGCCGGGAACGTCCTCAAGATTTAACCCGCCAGTGGAATCCATCATCCGCGGCGTTTCCAGCTTCAACGTAGGAATGACCGCAGGCCGGGAGCCGGTCGCAATAATGATGCGATCAAAGCTCAGCGATTCTTGCGAGCCATCTGCCTTCGTGATCTGCAACGTGGTTGAATTCTCGAATGCTGCTCGCCCCTGCACGTAATGAACTTTGCGCTGCTTCGAAAGTACCCCTAGCCCACCCGTAAGTTTCTTTACCACGCCTTCCTTGAAGGACCGCAGCCGGGCGAGATCGATTTTGGGCGCATTGAACTCAATGCCCCAGTTTGCTGCCTGGTGCGATTCCTCGATCAGTTTGGCAACGTGCAGCAGGGCCTTCGACGGAATGCACCCGCGATAAAGGCACACGCCTCCGGGATTCAGCTCAGGATCGATCAGCGTGACGCTCATGCCGAGATCGGCGGCAAGGAAAGCGGCGGCATATCCACCCGGACCGCCGCCAATCACTGCAATGTTTAGGTTCGTGGTTTCTGACATGAAGACTTTCAACGCAGAGAGCGCAGGGGAGCGCCGAGAGCGCTTTTGGCCGACTTCCCTCTGCGATCTCTGCGCCCTCTGCGGTTCAAGATTTTTGCTTAACCCTGCACCGACAACAAGAATGGCTGCTCAAACGCCTCCGCGATCCAGCGCAGGAATCTTGCGGCATCGGCCCCGTCGATCAGCCGATGATCATAAGAAAGCGACAGCGGCAGGATCAGACGCGGCTCGAACTTTCCGCCGTTTTTATCCTGGATCCATTCGGGTTCCATCCGCGAACGCGAAATCCCAAGAATCGCCACCTCCGGAAAGTTCACGATCGGCGTAAATCCCACGCCGCCAATCCCACCCAAATTCGTGATCGTGAACGTGCCACCTTCCATGTCGGCTGGCGTCAGCTTCTTGTCTCGTGCTTTTTTCGAAAGCTGTGACAATTCCACCGCCAGCTCGACGATATTCTTCTTTTCTACATCTCGGATGACCGGCACGAGCAGCCCGCGGTCCGTATCGGCCGCCACACCAATATTGATGTACTGCTTGTAGACGATTTCTTCCCTTTCAATGTCAATGCTGGCATTGAATTGCGGAAACACCTTGAGCGCCGCCGCGCATACTTTAAGCGCGATGGCCGTGACCGTCATCTTGCCGCCTGCTTCTTCTGCCTTCGGCGCGAAGCGGGCACGCAACTGCTCCAGTTCCGTGATGTCGGCGCGATCATGCTGCGTGACATGCGGAATCGTGTTCCATGCTTCCGCAAGATGTTCGGCGGTCTTCCGCCGCACTCCGCGCATCGAGACGCGCTCGATTTTTCCCCACTTCCCAAAATCCGGAAGCTGCGGCTGGCGGAAGTGACCTGCCTGCGGAGCTTGGGTTGCGGTTGCGGCAGCCGAAACAAGAGCTTTGGCATGGGCTTTTACATCGTCTTCACTGATGCGCCCACCCGGACCACTCCCCTTCACCTCGTAAATATCGACGCCAATCTCGCGAGCAAGTCTTCTGACGTGCGGCGCTGCTGGAACCGGCTGCCGATGTTCGGTGCCCGCGACTTTCCCCAACTGAGCCGGCATGCTGAACGCCGCAACGGCTTGCTGCGGCTGATCCGGAGGCAGTGCTTGCTCCTCGGTTTTTCCTTCCGCGCGAATGGCCGCCTGGAACGCCAGCCTCGCGCCATGCTGACCAGAGACATGTTCTACCGGCGCAGTTCGCGGACGCACAGGCTCGGCGGACGCAGCCCCGCCGCCTTCCAGCGTGAAAATCACCTGGCCCACTTTGACCTTCTCGCCTTCTTTGACCTTGATGTCCTTCACTACGCCGCTGACGGAAGAAGGAACTTCCACCACCGCCTTGTCCGTCTCTAACTCCATCACCGGCTGACCTTCAGATACCTTCGTCCCCGGCGCAACCATCAGCCGCACCAGATCGCCCTGCGAAATGTTCTCGCCGAGTTCTGGGAGTTTGAATTCACTTGCTCCGGAAGATGAAGATGTTACAGAAGCCGGAGCTGCAGAAGCAGGCGCAGCGGGGATCTCAGCCTTCTGAACGGGCTGGACGGCGGCCGCTTTCTGCGCTGGAGCCACGGCCGTAGCCGCAGCCGCTTGGGCGGGCGAAGTAGCAGGTTTCCCATCGCTTCCATCCACGGTGAAGATGACCTGTCCAACTTTGATTTTCTCGCCTTCCTTTACCCGGATCTCCTGGACCGTCCCGCTCACTGACGAAGGCACTTCCACCACGGCTTTATCGGTTTCCAGTTCCATGACCGACTGGCCGGCGTTCACGGTCGTGCCCGGCTCTACCATCAGGCGCACCAAGTCGCCCTGTTCAATGTTTTCTCCCAACTCGGGAAGCTTGAATTCAATTAATTCAGTCATTGTGTAATTCAGTGATTGAGCGATTGAAAATAAGGGTTCACCAATGAGTGCAACCGCTCAATCACCCGATCACTCAAAGGCTCAATTTCGTTAGCTGACCGCTGGATTCGCCTTCTCAGGATTAATCCCCAACTCCTGAACGGCGCGCTTCACCACATCCGAGCCGATCTTCTTCTCGCGAGCCAAAGCCCCCAAGGTAGCCAGCACAATGTGCTTCGCGTCTACCTCGAAGAAGTCACGTAACGCCACACGATTCTCGCTGCGTCCAAATCCATCGGTTCCCAGGGAAACTAACTGCCCAGGCACCCACTTGCCAAGACTCTCCGGCAGCACTTTCATGTAATCGGACGCCGCAATGAAGGGTCCCTGCGCATCCTTCAACGTTTGCGTGACGTATGGAACCTTCGCCGCGTCGCCCGGATGCAACATGTTCCAGCGCTCGCAATCATTCGCGTTACGATACAGCTCTTTGTAGCTGGTCACGCTCCACACGTCTGCGCCGACTCCATATTTCTCTTCCAGAATCTTCTGCGCCTTCAGGACCTCGTACATGATAGTCCCGCTGCCGAGCAACTGCGCTCGGAGCTTGGCATCGGTCTTTGCGGACGCCTTAAACCGATACAGACCTTTGAGAATGCCTTCCCGCACATCTCCCGGCATCTCCGGCATAGGCAAAGGCTCGTTCGTGACCGTCAAATAATAGAAAATGGACTCCTGATCCACGTACATCCGCTTGATGCCGTCCTGAATGATAACGCCGATCTCGTACGCGAATGCCGGGTCATAGGCCAGCAAGTTCGGAACCGACAGTGCGAGTACGTGACTGTGCCCGTCCTGGTGTTGCAATCCTTCGCCCGCGAGTGTCGTTCGCCCTGCCGTGCCGCCGATCAGGAACCCGCGGCAGCGCATATCGCCCGCTGCCCAGATCAGATCTCCGATCCGCTGGAACCCGAACATGGAGTAATAGATGAAGAAGGGAATCGTGTTGATTCCGTGATTCGCGTACGCCGTCCCGGCGGCGATCAGCGAGCACATCGAGCCCGCTTCCGTAATCCCTTCCTCCAATATCTGTCCGTTCTTCGCCTCTTTGTAGTAAAGCAGCGTGTCCATGTCAACCGGTTCGTAGTTCTGGCCGACGCTCGAATAAATTCCGACCTGCCGGAACAAAGCTTCCATGCCGAAGGTGCGAGCCTCATCCGGAACAATGGGCACAATGTATTTGCCCAGCTCCGGATCGCGCAGCAGCTTCGCCAGTAGCCGCACGAATACCATCGTGGTCGAGACTTCGCGTCCGTCCGTGCCTTTGTGGAATTCCTCGAAGTGCGAATCGGGGAACGGCTTCATCGGCGTCGCGCGCACTTTGCGTTGCGGCATGTATCCGCCAAGCTGCTGGCGACGCGCCTGCATGTATTTGATCTCGGCGCTATCGTCCGACGGACGGTAGAACGGCGCCTCATGCAGTTCGTCATCCGGAATCGGAATGCCGAAGCGCGAGCGGAACATCTCCAATTCATCCTCATTCAGCTTCTTCTGCTGATGCGTGATGTTCTTGCCTTCGCCCGCCTCGCCAAGTCCGTATCCTTTAATCGTCTTCGCCAGAACAATCGTCGGCGAACCGGTGTGATCGACTGCCGCGCGGAACGCCGCATGCACCTTGATCGGATCATGTCCGCCCAGCCGCATGCGTGCCAACTGATCGTCCGAAAAATGCTCGACCATCTTCAACAGTCGCGGATCGGTGCCGAACAGGTTCTGGCGGAAATACGCTCCGCTCTCGACGAAGTATTTCTGATATTGCCCGTCGCTGATTTCACCCAGGCGCCGGACCAACAAGCCGTCGCGATCGTTCTGAATCAGACTGTCCCAATCCGAGCCCCAGATGCACTTGATCACGTTCCAGCCCGCGCCGCGGAAGATCGCTTCCAGCTCCTGAATGATCTTGCCGTTGCCGCGCACTGGACCATCGAGCCGCTGCAGGTTGCAGTTCACCACGAAGATCAGGTTGTCGAGCTTCTCGCGCGAGGCCAACGTGATCGAGCCCAGCGACTCCGGTTCATCCATTTCGCCGTCGCCGAGGAATGCCCAAACCTTGCCCCCGGTCGACTGTTTCAAGCCGCGGTTTTCGAGATACTTAATGAAGCGCGCATGATAGATCGCCTGGATCGGCCCCAGCCCCATCGAAACCGTCGGGAACTCCCAGAAATCCGGCATCAGCCAAGGATGCGGATAGGACGACAAGCCTCCACCCGGCTTCAATTCGCGGCGGAAATTCTGCAGCTTTTCTTTGGAAATGCGGCCTTCGAGATAAGCACGAGAATAAATCCCAGGCGCAGCATGGCCTTGGAAGTACACAATGTCACGGTCGCCCGTCTCCGTTTGCGCCCGGAAAAAATGATTGAAAGCGACCTCGTAGAGCGTGGCCGCCGACGCAAATGTCGAAATATGCCCGCCGATACCTTCCTGGATCTTGTTCGCTCGCACCACCATGGCCAGCGCGTTCCAGCGGACCAGACTCTTGATGCGACGCTCCATCTCCTGGCTGCCCGGAAATGGCGCCTGTTGCCGTGCCGGAATCGTGTTCTGATAAGGCGTCGTCGCCGTGAACGGCAGGTTGATTCCGGCTTCGCGCCGCGCATGCAACGCCAGTTGCTGCAATAGACGGCCAGCCCGGTTGGGGCCTCCGTGCGACAAAACATAGTCCAGAGAGTCCACCCATTCCCTGGTTTCTAACACTTCTAGGCCGTCAGTTTCACTCTGAGCCACGTCTGGTCTCCCCATGAGGTATTGCGGAATACTCCATCATACCAAGTGACAGGCATTTGCTGCGCCGCCATGCGCGCGAATCGTCGCGAGTGCCCTCACGTACCGCAATCCTGGTGATTTACGTTGACTGGCTCGACAGAAGCAGCTTTTTCCTCGCTCCAGGATTGCTGGTTGTTCTTGCATCGCCGCCCGAGTAGCCACCGCAGCTTCGACCCACGCCAGCCATTCCCGTAGAAGAGCGGCCCTTTCAGGGCCGCGTACGAGTCCAAACTTTAAGGGGCATTAGCCCCTGAAGCTCTAACTCGTAATGCTTCGCATCCTGATCCTGCTGGTGATTGTGGCGGCGTTGGTTGTACTGGTCCCGAGATTACTATCACGTTCCGCTACGCCGTCGGCGGGCACCGCCGCTCCAGACTTCTCCCTCCCTTCGCAGGAAGGCACCTCAATCAGTCTCAAGGACTATCGCGGCAAGTGGGCCGTCTTGTACTTCTATCCCAAAGATCAAACCCCCGGATGCTCCCGCGAAGCCCACAATTTCCAGGTCGATCAGCCGAAATTTGCCGAGCATAACGCTGTCGTCCTCGGAGTCAGCGTCGACAGCGTCGATTCCCACAAGAAGTTCTGCACAAAGGAAGGACTAAACTTCAAGCTCCTGGCGGATACGGACCACAAAGTGTCAGCCTCCTACGGATCACTGACCAACCTCGGGGTCGTGAAATTCGCCGCACGCCATACCTTCCTCATCGATCCCGACGGCAAGATCGCGAAGGTATATACGAGCGTGAATCCAGCCACCCACAGCAGTGAGGTTCTCGCCGAATTGGATCAATTGCAAAAGACTCAACCAGCCCTACGCTAGCAGCGGGGATGGATCAACACTCGCCTCTTCCTGTCTGACAAGATGAGGGATCTCTCAAGATGAGCCAGGAAATCGAGGACGCCCAGAGTAGACTCTCAGCCAAAAGGGGCGCTAGTATTCGCCGAGTCTCTACAGGGATCGAGGTATGTCCGCGTTCTCTTTCCCTGGAGTAAAATTTTCGGGTACGCCGTTTGTCGCTGAGAAAAATACAATTCAGTCCTCTTCCTCGGGGACAGCAGGGGTTAGCTCAAATTGCCGCAAAATAAAACCGGCGCCATCGGCGGCGTTGAAGCCATAACCACGAAAAGACAGATTCATCCTCACCCGAGCGATGAGGTCTTTCGCCTGCTCGTTCAGAGCGTCAAAGACTATGCAATTTTTCTGCTGGATATCGGCGGCAACGTTGCTACCTGGAATCAGGGTGCAGAACGAATCAAAGGTTACAAAGCTGACGAAATTATCGGCCAGCATTTCTCCCGCTTTTACCCGAAGGAAGCCCAAGAAAGCAAGTGGCCCGATCGCGAGCTTGAGATTGCGGCTAAGGAAGGCCGATTTTCCGACGAGGGGCTGCGCGTAAGAAAAGATGGCTCGACCTTCTGGGCTCACGTTACCATCACAGCCCTTCGCGACGATGCCGGAGAGCTGCGCGGATTCTCCAAGGTCACCCGCGATCTCAGCGAACGTCGGGCTCTCGAGGAGCGCACCCGGCAGCTTAATAGGGAACTCCGCAATCGCGTAACCGAGCTCACCGAGTCCCAGCGCCTTGTCGAACTGCGGACGATGGAACTCCAGAGATTATCGGGCGAATTGATGCGGGTTCAAGACGAAGAGCGTCGCCGGCTTGCCCGTACGCTCCACGATGACCTCGGGCAGGAACTCACCGCTCTCAAGATCGAGCTCGATGTTCTGGGACCCCGAGCCGGTCAAAACGGGAATTTATCGCACGCCAATGATTTGGTACAGAGCATGCTACGCAAGGTCCGCAGCATGTCGTACTTGCTGCACCCGCCCTTGCTCGATGAATCTGGCCTGCTTCCCGCTCTCCACTGGTACTTCGATGGACTGCAGAGCCGAGGCCAGGTGCGGATCGCTTTCGACCACAAGCCTCTGCTGTTTCCCCGCCTTCCCCGCGAAACCGAAAACGCTATTTTCCGCGTAGTCCAAGAGTCGCTAACGAACATCTACCGTCACTCTGCCAGTCAGGACGCGAGAATTGACCTCACCCAGGCATGCGACATGGTGACCGTTCGCATTCGCGATTTCGGCAAAGGGCTTCCCGACTCCCGCAACGGAATCATCGCGAAGCCCGGCGTAGGTATCACTGGAATGCGAGAGCGCGTCGGTCAACTGCACGGAGAGCTGAGAGTCGTTAATGCCGACCCGGGAACGCTTGTCGAAGCTGTGATTCCTCTTCTTGAAGCAGCCTAATAGCTGGTCGAACCCTGAGTATAAAGGCAGAAATCATCCTGCCACTCGATATGTCAGTCGCCCGTTCCCGTCAGGCTTACTGTCTGCGGACTGTTATTCGCGCTGTCGGTAACGGTCAACGTCCCCGTCACCGTGCCCTTGACCGTCGGAGTAAACGTCACGCTGATGGTGCAGCTCGTTTTGCTGGCCAGCGTCGTCCCGCACGTCGAACTCGAGACCGCAAACGGTTGGGTCGCCTTCGCCGAGATTCCTGTTAACGTTGTCGGAAGGTTATTCGTCAAAATTACATTCTTGGGGTTGCTGATCTTCCCGACTTTTTGTTGCAGCCATGTCAGGCTCGTGGGTGACACCAATGCTTGCGCGACACCGGTACCCGTGATCGGCACCGTCTGCGGGCTGCCCGGAGCATTGTCGGCGATGTTCAGGGTTGCCGACTCGGCGCCCAGCACCGTCGGGGAAAAGGTCACACTAACTGTGCACGTGTGTCCCGCAAGTAACGTGGTTCCGCAGTTATTTGCCGTAATTGTAAAATCACTGTTCCCGGTCAATCGAATGCTGGTGATGTCCAGAATCGCGTTGCCGGTGTTGATGTTCTTGATCGACACAGTTTTCGGCGTGCTCGTCGTATCGATCGCCTGATTGAAGAAGTTCAGCGACGTGGGAGTCAGCTTCGGCGCGAGTGTGACATTCGGCGACCAGGCAAATATCGTCCCGCATCCCCCGACCCTGGCCGTACACGTCCCTCCATTCGAAGTCGTTCCATAGAACGTGCCGCCGCTGGTTTCAACCACCCCTGCCACTGGCTGTGCGCCGTCCGTGCAGGTGACCACCGAGCAGAAGTCATAAAGCGTATTCAGAGTTCCGCTCGATGTGAACTGAAAGAAGGTCCCGCAGCCAAACGGGCACGAGTTCGTATTCGTGTTGGGTCCACCTATTTTGGTTGTGCCATAGAAATTGCCGTCAGTGCCCAGTACTAGTCCCGCATAGGGAAACTCGCCGTCGGTGCAGTTCGCCAGTGAGCAGAAACTGTAGAGCGTTGTCACCGTGCCGCTCGGAGTAATTCTGAAGATCGTTCCCAACGTGTTCGGCGCCGTGCCCGCGGTTGTCCCATAAAAATTCCCATCACTGCCTCGTATCAGCCCCGCATATGGATACTCACCGTCCGCGCACTTCGCCAGGGAGCAGAAACTATAAAGCGTCGTCAGGCCAGATGACGTCAGTTGAAAAACTGTGCCCGCGTTGGTCGCGCCGCCTCCCGTAGAGGTCGTCCCATACAAGCTGCCGTTCGCGTAAAGCAGCGCGCCCTCCGGCGATGAGCCGTCCGCGCAATTTGCCAGCGAACAAAAACTGTAGAGTGGCGTGAATTTGCCGTTGGGAGTGATCCTGAATATCTCGCCGTGATTGATCACCCCACCTCCCGCGGTCGTTCCGTAAAAGTCGCCGTCAGGCGCCTGGATCAAACTCGCGTGCGGATTGTCGCCGTCCGGGCAGTTTCCCACCGGACAAAAGCTGTAAAGCGTCGTTAGCGCACCGCTCGGCGTGATTTTGAAAATCGTGCCCTGGTTCTGTGTCCCGCCCCAGAACGTTGTTCCGTAGAAGTTGCCATCCGTGCCCTGCACCAGGCCTGCGTCTGGCAGGCTGCCATCGACACACTGGCTCTGCGAACAAAAGCTGTAAAGCGTCGTCAGCGTCCCACTCAGGCTCAACCGGAAGACTGTGCCGAAATCGTTTTTTCCTCCGTATTGCGTCGTGCCATAGAGGTTTCCATCCGTGCCTTGCACCAGAACATCGGTTGGCACAGCGCCGTTCGCCTCATTAAATGTGACCGCTGTTTGAAACGTCTGCGCGGACATACTTGCCGCCGCGATACACAGCACCGCCGCCAGATGCGTCAGTTTCGACATGCGCACTTCTCTTTCACTGCTTGACTTCGGTTCTCGTAGAAGCTGCTATTCCATGGACGCCGCAACGGCCTGTCAACGGAAATGAGTGCCTTCACGAGATTTTCATCTTGATCATGTCAGAAAAGGAAGAAACGCCGAACGGTACAAAAGACCGCCGCCTTTCGCACCACCGGGATACTGTCCTGTTGGGGCAGTAGAAACAACTCGTGCCCCTTTTCGACAAGACCTCCCGCCATCGGAGCAGGTGAAAAAGCCGCTGGAGATCGGGCGGCTCTTTGTCTTTTGGTGGAATACGTGGAATCGAATCCGATTGCTAAGGTCTCACCATGAACGGCACGTCGCTCAATGAAGCTGGCGCATTCTTCAACGCGGGTTTTCGCGCAGACATCACGAATCGTGGACAGGGGTCGATGAATAAGACTGCCACGACCACTCTGCCGCTCGGCCCCTCCGACTACGGCAGCCCAACATATATCGCGTTCGTTACCGGTGTGTTGAGCAGATCAGTCACCGTTTGCGGGATGCCTCCCGCGAAGTCCAACTCTGCCGGCGGGCCGAATCCCAAAAGCTCTGCGCTGGATGAATGAATGACGCCATTTACCACCGTGAAGTCGGCCAACCCTGCCACTTCGCTGAGCGCGGGAACAATGGAATCACTCTGCTGGTTGAAAACTTCTGGCCAGCCTGTGGACGTGAGATGCTTCGCCAGGTAATCCGTAAAGCAAAATATCCTGATATAGGCCGCCACGGAGGAAGTATCGAGACCATCCAATTGTGCTTGCGACTCCAATCCCTGAATCAAAGCGGTCGGCAGTGGATGCGCGATCGGATTCTGCAGCTTCTGCAACGCAGGACTTAGCCCACCGCCAAATCCATCGCCTTCTAAATCTCCCACTCCGCCGGTTGTGATAGAGCCGCTCTTGAACGTCACGGAACCGAAACTCGGACTCCCCGATAGCGCCAGCACGCCGCGCACGCATTGATTGTTATTCTCCAGGAGATCAGTCGCTAACGGCGAACCCCAGTGTGGAGTTCCAATCGTGATCACTTTGTGTACGTAGCCCAGGGCAAACGTATTGTTGTTGTAAAACTGCTTGAACTGCGGGAAGGTGCGGGTGATGTCGCCTCCCATGCTGTGTGCCACGATGTCAGCCTGCACCGCAGCCACGGCAATGCCCTCGGGGTTCGTGCCCATCTTGAACTGGCCGATGAATGTTGCCAATTGCTTGCCCACAATCGGCGCGTTGTAGGCGAAGCCCAGCGAATTCTGCTGCGCACTTTGTAAGCTGCCGATTGCCCACGACGGGTAAGACGGCTTATACGACTTGATCTGCGGGCCGATCACCGCCGAATAATTCGCGCGGACGATGCTAAAGCGCGTGTCGGTAATCAGCGGCGTGAAATCATCCCACGATGCCGGGCTGCCCCACAGCCCATGAATCAGCGCAAGCGGCGGCCGCAAAATCGTCACCGACGCATTCGACGAGAGACCCGTGTCCACTGCCAGAACATTCAGCGTGATGAACCGCTCGGTCAATCCCGCATCCTGGCCTTCGGGCCGCGGAAAATCGACAGGCACTCCATAAATGGCAAACGCCATCGGTCCCTTCGACGTGCTCACCGCTGTCACTGTTAGTTGACTCAGCGTGAACGCCGTCGATCCGATCGCGCCCAGGCCGCCATCCTCGGCAGAGGATGTGCTTTGCTGGCCCTGATCGTTGATGACGGTCAAACTAAACTGTTCGCCCACGGAGTTGGCCGGAACGCGCAGCACTACCTCCGTCACCGCGTCCGCCGCGACTCCCTGTATTGGTCGGCCTTTGCTGGCCAGCACGTTGACGTTACTGGTCACCGCGGGACCGCTGAGCAGCGCAGGCACCGGATCGAGCAATGTCATCTGCGGAGGCGCACCGCCCTGCTGGGCAAGCAGCAGCCCCGGAAGCAGCGCGACCACAATCACCCCTGCTAGCTTGTAAAAATTGTGATGAAATTTGGCGGTCCAGGGAAATTCCAGACGAAAACTCATAACGGCACCTGCGAGGAGGGGTTTGCGACTCAGTGGGCTCGTCACGCCGTGGATTGCAGGCTAAGCCCTCTGGATCGTCCACCCGGTTTATCACAGATCGTGGGCCGCGGCAATTAAGCCCTCGATCTAGAGGGAGTCTTAGTTGGAGTGAGATCACTGCCGGGGCTGATAACAGGTCATAGCTTTTCTCAGCTTGCTTTCTCTGCTGAGCCGAGCCACAATAAATTTGGGTCTGGATCGTGGCTAATCCTGCGTTCCGGGTTAGCCCCGCAACCTGTTCGCGGGAAGCGGGGCGCCGGTTGTTAGCGATGTTTTAAGGTGGCGGCTCGACCGCGATCTCTACGGTCTGACCGGCAGCGGTAATGCGAATCGTGATTCTGATTGTCATCGCTGTTTCATCCTTCCGCTGCGAAGTCATTTCCCCTTTGTGTGATCCAGCTTGAATCGCTCCTGGGGGCGAGGTTTTGCCAGTTCGTTAGCGGCCAACTCATAAAGCGAATGGCGTTTGTAGTTCCCGCCTTCCAATTCGTGAATCTTCCCCTGATCGGACAACCGCTTCAGTGTCTGATGAATGAGCGCAAGCGGATTGGAGTAGTGTTTGAGACTGAATCCACTCAGCTCCAGAGATTGCTTGATGTGTGTCGGTGTAACCGGAGCGCTAGTCCGATTGACCAATCCCAGCACCAATTCCGTAAATCCAACGTTGTCGCTACCCACATCCTCTTTAGCGCCCGGATTGATCGTAGCTGTCAGCGAAGCAACGAGCTGCTGAAGTCTCGCAATCTCCAGATTCAGGCGATCTCGCTGGTTAATAGCCTCAATCATGTCCAACTTCGCTTTAATCAACGCAGCTTCGTAGACATTGGGAGTCATAAAACCCGTCCTTTGCTCACGAAGATTATTCAAATGAACAAGTAAAGTCAAGAATAAAATGCAGCAAAGCAATCAGCATGCAGAGATTCAAATCGGGCGTCTGCGATCAGTAATCAATTCTTTTGGTACTCACAGAGATGCGGGGCTTGAATGGCCGGCAGCGCAATCAGAAAACCATACTTCAGAGCCATGCCACAGTGTCTAGGACAGTACTAAACAGGAATTATCCTCGGTTGGCTGCCGCTCACCTCGGACATGACACGCCAACACTCCCAGCATGCGTGCTTTTTTCCACAGCCCTCCCACGAAAAAATCTCAGATCGTGTGACGAATGACCTTTACTGAGGCTACAGAAAGAGGACACTAGTGCCATGTGCGCGGTTTCTCTATCGACCGAACGTCATTCGGAGCCAAAGCATTTCAGCCGCTTAAGCCCGTCGCACCACACATGTAACTCCTTACCCGTCAAGATTTTGCCGATAAGTTCTTTGCAATCAAGATTTTGGCGCCATCTCCAGCCTGCCGAGGTCGGTAACTTTAACAAAAAACGGCGGTTGTCCGACAAAGCTTCAAGACTCGATATCGCCCCGTTTGAGGCTAACTCCTTTGTTTGGAAGATTTTGCGTGTAAATTATTTGGAATCAAGATTTTGCAGCGCAAATAGCCTATCTCGCCGAGCTAACCTGTTTGTAATCAAGATTTTATCGCGTCAAGCCAAAAAACGAGTGACGTCGATATCATCGATCTCGCTGTCGAGCCTTTCTGAAGCGAACTTTGCGCGAGAAGCGTCTTGTCATTCCGACGCGCGAGCGAAGCGAGACAGGAGGAATCCGCTGTTCTCTTCCTCTGTGTTGACGGCTGGAGATTCATGGCTGCCCATTTCCCTCGCGGACGTTCGCTAATGCTTGAGCGAGGCATCGTAAACTGACACCATGGCGACCGCCGCTCAGAACACCGCCGCTCAAAAGAATGTTCGCGATCCCGGCAAGGTCGTCGGCAAGTATCGCTTTCCGCGGGGCCTCGAGCGGAACCTGCTCTGGTTCGCGCTCCGCAAGTTGCGTCCGGCGAATCCCATCCTTCTCTTTCAGCATCTCGCCGACGAATACGGCGACATCGCCCACTACAAAATCGGCTGGCACCACATCCTCTTTCTGAATCATCCCGACTACATCCGCGAAGTGCTCGTCGTCCAGAACGACAACTTCATCAAGGAGCGCACCGTCCAGCGCTCGAAGATGCTGCTGGGCGAGGGCATGATCACCGCCGAAGGCGCGCAACATCGCATGCAGCGGCAGGTGGCGCAGCCCGCCTTTCATCGGCAGCGTATTCCCGAATACGCGGGCACGATCGTGCGCGAGGCGGTGAGCATGGGTGACTTCTGGAAAGCAGGCGAGCAGCGCGACATCTCGATCGACATGATGCATCTCACGCTGAACGTCGTCGCGCAGACGTTGTTTGCCACGGATCTCCGCGATGAAGTCGATGAACTGGCCGACGCCATCAACCGCATCATGGGCCTGTACAACTTTCTGGTGATGTTGCCTGCGGCGGAGTGGCTGGTGCACCTGCGCCCTCCGGGGCTAGCCGCATTCGTCCGCGCAAGGAAGCGAATCGATGCCGTCGTTTACCGCATGATCGAAGCGCATCGCCGTCAGCACGCCGAGACCGGCAGCCTTCTCGACATGATGCTCGCTGCGTCGCCGGATCGAAGCGAGGCTTCCGAGCAATCGCTGCGAGATCAGGTGATCACGATTTTTCTGGCTGGCTATGAAACGGTCGCGAACGCACTCTCGTGGACCTGGTATTTGCTCTCGCAGAATCCGGAGTGCGAGCGCCGCATGCATGCTGAAATCGACCGCGAACTCCAGGGGCGTGTTCCGGCTTATGAAGATATTCCGCGTCTCCGCTACGTCGAGATGGTGTTGGCGGAATCGATGCGTCTCTATCCACCGGCGTGGGCGATGGGACGGTACGCTCGCGATGACTTCCACTTGGGTGACTACTTCCTGCCCGCCAAAACAACCGTGCTGATCAGCCAGTTCGTCACGCACCGTGATCCGCGATTCTTTCCGGATCCTCTTCGCTTCGATCCGGAACGCTTCACACCAGACGCCAAGGCTCGGCGCACGAAGTTCACCTACTTCCCGTTTGGAGCGGGATTCCGTCAGTGCATCGGTGAATCGTTTGCGGTGATGGAAGGCGCGCTGATTCTGGCGACTCTAGCGCAGCGTTGGAAACTGAGTCTGGTCCCGGATCACCCCGTCGAGCCCGAGCCGCTGATCACTCTGCGGCCAAAGTACGGAATGCGAATGGCAGTCGAGGCCCGCGAGTCGGACAGCAAATCTTGATGAATCGCCTACTGTCGTTGGTCAGACATGTCTGCCAGACGGTGAACTCCAGACCGGCGGAGCGCGAACACAATAGCCCATCCCGCCAAACCCGCTGCGTAAAAGAAGAGAATTCCCTCAATGACGCCCGGCAACAAATACGAATGTGCAGGATGAATTGGCGTGACGGGTTGACTGAATGGGGGAAGGGTGGTCGCGATCACCTCTCCCTTGCGGATGGCGATGATAACGCCCGCCAGAATGATCGTCATCAAGACAGCAGTAGATTTGGGAAAACGAAATCCGTTCCGCATGGTAAACCTCCCATCGTAAAGCGACAGTCCATCCCGAAATTGAAACCGTACTCTTACGTGCTCCTGCAGCGCTCCGCTCGCCAGGCCCGCAATTTCGCGCAGGGCGAGTCGTGCCCGAGCCGTCCGTTTCCTGCTTGCGTGTTCCTCCCGCTCCTGAACGAGAACCGCGATCATCTCCTCGCCAAACAGTTCCCGATGTTCAGCAGGGTACAGGCGCAGAAGTTTGCGGTAGAGGCTGAGCATGCATCACCTTTCCTTGACCGCAACCCGCAGAGATGCCAGACGCGTGAGCTGCTTCAGTCGGTCAATTTCCAGCTGAAGGTTCCTTCGTCCCTGCGTGGTCAGGCGGTAGGCTTGTTTTCCGCGAGAGGTGTCCTCATCCTCGTAGCGCTCGATCCAGGCATCATCCAGCAGGCGTCGCAGAGCCCCGTAAAGTGTTCCCGTGCTGAGCACGACTCGACCGCCGCTCATGCGCTCGACATCTTTCAAGATCGCATACCCATGCTGCGGTTCAGTGGCCAGGCTGACCAGGATCAGCAGCACCGGTTCACTTAGTGGAAGTTTGTCGTTTATGGCTTGTGGCGACATGCCGTATAGCGCCATATTCGCGCGAAATGACCTTGAAGTCAAGCGGAATATTTATTTATGGCGCGACGGTAATCTGCTTCCCGGAGTACTGCACGACCTTGTCGGCCTCGTCGGCTGGGTTCACTCCAACCCCGTGGTTGTCGCCGACAAACACTACGCGGAAGGTGCGAGTCTCGAGCATTCCCGGAAATTGACCTTTGCGCTCGCCAATCCTCAACGTCTTCGCCGCGTCATCCCAGTGGAGGGGAATGGTTGCGTAGACGCCCTTTTCATAGTTGTAGTTATCATTCTCGTCTTCGTAGATCGTGAAGTCGCCGTTGGTGCCGCGATAGATGCGAAGCTCGATTGGATCGGCAGGCTTCTCGGTCGACCATTCTTCGTCGGGTCCGAGAGGCACGATCGATCCTGCGCGGACATAGACCGGCATACGATCGAGCGGCGTGATCGCGTTGACTATGCGCCCGCCATCGACCGCGGATCCCGTCCAGAAGTCGTACCACTTTGCTTGTGGCAAATAGACGGCGCGCGTCTCGGCCTGTGGCTCGGTCACGGGGTTTACAAGAAATGCCGGACCGTACATGAACTGATCGCCGATGTTTTGCGCGCGCGGGTCTTCGCGGAAGTCCATGACCAGCGGCCGCATCGGGGTGTAGCTCTCCGATGTTGTTTTCCAGGCAAGCGAATAAATATAAGGAAGCATGCGATAGCGAAGCCGATCGAAGTTCACGAGAATTTTTTGGGCACCCGGTCCGTAGGACCACAATTCGTTCTCATCGGGCTTGCGCGTGCCGTGAACTCTGAGGACCGGATTGAACGTCGCGTATTGGAACCACCGGACAAACAATTCTCGGAACGCAGGATCGGTGGGACTGCCAAAAACGAATCCGCCAATGTCCGTCGTCCAGTAGGGAATTCCGGAAACGGCGAAATTTAAGCCTGCAGGAATCTGGCGGCGGAAGCTGAACCAGTCGGAGTTGATATCTCCCGACCATGCAGTAACCGCGTTGCGCTGCGATCCCGCAAATGCGGATCGCGACAGAATGAACACGCGCTTCTGGTCCGACGCGCTCCGCTGACCTTGATATACCGCTGCTGTATCGAGCAGAGGGTAGATGTTCACATAGCGATTCCCGCTGCCAGCTGCGAGTTTGTGATTCAAGAGAATGTTGTCTTCCTGGCCTTCGGTTTCCGGTTCCGTTGTATCCATCCACCAGGCATCAGCGCCAATGCTGAACAGTCCTTTATTCACTTCGTCCCAGTAGTACTTGCGCGCCTCGGGATTGGTGGCGTCATACACGGCCATGGCATCGGTGTGATAAGGCGGCTTGGCATATTTGAATTTGTCGACGAACCAACCCTTGCTCTGCATGTAGTCGTAGTTCTTTGAGCCTGGTTCGAAGAAAGGCCAGATCGAGATCATCAGATGGAAGTGTTCATCATGCAGTTGATTGATCATTCTCTTCGGGTCGGGATAATTCTTGTTGAAGACGAACTCGCCTTTCCGGTTCCACCAGAACCAGTCCTGCACAATGTCGTCGACCGGGATGTGAAGATCGCGATACTTCTTGGCGACGCCAAGGATTTCGTCCTGGGATTTGTAGCGGTTCTTGCATTGCCAGAAGCCATACGCCCACTTGCCGAACATAGGGGCCTGTCCGGTCAGACCGCGATATTCCGCGACGATTTTGTCGAAGTCGGGTCCGTACAGAAAGTAGTAGTCGACGACGTCCGCGACTTCGGAGCTGATGTACAGGTAGTTGGCGAAGCGGTTGTTGAAGCGGCTGCGCGAGGTATTGTCCCAGAAAATGCCGTAGCCGTTGCTGGAAAGCATGAGAGGTACGGAGATATTGCTGTTGTCCTGCGAAATGTCGACTGACTCTCCTCGATAGTTCCAGACACCGGACTGATGCTGGCCCAGCCCGTATAAGCCTTCATGCGAGCCGTAGATGCTGATGAAGGACTCTGCTCGGTAGGTGTCTTCGCCGTTTACTCTTGCTGGAGTCAATTTGCGCGACGCTTCCTGGACTAGCGAATTGCCGTTCGCGTCCGCGTAGTTGATCGCCCCGTCTTTGCGGGTGACCGTGATCTTCAGTTGAGAAGTGCTTAGTATCACGGCATCATCGGTCGATTGAGTCGTCCACTTTGCTGCTGGCCAGGTCTGCTTTAAGACAACATAGTCAGTCTTTGTAGGAAAGGAATTCGTCGGCGAGTACAGAACGCGAATCACGGAATCGGAACAGACCTGCAGTTTCAGCGTACCGGTCCCCATAGAAAATACGAGGCCATCGGTCTCCTGCTGGACTTTGTGCACTGGATTCATCGGTGTCCACTGGCCGAAGGCAACGTAATTGAAAAGCAGACAAGTTGTGAACGTAAGAAAGAGGGCTTTATTTATAGGTTTCATGAACGCTTGCTCCGGATCGAGACTGCTGCGCTTGAATCTCAGAGATGAGCCGCCGTGCACGTTAATGAAGAAAGATAACCGCGAAGCATACCACGGACGCCGGGGCGTCGAATGTGAGGATAGAGGTTCAGAAAGAAAAGCTTAGTCGCCGGAGGCGATCTTTGTTGAGGGTTGATGAGCGATCTAGCTCTGGCGATCTATGCTTCATGATCAGCCGTGCCAAGTCTTCAATATCTCGTCCGCTGCTCGGTGGCCGCTGGCGATGGCTCCGTGGACAGTTCCGTTGTTGCCCGAGGTGTCGGTCGCCTCTCCGGCGAGGAACAGAGTGTTGTCGAGGGGAGCGCCGAGTGCCTGCAGAGCGCCGTCCGAATCCACTTTCGCATAGCTGTAAGCTCCGCGCGAGAAGGGATCCGATTGCCAGTCATGAGAGTAAGAATCCAAGAATGAGTTTCGTACAGTATCCACGTTCACATTCAGTATCTGCGATAGGGTTTCGAGCGCGCGCTGAGTTACCGCCGATTGATCCTGACCGGCCAAGCGGCGTGCAGACATGAACGGCGCCCAGCCTGTGATGATCGGATATTTCTGCGGCATGGCCGTCCACCAGGTGGGGAACCGCTGATCCTGCGAGAACAAGAAGCTCATGTTCGCAAGCGTGCGGTTTGCGGAAGGACGAATGGATTCCCAGAATCGTTCGCGGAAATGAAGAACGATGCGGATTACTTCTCCCATTTCCAATTTGTCGAGAGCCCGAATTTTTTCAGAGGGCAGGGCCGGATCGAATTGAATGGCTCCCGGTGCTCCGGCCGGCGCCTTCAAAACGCCGAGCGGAATGGTGATCAGCACAGCCGAAGCAGAGAAGGTCGCGGTGCCATCGCCAGTTCGTGCTTGAATCTGGGCAGTAGAGCGCTTCCAGCGAACTGCATCGACCACAGTGTTCGTGCGGATCTTGATATCGAGTTTGCTGATTCGTTGACGGAAAATCTCCAGCAGGTCTTCGTAGCTGTTTTTGGAGCGGAAGGCGCGATCGCCTTCAATCTTTTCTTTGGCTCGCATCTCCTGCACCAGCCAGTGGACGCCAACCAGCGCGGGATCGGCAGCGTTAAATCCGCTGATGTAGGAGAGCGCATGCTGCCTGATTTCTTCTTTTTCGGAGTCTTTTTCGCGATTCGGGTAACATCGCTCCAGGAATGCAAGGAAAGATTCATCGGGTTGCGAATCGTCCATCTCCTGGAGAATGTTGTCGACGCCTGAAAAGAAATCGCAGGAAGTCAGACGCTTGCCTGACGAGCACCAGTTATCCCCGTCAACTTCGAGGATTTCCTTGCTGGCTTCCTGAAGCGGCCGCAGGATCTCAGGCGGCTTGCCGTGGATGAACTCAGCCCCGAACTCAATTGGAGCGTCGCAGCTCGGAAGTCGTCGCGTGTAAACTCGGCCGCCAATACGGTCCCGCGCCTCGAGGATCGTGACGGGGAGGCCGGCCTTACCCAATCTAATCGCGGCGGAGAGTCCCGCGACACCTGCCCCAACGATCACGACTGGCAATTTATCAGCCATAAGTCAATGTTCTCACTTCAGAGGAGTTTTGATGCCGAAACTATGCGACACCGACTGCCGTCGAAGAGCTACTGCAAATTCCCGATTGAACCGTAGATCGGCAAAACTTAACGTCAGGAAAGGCAATGCAAGTTGGCGGCGAAGATCCACTCTCGGGTCTTGGCTGTCCAGTTTCCCGACGTCAGTCCGCGAAAGGATGTTCCATGCTCGAACGATGGCCTTTGATTCAGCAGATAAAAGGGGGATTGCGCGGCACCGGACGCGAAGCGATGTCCGAGAAAACGAAGAACCTGCAGGTTAAGAATGCCGGCGCGGAAACGACACAATCGATCTGTCCTTATTGCGGTGTTGGATGCGGCCAGTTGATTTTCCACAAACAGGGCAAGCTAGTTTCGATCGAAGGAGATCCAGCGTCCCCGATCTCGCGTGGGCGACTCTGTCCGAAGGGCGCGGATACTTTCGAACTGCACACGCATCCCAACCGCCTGAAGAAGGTGAAGTACCGGGCGCCTTTCGCCAAAGAGTGGACGGAGATCGATCTCGAAAAGGCGATGGACATGGTTGCCGATCGCTTGTGGGATTCGCGCGAACGCACGTTTGAGGAAACTCGCGACGGGCGATCACTGATGCAGACGACTGCGATTGGACATTTAGGTGGAGCGACTCTCGACAACGAAGAGAATTACCTGATCAAAAAGCTGTTCACCGCGGGTCTGGGCATGGTTTGCGTCAGCAATCAGGCTCGGATATGACATAGCTCGACTGTGCCCGGTCTGGGCACATCGTTCGGTCGCGGCGGAGCCACGACCGCACAACAAGATCTCAGTAATGCTGACGCCATCCTGATCATGGGATCTTCGATGGCGGAGAACCATCCGGTTGGCTTTCAGTGGGTGATGGAGGCGCGCGAGCGCGGAGCGAAAGTTATTCATGTGGATCCTCGTTTTACGCGGACGTCCGCGATGGCGGACATCTGGGTTCCGCTTCGTGCCGGGACTGACATCGCGTTCCTGGGCGGCCTGATCCGCTGCGTTCTGGAGAATGGGAAAGAATTTCGCGAGTACGTTGCCGCTTACACGAATGCGTCGGCGATTTTGCGTGAAGATTTTCAGGATACGGACGCTCTGGACGGATTTTTCTCCGGGTGGAACGAAGAGAAGAAAGCGTACGACCCGCAGTCGTGGCTCTATGAAGGAGCCACTTCGGAGCAAGGGTCCGATGGTGGAGGCGGCCACTCGCACAGCCAAGCAAGCGGCGGTCACGGCAAAGATCGCGGTGGGGAAGTGGGGGATCCGGCACGGGGAGAGACGGATCCGACCTTGCAGCATCCACGCTGCGTGTACCAGGTGCTGAAGCGGCATTTCGCGCGATACACGCCGGAGATGGTGGAGCGCTGTTGCGGGGTGTCGAGAGATGTTTTTCTGCGATGCGCGGAGGCTTTCGCTAACGCGTCAGGACCCGACAAGACCGCAGCGATCTGCTATGCCGTGGGATGGACGCAGCATTCGAAGGGTGTGCAGGTGATTCGGTCGGCGGCGATTCTGCAACTCTTGCTGGGAAATATAGGCCGGCCCGGCGGCGGCATTCTTGCCCTGCGCGGACACGCGTCGATTCAGGGATCGACCGACATTCCGACACTCTATGACATTCTTCCGGGCTATTTGCCAATGCCTTTCTTCGAGCAGGACTCGAAAGATCTGGCGGGGCACATCCGCAAGCACAAGACACGCACTGGGATGTGGTCTGGTTTCGATAGCTACCTGATCAGTTTGCTCAAGGCTTATTACGGATCGGCTGCGACGAAGGAAAACGACTACGGATTCGATTGGCTGCCGCGTGTGACGGGCGATCATTCGCACCTTGGTTACTGGTTCGACATGCAGGACGGCAAAATGGAAGGCCTGTTTGTCATGGGGCAGAACCCGGCAGTGGGGGCTCCGAATGCGAAGTTGCAGCGGACTGCGATGTCGAAATTGAAATGGCTCGTAGTGCGCGACATGGTGGAGACCGAGACGGGCGCGTTCTGGTATGACTCGCCGGAAGCCAAGAGCGGCGAACTGCCTCCGGAGAAAATTGGTACGGAGATTTTTCTTTTTCCGGCGGCTGGCACAGCAGAGAAAGCGGGGACATTTACGAATACACAGCGCCTGCTGCAATTCCGCCGAAAAGCAGTCGATCCTCCCGGCGATGCGCGTAGCGAATCGTGGTTCGTGTATCACCTCGGGCGAAGACTGCGCGAAAAGGCGAGCCAGGATTCGTCGGCACGCAATGCGGGACTTCGCGCCCTGACCTGGGAGTATCCGCTCGAGGGACCGCATGGCGAGCCAGACTCAGAAGCGGTGCTGAAGGAGATCAACGGGTATACGGTCGCGGATCGTAAGCAGATCGAGCACATCAAGGATTTGAAGAATGATGGCTCGACGGCATCCGGAGCGTGGATCTATTGCGGAGTATTTCCTGAAGAGAATCGCAATCGTGCCAATGAGCGAAAGCCGAAGGACTTGCTAGGGCATGGATGGGGGTTCGCATGGCCGAATGATTGCCGGATTATTTATAACCGCGCGTCGGCGCGTCCTGACGGGCAACCCTGGAGCGAGCGAAAGAAACTGGTGTGGTGGGACGCGGAGAAAAAGAAGTGGACTGGCACTGATAGGCCCGATTTCACGGAGGACATGGATCCGGCCACTCCCAGCAATCCGCGGGAGGGTCATGGGGTTCAGGCTCTGGGTGGTGCGCGGCCGTTTACGCTTCATCAGGACGGCGTCGGCTGGCTATTTGTTCCGAGCGGACTGAAAGATGGTCCGTTGCCAGTTCACTACGAAGCGCTCGAATCGTTTATTCAGAATCCGTTCTATGGCCAGCAGACGAATCCGCCGGCGAAAATGCGGGAACGACCTGACAATCCGTATGCCAAGGAGCCGGGGAATCCGCGTTATCCGTATGTGCTGATGACCTACCGCCTGACGGAGCACCATACCGCAGGTGGCATGTCGCGCCAACTTTCACACCTCGCAGAATTGCAGCCGGAACTGTTCACCGAGGTGTCGCCAGAATTGGCCGCGGAGCGTTCATTGATGCATGGCGGCAAAGCGATCATCACAACTCCCCGAGCAAGCATTCAGGCGCGTGTACTGGTAACGCGCCGCATGAAACCTCTGATCGTCGACGGCAGGATCGTGCATCAAGTCGGGCTGCCGTATCACTGGGGCTACTCGGGCAGCGTTCAAGGGGACGTGGTAAACGATCTGCTGGCGATCAGCCAGGAGCCGAACGTTCGCATTATGGAGACCAAGGCGCTGGTGTGCGACATCGTTCCGGTTTCGAACCATGATGAGGACGTTGCTGTTGTTCAGAGCGCGGAGCATCTAGAGGTTCTATGAGTACGACATCGGCTTTTCTGACGGACTCCACGCTGTGCATCGGCTGCAAAGCATGCGAGGTGGCATGCAAGGAATGGAATGGCGTGGCCGCGGATGAGTTGGTATGGAGCGGCCTCTCGTATGACAACACGCTCTCGCTGGGCGCACGCACCTGGCGGCACGTGAAATTTGTCGAAGGGATTTCGGAAGCCGGCAAGGGCGGCAACGATCCTGCCGGTTCACCGTGGAATTTCTCCTCTGATGTGTGCAAGCACTGCGAGACTGCCGGCTGCCTCGAGGCATGTCCTACGGGAGCGCTGGTGCGGACGGAATTCGAAAGTGTGTACCTGCAGCCGGACGTGTGCAACGGATGCGGCTACTGTGTGGTCAGCTGCCCTTTCGGAGTGGTGGAGAAGGATGAGGAAGACGGCCGCGCCTTCAAGTGCACCTTTTGTTATGACCGCCAAAAGGCCGGACTGACGCCTGCCTGCGCAAAGGTATGTCCGACTGAGTCGATCCAGTTCGGCGAGTTGGAAGATCTGCGAGAGCGTGCGAAGCAGAGAATTGCAGAATTGAAAGATCGCGGCATTGGCGACGCTTCTGTTTACGACCCAGTCTACTCCGCAGTCCAAGGGACGCACGCTATCTTCATCGTTCGCGGTGATCAGAAAATGTACAATCTGCCGCCCAATCCAGAAGTCCCCACAACTTATCTTCGAGCGGGATGGACTTCCGCGGCGATCGCAGCCGGTGCCATGTTGGCAGGAACTTTGATTGCATTTCTTGGAGCGGGAGGGAAAAGGTTATGAGCGAGCTTCCGCGACTTCGTCCTGACGTCGAACCTGAGATCGTTCCGGAACTCGATAAGGAACAACGCTTGACGTTGATTCAACGGCAGGCGATGGAATTGATTCCCGCAGAAACGTCAGCCTTGGCTTCGGCGAAGAGTGGCTATTACGAATTGCCGATGCTGAAAGAGCCGTCGTGGTCATGGGAGATTCCACTCTACCTTTTTGTTGGTGGTGCGGCCGGTGCATCCGGCGTGATCGGCGCTGTTGCCCGGCTGAGTGGGGCGTCCCCGCGCCTCGTCAGAGACGCGAGGCGTATCGCATTTGTGGGCTCGCTCGTGTCGCCAGTGCTGCTCATCTCCGATCTCGGCAGGCCAGCGCGATTCCTGGCAATGCTGCGTGTTTTCAAGCCGCAAAGCCCAATGTCGGTCGGTGTTTGGGTGTTGGTTGCATTTTCGGGAGGAGCTGCGGCAGCGAACGTCGGCGGCTGGCTTAAGAGCCATAGTTCGTACGCGGTTTTAGCCAGATTGATGCAAACCGCTGGTGATTTCGGGGTCTTGCTCTTTGGATTGCCCCTCGCTACTTACACCGGGGTCCTCATTGGAGCCACGGTTATCCCTGCATGGAACCGGAATATCTCATTGTTGCCTACCCATTTTGCAGCGTCAGGGCTGGCCGCCTCGGTAGGTTTGCTGGAACTCATGGGACATCGCAGCCCCGCCCTGCAGGCGTTAGGAATGGGTGCAGCGCTGGCGGAAACCGGAATGGGAGCAGCGATTGAGCTGAATCCTGATCCCGCTGTCGAGCCGTTGAAACATGGTCCGAGCGGCTGGCTGATCCGGGTTGGCGGTGTTCTTTCTGGTCCCATTCCACTGGCGCTGCGTACGATCAGCCTATTTTCAAAAGGGAACCGAGCTGCGAAGTTGCGCAAGTACGCGGCAATTTCGTTCGTGGTCGGATCGGCGATCACCCGGGCGGCATGGATTCACGCGGGGCACGTCTCTGCACGCGAGAGCCGGCCAGCTTAAATCTCCAAAAAAATTACTGAAAGCGGTAGCCGGGGCGCAGTGTGCATCGATATACCCGCCCTCGATCCGGATTGGTCAAGTCGTCGCAGTTCGCCCAGCTAAGGGAAAGCGCAGGTCCGAGCGGGAAGATGATGGTCTGCCCGTCAATATCAGCTTCCACGCTGACGCTCTCGGCGGCAGAAGGTAGAGTGAACGACATTCCGTCACCGAAGATAGCGGGATAAGACCAGTGCTCCATCTGTGTGACCATGGGATGGAAAACTTCGGCTTCCATCAAAAAGGTAGTGGTATCTGACCAGTTGCGGACGGAGAGGGTAAGGATCTGCCCATTGGGAGACGCGCGATCGGACTCGATTCTGGTAAACGGACAAGGCCCCGCGATACACGATGCGCGCACATCACGGAATTCGTTGCCGACTCCGGCATCCAGGTAGGCTGAGGCCAATGTCGCCTTCCATCGTCCGTCAGGCGAGCAGGGGCGCTGATTCTTGCAAGGAACATTTCCTGCATTTTGCACTTCAAAAGTCTTAACAGCGCTGCCGACGTTGAGCTCGGTCCCAGCTTTCACGGTGTACCGGACGCGCACATTCGCCACTTTGGTTGCGGGCTGATCCTTTGAAACATGAGCGTTCTCGAGCGGGGCAAGATGGACAATGTAGAGCTGGTTGCCGACGTAATCATGCAAGTCGAGCGGACGATACTGCGGATGCCTGAAGTGCAAGATGATCGGACGTCCTCGGCGAATTGGCTTGGGTAGGCTGAGCAAAAAGAATCCAGAAGAATCGGATTTTGTGTTGGAATTGGATGGATTGTCGGCAGAGATTTCGACGCCTCCGATGGGCAACTGCTTGCGAGGATCAGTATCCTGCACGATCACCGCCCCACGCAGGGCGATTGGTTGCTGCCTTTCGCGGTGGATGAGTGCCAGGGTACCTAATGTGAGCAGCAACGCGCCGATCAGAGATAACAAGGCCTCGATTTTGTGAGCACGAGTCATTGGACAAAATTAGCCGTATCCGATGAGATGACGGCTGCGAGGGAAACGTTTACGCCGGGACGGCAACACTGTGAAGTTCGACTGCATCCTTAAACAGGCAAGCGGCGGACGGATCATCTTGTTAACGGCCGTCGCCGTAGAAAATCTGTGTTGTCCTTGCCTCTATTGCCTATCATGAACTAGTAAGTAATGAGTGAAGACAGATTCAATCTGCTTTCCCGCCGGGAGTTGTTGCTGCAGATTCTGGGCATAAGTTTCTTGCCCTGCGTTACTGGTTCGCCCGCACAGTCTCAACAGGGGCAAAAATCGGATCAGTCCGGCGGTGCAACAAGTTTACCTACATTATCGGCGGAGGACGACCAATTCCTGAATGAAGTAGAAAATGCGAGCTTCCTGTTTTTCTGGGAGCAGGGAAGTCCAAGGACCGGAATGGTCAAGGACAGGTGTAATGTCCGTGCTGAGCGTCGCGGCGACGCGGCCAGCATTGCCGCGACGGGATTCGGCCTGACGGCGCTTTGTATTGGCGCGCAGCGCGGATTCATCCCCACCGGAGAAGCGTTGGAGCGAGTGTTTGCTACGCTACGGTTCCTCTGGAGAAAGCTGCCAAATCATCGCGGCTTCTTCTACCACTTCGCTAACCCGGAAACGGGGGAGCGCATGTTCGATTCTGAAGTCTCGTCGGTCGATACTGCGATTCTATTGTGCGGCGTTCTGATGTGCCGCGAGCATTTCCGGCATCCTGCCGTTGCAGAACTGGTGAATCTCATCTTCGACCGGGTGGATTGGACGTGGCTCTCCGAAGACACGTCGTTATTGACGCACGGCTGGACACCGGAGATCGGCTTCCTTCCGTCGCGGTGGGATTATTACAGCGAGTTGATGATGATGTACTTGCTGGGAATGGGATCGTCGGCCCATCCATTGAAGCAGGAAACGTGGAACGCGTGGAAGCGTCTTACGTTTGAATATAACGGCATGCGGTATATCGGGTCGTTCGCTCCATTGTTCGTGCACCAGTATTCGCAGGCCTGGTTTGATTTCCGAGGCCAACGTGATAAGTATGCCGACTACTTCGAGAACTCGGTCACGGCCACAGAAGTACATCGTCGCTTTTGCCTGGAACTAGGCAAGCAGTTTCCGGATTACAGCGAGGACCTTTGGGGCATCACAGCCTCGGATTCCCAACAGGGATATGTCGTGTGGGGTGGTCCGCCCGCGACTGGCCCGATCGACGGAACTGTGGTTCCGAGCGCAGCCGGTGGATCATTGCCATTTCTGCCTGCTGAAACGTTGCGGGTTCTGAAGACTATGCGAACCCGTTATCCCTCGGCATGGAGCAAGTATGCGTTTGTGAATGCGTTTAATCCTCTCAAGAACTGGTACGACACTGACGTGATCGGGATTGACACCGGAATCATCCTTTTAATGGCGGAAAATCTGCGCACCGGCTTCGTGTGGGAAACTTTCATGAAGAGTCCGGAGGCCCGCCGCGGAATGGAGCGCGCCGGGTTCCATAAGGAAGAGGCACAGACCTCTCATTAGGCTTATACCCCCGGCGTGCTTCCGTACCCAACCACTGGGTCATTTTTCTCATCCAAATGCCGTTTGGGGATCTGGCTTTGTTTGTCCTGACTTGATTTACCCGGATTCAAGGGATGGATCTCTTGGAATGGCCCGGGTTGTCATTTCAAGTGCCGATGCCGCTCTTTTGGGCAGAAGTCCCCGTTGCTGACTCAGCCATGAAAGAGCAATCAGAGTTCTGGAATGGGTGGCGGGACCGCCTGACGGCGCTCCGCAACGTGCCAGCCGTTCTCCGTTTTGTGTGGGAGTCGGGACGCTCGGTGGTGATTCTTGGGCTGGTAGCCAGAATTATCGCGTCATTGCTGCCGCCGGCCTTGTTCTGGGTCTCAAAGCTGATCATCGACGCGATTGTGCGGATCGTCACAACCCACCAGCCCGTCGGACACAATCTGTGGTGGCTGGTCGCTGTCGAATTTGCCATGGCCGTCGCCACAAGCCTGGTTGGACGGCTCATCGATTATTCGGACGCTCTGCTCGCCGGCAAGTACACAAACCACATCAGCGTTCGCGTAATGGAGCATGCGGCCAGCCTGGATGTGCTGGCCTACGAAGATCCAGTTTTCTACGACAGGCTGGAGCGGGCGAGGGTACAGGCGACCGATCGTCTTTACATGATCCAGGCGATTGGGAGGCTCATCCAGCAGGTCATCACAACAATCACGCTCTCAATCTCGATCATGGTGTTTTCGCCATGGCTGCTGTTGCTGCTGGTCGCAGGCGTGATACCGGCATTTGTGGGAGAAACCCACTTTGCTTTTGTCGGATACGCCAAGAACTTTCGACAGACGCCCATCCGTCGACAGCTTGATTACTTGCGACTTCTTGGCGGCAGCAAAGAGGCTGCCAAAGAACTCAAACTGTTTGGACTACAAACCTTCCTTACGAGCCGGTTCAAGAAGCTTTCGGATCAGGTCTATGAAGAGGACATTGACCTGGCCCGCCGCAAAGTGATCTCTGGATCGGTGCTTTCGATGATCGGAACGGCCGGTTACTACAGCGCATATGTCTATGCAGTATGGCGTACGGTCACCGGCGTGTTCAGCCTGGGTACTTTGACATTGCTGGCCAACGCGATCCGCGAGGCCAGTTCGAACTTGCAGCAGACATTCTCGACGCTTTCAACGATCGCGGATCAGGCCCTATTCCTGACAGATCTAATTGCGTTCTTCGAGATGCGTCCGACGATACGTTCCAAACCAAACGCGTTGCCGGCACCACGTCCCATCAAGATCGGGTTTGAATTCCGCAACGTTTCCTTCCAGTATCCGGGATCGTCACGCCTGGTTCTCAACAAGCTGAATTTCAAATTGCGGCCCGGAGAGCGAGTGGCCTTGATCGGGGAAAACGGAGAAGGGAAGACCACGATTGTCAAACTCCTCACGCGTCTGTATGACCCGGTCGAGGGCCAAGTCCTGCTCGACGGCATCGATCTGCGCGAGTACGACCTGGAGGATCTTTACCGGGAGATTGGAGTCATCTTCCAGGATTTTATGCGCTATGAGATGACGGCGCGCGAGAACATCGCTGTGGGCAAGATCGAGCACGTGAACGACCTGGATCTGCTCAAACGGTCGGCGCAGAAGAGTATGGCCGACGAGGTCGTCGGGAAGCTGGGAGCAGGCTACGAACAGATGCTTGGCCGCCGGTTCGATGGCGGTGTTGATCTCTCTGGCGGCGAGTGGCAGAAAGTCGCGCTGGCGCGAGCATATCTGCGAGACGCACAAGTGCTGATTCTTGACGAGCCCACGTCGGCACTGGATGCGCGCAGCGAATACGAAGTATTCCAGCGCTTCGCGGAACTGACCACCGGGAAGATGGCCATTTTTATCTCTCACCGATTCTCGACCGTACGCATGGCCGATCGCATTGTGGTGCTGGAGAACGGACGCATCGCCGAAGAAGGCGACCACGAAGAGTTGACGCACCTTGGGGGTCGTTATGCGGAGATGTTCGAACTGCAAGCGGCCAGCTATCGATGAGATGCGGCAGAGATGTAGAGATTGATTCGCGAAGGGCGGTAGCTTAGGAATGGGGCCTCATACACAAGTCGAAGGAATTGTCGGAGAAGAAGAGCGAAAGTTCTCCAGTGCGGGCAGTATCGCAGAAGTTACACCTGTCCGGAATGCCGGCGCGGACTTCGCAGCCACGTTGAGTTGGCTGCCAGAGAGAAAGTCTGCCGAGCCATTCCAGCCGCGAGGCGAGAAGCTGCTTTCCAGACTGAAGAAGTTGGTCAGCAGTATTGATGCTGCATTTGCTGCATCCCCAGATTCGGTTGACCTGCTCTGGTTGCGAACCAATGCGCAGCAACTCGCATCGGCAGCACGCGGGCTTGTGAATGAGTTTGGAACACTGACGCTTCCGGTCGTTTCTTACAAAACGGAAATTCTTCCGAGAGTGCTGGCCATAGCCGAAGGGTTTCTCGATGAGGTGGGCACGACTTTTTCCAAGAGCCAATTCACCGCGTTCTGCATGGCTTTCGAAGAGGCCACCCCGCTCGAATTTCACGAGATTGGTTCGCTTGTTCCTGCCTTGAAGCTGGTATTGATCGAGCGGATTACGGGGCTGGGAATTGCTCATCTGAAGACCGTCGATCATTCGCCCACAGAAAGTGTTGTTCCTCTGATCCGAAACTATCAGCATGTGGCGCAGGCGTCATGGAAAGAGGATCTGGAGTCGCTGATTCCATTTGACGACATTCTGCTGCAAGATCCCGCGGACGCGTATGGATCGATGGATTTCGACAGCCGCAACTCGTATCGAGAGAGAGTGTCACAAATCGCACGCCGATCCGATCTTACGGAGATCGAGGTCGCGAAAGAGGCGCTGGCGCTCGCCCGCAAAGCCCAGAAACGAGGCTCTAACGATCCTCGCATTGCACAACGCGAATCTCACATTGGCTACTATCTCGTCAGCGATGGAAGCAAGATTCTTTGCCAGCGGGTCGGATACAATGCCGGTTTCAAGGAGCGGTTCCGCAGCTATTTGCGCGTTCATCCTGATGAATATTTATTGGTCGGCATCGCATTGCTCACCTTCGTGATTGTGACTGGCGTGCTGTGGATTTTGATGCCGTCGTACACGCCGCTTTCCACTGTTTTGCTTTCGATGTTTATCGTGCTGTTGCCCAGTTCGCAGGCTGCAGTTCAGTTGATGAACTATCTGACGACGAACTTGCTGCGTCCGACGTCTTTGCCGAAGATGGATTTCACGCATGGTGTTCCTGCAAACTGCGCCACGTTGGTAGCCATCCCCACGCTCCTGCTGAACGAAAAGCAGGTGCAGCATCTGGTCGATGAACTCGAAGTCCGCTATCTAGGAAATCATGATCCGAATATCCATTTCGCTATCGTGTCGGACTTGCCCGATTCGCCGCACCCAGCGCCGGAAGAGAACGAACTTGTGCAGTTATGCTCGAATCTGATTACAGACCTCAACCAAAGATATTCGGAAAAGCGCTCCGGGACTTTCTTCCATCTCCACCGGCATCGCGTCTACAACCCTCGCGAAAAAGGATGGATGGGGTGGGAACGCAAGCGCGGCAAGCTTCTGGATCTGAATCAGTTGCTCCGGGGGCAATTCGACAGCTTCCCGGTAAAGATTGGCAATTTGCCGATCCTGCGCAAGATCCGTTTTGTGATTACTCTCGATTCGGACACGGAACTTCCCCGTGGTTCAGCGCACCGCATGATCGGAGCGCTTGCCCATCCGTTGAATCAGGCGATCATCGACCCTGAGAAGAACATTGTCGTTGCGGGATATGGAATCTTGCAGCCGAGGGTCGACATCAGCGTCCAGTGCACGACGCGTTCACGGCTCGCCGCCATATTCGCGGGAGAAACTGGCCTCGATCCTTACACGAGAGCTATCTCGGATGTTTATCAAGATCTCTATGGAGAAGGCTCATTTGCGGGCAAGGGCATTTACGAAGTGGACACCATGTTTCGCGTGCTCTATGGGAGATTTCCGCGGAACGCTCTGCTGAGCCATGACTTGATCGAAGGCGCCTACGCACGAGTCGGACTTACAACCGATATTCCTGTCATCGAGGATTATCCATCGCACTACAGCGCCTACAGTCGCAGGAAGCACCGCTGGCTGCGAGGTGATTGGCAGATTGTGGAGTGGCTCACCGATCGGGTTCCGGATGAATCCGGTGCGCGAGTGCCAAATCCAATCTCACTGGTTTCGCGTTGGAAGATTCTAGATAACCTACGTCGAAGCCTGGTCGAGCCCGCGACTTTGGCGTTGCTTCTATATGCGTGGTTTGTGATGGATCATCCGGCCCTCTGGACGATCGCTGCGATCTGCATATTATTCGTCCCAGCATGGGTTGAGCTATGTTTTGGGTTCACGCGGGCGATCGCCGCTCGCAATGTAAATATCGCGCGCGACGCTGTAAGCGGCCTGTTCACCGCGAACTTTACCACCCTGCTGACTCTGACACTTCTTGCCCATCAAACGCTGCTATCTCTGGATGCGGTAGCTCGGGCGCTGGTGCGGCGACTTGTCACAAGACAGCGCCTTCTCGAGTGGGAAACCGCTGAGGAAGCGGAACTGGGCAAGAGCCGCACACCCATCGATCGTTACATCGACTGGATGCCATTTTTGGCCGTCGGTCTGGGAGTCCTGATCTGGTTCACGCGCCACCATGCTTTCTGGGCAGCCGCGCCCATCGTGTTTTTGTGGGCCTGCAGCAAACCTCTGGCGCTCTGGTTGAACGCGAGCCCGCTGGAGCCGGCTCCGGAGATTACCCGCCACGATTCGTGGCTCTTGCGCAAATCGGCGCTCTACATCTGGCGCTACTTCGCCCAATTCTCGAACGAGGAACAGAATTGGCTTGTGCCTGACAACGTGCAGGACGAACCACGGAAGATTGCCGCGAGCATATCCCCAACGAATGTTGGCCTTCTGCTGAATGCGAGACAGGTCGCGGTAGAGTTTGGATATCTGACCGTTCCCGAGATGGTGACGCTGACGGAAAAGACGTTAGCGACATTGCACCGTCTTGAGAAATATCGCGGGCACCTGATGAACTGGTACGACACCCACACCCTAAAGCCTAAGCCGCCGTTCTTCATATCTTCGGTCGACAGCGGAAACATGGTGGCATCTCTTTGGACGCTGCAACAGGGTTGTCTTGACCTTCTGCATCGGCCTTTGCTTTCAAAGACTTTGGCAAAAGGTTTGGTGGATCATCTTCGAGTGCTTGTCGAGTTGCGAGCGATTCCCAAGCGGGCGGTGTCGCATTTCGAGTCGAGTATTCACAGTGCTGGATGGCTACAGGCGGTTCTCAATTTTCCCGCGAACACACTACGTGAAGAGAAGCGTCGCACCAAGCCTGAACTTACTGCGGATATTGCCTGGTTCCGCGGGCAGACCGAAGCTCGCATAACGAACGTCAGAGAGATGGTCCGGGCCTACATGCCTTGGATGCTGCCGGAGTTTGCTGATTTGCGTGCCAAGGTTCTCGGCACGAAGTCAGCCTACGAAGTGCCTTTGCAACGGCTGCCAGATTTGATTGCGGAGTTCGAACTTCATTTCGATGAGACGCTGCAGGCAGCGAAAAATGGCGAGCGGTCGTCTGCGGAAGCTTTCATGCAGTTGCTGGCGGAGGCGCGGAATAACACGCTGCAACTGATCGATGCGCTGCAAAAAATCGGACGACAGGCACGTGATATTGCCGATGCCATGGATTTCACGTTCCTGGTTGATAAGCAGCGTCTTCTCATGTCAGTTGGCTTCGACGCACAGGCGAAAGAACTGCAGCCCTATTTCTACGATTTGCTCGCAACCGAGCCTCGCACCGCAGTTTTCGTGGCCATTGCCAAAGAGGATATTCCGCAGGAAGCATGGTTCCGGCTGGACCGTCCGTTTGCTGCCGATCGTGGCCGTCCGGTTCTGCTCTCGTGGACTGGGACCATGTTCGAATACCTAATGCCATCGATCTGGATGCGCAGTTATCGAAACACTCTGCTGGATCGTGCGGCCACGGCGGCCGTGCGCTCGCAGCAGGAATATGCCGCGGAGAAGGCGATACCGTGGGGAATCTCAGAATCGGCGTGCGCCAGAATCAACGAGGCTGGGGATTATCACTATGAAGCTTTTGGAGTTCCGAGTCTCGCGCTGAAGAAGAATGAGACCGACCCGCTCATTGTGTCGCCGTATTCCACTTTCCTGGCGTTGAAGGTGGACAGCAAGAATGCGATTGCCAACCTACACCGGATGCAACAATTCGGCTGGTTTAGAGCGTATGGATTCTGCGAAGCCGCCGATTACAGCGTAGGCCGCCGGCGTTTTCGAGGTCCGCGCTGGGAGCTTGTACGTTCGTGGATGGTCCACCACCAGGGGATGAGCCTGCTGTCCCTTGCGAATTTCCTGTGCGAGGACGTTGTGCAGAGGTGGTTCCACTCACACATGAGCGTGAAAGCGTCTGAACTTCTCTTGCAGGAGAAGTCAGTCGCTCGTGCCCGGGCTGCATAGGGTTTTGGTTGAGGTAGAAGCCGAAACGGTATTCATCGAAGAAACGGTTGCAACCTACTTATTCAAGATCGCTTCGATGTTCGGGATCCACGAGGTGGAGATACTCAGGATGTCGTTTGAGGAACTCAACGGCGAACGGACACTGCGGAATCACATTGAGTCCGCTTTGATCTGCCAAGCGAAGCGCTCCCTCCACCAGCTTTGAACCTACCCCGGTGCCTCTCATTGCGGCTGGAACTTCCGTGTGAATCAAGCGGATCCGATTTTGTAATTTGCTGTAAACGAGGAACGCGGTTTCGGTTCCGGATCTCAATTCGAAGCGGCTTTCAGCAGCATTGTCCAGTACATCTACGTCTGCCATTGCGTTCGATGGTATCGCAAAAGAGTGCCTTGGCGATGCTGCTTAGCCTAAGCAGTCGCGATTCCCTTCAGATGGTTGAGGAAGGCCCTAGGCCATATGCATCGAGAAACGATCCGATTGGCAAAGAAACAGTGACGGTAGGAGAATAGCGTTGTACTCTTACGCCTGAGAGAGGTTTGCATGGACTCATCCACGAGTCACAAGGTGTTCGACGCGCTCGAGACGTTTCGAATTGAGCTTCCATCCTGGGGCTTTGCCAATACTGGGACTCGTTTTGGAAAGTTCATCCAACCTGCGGCAGCCACTACGACCGAGGAAAAGTTCAGCGATGCCGGTCAAGTGCATTTGCTCACCGGAATCTGTCCCACCGTAGCTCTGCACGTTCTGTGGGACTGTCCTGAAGGAGTGCAAAGCACGGAGGAGATCAAGCGTTTTGTCAGCCGTTACCGGGTTGCATCCGGCTCGATCAACCCGAACCTTTTTCAGGATCAGGAATACAAGTATGGATCTTTCGGAAATCCCGACGAGACGATTCGCCGCCGCGCCCTTCAGCACGCGAAAGACAGCATCGAAATCGCGCGGCGTGTGCACAGCAGAGACATTTCGTTTTGGTTTGCGGACGGTTCGAACTATCCGGGAACGGCGAACATCCGGCAGCGCAAGGAGTGGTTCACAGAAGCACTGAAGGAGTCTCACCGAGAGCTGTCGCCAGAGCAACGGATGTTAGTCGAATACAAGCCGTTCGAACCGGCGTTTTATCACACGGACATTGCCGACTGGGGAATGGCGCTTCTGCTTTCGCGTGCGGCAGGCCCGCAAGCAAAGGTGCTCGTCGATACCGGACATCACTATGCCGGGCAAAACATCGAGCAGATCGTGGCATGGCTGCTTTCTGAAAACATGCTGGGAGGATTTCATTTCAACGATCGCCGCTACGCCGATGACGATTTGACGATGGGATCAATCGATCCGTATCAAGTGTTTCGCATTTTCCACGAGATTCGCTTCTTCGAGTGGGAAACCGGACAGCGTGCGGACATCGCTTACATGGTGGATCAAAGCCATAATCTGAAAGGCAAAATTGAAGCGATGATCCAGACGGTCACGATGGCGCAGCAACTTTTTGCCAAGGCCGCGTTGGTCGACGCGAAGAAACTCGCGACGGCTCAGGGGAGTTGCAGCCTGGTCGAGGCCGAGTCGGTGCTGCAAGACGCTTTTGCGACCGATGTCCGCCCTGCGATTCAGGAGTGGCGAGAATCGAAAGGCCTACCCAAAGACCCAATGGAGGCGTTCAGGCAAAGCGGCTATCTGGAGCGCATCACCAAAGAGCGATCTGCGAAGAACGCCCACAACGTTTCTTCCTATGCCTAACTCGCCTCATTCGAAACCTTATTTGGCCTTCGATTTCGGGGCCGAAAGCGGACGTGCGGTTCTTGCGCGTCTGCAGGCGGGAATTCTCGCGATCGAAGAGGTCCATCGCTTTCGAAATGATCCGGTTGAGTATGGAGGTTCTCTTCATTGGGATGTTGCCCGGCTGTGGCTCGAAGTACGCAAGGCTCTTCAGTGCATCAAGGAAGTGGAATTGGCTGGAATCGGCGTCGATGCATGGGGCGTAGATTACGCATTGCTCGGAGAGCGAGGTGAACTGTTACAGAATCCGTATCATTACCGTGACCGGCGTACCCAGGGTGTGATGGAGGAGGTATTTCGTAAAGTCTCGAAAGAAGAGATCTACCGAGTGACGGGCATTCAGTTCATGCCGATCAATACCTTATATCAGTTGTTTGCTGCGCAGCGCGATACGCCCGGCATCATTGCGGCGGCGAAGCAACTACTGACGATTCCGGACCTCTTCAATTACTGGCTGACTGGAAATGCCGTTTGTGAATTCACGAATGCGACCACGACGCAGTTGGTTGATCCGGTTCGCCGGGCGTGGGCGGTAGATCTCATGCAAGCGCTGGGTCTGCGTCAGGAGCTGCCAGCGGCGATCGTTGAGCCAGGCACAATTGTTGGATCTCTTCTGCCTTCGCTCTCGCAGAACTCTTCTTTGTCAGCGACTCCCGTGATTGCTCCGGCGTGTCACGATACCGGCTCCGCTGTCGCAGCCATCACAGCTCGCGATGGGACGGCATTCCTCAGCTCGGGAACATGGTCTCTGATTGGTACGGAACTCGATGCGCCGATTGTAACCTCTGACGCTCTAAAGCTGAATTTAACAAACGAAGGCGGCGTGAACGGGACGACGCGCCTTCTGAAAAATGTAATGGGACTGTGGATGCTGCAGGGCTGCAGAAATTTCTGGAACTCACGCGGCCAGTCGATTGACTATCGCGAGCTTATCGAAATAGCGACTCGAGAGCCGGCTTTCTCGCACCTCGTGGACCCAGATGAGGAGTCTTTTTTGCGTGCGTCAGACATGCCATCTGCTATTGATTATTTCTGCAAGAAGACACATCAGCCAGCTCCGGCAACTTTGGGTGCTTATGTGCGCTGCATCCTTGAAAGCTTGGCGCTCAAGTATCGATTGGTTCTGCGCAATCTGGAGAAGGTGTGCGGAAAGCGCTTCGAGCAGATTCGCATCATCGGTGGGGGATCGAAGAATCGACTGCTGAATCAATTCACAGCTGATGCGACGGGCAGAAGAGTGCTCGCCGGTCCGAACGAAGCGACGGCCTTGGGGAATATCGCGATCCAGATTTTGGCGACTGGAGAAGCGTCGTCACTTCAAGAAGTTCGAACTATAGTCGACCGGTCATTTCCCACCGAGATCTTCGAGCCCGTCAATACCGATAAATGGTTGCTGCATACCGAACGCTTCCAACAATATTGCGAGATGATTTATGCCTGAAATCAAAGGAACTATTTACCTGGAAGACCTTTGGAGTGACGAAAAAGCTCGCCAATTAGCCGGGAATGAATTGGCCCTCTTGCGCTATCGCTCTAACTTGCTGGGTGCCGATCTGCGCATCACGAATTTCGGCGGTGGCAATACGAGCTCGAAGATCGAACTCCCTGATCCGTTCACCGGGCAACCTGTTCGCGTGCTTGCAGTGAAGGGAAGTGGTGGGGACATCGGCTCGATCAGTGAATCAGGATTCGCTCTGCTTTATCTGGATCGTCTCGAACAGTTGAAGGAGTCGTACCGCGGCGGGGAGTATGAGGACGAGATGGTCCGCTACTATCCGCTTTCGGCTTTTGGGGAGAGTCGTGTTGCAGCTTCCATCGACACGCCCCTCCACGCATTCCTTCCTTTCACGCATGTGGATCATCTTCATCCCGACTGGGCTATCGCATTGGCGGCCAGTGCGAATGGCAAACGCAAGTTAGAGGAATTCAACAGAGAATTCGATCGAAAAATCGTGTGGGTACCGTGGCAGCGTCCAGGTTTCGAATTGGCTCTGATGATCGAGCGTGCCGTGAGAGATAATCCGGGAGTTGAAGGCTTGGTTCTTGGCGGGCATGGCTTGTTCACGTGGGGCATGACACAGCGGGACTGCTACCTGAACAGCATTCACACCATCGATCTGATGGGTGAGTTCATCGTTCGCCACCAGGCGAAGAAAGGAGTGCTGTTCGGTGGCATTGAGCACGTGCCGCTTCCTGATCGCAAGAAGATCGCCACGCAGATCCTTCCGGCGTTACGCGGTGCCGTGTCATCGAATCGACGCGTCATCGCACACTATGCCGACGATGAGGACACTCTGAGTTTTGCCGGATCGGAGTGGGCAAAAGAACTGAGTTCTCTGGGAACCAGTTGTCCGGACCATTTTCTGCGAACGAAAGTCTGCCCGTGGTTTATTGAATGGGATCCAGAAAAGGAAGACTTGCTGACACTCAAGCGCCGTATCGACAGCGAAGTCTCCGAGTATCGCTCTGGATACAAGAGGTACTACGAAAATTGGGCTACTCCTGACTCCCCCAAGCTTCGCGACTCGAATCCTACCGTAGTGATTGTGCCGGGACTGGGACTTTTCGGCTTTGGCAAGAATAAGAAAGAAGCCCGGATCACCACGGAGTTCTTCATCAATGCCATCCACGTAATGGCAGGAGCGAATGCTTTAGAGGATGGTGCGGCTCCGCATCCATTGCCCCAGGCACGTCATGCCGAACAGTCGCAACAATTCACGCAGTTCCATAATTACGTTTCGCTTCCAAGATCTGAGGCATTCCGCATCGAGTACTGGGCGCTCGAGGAAGCCAAGCTGCAGCGTATGCCGGCTGAAGCGGAATTCAGCCGCAAGATTGCGCTTGTGATCGGCGGAGCGAGTGGAATTGGCCGGGAAGCTGCACTGTTGCTCGGGCGAAAAGGAGCCCACGTCATCGTCGCTGATTTCGATCAGCAGGGCGCAGGCAAGGTGGCTGATGAGGTTGGTGCGCTTACTTCCACAGAATTTGTGGCGGCTACTGCCGTTGATCTCAGTTCCTCCACTTCATTGGCGGACGCGGTCAAGTTCACGATCTCGAAGTTTGGTGGCATCGACGTCGTCGTCAACACCGCTGCGATCTATCCGGTGCCCCGAGCTGACGGAGAACTTTCTGACGAGCAATGGGCCAAAACATTTTTGGTGAATGTCACGGGCAATTATCTGCTTGCCCGCGAAGCGGAGTGGGTCTTCAAGGAGCAGAATCTGCCGAGCACCATGGTGCTGACCACTTCGGCGAATGCGGTTGTCCCGAAGAAGGGCAGCGAGGCCTACGACACGAGCAAGACTGCCCTCAACCATCTCATCCGCGAGCTCGCGATCAAGCTGAGTCCTCACGTGCGCGTAAACGGAATTGCTCCTGCGACGGTAGTTGCCGGGTCGACGATGTTTCCGCGTGACCGAGTCCTGCAATCGTTGCAGAAATACAGAATTGAATTCTCGGAGACCGAAACAACTGAAGAGCTTCGGGCTAAGCTGGCAGATTTTTACGCGCACCGCACGCTGACCAAGCGTCCGATTTTGCCGCAAGACTGTGCCAATGCGATCGTCTGGCTGGCGGGCGAGCAGAGTGGAAAGACGACAGGGCATGTGATTCCTGTCGACGGCGGCTTGTCCGAAGCTTACCTTCGCTAAGCGATCTTCGCTAAGGAGCAATCGATGCAGCGCATCTGTTTCGTGTTGCAGGTGAAACCACAGCGGCTTGAAGAATACCGGGAGCGTCACCGTCATGTTTGGCCTGAAATGCAAGCCGCGCTTCGTGAAACCGGTTGGGGCAACTACTCCTTATTCATGCGCGATGACGGACTCCTGGTCGGATATCTCGAGACCGAAGATTTTGAACGTGCCCATGCCCTCATGGCCGAACGCGAAGTAAATGAACGTTGGCAACGTGAGATGGGTGACTTCTTCGTTCAGACGGAAGGAGTTCTGCCCGATCGCGCGATGCGTCCGCTGCAAGAAGTCTTCCACCTATAGCACGAACTTGAGGACTGAATGAATCCTAACCCGATACTGGGCGTTTTTTTTCACTGGCTCGGCGGTCTCGCCTCGGGAAGCTTCTACGTTCCCTACAAAGGCGTGAAGTTGTGGGCGTGGGAGACATACTGGCTGGCGGGAGGATTCTTTAGTTGGATCATCGCACCATGGATACTGGCTTTCTTTCTCACCAACGATTTATTCGCGGTACTAAGGCAGGCTCCTGCCTCGGCGCTCTTCTGGGCTTTTTTCTTCGGACTGTTGTGGGGAGTGGGCGGACTCACTTTCGGTCTGACCATGCGTTACCTAGGCCTGTCACTCGGGATGGCGGTTGTGCTCGGCCTTTGTGCCGCGTTCGGCACACTGATGCCGCCGATTTTTCGTGGTCAGTTCATGACACAGGTTGTGGGCACAACCTCCGGGCGAGTCATTCTTGTTGGAATTTTCGTTTGTCTCGCCGGAATTACCGCGGCCGGTCTGGCTGGCATCGCGAAAGAACGAGTCATGTCGCCGGAACAACAGAAAGCTGCAATTGAGGAATTTGATCTGCGCAAGGGGATTGGGGTTGCCGTTCTCTCGGGTGTGATGAGCGCGTGCTTCGCTTATGGCTTGGCAGCAGGGGATCCGATCAAGACGCTCACCATAGAGCATGGCACCGCCAAACTTTGGCAGGGGTTGCCCGTCCTGATCGTGGTTTTAGTTGGTGGCTTTCTCACAAACTTCGTCTGGTGCCTGATTTTGCTGAAACGCAACAAGACGGGATATCAGTTTTTCGACTCGCATATTCGAGAAGGCAGCCCGATTGACGAGGTAATCCTCGAAACCGCTGTGGATGCGCCCAGCCGTGAGGTGGTCGAGCATGTCGGTTCCCTGTCGTCGAGGTCCGCGCAGACAGCCGTAATGGTGGAAGCACCAGCCGCAGAATTACGGTTGCGGGCGCCAATGTTGCGCAACTACCTGCTGTGTGCGCTCGCAGGTACGACGTGGTATTTCCAATTCTTTTTCTACACCATGGGTGAGAGCCAGATGGGTCGTTATGGTTTTTCAAGTTGGACGCTGCACATGGCCAGCATCATCATCTTCAGCAGTCTGTGGGGGATCGGCTTCAAGGAGTGGAAGGGTGCCGGCGCCCGGGCCGGATCACTACTCACCCTGGCGCTTTTTCTGCTGGTCGCGTCGACCGTAATCGTTGGCTATGGCAATTATCTGGGTGTGGCGAGTTCGACGCGTTAGTTATGCGCGTGATCGCACGCGACCTGTGCGCTCGGCTTGCTCGGTCAATGTGGAAGCGAGAAGGTGAAGACGTCGCTTCCCGCGGAGATGGTTACATACTGGATCTTGTCGATCGCATAAGTCATCGGCGAAGCATAGATTGTTTGGCCCGTATTAAAGTGCCATAGAACATCGCCAGTTCTCCCATCAACTGCCTCCAGAGATCCAGAGTCGTCGCCAAAGAAGACCAATCCGCCAGCCGTTGTCAATGTTCCTGCCCAGGAATCACCACGGCCGACCTGCGGATAGCGCCAAACTGTCTTTCCATCCGGGATTGAGAGTGCCAGCAGAATCTTCTGTGAGTGTTCATCGGGCGGCATCTTCGTTCCGGTGTCGTAATAGGTTTCGCCCCGTGCGAACGGCTTCGGATCCGCGAAAAATAGATTGCAGTTCTCCAAGGCTATTACATAAAAGAGGCCAGTCTGGGGGTTATAGGAGGGCGAAAACCAATTCGTCGCGCCATTAATCCCGGGGCAAATGTAGGTGCCTTGTGCACTTGGTATTCGGCCCGAGGGAACAGGCCGGCCAGATGCGTCCACACCTTTGGCCCAGTTTAGCTTCTCGAGGAACTGCGCAGCATTCAAGAACTTTCCATTTGTGCGGTCGAGAACATAGAGGAAGCCGTTTCGGTCAGCCTGTACCAACAAGCGACGAGGTCCGACGCTCCCGTCGCCACTTGCGGGGATATCCACCAGCACAGGTGTTTCGTTGGCGTCGTAGTCGTACAGGTCGTGAGGTGTGAACTGGAAATACCATTTCAGTTTTCCGGTATCGGGGTCGATCGCCAGCACGCAATCTGTAAACAAGTCATCGCCGGGGCGCGAGTCTCCTACAAAGTCAGGGGCTGGATTGCTGGTTGTCCAGTACAGAGTATTGAGATCCGGATCATAGGTACCGGGCATCCAGGTTGTGCCACCGCCATGTAGGTAGGAATCGCCGGGCCAACTGGAAGAACCGAACTCTCCGGGGGCGGGAATCGTCCAGAAACGCCATTTCAGAGTCCCAGTCGCCGCGTCGAAGGCAGCAAGAAATCCGCGCACGCCCGAGTCGCCACCGGAAGTGCCGACGATCACCTCGTCTTTCACAACCAGTGGAGCGCTGGTGGCCCCGTAATGCTTGACCTTATCGGCGTACTCAACCTCCCACCGCAAGGCTCCGGAGCGTGCGTCGAGGCAAAGCAGGTGGGCGTCGTCCGTTTCCATATACACGGAGTTCTGCCAAACGGCAACGCCGCGATTCTTGTGAGCAGCCGCATCATCCAACAAGCCGGAGCTTAGAGCGCGCTGGTGACGCCACAAAGTTCGACCTGTTCGCGCGTCTAACGCGACCGTATCGTTCGCGGAGGTGACGTACATGACCCCGCGAACGACTAGAGGAGTGGCCTCAAGCCTCTGCGAATTGCCTGGATGAAAGACCCACAACGCACGGAGTTTGCGGACATTCGCAGCATTGATTTCATTCAAGCTGCTATAGCGACGCCCGGTGTAATCCCCGTTATAGGACGTCCAGTCGGTGCCGACGGGGACCGCCAGTACGTCTTGTGCGCTCACAGTGCTGACACCATTGAGGGGAGAAGCCTGCTGCCCCATTGCCGGTGGATGGAGTAGAGCCGTCGCCATAGCTAGCAGCACCGGGACGAAACTTCTGCACGACTTCATCAGCGACTCTCTCCTGCATTTATTTGGATTTCCCGAAGAGAACCACGGTCGAGACCATTTGTGTCTTCAAGGTGAAGAGAGAGGCGTGCCGGATTACCCGGCGCAGTCATTTCCGTGTTGAGCATCACTGCTTGATCGGGACTGACATCGGCCACGGGGAAGGTTCCTAGGCTGGCTCCGTGTTCGTTGTAGAAGTGTGCGACCAGCCGACCCGAGAAGAACACCCCAAACGAACCGGAAAGTCTGATCTTGCCATTCTCCAGACGAACAGCTTGCAGTGGACGAATCGAAATGCCAGCGTCGGTTACGCCGCGGAATTCGCTTCCAGCGCGCGTAGGAAACCATTCGGTGTCGAAGTTACAGGCCTCCCCTGGGCGCAAGCGGCAGAGAGGAGAATTGAGTTCGGCCTCAAGGTAATAGGGTGATGCGTCGTCCCCTTTAGGCATAGAGGCAACGCCATCAGGACTCACCCTTATTTCGGGGCCATTCGTCCAAAAAATGATGGATGCTTTGCCAGGATAAGGTCGCGACTCCTCATATTGGAAACGCTCGACCATGGCGAACTGGCTACTTCCGTCTACGACTGCCAGCCAGCCAGCGGTCGAATCCAGCCAGAGCTCGGCGGCCATGTGGACGTAATGCAATGTGAAAAGCCCGTCGTCTCGAACCAGAGCGGCAGGATTTTCCGCCGGACCAAAGCGCACGTGATAGCGATTCAAATAACTGCTCGCGTCATTTGCGGGGGTGAAAGTGTGGAAGTCGTGATTGAATCGCGAGGGCCCCGGAGGAGTTGTCGGGTTCGGATCGGAGGTATCGTATTGCGACACGGATTGCATCGACCATTCGACTGAGTGGCCGCTGGTGTTCTTCATCGTCGCGTGAAAGCCGATTCGGGGAGAATCTGCATCGAGTCGAATCGTGCGTTGAAATTGAATTCCAGTCTGCGGATCGGAGGACCCCGTCAGTTCGACCGCGCAGTCGTGTCCTTCCGTAAGTTTTCGAAAAGAGAATGGCCCGTCATCCAGTAAGTCTGAGTTTCCCACCCAGTGCTGTTCGTCGCGATTGCCCTCGGGCAAGAGCCAGAGTTTATCGCCTCCGTAGTTGAACCATTGCTCCGAACTTGGGGGTAAGTACTTGCCCTCAAATTTAGGATTGACGAAGAGGTAGGGGTGTCCGGCAAAGATTACTTGGATCACTCGTCCGCCGTTCTGCGGCAGTAGGATGAGTTGTACCCATTGATTGGACAGTTGTTGCGCATGCCAACCCTTGTAATCCACAGCTTCGACGCGACAAGTGGAGGGTGTCAAGACTTTGGGCGAAACCTTATCCTGAGCTCCAACCCACACACCCATCGAACCGAAAAAAACGAACAAGGCAAGAAGCCTGATCATTTTCACCAGCCGAAACTGTCGTGCCATGATTGCGCCTTTCTGACGGTGGACGTCGAGCCTAGCACGTATGCCGATATTGCTTGAATCGCATTTTCAAAAACGAAATGAAACTCAATAAAACGGAAGATTTCGATTTGCGTCAAGAACATTCTGTGATATACGGGATTCGCGCGGGCCGATCGGCAGTTCTGCGCCCGCAATCATGGGGACACCAATGAGTGTGAGTACTTCCAGCCGTCGATCGTTTGTGAAATTGTTCGTAGCCGCTCCCTTATTAAGCCAAATTGCTGCCCGCGATCTTTACGCGCAGGCGGCTACGGCGATGGGGAAAGATCCCAGGCAGAATATATACACGCGCCTCGGGGTAAAGACGATCATCAATTGCCGAGGAACGTGGACTTATCTGAGTGGATCCCTCGAGTTTCCGGAGGTTCGCCAGGCTCAGGTAGAGGCAGCGCAACACTTCGTGAACATGCTGGACTTGCAGCGAGCCGTGGGCCGGCGTCTATCGGAGTTGACGGGCGCTGAGTCGGGGATCGTCACTTCCGGCGCTGCCGGCGCTATGGCGACAGCAAGTGCGGCATGTATGGCGGGGACCAATGACAAGTATATCTGGCAACTGCCGGACACCACCGGTCTAAAGCACGAAGTCATCATGGTCGGCGGGAGAAGCGCATTTGATAGCGCCATTCGACTGACCGGCGCGAAATTGGTGCTCGTGTATTCCGCGGACGAACTCGCCAATGCCATCAACGAAAACACGGCGATGATCTACACAACGGATCTCGGCGAAAAGCTGCAGCGTGAATTGGCCATCGCGAAAGACCGAAAGATTCCGATGTTGTTGGACGATGCCGCAGGCATACCACCAGCCGACAACGCCAAGCTCTACGCCAAGATGGGCCTTGACCTTTACTGCTTTTCCGGCGGAAAGGGGCTATCTGGTCCGCAATGTAGTGGCCTGCTTCTCGGCCGGAAAGATCTTATCGAGGCGGCTCTGATGAACAGCAGTCCGCGCGAAGGGGCTGTGTGCCGTCCCATGAAGGTGGGCAAAGAAGAAATCATCGGTTGCCTGACAGCACTTGAAACCTGGCTGAAAATTGATGAAAAGAAGTTGTATGCCGAATGGAACGGCCGGGTAGAACGAATTCGGAAACTGGTCGACACCGTGCCTGGTGTAAAGACCGATATCTACATTCCCGAGGACGGCAATCGTTATCCAACGCTGAAAGTCTCATGGGATCAGCAGGCGTGGGGTTACAGTCTGTCTGACTGCGTGCGCGAGTTGCGCCAGAGCGATCCAGTCATCGAAGTGGTCGGCATCGATAACCCCAGCCTGGTCACGGCGGTCCGGGAGGGGAATCCAAATCCGAACCGCAAGGAACACAAGAATCCCGATCACATCGAACTAGTTTCGTTGACGATCAAGCCGGGAGAAGAAATCGTCGTGGGGCAAAGACTGCGCGCGCTTCTAAGTGCCGCGAGGAAGAAGGCGGCAGCCTAGCCAGCCTTGCTGCTGCCTCGAGAGAATCCATAGGAAGGATCCATGCGATACCTGTTACTTGGATTATTCACATTGTCGAGCGTTCTGGTCGAGGCGCAGCTGCGGCCTATCGTTCCCGTACAGGACTCAGCTCACGCCAATCGTTTTTATTCTCCGGCGGTTGATGCTGGAGACTACGTTTACATCTCGGCGCAAGGCCCTCGTCGGCCGGACGGTAGTTTGCCCTCGACTTTTGCCGCACAAGTCGGCCAGGCGCTCGACAATATTAAGGCCATTGTCGAATCAGCAGGTTTGACCATGGAGCACGTCGTCTACATCCAAGTCTATCTGGAGGACATTAACAAGTATGGAGAGATGAACGAAGTTTTCGAGAAATACTTTGGAAAGGCTCCCCCAGCCCGCGCTGTGCTAGGCGTTGCCAAAATTCCTGATTCGCCCATTCAGATCAATGCGGTCTCGGTACGCAACTTGGCGGAGAAGCGAGCTGTTTATCCGCAAAATTTTAAGTGGGCCGAGGCGGCTGCTCCCGGCGTGCTCACCCACGACCGACTCTTCGTGTCCGCCATGCCCGGGAGCGATCCTGCTACTGGCAAAGTTCCCGATGATCCGGCAACTCAAATAGACATGGCGCTCGACCGAATGCAGGCAGTCTTGAAGACTGGCGGCTTGGATCTCAGCCACATGGTCTTCGTCAATCCTTATTTAACTTCTGGGATCCCTATGCGCGTGATGAACGAGCATTACGCCCGAAGGTTTGAGTTCGGCAACACTCCGGCACGAGCCACGATCGAAGTATCGAGTTTGCCCAGTGGCGTTCACATCGAGTACACGGGCGTAGCTGTACGTGATCTGCAGCAACGGCGAGCGGTGCGTCCGAAGAACATGCCACCCAGTCCAACCGCGAGTCCCTGTGTTTTTGCAGCGGACACATTGTATTGTTCCGCGAAGAGCGGCTTTATTCCCGGGCCTCACGGCGGCACGTATGCCTCGACAACTCCGCATCAACTGCGCCAGACGATGCGCAATCTCCTCGACAATTTGGAAGAAGCCGACATGAATTTCGATGAGGTGGTTTCCACGAACGTTTATCTGGATGACTTATCGGACCTACCCGTATTTGACGGAGTCTACGCGCAGTATTTCGGATCCCTGTTGCCGGCACGAACGACGGTTCAACAGATTCCCGCAACTGAGCGTAAGCCTGACAAAGAAGATCACTACCCGGACTTGGAGCAGTTGTCGCTGATCGCGGTTCGGCCGTCAAAGCACTAACAACAAGCTGAACCCCCAGTCAATGTATCGCCGACGCAAGAGCGAAGCCCGTAATTTACCGTTGGCCTTGCTATTGTGCCGTGGCAGGGGCAAGCGCCTGCTTGCGGCGTTCGGCGAGCTCGTTGGCCATGGATTGGTTCTTCTCACGACTCAAGGGATAAAAGAGCAAGCAAGTTGCGGCGGCGAAGAAGAACAGACCTGCGTAGATGCTGGCCGTGAGAAGGATTCCTGCTTGCGTGTGCGCGGTCTGTACGGAAGCAGTGGACACTAAGCCGTAGGCGGACAGCAGCCATCCCGCAATGGCACCACCTAAGGCCAGTCCTGCCCATAATGCGAAGACAACACCGGCAGTCACGGTTCCGGTGGCGCGGCGCCTTGTCTTCCACTCGCCATAATCTGCGACGTCGCCCATCATCGCCCACAGGATTGGTCCCGACAGTCCGAATGAGAACTGCCTAACTACTTCCGTGCCGATGATGAGGTAGGTGGCGGTCGGCGGGATTACAAACAGCGCTATATTGAAAATGCCGGTCAGAATCATGCTCCCGATAAAAAGCTCGCGTTTCCCTACTCGCACGGAAACGGCGGTCGAGCAGGCTACACCCAAAAGCAGTGCAGCCAAACCAAAGCCATTGAACCATGCGAAGAGGTTTACGTCGCCAGCCACAAAGCGAAAATAGGGCAACATGACATTGCCGCGCACCAGAATCGCAGCGAAATAGAACAAAGTAACCAGAAAGAGCACGATCCACGGCCCGTTGTGAACGAGGTCCGAAAGGTCCTGACCGAGTGAGGTCTTCTGCTGTGGATCGGGCTGGATGCGCTCCTTCGTCACGAAGAAGGAAATGATAAAAAAGATCAC
>Ga0070735_10000216_pt1 | contig 70541 bp, 61 predicted proteins | sample Coa_R1_FD_66443 | JGI IMG/M metagenome (GOLD analysis project Ga0070735, IMG submission 66443) | Surface soil microbial communities from Centralia Pennsylvania, which are recovering from an underground coalmine fire - Coalmine... | ecosystem: Environmental > Terrestrial > Soil > Unclassified ...
ATCCCAGCCCGGTCAAGCCGGAGAAGCGGATTCCCGGCCCGGCCCCCTCTTTTCAGGAACTCAGAAGGAGCACTGGAGTACAGCCCGCTCAGCCATGCCGACAAGCCATAGCCAAGCTCACTCATTCTATCGGACGGGTTGGATACCGTCAATGTGTGGGGATCGGCGCCTTCCGCCCAAGCCGGGCGCTCGTCGGACTCCGCATGAGTCGAGGTACATGTGGGGACAGCCGCCCCCGGCTGTCGGGCCGAGCAAGGCTCGGCTGGCTCTTTGTTTGAGACCCTGTCGGCTCTTGATCCAGCCAAGTTTTTGTGTGCGGGAGCGCCCGCGCCACGTAATCGATCCCACTCCGCAAAGGCCTTTGGCGTCGAAACTCCAATCTCCGGAGTCACCACCACACACGCCGTCGCCGGGAAATCCGTCAGCGGATACACCTGTTCTCCTCGTCCCAGTCCCAGAATTGTCCCGCCCAATAGAAAGAGCGGCAGATCGGACCCAACTTCCGCTGCGATCCGCAGCCTCTCCGCCGCCGGCAGCGTTTTTCGCAGAGTCCGCTCCAGCCCGAGCAGCGTCGCCACCGCGTTCGCCGACGCCCCGCCCATTCCACCCTGCACCGGAAGGCGCTTCTCGATTTCGATGATTACGCGTCCCTTGCAACGCAGAGCCGCCATTGCGCGCTCCACAATGCGATAGCAGGTATTCGACTCATCCCGCGGCACCCGCGGGTCAGCGCACCGGATCTCGATTCCGCTGCCGCGTCCAACGCTTACGCGAATCACATCGTGCAGCCCGATCGTCTGGTAGACGGTTAACAGGTCATGAAATCCGTTGGGCCGAGCCGGGCCGATACGCAGGCCAACGTTGATCTTCGCGAACGATCGCACAGTCACGGTCATGGATGGATAATTGTAATGTCTAGCTCCTTTGTTTGAGCGATCGCTTCGGAGATCGCTCACCAGCCTCATTTTGGGCGAAAATTCACAGACTTGATTCTGCCAGGCGTGTCCGGCCCAAGTGGTAATCCCGCGCGCAAATGTTTACCATGGCACGCGATGCCTCGTGAGACCCCAGTTGATTCCCGGCAGGAAATCCTGCGCACCGCCGCCCGCCTTTTCCAGCAGCGCGGATACGACGCGACCTCGATGAACGACGTCGCCGCCACACTCAAACTCAGCAAAGGCGGTCTCTATCATCACTTTCAGAGCAAGGATGAAATCCTGTTCGAGATCATGAACCACGCCATGGAGATCACCGAGGAGCGCGTGTTGGCTCCTGCACGCGCGATTGCCGATCCCGAGGCTCGTCTTCGTGCGCTGATCCGGTTGCATATTGAAGTCGTTCTCAGCCCGCGAGATCGCGAGATCACCGTCATGCTGCACGAAAATCATCCTCTGCCGCCGGCATTGCGAAAGCGGATTAACACGCGAAAGAAAGAGTACATACATTTCGTCGAAGGGCTGATGTCTGAAGTGCAGCGCGTACGACATGGAAAAGGCTCGGTGAGTCCGCGCGCCGCGGCCTTTGCACTCCTCGGCATGATCAACTGGATCTATCAGTGGTACAAGCCGGAAGGAAATCTGCAGACGCATAATCTGGTGCCGCAATTCACCGAACTCGTGTTTGGGGGAATTCTGGCGTGAGGACTCTGTTTACCAAGGTTGCGGATGTTGACCAGCAGCGAGCGGAGAGTGGCCAGTTCTATCGCGAATTTCTTCGGGTTCCAGCAATGAGTGCAGGATTGTATGTCTTGTCGGCTGGATCGATTGATCCGCAATCTCCGCATCACCAAGATGAGCTGTATTACGTTGTCCGCGGTCGTGGGCGCTTTCGCGCGGGAGGTCAGGAAACAGAAGTATCAGCCGGAAGCCTGCTCTTCGTTGCAGCTGAGGTGGAGCACAAGTTCTACGACATTGAAGAAGAGTTGTCGGTTCTGGTTTTCTTCGCGCCCGCCGAAGGTTAATCCATAAAATGCGTTTCGGCGCAGAGCAGGTCGGGTTTTCCCTCTGCGAGCCTCTGTGGTGAAGTTTTCAAGCCTTGGACGGAATCCAGTAAACCTCTTCCTTGACAGATCCCTTATCGACAAAACCACGGCGCTTCAGGATCGCTTTGCTATGCTCGATCATCTCTGGATGCCCGCAGAGATAAGCTACGGTATTGCTCGCATCCAGCTCCCAGTGATCGGCGTACTTGCGCAGGATGTCGTCGGCGCGGCCAATCTCTCCAGACCAATCCTCGTGATCCCACGGACGACTCACTGTCGGCACGTATTTGAACCAGGGCAGTTCCTTGTCGAACTCGGCAAGTTCTTCGCGGTACCCGAATTCCCACGGTCGGCTTGCGCCGTTCAGCAGATAGAGTTTGTGGCTGCCGTCGAAGCGCCCTTCTTTCCATTCCTTGGAAAGCGTGCGCACGTAGCTCACGAACGGAGCGACACCTGTGACGGTTGAGATCAGCAGGTGATTCCTGCGTCCGTTACTCGTATCCATCGAGAACTTGCCTTTGGGCACTTTGCGCATCAACAAGCGGTCGCCAACCTGCAGTTTATGCAGCAAGGGAGTCAACGCGCCGTTAGGCACAAGTTCGAAGAAGAATTCAACTTCGTCCTCGGAGGGCGCAGACGCGATGGAATAGGGTCGCTCGATGCGTTTCCCCTCTTCGACTACACCGAGGGTGGCGAACTGCCCGGGCACGAAGTTGAATTCACCGCCGCTGCGGATGCGAAACATCCACAAATCGGGGGCGAAGTCCGCACGCTTCGTGACCTCCGCGTCATAGAACCTCTCATCTGGAATTGTCATGTCTCTCGGCCTCAGCAATCGCATACGAACCTGTTCGGAAACAGCGCAGCGCATCCAGAAATCCGGACGATCCGCGTCTGTATTCTTCGGATACTCTTTAGATGTCCAAGCGCGCGAACGTGACTCAACCGCCGCGAGCCCATATCCCGACCGAACGGTCGTACTGCGACAAATTGCGATATCGTAGCCTCAACCCGGGCTTTTGGGAATAGCAAAACTTTCGATAAGACGAATCGGATTTCTGAATCCGTGGCCAGTCAGGCCGAGGCTAGCGTATCTTCGGCGAGGTTTCTTCCGCCGCGAGTTGCTCCAGTACTGTTCTAAGGGAGCGAAGGACATCATCTGCAGCGTTCGCCTTCAGCGCGAATTTCAGCATTCCATCGGGGGTAAACTGCGCACCACGCTGCGATGAGACGAAGCGAGCCAGATGCTCAGGATCCACCGCGGCGTTTTGGCGGAATTTAAAAGTGACGCCATCGCGCTTGCGATCGATGGCGTTCACGCCCACCCGCATGCAGAGCAACTTCAGCGATGCATAGTCGAGCAAGTTGCGCACCGCCTGGGGTGGCTCGCCATAGCGATCCTGCAATTCGCCACCAACATCGGAAAGTTGAGATTCTGTCTCGACGCCGGCCACGCGCTTGTACATGCGCAGCCGCTGATTTTCTTCGGGAATGTATTCGGCTGGGATCCGGATGTTCAGACCGAGATTGAGCTGGGTTTCGGCTTCGTCTGGAGCGGCCTCACCCTTCATCTCACGAATGGCCCGATCCAGCATCTGCGTGTAAAGTTCGAAACCGATGGCCTCGATGTGTCCGCTCTGCTCGCCGCCAAGAAGATTGCCCGCGCCGCGCAGTTCGAGGTCGAGGGCGGCAATTTTGAATCCAGCACCCAGGTCAGAAAATTCCTTCAAGGCGGCTAGCCGTCGGCGCGCGATCGGCGTCAGTTCGACTTCTTTCGGGATCAGCAAATACGCATAAGCACGACGATTGGAGCGGCCGACGCGTCCACGAAGCTGGTAGAGCTCGGAGAGACCGAGCCGGTCGGCGCGGTTGATCAGAATCGTGTTGCAGAGCGGGATGTCGAGTCCGTTCTCGATAATCGTGGTCGCAACCAGAATGTCGGCTTCGTGGTGCATGAAATTCAGCATCACCTTCTCGAGCTCGGCCTCTCCCATTTGGCCGTGGCCGACGATGATCCGCGCCTTCGGCACGAACTCCTGCAGCTTCGCGGCAATCTCCCAGATGCTTTCCACGCGATTGTGGACGAAGTAGACCTGGCCTCCGCGCTCAAGCTCCTGCTCAATAGCCGACTGAATAATCTTGTCATCCCAACTAGCGACGACTGTCTGAATCGCCATGCGGTCTTTCGGCGGCGTCTCGATCACGCTCATATCGCGCAGTCCAACCAGCGACATGTGCAGCGTGCGTGGAATCGGTGTAGCTGACATCGTGAGTACGTCGACCTGCTTCCGCATCTGCTTGATGCGTTCTTTGTGGCGCACCCCGAAACGCTGCTCCTCATCGACTACGAGCAGGCCGAGGTCGGCGAATTTCAGGTCTTTGGAAAGGATTCGGTGCGTGCCGATGAGGATGTCGATTTTTCCGGCTTCCGTTTTCTGCAGGATTTCTTTCTGCTGCTTGGGATTGCGGAAGCGGCTGATCATCTCAATGGTGACGGGGAACGGAGCGAAGCGTTGCTTGAACGTCTCGTAATGCTGAAAGGCTAGCACTGTCGTTGGCGCGAGTAAGGCGACTTGCTTGTTGTCGCTGACCGCCTTGAAGGCGGCGCGCATCGCAACTTCCGTCTTGCCGTAACCGACATCGCCGCAAAGCAGGCGATCCATAGGAAGCGACGATTCCATGTCGCGCATCACGTCGGAGATCGCCTGCGCCTGATCGTCAGTCTCGTTGAACTCGAAGGAATCTTCAAACTCGCGGACAAATTCATCTCCCGCAGGGAATGCATGTCCTTGCGCCATTTTCCGTTGCGCGTAGAGCTTGAGAAGCTCGTCGGTCATGTCCTTCATGGCCTTACGCACGCGGGCTTTGGTCTTGGCCCAGGCTTGCGTTCCGAGATGGCTGAGAGCCGGCTTGGCCCCTTCCGACGACCGGTATTTCTGAATCAGATCGAGGCGCGTCAGCGGAACATACAGGCGTGCGCCTTCGGCATATTCGAGCAGCATGAACTCCGCATTGCCGTCGCCCTGATTGATTTCCTTCAGCCCCTGATACTGACCGATGCCATGCTCGACGTGGACGACGTAGTCTCCGACTTGTAGATCGCGGAAGTCTGAAAGAAAGGCGGATACTTTCGACTTCGAGCGCTGCGGACGCGAAGCGACAGCTTCTGATTCGTCAAACAAATCGCGCGCGCCGAAAATGGCGAGATGAGCATCGGGGAAGATAACGCCATCGGGCACGTACGCTTTGGCAAGCGTGGTGGTGTTAACCTCTCCCGCGAAATAGCTGGTCTCGTCAGCATAGCTCTCGCCGCCGCGCGTGCGGCTACCCAGGCGGAAGCTGACGTTGTATTCGGTGAAAATATCAGCCAGTCGCTCAACTTCGCCCGTGTTCGGAACCGAAAACAGAACCTGATTTCCCGAAGCAGTCAGCTTTTGAACTTCTTCGAGCATCGCCGGAACCGCACCGTGAAAGCGCGGCGTAGGTTGCGTAAGGATTGAAATACTGCGGTCGCCATCGTCGCTCTGCATAATGCCGAGGTGCTCGATATCAGCGCCAGTGAGCGACGAGACTTTTTGCCACCAGCCCTCCGGAGCCAGATAGAGATCTTCCGGATGCACGAGATTTCCCACGCCGCTGCGCTCGTGCATTTCATTGACGCGGAACCAGAAGCGGTCGAATTCCGTCCGCAGCGTATCTGGTTCGTCCAGCAGAACGGCGGCGCGAGGCAGCAGGTCGAAGACGGTGCGATCCGATCCCGCGACCGGTGCGTAGAACTCCCAGCCGGGAAAGACAGTAACTCCGCCGGAGCGGACGGCGGCTTCCACGATTTCCTCAGTCGACCCGGAAATGCGCTTACCCGACAGGCGTGTATGAATTGCGCCGAGAAGCTGATCGGTCACTGGGGTTTCCGTGAGTGGAAGGAGCAGAGCTTCGTCAATGGGATTCGAAGAGCGCTGTGAGGTCGGATCGAATCGGCGGATCGAGTCCACTTCATCCCCGAAGAACTCGATGCGCACCGGGCGCTCCGCTTCCGGCGAGTAAACGTCGAGAATGCCTCCGCGAACAGCGTACTGGCCCGGCATTTCAACCACGTCCGCCGAAGCGTAGCCCACGGTGTTCAGGTGCGCGAGCAAATTCTCGATGTCAAAGGACTCTCCACGCCGCAACGTTCGGGCAAGTTCGGCGTAGTAGTCGGGCGAACGCTGGAGGATGGCCGCAGCCGCGATCGGAGTGACCACAATTGACGCTTTGCCCGTGGCGATCTTCCACAACGCCGTCGCACGTTCCTCCTGAAGTTCCGGGTGCGGCGAGAGATTCTGGAACGGGAGAACGTCGCGCGCGGGCAAAGAGACGACGGAATCAGGATCGCAGGCCGATGTAAGTTCCGAGAACCCGCGAAGGATGGGAACAAAATCCTCGACGGCGCGATTGTCGTTGACGACGACGATCAGTGGGCGCTCGGCGGCACGGCGCAAAAGGACCAGCAGCAGAGCTTTCGCCGTGGGGGAGAGTCCGGAGACACGAATTCGCCCCGTGCCCTCTTTCAGGTGGGAGGCTACACGCGCAAATCCGGGAAGCAATTCAACGTCCGCGAAGAGTTCGCGGACGAAGGGAAGCAGCATCGCTCTTCAATTTTAGCAGGAACGAACGTGTCGCACTTTGAATCACGTTCCAAATTCGGAAGAACTAGTGCGGAGATCGTCCTCGAATCGTCAGTTCCGTTTCCCCTACTTGATCGGCCAGTGTCACGTGCAGCGCGTGCTGTTTCGGATCATACGTGGTCTTCAGTGGATAGGCGCTGCCCGAGACTTTGGCCTCCGCGTGCGCCGACGGCCAGTCGTAGACCACGACTTCGATGATCTTCCACCACGGCGTGTACGAACCTTCCCGCGTGTGAAACTTCAGCCGCACGGAATTGGCATCCGAGTCGCAGGTCAAACTCTGGCGCAGATACTTGCCCTGCTGGTAGGCGAAGGTGTGTCCGTCGTCGAGATAAAGCGAGCCGCTGCAGCTGTCTCCGGGGTAGACGCGAAGCTCGAGTGGACCGCCGGGAGTTTCATCGGTGCTCTGAATCAGGGGCTGCATAGGGATAACGCTGCCGCCGCGAACGTAAACTGGCATCGTATCGAGCTTTGGATGAGTTCTGTGCTGCTCGGGAAACCTGGTTCCGGGCTTCGCGTTGAAGCTGTCAACCAGCGAGGGAAGTGACGGCTGGAAAGGTATCTTTTCCCCGGTCCAGAAGTCGTACCAAGTGCCAGTCGGATAAGAGATGACGTAGTCGTCGAGTTTCTCTCCAAAAGGTGCAGGCGCGACTAGAAGACTGCGTCCGAGCAGGAATTCAGTGTCCCAGTGATCGAAGTTCGCGTTGGGTGCGAAGATTTCGGGGAACTCGAGGAAGATCGGGCGTATCATCGGCAGGCCGGTACGCGATGTCTCGTCGGCGAGCGCGTAGATGTAGGGCATCAGCTTGTAACGAGTCTCAATGTAGCGGCGGCGGATTGCCTCTTGCTCCGGCCCGTTGACCCAGACCTCGTGAGGCCCGGTGCCTTTGTCGGCGTGATCGCGGAAAAATGGAGAGAAGGCAGCCAGTTCCACCCAGCGCGTGAGCAGGTCGGAACTTGGAGTCCCGTTAAAGCCGCCGACATCAGCACCGACGAAAGGAATGCCGCTGAGCCCCAGGTTGAGCACCATCTGCGTGGCGAGACGAAGATGATTCCATGTCGCGGAATTGTCGCCGGTCCAGGTGAAGCCGTAGCGTTGGCCGCCCGCAAAGGTGGCGCGCGTGAGAACGAACGGACGCTCATCGGGGCGAAGCTTTAGCAAGCCCTCGTAGGTCGCGCGAGCGTTTTCAAGCCCGACGATGTTGTGAATCTCGGAATGTGTTGCCGCGCGCGTGGTGAATCCGGGCTCTTCGATCCGATGAACCGTATTCAGCGGCATGGTCTTGCCTGGGCCATTGAAGACCGAAGGCTCGTTCATGTCATTCCAGAATCCTGCAACTCCCTCTTTCACAAAGTCGCTGTACAGGCTCCCCCACCACTCGCGAGTTTGGGCCCGCGTGAAATCCGGGAACACGGACGGACCCGGCCAGACAATTCCCACGAACTCACTGCCGTCGGGATTCTTCACAAACTGATCGGTAGCGTGACCGGAGTCGTAGGGCGCGTATCCCTGGTTGGCAGCGTGTGCGATGTGCAGGTCGGTGATGTTGACAAGATGGAAGTGCTGTTTGCGCAGATCGGAAACAAGTCCGGGAAAGTTGGGGAAGGTCGTGGAGTTAACGGTGAATGGACGGTTGCGATCTTGATAGTCGATGTCGAGATAAATGACGTCGGAAGGAATTCTGTCCGTACGAAGACGGGTAGCAATGTCTCGCACCTTCGACTCCGGCGTGTACGAGTAACGCGATTGCTGGAAGCCGAGCGACCAAAACGGAGGCAGCGGCGGCTTGCCAGTGAGATACGCGTAGCCTTCCACGACCTGCTTCGGCGTTGGGCCATAAATGAAGTAGTAGTCGAGCGGTCCTCCTTCGGCGCCGAACGCGATGGAATCACGAAATTGCTTGCCGAAGTCGAACCAGGTACGCCAGGTGTTATCCAGAAAAATTCCGTAGCTCTGCGTTCCGTTCATGGCAAGAAAGAACGGGATCGACTTGTACAGAGGATCGACCGACTCCTGCGGGCCAACATCGGTGTTCCACAATGTGTAGGCCTGTTCGCGGCGATCGAACTGCCCAGTCTTATCGCCGAGGCCGAAATAGTGCTCGGAGCCGGGCATCTGCTTGTAGACGGAAAATCCGCCGAGTTGAAACTTCGTCGGACGGCCGGGTGTATCCGCAGAGATGACGTTTCCAGAGAGATCACGGATCACGATCCGCAAGGGATTACGTTCCACGCGGACATCGAGGGCGCCAGTGCGGAATCCCACGGACGAGTCGTCTTGCATCGGGTGTACAGGGATGGCCTTGCTGCGGGATTCAGGCAATACGGCCCATGAAGCGTCTTCCGGAAGGGTTCCAGTCGGGGAGATACGAACTCGTATGATGTCGTCGCGCAAGGCGTTAATTCTCAGAGCCGCCGAACCGGCCTGAATCTGAATGCCATCCTGCAAGACTTCAGACGCGGAGAGCGCGTCGACCACTACTGTGGGCTGAGGCCCACTCTGCGCGACAGAGGTGACTGCGGCAGCTACTATTCCTAAGAACAGAACGACGTATCGCTGGCGGGACGAGCAAACAGGCGTCATTGATTTTCAACGGGAAGCGATCTTCCCTGAAGCAACATCATAGCAAGGGGTACAAACACTGGCTCGGACCCATGCCGTCCCGCAAAACCCACCGATAAAGTAGGCCTCACTCCAGAGAACGCGGAGCGGTGATATGGCGCGGTTGCTTTCCCATCTTCATTGCACCGTGACTTTCACCGTGGACTTCGATCGCCCGAAGGCATTCGTTCCGTACAGCGTGTAGGTTGTCGTAGTGGTAGGAGAAACCACGACAGACGTTCCTCGAACCGCTCCGACCTGCGGCGACACTACGAAGTAGGAAGCTCCCGTTACATTCCAGCTCAACGTGACCGGCTGTCCCTTGGATATAGTCGATGGATTTGCCGTGAAACTGCTGATCACCGGCACAGGCCCCGTGGGAACGTTTTCCGGGGTGTACAAAGGGTCGATGAGGACTACTTCAAAAGCCGACGCCGGAACTGTCTTCAATGAAGCGAGATCATTGTTGTTCCAACGGCTGTCGGGATCGCCGCTGACGTAGATAGAGCTTCCGTTGTCAGCCATGATCATGCCGTACTTCTGCAACGCCGCCAGGATCACTTTCGACTGCGGCGGAAATGTCGAAATATTAAAAGAGGCTTTGAGGCGCATGCGCATCCCCATAGGGGCGGCATAGGCATTCGTCGAGTTGCCCGCCCAGTGCGACGCTGGAGGTGTAAATGCTGTCTGGCTGTACTGCAGGGTGAAGCGCAGGGCATGATGGATTGCGCCGCTGGCTACTTCGTAGTATCGCGCCAAACCCGGGAAAATCGCCAGGCCTGCTGCATCCGCCGAAGTCCATTTATAAGGGCGATGCTCGTCATTCAGCAAATCCCAAACCGCTCCCGAGGCAGCGTTCCAGGTACCGTTCTTCTGAGGATAGGAACGGTACAGCTCGTAGAGCCAGCAGTTATCGCGATCGAGCACCAGCACATGGCGATCGCCATTGCCAGGGTTCGGGTAGCCTTCAATCGGCGCATTCTTCGGCACCGGCATGGGCCCGGGATCGCTCTCAGTTCCATACGCCGTGTACTTGATGTTCACGAAGGGCGACCCGCTTACCACGATATAGGGAATCCCGATCGTTTGGCCGGCGTATAACCCTGCACCGAAATCCGGGTGAAGCGGCGTCGAACCGCCGATGAAATTGATGTAATTGTCTGAGTTGGGGTCAACTGGCGCACCGGAAATATCCTGGTTCCACGCATTGTCGGCAGGAAACGGAACGAACCCGTTGAGGCTGGCGCCCCGGCCCAGGCTCATTCCACTGCAGGACTGTCCAGTTGCTCCAGGAATTAGGAAAAGAGAAAGCGCGGCGAAGGCAAAGACACTCTGAATGCATCGCATAAAACACCCCAGGGAAACCAAGCTACACCCGCCGGCGTTGCCTCCGAGAAACTGAAAAGACTTACAACCCGAGTAGTCGAGGAATATTTCAGGACAGAATCTTGACAGACGCGAAATTACGTTGTATTTAACTTAGTGGTTATTTAACCATACGGTTCATAACACATGAACGACCGACTGAGCGAAACCTTTGGAGCACTGGCAGATCCTACACGGCGAGCGATTCTGGCGCGCTTGGCCTCGGGCGAGGCTTCCGTGACAGAACTGGCGGAGCCATTTGCCATGAGTATGCCGGCGATCTCGAAGCATCTGAAGGTGCTGGAGCGCGCAGGGCTAATCGCGCGCGGGCGGGAGGCGCAGTGGCGGCCGTGCCGCCTCGAGGCGCGCCCGCTGCAGGATGTAGCCGGATGGGTAGAGCACTACCGGAAGTTCTGGGAAGAAAGCTTCGATCGGCTGGAGTTCTACCTGCAGGAACTTAAGCGGCAACACCCGAACAATAGCGCGAAGAATAAGGAGAAGAAGCATGTCCGCAAAGAGCGCAAACACTGGAGCCACAAAGTCTGAGTCGAAATGGGATCTGACGATCACCCGCGTCTTCGACGCGTCCCGGCAAATTGTCTTCCGAGCCTGGACTGATCCCAAACAGGTGGCGCAGTGGTGGGGACCGAACGGATTCACCAACCCGGTTTGCGAGCTGGACCTGCGTCCGGGCGGCGAGATCCGTATCCACATGCGCGCTCCGAACGGCGTCGTCTATCCCATGAAAGGTGTGTTCCAGGAAATCGTCGAACCGGAACGAATTGTATTCGTCAGCAGCGCGCTCGATGAAAACGGCAATTCGATGTTCGACATCCGAAACACGATCACTTTTGCTGAGCAACACGGCAAAACGGCTCTGACTTTGCACGCACAGGTGCTTCATGAGACTGCGGTGGCGCCGCAATACCTCAAAGGTATGGAGATGGGCTGGACGCAGAGTCTGGAGCGGCTGGCAAATCACCTGGAATCCGCTAAAGTGAAATGAAATGTGTGCTGTGCCCTGATCGGGGATCAGCCAGGTCATTTTTTGGAGGGCGAATTCATGTCGTCGACGCAAGCTGCACCAATCTCGAAAACGGCGCTGTGGACGGGCAGGGTAATGAGCGCGTTGCCCGTGCTCTTGGTACTCATGAGCAGTGTCATGAAGCTAATGAAAATGGCGCCGGTAGTGGAAGGATTCGCTAAGGCAGGTTTGTCCGAGCACCTGATTCCTCCGGTAGGGATCGTCGAACTGACATGCGTGGTCGTTTATCTGATCCCGAGAACCGCGGTTTTGGGTGCGATCCTGATGACGGGTTTGCTTGGCGGCGCGACCATCACGACTCTGCGAATCGCCGATCCGACTTATCCCATGCCGGTGATTCTTGGAATGCTGGCATGGGGAGGGTTATACATGCGTGATCCGCGAGTGCGAGCACTGATTCCGCTGCGGGATTCGTAGGTCAACCTCGCACCAGAGGCCGCGTGAGGCACGTTGGCCCGCCGCTGCCGTTGATGCAGATTTCGCTGCCGGGAAACGTGCGGACGTCGAATCCATGCCGGCGTAGCCGGTCGTTGGTCTTCCGATTTTCCGTGATGGCCAGCAGTCGCTGTTCTCCTAGTGCGAGGACGTTGCAGGCGAGCGTGTCCCGCTCAGAGTAATCAATCTCAATAAATTGGAAACCGCGCGACTTCAGCATCTCTACAGTTTCGACCGCGAGCCAGGGAAGATCGACCAGAGCCGTTCTTTCGTCGAGAAGGCTGATCAGCGACATCAGGTGAAGGCAGGCTGAGGGGCCGGGCCCGTAGGGTAGCGGCGCCGAAAGCACCTCAACTCCTATGGGCGACAGGATCGCCCGCATCTGCGCAATTCCTGCTGCGTTGGTGCGGTAGCCGTGACCGATCAGCAAGGTCCCGGAGTCCAGCCAGATCATATCGCCGGCTTCGGTCGTACCCGGATCCTCAATCTTCCCAAAGATAGGTATGCCGAGTTCGGATGCAAACTTTCCTTGGCGGTCTCCCTCGGGCACACGATTGGTTTTTCCTGGACGCATGAGGATGAGGCCAAAGTCCGTCGCCAGTGACGCGTCGTGAGCGTATGCGGCGTCGAGGGATAGGTCATTCGACGCAGGAAGATCGAGAATTTCTGCGCCGATCGGACTTAGGCCGGCACAAAGCGCCTGATGTTGCGCCTGTGCTTTCGCGAAATCGGGAGCGTGGCCAAATCCAAGTTCCTGCCAGCGCGCAACCCGGTCTGATTGGTCCCATCCAGCGGACCGAGGCGAGCACACGAGCACCCTCCTGAGAGGACCCACCATAGAGTGCCCGTTGAAAGCTACGTCCGAATGTGTTGACGGCGCCCGTTCCCGAGCCTGCGGCATGCAGCAGCGATGATACGTCAAGGCCTGTGCAACGGGAAATCTGCCTTTCTAAACTCGCTTCCCGCTTTGGAACGCAGCTACTAATTGTGTGGACGCGGGCGACTCGCCCGCGTCGCTCGAGTGCCTCATCTCTTAACGGAGAGAACGTACCAATAACGTCCCGACGAGTACCTCTTGGTCGTGGTGGGATCGGGAACTGGTTTCCGCTGGTTCTTAAAAAAACTGCGCGGGCGAGTCGCCGGCGCCACACGGTTCTCTACTGCGCCTCGGTCAGCGCCTCTTCTTCCGCCGCTGCGAAAGCGACGTGCGCGTCGCTGGGCGGAAGCAGGTCGCGAACGGCGTGCTTGCTCTGGTGTCCGCGTTTCGCAAGCCATTCCTTCAAGTGTTTGCGGGCGGCAGGAGCAAGCTTCGAAAAGAACAGTCCCGCGCGTCCTTGATCGCTCGCCCAAATGACATCAGCCTCTCCCTGAAGCGTGACATGTGTTCCGGGCAGTACACAGCGAAAAGGCATGTTGGAGTGGATGGGTACCGGTTCGGCGGCCTGCATGGCCAGGCCGTGCTCTCCGATATCGATGCTGACTCCGGCCAGAGTCGCATGCTCCAGTTCGAGATAGACCAAAGTTTTTACTTCGTAGCGCGGATGCTTGCGCCGGTTCGCCTTGGCAGATTTTCTTCCCGTCTTCAACGCCTCTTTGACGAGTTCGCGTTCGAGTGGACGATACAGGATCCGGCTGGCTCCTGACTGAAAAGCCTGGCCCGTTCCTGGCCACGCGCGACTGGCAACGGCCAGCAGGGCCGGTTTCTGCGCGGGAGGAAGAAGAGACGCCATGCGGATCGCCTCTTCAGCGCCCGGCAAATCGAAGTCCACAATCATGGTGGAGCAGCGTCCGCTCATGACAAGTTCGAGCGCTTCCTGATGCGAGCGGCAATGGATGAGTTCCGTATCGAGTTGATCGAGCGTAGCCTGCAGGGTCTGCAGGGATCGCGTGTCGTGGCAAAGAATCGCGGCGGACTTGCGCATGGCAACAAACTACGGGCATTTGGCCGGTGAAGGAATGTCACAGCGGTAATCGCCGCATTGGTTACCGAGGCGATCTGTAAATAGCGGGAAACATTGTCTTTCCTGCGGCGGTCCGGCTCAGCAGAGGGGCCGCGGCAACGCGCTGTTATAATCGAAAATTGCGCTCATGTCTACGAAACGACTGATACGGTCCACAACGGTTTTGTCGATTCGCCGCGGGGGCAGCGTGGTTTTGGCTGGCGACGGACAGGTGACCCTCGGCGAGTCCGTAATCAAGCACTCAGCTAAGAAGATCCGGCGCCTTTACAACGACAAAATTGTCGCCGGATTCGCCGGTTCCACGGCCGATGCGTTCACTTTATTCGGCCGATTTGAGGCCAAGTTGGAGCAATATCACGGAAACCTTGGCCGCGCTGCCGTCGAACTAGCTCGCGATTGGCGTACGGATAAATTTCTGCGCCACCTGGAAGCTCTTCTGCTGGTTAGCGATAAAGAACAGACGTACCTGCTGAGCGGCCAGGGCGATGTGATCGAACCAGACAGCGGGATAGCCGCCATTGGCAGCGGAGGACCCTACGCCCAGGCTGCAGCCCAGGCTCTGGCCGAGCATACCCAGCTATCGGCGCGTCAAATTGCCGAAGAAGCAATGAAGATTGCGGGCAAAATGTGCATCTATACCAATGATCGTGTGACGATCGAAGAGTTATGAGGGAAAGAAAGGCGAGGGGAGGTTTTAACTCTCTGCCGGAAATCAGGCTTTCGCGGCCATGGCCTTCATCGCAACCTGACCTTTTATTTCATCGGTGCACTTTGTATTCAAGCCGCAGACTCCGCAGTGGGCGAAAAAATTGCCTCCAAAAGGGATCACGGGGATGAAAAATAGTGTGAACCATTTCTTGGTTTCAACGATTGCCTGCATCGTCGGCCGCACGCACTTGGAACAGGCTCGTTCCTGTTGTGATATGGCTTTGGCCTTGGTCCTTATACCGAAGAAAAAAATCATGATGTGACCCTCCTTCTTTGAGAGACAGGTCTCCGGTCGATCAGGGCGACAGTAGCATCCATCGGTCGATGAGAAATCAGTACGATGGTGATAGGACTAAAGGTAGGATTTGACAACCCCAAATGGCTATTTATCTTCCCTCAACCGCTGAAGAAGAACAGCTTGCGCTGGACGAACTGACGCCGCGCGAGATTGTTGTCGAGCTCGACAAACACGTCATCGGGCAAAAAGACGCCAAGCGCGCCGTAGCCATTGCGCTGCGGAACCGTACGCGCCGGCAGAAGCTGCCACCCGATCTCGCCGAAGAGATTATCCCTAAGAACATCATCATGATCGGGCCCACCGGCGTGGGCAAAACCGAGATTGCGCGGCGGCTTGCGAAGCTGGCGAACTCGCCCTTTCTCAAAGTCGAAGCGTCGAAATTCACTGAGGTGGGCTATGTCGGTCGCGACGTCGAATCGATGGTGCGCGATCTGGTGGAAATTGCGATCGACAATGTTCGGGAAGAGAAGCTGGAAGATGTCGCCGACAAGGCCGAACTGAATGCAGAAGAACGCCTGCTCGATATTCTTCTGCCGCCGTCACCCCCGCCGCGGCCCGATCCGGCTGCTACTTCTGGCGGCGTGGTGATCGATGGCAACACATCATTGACGGAGTCTTCGAGCCGCACCCGCGAAAAGCTGAGACAGCAATTGCGCGAGGGCAAGCTCGACGATCGCATGGTCGAGATCGATGTCCGCGAGCGCAACTTCCCGTCTTTCGAAATTCTGACCAATCAGGGCGTAGAGGAGATGGACGTCAACATCAAAGACATGTTGCCGAACATCTTCGGGCAGCGGACCAAAAAGCGAAAAATGAAGGTGAATGAAGCCTTCGAATATCTGATTCAGGAAGAAGAGCAGCGCCTGATCGACATGGATCAGGTGACGCGCACGGCCATCGATCGCGTCGAGAACTCGGGCATCGTCTTTCTCGACGAGATCGACAAAATCGCCGGGCGCGAGGGCGGCCACGGTCCCGATGTATCACGAGAGGGCGTGCAGCGTGACATTCTGCCCATCGTGGAAGGTACGACCGTCAATACGCGTTATGGCATGGTCCGGACCGATCACATCCTTTTCATCGCCGCTGGAGCATTTCACGTTTCCAAGCCCAGCGACCTGATTCCGGAACTGCAAGGTCGTTTTCCCATTCGCGTCGAGTTGCAGTCGCTGACCATGGAAGACTTCGTCCGTATCCTGACTGAGCCGAAGTCGTCGCTGGTCAAGCAGTACACCGCGTTGCTCGAAACCGAAGGCGTGAAACTGGAATTTACGCCTGAGTCTCTGGATGAGATTGCTCACTTCGCTTTCCGTGTGAATGAGAGCACGGAAAACATCGGAGCGCGCCGCCTGCACACGATCATGGAGCGCGTGCTCGATGAGCTGAGCTTTGAGGCTCCGGAGAAAAAAGGCCAGTCGGTTACGGTCGACGCGGACTATGTGCGAAAGATGCTAACGGACATCGTCAAAGATCAGGATCTGAGCCGCTACATTCTGTGACGCCGGCGGATAATTTACTTCGGCGCGGCCCCGTTTGTTAGGGCCGGCTCCTCCAGCTTGATTCCGTGCCATGGGCAATACTTCCAGTTGGCTTGCACGCGCTCCTTTCCAACCGGGCAGTACTTTGGTGGGCTCAGAGTGGTCAGCGGCAGTTTCCATTCAAAGACTTCCTTGACGTCTTCCTTGTCGCTAAGAAGTTTCGAGATCACGATCGAAAAGTTTCCCTGCGCCATAGGATCCGCGATTGGTTTCGCCATTTTGTTCGTGCCGGCGAAGAACAACAATTGGACATTCTGCCCCATTGACCCGAGAATATTCGCGAACACCGGCTTTATGACCGAGACTAGACCCTCAGCATCGCCAGATAGCTTCTGCACAGGGCGATAGATGTTTCCTTCAGAGTCACGGAGAATTACGTTTTCTCTGATCTCGGGCTCCGAAATCCAATTTATGTTTCCAAGGCCGATTTTGCCGAGTGCCACCGCCACCACGGTGTACTTTTGCAACGGCTGATAACGCTGCTGGGCTGCGTCCGCTGAGAAGCCACTGCGTTCCAGGGACAGCTCCCAGAACCGAGTAGGAATCCACCATACGATTCCGGCATAGCCCGCTTCATTGGGTTCTTGTTGCGTTTCCCGCACAAAGGCGGGGAAGTCGACGTCACTGGCGGACGCTGATTTTTTGGTTCCCTGGGCCGTCAGCGCCGGAGAACCTGCCAATAGGAGTAGGCTGATTAAGATGTGACGAGAGCGCATGCGCCTTTATACCTTTGCTATCCCTGCATCACAAGTTACGGCGGACGTCGCCTGGCTCAACGATCTCTAACGCAAAATTGTCGCCCACAAAATACCCATGAAATCCTTGACCGCGTGAAAGTCCCGGCTGTTCAGGGTGCCCATGAGCTGCAGGGTCAACTGGGCCGGATAATCTTCACTGCATGGACGAGCTAATCAACGATCAGTCCCCGGCTGCTCTTTTTCCACAGGCCACCACGTCAAGTATGTGACGGACGACCTTTACTCAGAGAATTGAAGCGTGCACGATAGCAGGGTGCACGGGAAGCCTTCCCAACCGATCGTCGCCAGAGAACTCACCGCGAGACCGTGCGTGTCATCCAACGCTGCTAACCCCTTATTTTTGAAGATTTTACATATAACTTATTTAGATTCAGGATTTTGGCAGGTCAAGAAGGCACTCCAACGCCGTAACCCTAATCAATCCAAGATTTTACGGATTCAGACGAAAAAATTGCGCGATATACCTTTCTCGTTGGAAAACACTCTCGACCGCTCTCTGTGTCCTCTGTGGTTTATCTTTTTTCACAATGAAAATCATTGATCGCACCCGCTTGCAGTCCCTGATGCAACGCGAACAGAAAAAATTTATCGACGAACGTCCGAAGTCGAAGGCGTTGTTTGACCGTGCGCGAAAGTCCTTGCTTGCTGGCGTCCCTATGAACTGGATGGTCAAGTGGGCTGGCGCCTTTCCTCCGTTTGTGCGCGAGGCGCAGGGCGCGGAATTCTTCGATGTTGACGGCTTGCGTTACATCGATTTCTGTCTCGGCGACACCGGCGCAATGACGGGACATTCTCCGTTCTCTACCGTGAAGGCCGCCGAAGAACAAATGCGCCGCGGCATCACGCTCATGCTGCCGAGTGAAGACGCCATTGTCGTCGCCGAGGAATTGCAGAAGCGGTTCAACCTTCCGTACTGGCAGTTCTCTTTGACCGCGACGGATGCGAACCGGTTCTCGATTCGGCTGGCGCGGCAGATCACCGGACGGCCAAAGATTCTCGTCTATCACTGGTGCTATCACGGCACAGTGGACGAAACCTTCATCACTCTGCATGAAGATGGCACAGCCGGTCCGCGTCCGGGAAATATCGGACCGCCGGTCGATCCCGCGGTCACAACGAAAGTGATTGAGTTCAATGACGTTGACGCTTTGGAACGGGCATTGGCTCCGGGAGATGTGGCTTGTGTGCTTGCCGAGCCCGCGATGACCAACGTTGGCATCGTGCATCCGCAAACGGGTTATCACGAGGCGCTGCGCGAATTCACGCGCAAGCACGGAACGCTGCTGATCATCGATGAAACGCACACAATCTGCGCCGGCCCCGGCGGATATACACGCGCGGAGAATCTCGATCCGGATGTGCTTGTCTTCGGTAAGGCGATTGGAGCTGGCATTCCGGGAGCGGCGTACGGTTTTTCGCAGGAAATCGCGGATCGCATCATCGCCAAGCAGGAGCTCGAAAACTGCGATGTCGGCGGCATCGGAGGAACTCTGGCGGGCAATGCGCTCTCCTTGGCCGCCATGCGCGCGACGCTAACAAAAGTTCTCACCAAGGAAGCTTTTGACCGAATGATCCCGATGGCGGAGCGTTGGACCGTTGGTGTGGCCAGAGCAATCGCCGAAGCAGAACTGCCGTGGCATGTGACGCGTTTGGGCTGCCGCGCGGAATACATGTTCGGTCCGGAACCGAAGAATGGTAAGCAGGCGCATGATGCCATGGATTTCGAACTCGAGCGCTTCATGCACCTCTACACCATGAATCGCGGAATCCTGCTGACGCCCTTTCACAATATGGCCTTGATGTGTCCGCAGACGGAAGCGGAGCACGTGGACCGGCACACCAAGGTGTTTCGCGACGCCGTAAAGGAACTGAATGCGTAGTTTCGGCATGCGCTGGATTTGTCGTCCTGAGCGCAGCAAGCTCGCATGAGTTCGCGGAGTCGAAGGATCCCTACCGTCACCGGGCGACGTGGTTCGGAACTCTTCTGTTAGTCTGTTTTCTTCCGCATGAGATGCTCTGCCCTGACGCGCTGTCTTTCATTGTCCGCACCATTGATCCTGACAGCCTGCGCCACGATTCAGCCGCCCCTGCCTCCGTCGCTCGATCTTCCCAAGCCTCCTTCCGACTTGCGGGCGTCGCGGAAAGGCGACCAAGTCTTGCTCACGTGGACTCTTCCCGGATCAACCACCGATCGGGAGACCATTCGAAGTTTGGGACCCACGCGGATCTGCCGCGGGTTTGCCGAACTGAAGGAATGCGGAACGCCCACCGGTCAGATCTCTGCGCAGGCCAACTTGCCCGCCAAGTCAGGAAAGCCACCCGAGGGCTCCTATACAGATACGATCGCGGCAATCGAGAGTGACTCACCAAACGCGTTCGCCTCATACGCCGTTGAGGTCCTCAATACGGATGGCCGGGGGGCAGGTATTTCGAATCAAGTGCGCGTGCCGCTCGCCCACACACTTCCACCTCCGCGGGATTTCACAACGCGGGTCACGCGCGATGGAGTGTTACTGAGTTGGTCTGCTGCTGCGCCTCCGTCGCCGCCACCCGGCGTCCGCTACGTCTATCGTGTTTCCAGAAATGTGATTGATAGTAATGAGCGCGTTCTGGCAGGTCAGTTGCCTGCCGGCGGAGAGCAAGGTTATCTGCTGACCGATTCCAGCATTGAATGGGAGAAAACCTATGAGTACCGCGCCGAGGCAGTTACGCTGATCGATGTGCCCGGCAAACCTCAGATTCAGGTGGAGGGCGAGGATACGCCCGCGGTAAAGGTATTCGCTGACGACGTTTTTCCTCCGGTGGTTCCGACGGGATTGCAAGCCGTGTTCTCCGGTCCAGGACAGAAGCCATTCATCGATCTGGTTTGGGCGCCGGTAACGGATGCGGACCTCGCCGGATACAACATTTATCGTGCGGGAGATCGCGGTGCCGCAACCAAAGTCAACAGCGAACTCGTTCGAGCGCCGGCCTATCGCGATACGAACGTTCAATCGGGGACTCGATACACCTACTCAGTCTCTTCGGTGGACCTGCGAGGCAACGAAAGCGCTCGCTCGGAAGAAGCAAGCGAGTCGGCCCCTTAATGTGAGCTTCGAATTTGCGGAATTTGCAAAAATCCTACTGGGTCGTCCGGAAATCCGAAAGGTATGGTTAGATAGAGATCGATGAAATACTGCAGATTTCAATTCAATGGACTGCCGCAATACGGATTGGTCGAGTCGGTTGCCGGACGCGACGCGATCGTCCGGCTGCTTCTTACTCCGCCTGAAGAAGCGGATGGGGATGTCGAAGGGTTGCGCTCGCGCCGCATTGACCCGATTCCGTTCGACCAGGCTGCGTTACTTCCTCCCGTGCGGCCCTCGAAGATCGTGTGCGTCGGGCGCAACTATCGCGAGCATGCCGCCGAGCTGGGGCACGAAGTTCCCAAGGAACCTCTCATATTCTTGAAAGCCACCTCGGCGTTGCTTTCGCCGGGGGCGGTTGTACGCCGTCCGAAGATCTCGCAGCGGGTCGATTACGAAGGCGAACTTGGGGTTGTGATCGGGAAGACTTGCTATCAACCGCCGGCCGATGCCGATATTCGGCAGTACATCTTGGGCTACACGTGCGTGAACGACGTCACAGCACGCGATTTGCAGAATACCGATGGACAGTGGTCGCGAGCCAAAGGATTTGATACGTTCTGCCCCGTCGGCCCGGTAGTCACCGACGAAATCGATCCTTGGGCGGGCGTCGGTGTTCAGACCAAGGTCAATGGCAAGATGAAGCAGAATGGCAACACGCGGGACTTCATCTTTAACCTCGAGGTCGTAATCCGACACATCGCACAGGCAATGACGTTGTTTCCGGGAGATCTGATTCCGAGCGGCACGCCGTCGGGCGTGGGGCCAGTCGTCGCCGGCGACAAGATGGAAGTGACTGTCGAGGGTGTGGGAACGTTGAGCAACCCAGTCGCGGACGAATAGCGGTCGCTCCGGTTTATTGCAGCCGGAATCGCTCCCGAATGAGCCGCTGCAGTCGAGGACGATAAAGAAGGTCGAACGCCAACTCTTTGTCGGGGAACATGGCCAACGCAGCACGCTTGGCTCTGGCCGCCAATTCTGAGGCCTCTTCGACGGTCATACTCGGGTCCTGGCCGATCACCGACATGACCATACTCATCATGACCTGCAGGCGACGAATCTTGCGGGCTTCTTCTTCGCGTTCGCGAAGTGAATCTTTGTCCCCGAGGGGGAATCCCTGCTCATGTCCGGCGCGCTGCGAAATGTTCATGGTTTCCCCTTTGCCCACACACTTTGGATGACGCGCTATAGCCCGGCGTTGCGCCGTGATTAGGGCCATTCTGCCTGAATTTCGATAGAAAGCAACTCCCCAAAGGTGCCCATTCCGATTCGTACCCTTCGTGTCCGCAACCCAAGACAGAGGATTGGCATCCAGTTGCTGTGCGGACCGGTCGAGCTTTTGTTCGGCAGAGTAAAATCCGTAAACGGCAGCGATTCAGCTGTGAATTCAAATTGGAGGTAATATGGTAGACCTTATGGATCCAACGGTGAACGCGCAGCCGCAGCCTAATCCCAACGAGAAGCTGGTGAAGGTTTTCGATTCCGAACAGGAGTCAGAGGCGATGATCGTCAAGGGCCTGCTGGAGTCGGCGGGCATTGACAGTGACCTGACAGCCGCATCCATGGTGCAAGACACCTTCCCCGGCTTGGGAGGAATGATCATTCTGGTGCGGCAGGAAGATGCTGATGCTGCCCGGAAGCTGATTGCCGAGCATCAGCAGTTGCCCGCGCAAGATGATGATGACGAAACGGCGGAAATCGAGATTATGGAAGACCCGTCAAAGAAGGCGTGACGGAGTATCCATCGAGATAGAAAGTGACGGCGCCATCAAGGTCCGTACGGTAGACCCGAGTTCCCGCTTCTGAAAGCGTTTTCAGCGTTTCCATCCTAGGCAGACCGAATGAAGTTCCCAATCCCACTGAGATGATGGCAAAAGCCGGCCTTGCGGAATCGACCAGCTCGGGAGTGGTCGCATTGGCACTGCCGTGATGGCCCACCTTCAGCAGACTCGCTGTCGGATGATGCAAGGCGGCAATGCGACGCTCCACCTGCTTCTCGGCATCGCCTTCCATGAGGACCGATGACTCCACGTAACTGAGGCGCAGGACCAATGAGTCATTATTTTGAGGTTTGTCAGGTACTGGCCAATCGCACGGCGGGAAGAGAACTTGGACGCGGCTTCCGCCGAAATCGAAGTCATCGCCTTCCCAACGTCGCACCACATGGATGCCCAGTTTCTGTGCTGTGGCAACTATGTTTTCCAACGCGAGGCCAGGGGGTTGCAGTCCCAGCCACAATTCCATTGGTCGAAAATTCCTGAGCACGGCAATGATGCCGCCAATGTGGTCGGAGTGTCCATGAGTGATGGCAACGGCGTCGAGATGCGAAATACCTCGAGACCACAGGTACGGTGATACCACATCTTCGCCGAAATCGAGTTGCGATCCGCCGGGGCCGATCGGTCCTCCTGCGTCGATCAAGAGAGTCCTGCCCTGCGGAGTCACAAGGAGGGTCGAGTCGCCCTCGCCGACATCAATCGAAGTGACCTCCAGGATCCCCCTGTGCATGACTGGCTGTGGCCGCAGGACGAAAAGACCCACCGAAGCAAGAAGGATTGCAACTAGCCCGGTGATGGTTAGGAGTGCGCGCTTCCGAGCGGTGTAGAGAGCAAGCAACAAGGCCGCTGCAGCCAGCACATTCATGAGCAGCGACGGTAGAGGGACGCGCAGATCTGCCAACCGGAAGCCCCCGAGGCCGTGCACCGTGCCGGTGATACCGGTGAGCGCGAGCGTCGTTGCGAGCGCCGGAATCTTTGCAAGCAAAGGCGAAACATAGCTCAATCCCAATGCTGCGACTGCTGCGGGCATCATCAACTGCGTCAAAGGCACGACAGCGAGGTTCGCGGGTAACCCGATGGTGGTCGCGCGGTGGAAGTAGTAGGCCATGGGAAGCGCGAGTCCCATCTGCATCACGGCCGAGACAAAGACTAACTCTGAAAGCGAGAACAGAAAACGAAGGGGCAGGCGCACCGAGCGATCAGCCCAGCGCTTGCCAGTGAAAAGCGAAAGTCGTCCCGCAATCAACTGCAGATCCAGGCGAAATTGAGCTACGTGTGGAGGAAGCGATCGGGCAAAGTCCTTCGAATCCCAATTGGCCAGGCCAAGCCTGTAAAGCTTGGAGGTGCGCTGCAGAAGCGGTATGCCGATGCCCACGACAATCAACACGCAGACAAACGTCATCTGGAAGCTGGGCGTAAACAGTTGGCCAGGATCAAAGATGAGTAACGCCAGCGCCGCCGCACCGAGCGCATTGAGCATGGCGCGATCGCGATAGAGCAGCCGGGTGCACAGATAAACAGCAGACATCAGTGTTGCGCGCCAGACGGGCGCACCAACCTCGGTGATAAAGGCGTAGAGGACGCAAAAGCCAATGGTGAGGACGGTGGCCGGGATTTCGGGCAGGTGCAGGCGGCGCAAGGTCCAGAAGACCACAAATGCCAGAATGCTGATATTCATCCCGGAGACGACGAGCACGTGATACGTGCCCGAGCGCTGGAAGTCGACGCGCGTATCGCGGTCAATGAAGGCCTCATCGCCGATGATCATGGCATCAATCAATGCGGCTTCGCGTGGCGTCCAGATCTCCTGTACTTTTGCCAGCACGCTGCGGTGCATGCGGTTCCGCCAACGAGTGATTAGGTTTCCGTTGAATCCCGCAATGAGTGAGACATCCTCGAGCTTGGCTGAGCCCAGCGCCGCGATTCGGTGGTCGAAGAGATATCCTCGATAGTCAAAGGTTCCCGGATTTCGAAAATTGTGCGGTGGTTTTAGTTTGGCAAGGAATCGTAAACGTTCGCCATACTGAAAGAGGCGAACTTGATCAAGTGGGGATGGTCCCGGCGAGATCTTCTGAATTTCCTGTTGGGCGCGCGGACTATAAATATTCAGCCGGATTCCGGAATGCACCGGGACGATCTCACCGGCAGCCGTCTGGATCTGTTCGGCTTCGACGTCGAGGGATTGTCTGATCTCTGCCGATTCATCCTGATGCAGACGTCCGTCTCGAATTACGTGCACAGTGACCTCAACTTCCTGACGGTCAGCATAAGGCAAGATTGAGGTATCGAGGCGATTGCAGTTCGCCCTGAGTTGAATGTGGAGGGCGCCAGCGAGAAAGAATGTTGCCAGAGCGAGCGTCCAGGCAAAGGGGGAGCGGCGAGACGTAAAGTAGGCCGCAATCGCAATAAAGCTCACTGCGGCGACGAACCACCACAGAACCGGTCGCCATTCGTATTTACCGAAAGTAATACCAAGCGCATACGCCGTCGCAGTCCAGAGCATTGGCTGGCGGGACGCCCTAAAGGAAAAAGCAGGGGAGCCGGATGGCGAGGGAGAGATCATAAACCGGAACAGCGGAGGTTCAGCGAATGGAAGGTTGCCGGTCCGGTGGGTCCGATACTAGCGGACCAGATGCACGACGCTTTCGAGATGATAGGTCTGTGGAAACAGATCGACCAGATGCAACTGCTTAATTCGATAACCTGCCCCGAGCAAGATCACCAAATCACGAGCGAGCGTCACGGGATCGCACGAAACATAGATAACGCGTGGCGCGCCCAAGGTCGCCAACATTCGCGCCACGCGCTCTCCCAGGCCACCTCGAGGCGGGTCGACCACCGCCAGGTCGGGCTTATGAAAAGTATGAGAGAGAACTGCGCCCTTCCCGATCCGCCCCGTTTTTTGCACATCGGCCAGGAAATGCTCCGTTGTGGCCTGTACCGCAACTCCATTCGAGGGCAAATTGTAGGAGAGATCGCCTGAGGATGTCTGTGACGACTCAACAGAAACGATGTGATGAAAGTCACTTAGGGCTGTGGAAAACAGCCCCGCGCCCGCATAGAGATCGAGAGCCAGTTCGCCCGACCGGCCCGCGGCGACGATGTTGAGGAGTTCATCCGTCAGATGCCGATTGGTTTGGAAGAAAGATCCCGCGCTGACACGGTAAGCAGCTCGTACGGTCTGATAAGTAAGATGGTCGGAGCCAATGCTGATAAGTTTTTCTGGAGGACGGAACTCGCCTTGACTGTTGTCGCGAAACACTGCGACTCCCGCGGTTTCTGACATCGAGGCGAGAACCTCTTCCGCCCACGAGCGCAGGGCCGCCCGTTTTGCGATGGTGGTGGTCGAAACTTCGATCAGCATCTTGCTGTCATCTGCGTTGGCGAAGAACTCGACTTCGCGAATGCCTGCCGGCACTTTTCCCTTGCGCCCATATTGCCAAAGGGTGGCTATTCCTCGATTGATCAGAGGGGAACTGATCGGACATTCTTCGACGGCGAGCAACTCGTGTGAGCCCATCTTGAAGTATCCAGCTTTGAATTCAGGGCTGGTTTGAACCTGCAAGCGCGAGCGGTTGCGGTAGTTCCATGGTGGCGACGGATGGACTTCTATATCAACTGGGAGGTCGATTTTTGCGGTGCGGCGCAGGGTTTCGCGAAGAATGTCTTTCTTGATCTCGAGTTGGTGCTCGTAGCTGGCATGCTGGTAGTGACATCCTCCGCACTGACCGAAATACGGACATCCCGGCTGAATTCGGTGTGGCGAAGGCTCAACGACCGCGTTCGTATGGGCCCGTGCGAATCCAGGTTTCTGCTCAGTGATCGTGGCTTCGACTTTTTCTCCGGTCAGAACGAAGGGGACGAATGCTGCTTTTCCGCGTCCGTGCTCGTCGGCGGGTAGTCGGGAGAGACCGTCGCCGCCGTAAATCATCTTTTCGATGGTGAGGAGCAAGCAGTTTTGATTCTAACTGACCGATTACAAAGCCTGTCCGGCGGCCGCGCCAGAGGCCCACGCCCATTGGAAGTTGAAGCCGCCGAGATGACCAGTGACATCGACGACTTCGCCAATGAAGTAGAGACCGGGAACTTTCTTCGACTCCATTGTTTTGGCGGACAGGTCATCGGTGTCCACGCCACCGGCGGTGACTTCGGCTTTTTCGAATCCTTCGGTGCCGGTTGGGTTTAGCGACCAGGAATGGAGCTGGTGATCGAAATCTTCGAGCGCCGCATTCGTCCAGGAGTTTGGCGGATGAAGCTCGAGCCAGCGATCAGCAAGCCGATTCGGGAGAGCTTTTCGCAATTCAGATTTTAAGGTTGCCAGTGTGCGCGGCGCCTTCGGGTCATTGAAGGCGTATGTGACCTCGCGTAGTGGTGCAAGATCAATTCGGATTGGCTCCGGCTTCTTCCAGTAGGAGGATATCTGCAGGATTGCCGGACCACTCAGCCCGCGATGAGTGATGAGCATTTTTTCGCGGAATTCCTGACCATTACAGGATGCGACCACATCGGCGGAAACTCCCGAGAGATCGCAGTAGTGCGAGCGATCAGAGTCGTCCAGCACGAAGGGAACCAGCCCTGGGCGCGGCTCTTGAATCTTTAGCCCGAATTTTCGGGCCAGATCGTACCCAAGGGAAGTTGCACCGATTTTTGGAACTGAAAGTCCGCCTGTTGCAACTACCAGTGCTGGAGCGTGGAATTGGTCTGTAGCCGATCGCACGAAGAACTCGCTTGTACGGCGGACTTCCTGAATGTGAGTGCTCAGAAAAACGTGCACGTTGGCGGCCCTGCACTCTTCTTCCAGCATTGTGAGCATGTCGCGCGCGGAACGGTCACAGAATAGCTGCCCCAAGGTTTTTTCGTGATACGCGATGTGATGCTTTTCGACCAACGCGATGAAATCAGCAGGGGTGTAGCGAGCGAGTGCCGATTTCGCGAAGTGAGGATTCGCGGACAGAAAGTTTTCAGGACCGCAATGAATATTGGTGAAATTACATCGCCCGCCGCCGGAGATCAAAATCTTTTTCCCTAATCGATCGGCGCGTTCGAGGACGGCCACGCGCCGTCCGCGCTTACCGGCTTCGATGGCGCACATCAGGCCGGCCGCGCCACCTCCGAGGATCAGTACGTCGAATGAATGGATCACGAGAAATCACATGTAGAAGAGGCTGAGGCGAGGCAGGTGATACGTCTCCAGCAGCCGCTTCTGAACATATTGTTTTTGTAGTTGATCGATTTGCGGGGCAGACATCTTTCGGCGATAGGGGGCGAGATCGCGGTCGGCCTGGGCGCGGACGGCAACGATCTCCTCGTCCGGAGTCGAAGTAAGAAGCATGGCAAAAAGCTTCTCTTCGAGAACGGTCAGACGGCGCTCGAGATCTTCCAGTCGTGGCGGTTTCTTGGCAGTTTCTTCCGCGAGTTGCCGCAACGTCTTTGCGACTTCAACCAAGAAAGCCGAAAGCACGCCCTGAGGGACTCTTGCGGACGTTAGGACGTCAGCGTTCTTGCGAAGAAAAGCGGCAACGGCGTCCGGCTCGAATCCTTGGCTCGAACGGTTCTTGGCTGCTTCGCCGGTTGCTCCGACGGCAGCCTCCTTCATGTCTTCTGCCGCCGCAAGAACCTCCTGCGAGCAATACGCAAGACTGTTCACCTTCTTCGTTTTCGATGGACGCTGCTCATACCGGTCGAAGGCGGCGTCGATGCCGCGCAACACGGCTTCCAAGGGAATCGCCGCATCCTTCCACGTTTCGATCAGAGCCCAGTCCAAGGTCGAGAGCAGCAGGCCTCCCCCGCGGCGCTGCAGAAACCGCTCCTCAATTTCAGTGAAATAGTTAAAGTAATTTTCCACGGCGGATCAGCGGGGGGTACGAGAATGCGATGTCGTAGCAGCGCCATCTCCATTGGCGGATTTGTTCTGCGATTGTTTCCCTGGCGCTTTCGTGGCGTTAGCACCGGTCTTGCCAGCGGCTTCTCGCCGTGCCGTTGCGTTCCGCTCCCAAATGATCCGCAGTCCTTCGAGAGTGAGAAACTCATCGACGCTCTTTATGTATTTAGATCCGGTACCGATCATCGGGCCAAGACCGCCGGTCGCGCTTACATGAGTGTCTTTGCCGAGTTCCGTCAACAGTAGGTCCAGGATACCGTCGACCAGGCCAAGATATCCGTAATACAGGCCGGATTGGAGACTGCCGACGGTGTTGGAGCCGATTACTCGTGCGGGCTTGCGGATCTCCACGCGAGGCAGGCGTGCGGTACGTTCGAACAGCGCGTCGGCGGAAATACCAATGCCGGGGCAGATTACGCCTCCGAGATATTCCCCTTTTGCCGAGACGCAGTCGAAAGTCGTTGCCGTACCAAAATCGACGATGATGCACGGTCCGCCGTACTTTTCGTAAGCGGCAACAGCATTGACGATACGGTCGGCGCCGACTTCCGCGGGATTGTCGTAGTGCACCGGCATGCCAGTCTTCACACCGGGTTCGATGAATAATGGCTTCAGACTGAAGTAACGTTCGCAGACCTGGCGCAGCACCGGATCGAGAGGAGGAACGACCGACGAGACTACGATGCCGTGAATGCCCTTGGACTCGAGACCAGCCATCGAGAAGAGGTTGCGAAACAAGACTCCGTACTCGTCGACCGTGCTCGTCCGCGAGGTTGCGACGCGCCAATTGGCGAGTAGCCGCTCGTAGCGATGTGGTTCATCCGCATTTTCACCCGGATGCACTTTGGCTACGCGAGCGAAGACGCCCAATACCGTGTTCGTGTTGCCGACATCAATGACGAAAAGCATGATCTTCAGTGCGATTTTTCGCGAACCGTGCCGCTTAGGACCGTTTGCAGCCCGTGCAGCGTTCGCACCTGCAGAAATCCGCGACCGTCAAGGCCTTCGGTCGTGCCTTCGAAGGCAGCCCCGTTTTCCTCGATTCGAACTTTCTTCCCAAATACCCACGAAGAATTCTGTGCGAAGCGCTGCAAGATCGATCCCCGAGCCTCCGGATCTTCCACTAATTGCCGGTACTCGCGGTCGAGTGATTTTAGCAAAGCAGCCACCAGTTCCACGCGCGACCATTCGCTCCCGGTAACGAGGCGCAACGAAGTCGCAGATAAGTCTTTGGGAAAGCTAGCCTGATTCACATTGATCCCAACGCCCACGACGATATAGCGGACCCGGGTGGCCTCGGCGTTCATTTCCGTGAGAATTCCGCAAATCTTTTTTCCGTCAATCAGAAGGTCATTTGGCCACTTCAAATCCGGGCTTACGCGCGAGTCGACCTGCTGGATCGCATCGTGTACCGCGAGCCCCGCGGCCAAAGAAAGTGCCAATACGTCCGACGGAGGCAGCGCCGGACGCAGCACGACCGAGCAATAAATTCCTGTTGAGCGCGGTGACTGCCAGGAATTGGCTCCGCGTCCGCGGCCGGCGGTTTGTTCTTCGGCAAGGAACACGCTGCCTTCCAGCGCATCTTCGGCCGCGGCCGCCATGGCAGCGGTATTGGTCGATCCGATTTTGTAGAAGTGATGGAGATGTGCCTCGAAAATAGTGCCACGCAGCAGTGGCCGCAGAATTTCTGGCAAGAGAAGATCGGGGACAGAGCGCAGTTGATATCCAGTAGCCGGATGGCCGGCGACATCGACGCCGAGGCTGCGCAGTTGTTGAATCAGCCGCCAGACTTCGGACCGGCTCGACTTGATCTCCTCCGCTATCTTGGTGCCGCTGACGACGACTGTCGCGTGCTCCATCAGCAGTCGCACGATGTGGCCCAGTCTGAGATCAGTGGGCTGCGGAGTGTGGGCCGCAGCCCCCGGTCGCGCCGGTTTCTTGCCGCGAATTGTCGAGGCTTTGACGATGCCGAGATTATGCGCGATTCGCGGAGAAACGACAAATAGCCCGGCTACTGCGCTGTTTCTGTGAATGTGACGACAGGATGCCCCAGCGCATACTGCCCTTCAGCCGTGACGTGCACGGCTTGTGCTGTCGATGGAAGAGTCAGCACCACCGAAGCCTTCCCGCTGGAATCCGTATCGACGATACGGCTCGCGAGCGTTCCCGCGGATGTCGTAAAGAAAACGGTACCGCCGCTTGCGCTGCCTCCTGATTGTCCCGGATCCAACGTGACGGCGAGTGTCAGCTGGCTACCAGCGGCACCCTTCTGCTTGTCTCCAGTCTTGGTAAATGTTGCTGGAGGATTTCCCACCAGGATGTATCCACCCTGCTGTTGAGCGACGCCGTTCGTGTCGGTGCTCGGCACAGAATAATGATAGAAACCCGGATTACTTCCCGCGGTTACGGTGATCTTTCCGTTGTGTCCTTTGCTCAACACTGGCTGCGAGACAACGACACTAATACCGGGATCAAACGTTGGAGTCCCCAGCGTGACTGTTGCAGTTCCCGAGATCACCTTCGGCTGCAGCACCACTGTGCCTCCGGCCGCGACCATTGTCGTATCCGGATTGAGGTTCCACTCTGCTCCGGGCAATTGTGTCGTGCCCGTAAGTACGAGCAGAGTTGCGGAGTAAGGCACGAAACTCATACTCGGCGACCAGTTGGTGGTTGTGGAAGCGACGATCTGCGTCGGATTCGTGGAGGACAATGTGTAAGACGTTACTAGTTTTGGAGTGAATCCGTTGAAGGTGAACTGCACTTGATCCGCGTTCGATGGATCCTTATTCAGCACCAAGAGCGTCATCTGTTTCCCCGCGGGGGTGAGGGCCGCGTAACTGCTGAACAGATTCGGATCGCCGTTGTTCGTTTCGGAAACAGAAGTTGTCGCGAAGCCATGATGGAGGCCGTCGTAGTTTGTGAATAGTTTCAAGGCAAGATAGTTTGGATTTGTCGGCACCGGGGCGACCCATCGCGATGCCAGGGACATGCGTTCGCGACCGAAAATCCCATAGGCATCAGCATCTCCCAGCGCGGTCGAGAAATCCGACTCGCCCGCGAAGTTCGCACTCCACTCAGTGAAACTGACCGGTGTACCCGGATAGATCATGTTCGCCATGGCACGCATCCGCGGAATGCGGAAAGGAATCGTCTTGTTCGGCTGGATGAACGTTGCCCAGTTCTGATTGATCGTACTCGACTCGCTGACATAAGTCGGATCCCAGTAGTCGCGATAAATACGGGCGGTAAGAGCCTGTTTCTGGGCCTGAGTCCAGGTCGATGTATCGGGCCCATCCGGATATGCGTGTACATCGAGGATATCTACGGAACGCGTCTTAGCCACCTTATCTTCCCAGTAGACTTCGTTGAGCCACCACGGCAGAAGGTCGACACCCGCATGCGCTCCCTTATCGTTGCCATTGGCGCCGTTCCAGTAAAACCACCAGCAGCAACTCACAGGGCCCAGCCGGATCGCTTTTGGATCCCAGCCCTTCAGGTTGCGAGCCTCTGTGACAAACGTGTCACGCATCTCGTTATAGGCGGTCGGTGAAGGATGCACGTCACGGTGCGTGCTGCCCCATATGTCGATCTCGTTGTCCATGTTGTAGAAATGGGGAGCCGTGCCAAAGGCCGCCGCCAGCGCCGCCGCCCACTGATTGCGGTAAACACTGCCCGGAGGATCTTTCGATCCGGGCTGATCGAGTAGCGGAAAGTTGGCATCATTTGGATTCGCGGTGAGCGTCGTGCTGCAATCCGTTTTAAGACCATCGCCGGCATCTGTGTTGTAGGGATCGACCGAGCATTGTGAGCCATATTTCGCGACCGAGAAACTCCAGTGACCATTCGTACCGTTCTCAGCAGGTTTTGCTACCCAAGGCAGCATGACCATCGTCATGAGCGGATGGCTGCCAGCATTTTTCACGTCAGTGATGAACTTGGCGGAATCCGCGTCTCCGATTTCGGAATAGTCGAAATCCTCGAAGTACCAATCGTTCGCGGCATTGTAGGTAAACAGTTGCCAGTTGTAGCGCGAGGTGGAGTTGCCGCCCCATCGCACGACGCTCAGGCCGCTGTCGGTGATCGTCGGAGCGTCCTGAGGGTAAGCTCCTCCGTAAACGTACGGGCTGATCGCATGGCGATTGCTCAGAGCATCAACCGTTACGTTGATACTGACGGAAGGTGTGCTGGTATCGGTTGAGGCGGAAATTGACGCGGAGGATGACTGCTTTGCTGCTGGGGATGCTGAATGCAGGCCGGTTTTCGGGCCAGCAGCAAAGGCCATGCTGGCGGTGAAAGCAAACAGAAGAATTCCTGTGAGCGAACGTGCGAAGAAGTACATAAGGGGAGGACCTCCGTTGGGCTCAGTCTAGCCTCGCCAACGGGGCGATGAGTGCACAGAAGTACATTTGTTCGGAAATCCGAAAAGACTGTAGAGGAGTTAATACCGCGGCGGGACTCGATCAGGCCGGAACCACGCGCATGCTCATATCCACCGCGTGAATGGAATGGGTCAGCAGGCCGACGGAGATGAAGTCGACGCCGGTCTCGGCATAGGCGCGAACGTTTTCCAGGCGAATACCGCCGGAACATTCGATCGGGATCCGTGCGCCAGAGGCACTTACATGATGCTGCGAGCAGCGTTCCACCGCGCGCTTCACATCTTCCACGGACATGTTGTCGAGGAGGATGGCTTCGGCGCCGTTGGCGAGGGCCTGTTCAAGTTCGTCCAAATTCCGCACTTCGATTTCGATGGGCTGAGATCCGCGGCGATTGCGGTGCGCGTGTTCAAGTGCTGGAGCGATGCCGCCGGCGAGCGCAATGTGATTGTTTTTGATGAGTACGCCGTCGGAGAGATCGAGCCGGTGATTTTGTCCGCCCCCGCAGCGCACGGCGTATTTGTCGATCACGCGCAGTCCTGGCGCCGTTTTGCGCGTGTCGAGGATTCGAGCTTTCGTCCCCGAAACTGCTTCGACGAACTTACGGGTGAAGGTGGCGATACCGCTCATGCGCTGCAAGAAGTTCAAGATGACGCGCTCGCAGGAGAGGAGCACGCGAGCATTGTGACGAATCACCGCTACCGACTGGCCTGCACGGAGGCGGACTCCATCGAAAATCTCCGGATGCGTCGTGACTTCGTAGTGTGATGTCACGGCGCCGTCGAGGGTGGCGTAGACATCGAGAATACGCGCCGCAACGCCTATGCCCGCGAGAATACACTCCTGCTTGGCAATAATCGTGGCCGCGGCGCGCTGATTAGGATCGATGCAGGCATAGCTCGTCGCATCGCGCGTCGCCCGGTCTTCGAGGAGCGCGTTTTCAAGAATTGCCGTCAGCCGTCTAGAGTTCCAGTCCATAACACCAGTTGTCAGTGGCCAGTTGTCAGTTACCAGGCAGAGCGATGTGGGGACAGCCACCTTCGGCTGTCCGCGGGCCGTCAGGCCCGCTCGCAGCTCAACTGCAGCCGATTTCCTTCAACTTGCTCAATGTCTTCTCTTTGAGAATGACCAGCTCTTGCTGCTGCTTTCGCAGTCCCTCGACCACGTTCTGCGGAGCTTTCGCGAGAAAGTTCTCGTTCCCGAGTTGCCTCTGTCCGGTGACGATACCCTTCTCAAATCTCTCCAGTTCCTTTTTCAGGCGCTCGCATTCCGACGCAACATCGATCTTACGCTCGTAAATGACATGGACGTCAAAACGAGCCGTGCTGCGTGCTCCGGCCACTTTGGCAAGAGAGCCCTCAACAAACGTGATCTTCTCAACGGATGCGAGCCTCTCGACCGCTCCACGGTTGTGCTCGATCATCCGGCGAACGTCTGGCTCGTGCGCGAAGACTTCGATTGGAATCTTCACCTTCGGCTCGACTTTGAGTTCGGCACGCAAATTACGAATGCTGACAATCAGATCCTGAAGAATCGCCATCTCGGCCTCAGCGGCGAGATCGAATTGTTTTTCGTCGGCCTGCGGGAATGGCGCCAGAGCGATCGACTTCACTGCAGGCTTGCCTTCACACATCGCCTGCCAGATCTCTTCCGTAATGAACGGCATGATCGGATGCAGCAAGCGGAGCGCCGCATCGAAGAGATTTACGAGATTCGCACATGCAACCTGCGCGGCACTCTTGTCTCCACCCTCTTCAAAATTCAGCCGCGGCTTGATCAGTTCCAGGTACCAGTCGCAGAATTCGCCCCAGAAGAAGTCGTAGATGCTGTTGGCCGCTTCGTGAAAACGATACGCTGCAAGCGCTTCATTCACGTTGGCCGCAACGCGATTGAAGCGCGAAAGGATCCAGCGGTCTTCGAGGGTTGCAGCCTGGAATCCGGCAATGCCCATGTGCGGACAGCCGCCCTCGGCTGTCCGGCCGGGACGAAGTCCCGGCTCGATCCTGTCCACATTCATGAACATGAATCGCGCCGCATTCCAGATCTTGTTCGCAAATGCCCGGTAGCCATCCGTCCGGCTTTCGTTGAACGCGATGTCGGTGCCCGGTGCGGCCATCGCGGCCAGTGTGAAGCGCGTCGCGTCGGTACCAAAGCGATTGATCACGTCCAGAGGGTCGACTACATTCCCCTTGGTCTTCGACATCTTCTGCCGCTCGGCATCGCGCACCAGCGCATGGATGTAAACCTGCCGGAAGGGCACACTGTCGTTTTTCTTGTCGGCCCAGCCGCTGGCTTTTTTGATCGCGGGATCCTGTTCATGCCCCTGCATGAAATGACATCCGAACATGATCATGCGAGCGACCCAGAAGAAGAGAATCTCGTACGCCGTGATTAACAGCGTCGTCGGGTAAAAAACCGCCTGATCACGTGTCTTCTCGGGCCATCCCAGCGTCGTGAACGGCAGCAGTCCGGAAGAGAACCAGGTGTCCAAAACGTCGGGAACCTGCTCCAACTTTTCCCCGCCACATTGCGTACATTTTGTCGGAGCCTCACGCGCGACGATAACTTCCTTACAGTCCTGACAAGTCCATGCCGGGATGCGATGGCCCCACCACAATTGCCGCGAGACGCACCAGTCGTGGATGTTGTTCATCCAGTTCAGATAAATCGTGCGGTAATTTTCCGGAACGATGGTGATCTCGCCGGCATCAACGGCGTCGCGCGCGCGATCGGCCAGCGGCTTGATCTTGATGAACCATTGCTCCGAAAGCCGCGGCTCAATCACCGTGCCGCAGCGGTCGCACTTGCCAATAGCAAGCGCGTAATCTTTCTCGCCGACCAGAAATCCCTGATCGCGCAAATCGTGGAGCACGCCCTTGCGCGCTTCATTTCTATCTAACCCCTTGAAGCGCCCTGCGTTTTCATTCATGCGCGCGCGAGAGTCCATGATGTTGATCTGCGGCAGGTCGTGTCGCTTGCCTGCCTCAAAATCGTTGGGATCGTGCGCGGGTGTGACCTTCACCGCACCGGTGCCAAATTCAGGCTGCGCCAGCTCGTCAGTGATGATCGGAATCTCGCGATTCATCAACGGCAGCAGGACCTTCTTGCCGTGCAGATGCGTATAACGCTCGTCTTTCGCGTTTACGGCGATGGCTGTGTCGCCAAGCATCGTCTCCGGCCGTGTTGTCGCGACGGTGATGAACTCGCTGCTGCCGACAACGGGATAGCGAATCTCCCACAGCTTCCCGGCAACGTCTTCGTGCTTGACCTCGAGATCAGAGATCGCAGTCTCGTGCCACGGGCACCAGTTGACGATGTAATTTCCGCGATAAATCAGCCCTTCTTCATAGAGGCGGACAAAGACCTCACGCACGGCATGCGAGAGATTGTCGTCCATCGTGAAGTATTCGCGGTCCCAGTCGACGGACGCGCCCAACCGCTTCATCTGGTCGAGAATCGCTCCGCCGTACTCGCGCTTCCATTCCCAGACGCGCTCCACGAATTTCTCGCGTCCCATCTCGCGCCGCTTTTTGCCCTCTTTCTCGAGTTGCTTTTCCACCATCATCTGCGTCGCGATGCCCGCATGATCGGTTCCGGGCAGCCAGAGGGTGATGAATCCGCGCATGCGGTGCCAGCGCACGATGATGTCCATCTGCGTCTGGTTGAGCATGTGCCCCATGTGGAGGCGGCCGGTAACGTTCGGCGGCGGCAGCAGCAGCGTGAAGACGGGCCGGGTCTCGCCTTCCGGTGGAGTGGGCACGGAGAACAGTTTTTCCTTGATCCAATAGTCAGCCCAGCGCGTTTCGATCGCGCCCGGTTCGTAGGATTTCGGAAGTTCGTGCGGCATAGAAAGAAGTCAGCACTCAACCATCAGCGATCAGCCAGCGAAGCCGGCGTTCTGGAAAGCTTCCACTGACTGCTGAGTGCTGAATGCTGAGTGCTACCTTTGATCTTACAGGCGCGAGAAAAGAAGGGTCAAACGCGGAGAGGGGTGACCCACGCCGTGGGTGGCTGAGAATAAATAGAAAAGGCGGGATTGCTCCCGCCCCTTTTTTGACCGAAATAGGAACAATGCTTCCGACTTCGCAAGCTGGAACTTATTTTCGTACCGACAGCTTACGCGACTTCCTTGGCATCTTTGTCCATCGCAACAATCGTGATGCGAGGAGTGCCGGGCGCGTTCCACTCATTCGGCGTTTCGCTGAAGCTGTAGCTCTGAATGGCGATGCTGGTTTTCAAGGTTACAGACGCCAACCCGCTTCCGCCGTTGGGCGACTTCTTTGGAACCTGATAGCTATCCTGTGTGGCAAAGGCGGAGCAGCCGTTGATAGTTACGTCTTGGCCGGTTGGATTCATCCACTCAAAGCTGCACCCACGGGTCAGCGTGCTTCCTTGGGGAGTTAGGCTCCCATTTTGAATATTGAATTGGATTGACATGAAATTTCTCCTCCGGATTTGGAATCGAGCTATTTCTGTTGCATCAGGGCCTGATAACGCGGATTGCTGCGGAGATTATCGAGGGCTGTTGTCGTCGCCACAACCGAGCGCGAATATCCTGCGTTCAACGCTTTTTCCAGCCACTCGAGAGCGGGCCCGGTTTCGTGCAACTGGTTGTACACCTCGGCTGCATTGAAAAGCAACTCTTTGTCGTTTGGTTCCAAACGCAGCGAGGAATCCAGATAACTGAGTGCCTGTTTTCGATCACCCAGCATCGAGTAGTAGTTAGCCAGGTCGGCTAATACGCTCGGGTCACGCGGATTGATCTTCAACTGTTGCTGGCCCAGTTCGATGGCCTTGCGGTACGAGTCCGTGGCAGAGGTTGGGTCGCCGCCGTAATAGGACGCATCGCCCAAGTTCCCCCATGTTTCGTAAGTACTGTCTTCAAACTTGAGGGCCTCTTCGAAATTGCGGACAGATTCCTGGAAGTGACGCAACCGAAACTGCGCCACGGCAATGTTGCTGTAGGCGATGTACGTGGGACGAATGGCGATTGATCTCTCGAATGCCTTAGCGGCATCGTCGTCTTTCCCCTGATACAGCAGTGCACCTCCCAGCGCGTTAAGGGCAAGATAACTGTCCGGGTCCAGTTCGGTGGCTCGGCGGAACATAGCCTCGGCCTTTTCATAGTCCGCCTGGTTGATATAGGTAATGCCCAGCAGAACATAGCCGCGCCAGTATTGCGGCCGGATCGCGATTGCCCGCTTGTAGGTGTCTTCCGCTTTATCGGGCTGGTTCAGTTGTTGGTACACTCCCGCGAGATTGATATAGGCGCGGTCATTCGTGGGATCCAGTTGAACTGCCTGCTGGAACTGCTCTGCAGCCTTCTCGTATTGACCCGTGCCGTTCTCGATCAAACCGAGGCACATATGGCCTTCGGCGCCGGAGTTGCCAAGATCGACAGCCTTATTACATGCCTGCTGCGCCTGAGGGATCCATTGCTTCTGCTTGCCGGCCATCTGGTACTTGAGCCAATATGTCTGTCCCAGACCGGCTTCCGCTGCTCCGAAGTTCGGATCTGTCTTAAGCGCCTGCTTGAACACGATCTCGGCGCTGGTCAGGTTTTCAGTTTTGCGGGGATCCTGCAGATAGCCGCGTCCTTGCACGTAATATTGGTAGGCCTCGGGGAAGCTTGTAGCGTGCGCACTGAGCGCCTGTTTCTCTTCGCTTCGGAGCGGGATCTGCAGGGCCGAAGCCACCCCATTTGTCAGCTTGTCTTCGATCGTGAACAAATCCGAAACGGGCGCGGTGATCGAGTCTCCGGCCAAGTTCTTTCCGCTCTTAGCATCGGTCACGCTGTAAGACGCACGCACGAGTTCGTTCGCCTGTTCGAGAGAGACGTTCACTCCCAAGGTAACGCCTAGTTCTCTGCGAGCATCGGAAAGCGTAGCGAGTTTCTTCTCCTCCAGAGTTCGCTCCGGGACTACTTCAACATCGTGGTTGGCACTCAACTGCGAGAGCTTGGCGCCGACGTCGTCGAGCAGGCCGCGCCCGAAGGCCGCAAGCTTGGGATCGCCTGAAGTCACCGAGATCGGAAGCAGCGCGAGGCTCTTTCGCGCGGGCAGAAGAGAAGCGGCAATGCCAGCGGAGCCACCTCTGGAAGCCCAGTGACGAAGCAGGCGTGGTCCGAAAATCGCCGCCGATACTAGCAACAAAGCTAGTACCGCGAGCATCGCGATCTGCATTTTCCGTTTCGTCGTCCAGGTCGCTGCCGTTTGAGTGGTCTTCAGTTTCTTGCCGGTCTCGTAGTCCTTCTTCAATTGCAGCAGGTCACGATGAACCTCTGCCGCAGTCTGATAGCGCAGGTCGCGATTCTTGATCAGACACTTGTCGATGATCTCCTGCAGTCGCTGTGGCAGTCCCGGCATCGATTCGTTCAGCGACATCGGAGCCTGGCCGAGAATCGCGTGAACCGTGACAGCCCAGGTCGGTCCCGAGAAGGCCTGCCTTCCGGTTGCCATCTCGTAAAGCAGCACACCGAACGAGAAGATGTCAGTGCGGGCGTCCAGCGCCTCTCCGCGCGCCTGCTCTGGAGACATATAAGCCACAGTGCCGATCGCGGCTCCGGTATGAGTGACCGGACCGGTGGAAGAAAGGGTCATTTGCTCGGAGCTGGTGAAATCGGCGCCGGTCAGCTTGGCCAGCCCGAAATCAAGGATCTTTGCCTCACCGCGCTCGGTTACGAAAACATTCGCCGGTTTGATATCGCGGTGCATCACCCCTTTGGCGTGCGCCGCCTGCAAGGCGTCCACGATCTGCAAAGCCCACTCGAGCAGCGTCGCCAGCGGGACCGGTTTATCGCCGATGCGCTCGCGCAACGTCTGGCCCAGCAACAACTGCATGGCGATGAACGGATGCCCGTTGTCTTCGTCGATTTCGTAAATCGTGCAGATGTTGGGGTGATCAAGGGACGAGGCCGTACGGGCTTCCCGCTTGAAGCGTTCCAAAGCACGCGGATCTTTGGCGGCATCTTCAGGAAGGAACTTCAGAGCGACCATGCGACCAAGGCGGGTGTCCTCGGCCTTGTAAACGACGCCCATGCCTCCAGCACCAAGTTTTTCGCGGATGCGGTAATGCGAGACAGTCTGGTCGTTCATGAGCGCGCAAACCTGCAGGGATCCCCAATACGCCGCATGGTACTGACTTGAAGCAAGAGGTGCAATAGCACGGCAGAGGATTCCTCAGGCACGACAGAGGGACGAGACCGCAAAGGTCGGTCGCGAAATTATTCGGATAATGGGAGATCCGCAAACGGCGCGATGACTATCTGAAGATGACTACAGAAAAGTGTTCGATGTCTGCGCAGCTCTACACCGATGTTAAAGATTGCTTAGGTTCGCGCCCGCAGGAAAGATCTATTTCTTCTTGCCGAGTTTGCGGGCAATTTCTTCGACGATCTTCGGACGCATGTCGGCGAGAACGCTGTCGACGATACTGGCAATCTCCGGATCAGACTCGAGAGACGCATTTACGCCTTCCGGATTGCTCTCGGCGCCAACGGCCACGGCCATGGCAGCAGAATCCTCGGCCACTGGCGATTCTTCAGCTTCTTTCATTGCTTCGGCGGATTGAGCAGGTTTGGAATTTCCTGTTTCGCGGATCTTCCGCCAGCTCGCCCATGCGGCTGCAGCTGAATTTTCTGATTCTTTCTTGGCCATCTCGTCTATTCCTCCCGCTATGGGGCTGACCGCCGTAGGACTGGCAGAATCTGTCGCGACTGTTTCTGCAACTGCTTCTTTCGCGCTTGCTCCAAGCTCCGAAACTTCATCCCCTTGTGGTGCGGGAGCGGCAACTTCTGCAACCGGCTCGGAGATTTCGTTCTTCTCATCGGTCGATAAGGCAGGCCTTTCTTCGACCGACACTGCAGGCTGTTCTGCGATTGCAGAGACTGGGTCTGAAGGCTTCACTTCAGGCTCTGCGGACTTGGGTTCGATCTCCGCAGGTTTCGTTTGAGTTTGTGCCGTGTTGCCGATCGTGGTTTCAGGCTGGGCAGGCTTAGATTCAACGGTCGCTTCCTCTTTCGGCGACTCAGCGACAACCGGTTCCTCGGATTTCAGTTCTCCAGCCAGGGATGGCTCCGGGACTAGCGGTGCCACCGGCTCGGACAGGCCCGGTGCCGCTTCTACCGCAGGCGCGGGTTCTTGCGAAACGAACGATGACGCAACCGATTTAAGTTCGGTGATCGCGGCGCTGAAGGCTTCCTTGGCAGCGCTGGCTACTTCCGCGAACGAGGAAGTAGCTTCTGGCGCGGGCGTCGCCGGAGTCAAAACTGTAGCGCGGATCATATCTGAAGCTCCGGCCGAAGTCTCGAGCATAGCTGCAGGGCGGGGGCCCGCTTCAGAAAAAGGTGTAGCGACCGGTTCAGAAACGCTTTGTGGTGCCTCAGTCGGAGCGACTTCGGGGTGAGCCGTTACGGTGTCAGCGAATGCTGCGCAGGCCTTCTGCATCTCCTGCTCGAGCGAAAGAGAAGCTTCTTCGGGAGCGAGTGCCGCAGCTACCGCCGTCCAGCGAGAACTCGACGAGCCCGCAGCGGCCGACGCCGATACTGCCATCGTAACTGGCTCGTTTGCTTTGTTACTGCTGGACCATGATCCATTGCCCGAACCTGAATCGGAAGGGTGTTGCTCCAGTCCGATGATTGCCGTCATGACTTCGGACGGAGTCTCTGCGGCTTCCGGCTCAGCTTCTTTCTCCGGCTTTCCAGACATTGGTTGTTCAGCTAGGGTTACGGCTGGTCCTGATACGGGCGTTGCTTCAGCCGTAGCAGAAACCGGTCCAGCGACTGGAGCGCCTTCGTCGTTCTTAACTTCCGTGGTTGCGGCAGATGCTTCCACGGTGGCCGTTGTCAGAATTTCGGAACCCGGCGTAGCGGCCTTTTCTTCGGCAATCTTGTGCTCTTCGAGCGTGTTCTTCACCTGGGCTGCCGCGGCCGCAAGAGCAGCGATTTCTTCCGGCGTTACGTCTTTTGGCAGGCCTTCCGGAGCCAGCGCACCTAGATTCACGCGCTCCTCTTCGGTAGGACGAGTCGTTTGTGTGTGAACCGCAGGTTCATCAACCTTATGTTCGATTACAGTTCGAAGATCTTTATTGACTGCGTTATAGATCGCCGGATCATCGACATCCGCCTCAGGTGCCTTTTCTTTTTTCTTGGGAAAAACGATGCGGCTCTTCCATCCGGAATCTTCCTCGACCGCCATCGATTTGTCGTAGCGGGATTCCTCGATGGCTGCGGTAGCGCGGGCAAAGCGGCCTGGCTTCGAGGGCTCCGAGCGGGGGACAATTTTGTCTTCCAGCTTGCTCAGGGCACTCAGTAACTCGCTGGCCTCAAAGGGTTTTACGATGAATCCATCTGCTCTGACGCGCCGCGCTTCTTCCGGCTTGAAAGGCTCCAGTTTGCCCACGGTCAGAAGAACGGGAATTCGCGCCGTGTCGCCCGCTTCTTTCAGGCGCTGGCATACCTCCAGCCCGCTGTACCCGGGCATATAAACGTCGAGGACAATGAGATCAGGCTTCTGCTCCCCGATCTTCTTTAGGGCCGCGGAGCCGTTATTGACCGTAATGACTTCGTATCCCGCGTCCGCGAGGATTTTCCGTCCCATATTCTGGGCGGTCACGCTGTCGTCGGCGAGCAGTATCTTCCGGGCCAAAGGTTTTCCTCTGAAGAGGGGAGATAACGCGAAGGTAACCCGAGCTTCAACCTAAGTCAATGACGCAAAAGGGAAGTAACACGTTACTACTGGTCAACAACCACCGGCGTAAGGAGAGGAAAGCTCCAGTTTTTTTGTGCAGCGGAAAGATGATTCTGCGAGCTTCTTCAGAATGGAATGATCTTCTTTAATCCCTTTTTCTTCTTCTTGCTGCTCGAAAGATCTGCATCGCTAGCCGGAGTCGAGTCGTCGTTATTCTTCGCTGTAGCAGTGGAAGAAGATTGACCCGGCTGAATCTCGTTCACCTGTGTGGGAGCGGGAAGAGGCTGATCACTGTTGGTTGGGGTTAATTCATTGGAATCGGCCGGTGCGGTCGCCTTCAGTTCATTAGGATCATTCGCCACCGGAGGAGCGGTCCCGGCCGCGGGTTGACCAAACGGTGCTTGACTGTTGGTAGTAGCGTCCGCGGCAGGCGGCAGATCATTGCCGCCGGGCTGTTTCACAACATCGACACCAACCGTCTTTTCGCTATCCCCCATCGCCCCGAGAGCTTCCTGCTTCACGATGGTGGTTGCGGCAACGGGTTCCGGTTCAACCAGATTAGGCTCGCCCACTTGCGTAGCCCTCGCCACGTCTGGGCCTTTCTTAATGATCCCTGAAACCCTGCCCATCATGGTGGTCTCGCCGCGGCTGGCGATCTCGCGTTTGTTTTGCAGAACGGCTGCCTTTGTCGGACGAGGGATCGGCTGATGCAACGCCGTGAGTCTCCTTCTGGCGTCGTCCGCCCGGTCCATCATCGGGTACCGCGTGATGATCTTGTCATAGGCTTCCGCGGCATTCTTCGTGAGCTGTTCGTAGTACTTGGCTTTTGCCGCCTCGGAAGCGCAGCCCCGGGGCAGACCCTTGGCATCGCACGTCGGAGTGGCTCGCAGACGTGATATCTGCCCTTCATAATCCTGGCCGAGTACCCACGCCGCTTCATCCGCGCGGCTGTAAAGTGGATATTTGTCCAACAGCGATTTCAACCTTGCGATCGATGCCGGATACGACTCGCGCAGGTAGTAGAACCTTCCAATTCCAAACTCGCGGTCAGCCAAGACCTCCTGCACTTCCAGCAGCTTACGCTTCGCTTCCGGAACTACCTTGCTGTCCGGATATTGCAGGATCACTTTGCGGTATTCGTCTTCAGCTCGCTTAGCATGGGTGTAGTCGCGATCCGCCTTTTCCATCTGCTGATAGTGGATGTTGGCGATTTTCAACTGCGCTTCCGCAGCTTCGGGCATGTTGGGGAAGAAGATCTCGAAATCGCTGTATTCCTGCTCGGCCTGCGCCAGTGCCGCCGCGCCACCTTCGGCGTACCAGGAATCACCCACGGCCAGCTTGGCGCGAGCGATGTATTCGGAGTCCGGATACGTGTTAATCAGAGTCTGCAGTGTGAGACGTGCCACGTCGAAACGATTGTGGCGCATGGCGTCCATCGCCTTGTCGAACAGCACCTTGTCCGGCTGCTTGGAACCGATTCCGGCCAGCGGGTTGACGGACTTCTTATTCGTGCAGGCAGCGGTAAGCGCCAGCAGTAGCCCTAGCAGCGCAATCGACAGTGTTCGACGTGACATAAAACCTCGGTGGCCCGTGATGACTGACCAGTGACCCGTTAAGATTGCTTTGGATTTTCGGACTAGCCACTGACCACAGGTCTGCGGCACAGTCTCAAGACTACACTTTTAGCATCGCCGCCTCGGTCGCTGCCTTCAACAGGGCTCCGGTATTCTTCTTTGGATCGCCCTTGCCGAACACCGCGTTGCCCGCTACCAGAATTTCTGCTCCGGCATGTACAACCTCGGCGACCGTGTCGAGCGACACACCGCCATCGACTTCGATTCGATACTGCAGCCCGCGCTGTCGGCGAATCTCCGCTAAACGCTGCATTTTGTGCAGAGTCGAGGGAATAAACTGCTGCGCTCCGAAGCCCGGATTCACCGACATCACCAGCACGTAATCTACAATGTCGAGAACTTCCGATAACGTTTCGACCGGTGTCGCTGGGTTGACCACCACGCCTGCCATGCAGTTGTAGCTCTTGATCAGATGCAGCGTGCGGTTCAGATGCCGGCAGGCTTCCTGGTGCACCGACATCCAGTTGATGCCGGCCTCGGCAAAAACCGGGATAAATTCGTCTGGGTTCTCAATCATCAGGTGGCAATCGAGCGGCAGATCGGTCGCTTTTCGCAGCGACTTCACCACGGGAGGCCCAATCGTCAGGTTCGGCACAAAGTGGCCGTCCATGATGTCGACGTGAATGAGGGTCGCTCCGCCCTCTTCCGCGGCACGTACCTGCTCGCCGAGACGGGCGAAATCAGCCGAAAGAATTGACGGTGCAAGTTCGATCAAACCCGGGCCTCAGAACCTGATGTCGTAAGGAAGCTTGTGAAAATTCTAACACGCGTTAGCAGGACCATGTGGGGACAGCCGCCCCCGGCTGTCCGGTCGAGCGTAGCTCGACTGTCTTGTCGCGAGGCTAAATGCCTTGTGGCGCAGGCGCCCATGCCGTTCTACCAACGCCTCATCTCCAGCGCGACCGTTTTTCTCGCGGAGCGAAGATTTCCCGCACACACCGCCCATGTTAACCTCGTCCGGCGTGTCTTCTCTGTCACAACTTCCGTCGGCTGCGTATTCAGTCGCCGCCGTTTTCATATGGGGCGCTTCCGACTTCGCCGGAGGATATGGTTCTCGCCGCGCCAACGCGTTCGTCTTGACCGCGTTCTCGCATGCGTGTGCCTTCGCGCTGATGACCTCGATTGCGTTGACGGAACACGGGGTATTTCCGAACCGCACCAGCATCCTGTGGGCAATTGCAGCCGGGGCCGTCGGAGGATTCTCCTTAGCCATCTTTTATGGCGCACTCGCCTCCGGACACATGGGTTTGAGTGCTCCGATCGCGGCCCTGCTGGGGGCGGCCATCCCCACGATGGTCGATATTGCATTGGAAGGTGCGCCGAGCCGATGGTCGATCATCGGATTCGCCCTCGCCATCTTCGCGATCTGGCTGATCACTCGTCCCGAGCCGGAGGGGGAGAACGACCAGGCCGGTCGCCCGAAAGGCGTCGCAGCGGCGGCACTAGCCGGGATCGGATTTGCCGGATTCTACCTATGCATTCACCAAGCGAGCGGCTCCCCGGTGTGGGTTGCTGCCATCTCGCGGATCGGATCCTTCGCAGCGACTGCCATCGCCGTCGCGGTCATCCGCACTCCGCTGGAGCTGGATCGTCCGGCCGCCATGCTGGGCGCAGTCGCCGGATTCTTCGACGTATCCGCCAGCGCTCTGTTCATCTACGCCAGCCAACATGGACGGCTCGACGAAGCCGTGGTCATTACGTCCCTATATCCGGCAGTGACAGTTCTGCTCGCGCGCCTCGTATTGAAAGAGCGCTTCAGCCGGTGGAAGTTCATCGGCTTACTCGCCGCCTTGGCAGCGGTTCCGCTGATTGCCGCCGGATAAGTGCCGTTTTAACCAGGTTGCGCTCGTTTCTTAAGCAAGGTCGATCCCAAGAATCCGTTTTGATCCATGACGGCTTGTTGTAGCATCGCAGCGTGCCCCTGCTCGAAATCCGAAATCTAACGAAGGTCTTCTCCGGAGGGGTTCGAGCCGTCGACGACGTTTCTCTGGACATTCAAGCCGGCGAAACCCTTGGTCTTGTAGGAGAATCCGGCTCCGGTAAGAGCACTCTAGGACGGCTGATCCTTCGGCTGATTGAGCCCACGTCAGGCAGCATTGGCTATGAAGGTCGCAACCTCCTTGCTGCCAGTTCTGGTGAAATGCGCCGTTTACGTCGCGACATGCAGATTATTTTTCAGGATCCATTCGCGTCTCTGGACCCCCGCTTTCGCGTGGAAGACATCATCGCCGAGCCACTGATCATCCATCGAGATTGGGAAGGGCACGACTTTAGTGGTGCCGTGAGTGGTGCCGTGAGCGGTGCCGCAAGCAAGGCTTCAGCCGCCGATGGAATACGCTCTCGCGTCTCCGAACTCCTCCGCGCCGTCGGCCTTGATGAATCCGCTCGCACCCGATATCCCCACGAATTCTCTGGTGGACAGCGGCAGCGCATCGGCATCGCTCGCGCCCTGGCCTTGCGTCCGAAATTCATCGTTTGCGACGAGCCCGTCTCCGCTCTCGACGTCAGCGTAGGCGCCCAGATCGTGAATCTCCTTGCGCAACTGCAGCGGGACTTCGGCCTGACCTATCTTTTCATTTCCCATTCCATGCCGGTCGTGCGCTATCTTTCTACCCGAATCGCAGTGTTGTACAAGGGAAAGATCGTAGAAGTTGGCGGGACCGACGTCATCACCAGCCAGCCGATCCACCCCTACACGCGCAGCCTGCTCCGCGCCACGCCGCAGCTTTCGACGTGAGAACCGCTCCGGTTGCGTGATTCGGCTATTTCAACTAGGCTTGCAACCAATTTTGCGTGGGGTAATTCCTACTTTTTTGAGTTTTTGAAAGCGAGCCCCGTTGGCAAGTACATTCTCAACTGCTACTTTTTCGGTGGTAAGACCGCGCCCACCCATCCGCACGCTGGCCGAACTCACGTTCGGTTTTATCGGCATCATGATCGTGCTCTGGCTACCCACTCGCGAGCAATTGATTTTCGGCCCGATTGCACTTCTGGTTCCTGCTGTCCTCGTGTTTTCGGACCGGCCTAATGTGAATGAACTCGGCCTCGGCTGGCGCCAGGTGCTCTCTTCTTTCTGGATCTTTCCTACAGCGATCGCAGTGGTGGCCGGCGGCATCCTGCTGGCGCAGCGCGCGGGCACTCTCCACGACCTTTACAAGCCTGATATCGCGCACGTGGGCGGATACATCGTCTGGACCGTCTACCAGCAATTCCTGCTGCAGGACTACTTCATGCCCCGCCTTGCCCGAGTTCTCTCAATAGATGGTGCGATTGCCGTCGCGGCAGTTCTTTTCTCCATCGCTCACCTTCCTAATCTTCCGCTTATAGCCGCGACCCTTGTTTGGGGAGCTGTCTCATGCGCGCTGTTCCGCCGTTATCGCAGCATCTATATCCTCGGCCTGACACAGGGATTGCTCGGGCTCTGTTTCGCGATATGTGTCCCTGACATTTTCCTGCACCACATGCGCGTGGGACTCGGATACTGGCACTATCACGCCGTCAGCGCCACGACAGCGGGATACAACGGATTCGCAGGAAAGTAGGCGGCACTCTTAAGAAACTAGAACCATAGATACCAAAGCCAATCAACGCACGTGTGTGTGATGCCGGAAGCAGGCACGCGCCTCTGCTCTCGCCACGCACGTCCGTAGAAAATTCCCGCGATGGTCGCTAGCAGGACGTATCTCCAGTTGAAATATGAAGCACCAAAGTTTCGTTTATTGAAGTGCGAAAGCCCGAAAAGAATGGACGCCACCACCAGAGCTGCTCTTCGCCCCACTCGCCGCTCCAGAAGATTTTGCACCCAGGCGCGAAAGAAGAGCTCCTCGGGAACAGCGACAAACACAAAAATTCCTATCCATTCCAGTATTGCCTTCCAGATCGCGGGCACATTTGCGTGCGGATGGATAAATCCCAACGCCAATCCTAGCGTGATAACCGCTGGAGCGAAGAAAAGCAATTCCCGGAATCCTGTCTTCCAGTCGCTCCACCGAAAGTGAAAATCGAATCCTGCCCCACTTAACTGACGGATTCCGAGAAAGGCGTAAAGACCGGCGTCTACCAAGAGAAGATTGCCCCAGCCGCGCAAACCGGCGGGCCACGCCAAATCGAACCATCGCAGGTCCACTGCGAGCCCAAGCGTGAGCAGGATTAGCGCATCCCGCCAGTTGCCACGCTGTTCCGGATCGGCCATCGCCGCGTGCTTCATCAGCCAGGCCATCGCGACCGGCAGCAACGTGTAGAAAACGATCCACTCCCATCGCAACATGCCGTACGAAGCGGCCAAAATGAAGTAAGGCACGACCAGCAACGACGGAGCCGCGATTCTTATCGCTGCGGGCCATCTGGAGATCGCGCGGGCTGGCCTCTCCCCGGCCAGCCCGAATGCGAGCGCGGGCAGCAGTTCGATCGCCAGAATGGCGACGGCCAATGGAGTTCCGTTTGTCACGGAACTATCTTATCCGGGCGGTGTGTACCGCCGGGACAAGTGCGGTCAGCCGGCATTCTGTCAGGGCCCCCTCAACCGCAAGAGCAGCGATTACTGGGCTGGCCGCACGACTGCGAGTTGCATCTCCGATTGCCGCGCCTGCAACTCGCGCTCGGCCGGCGAACGGAACAACTCCTTACCGATCGTGTTTCCTGTAACCCAGACAGCGGACAGGAAATAGCTGTTTCCATAACGATGGAAAACGAGCTTGCTGCCATCCGACTTCGACCGGATCGCCGCATGCGTCGGAATGTAAAGCCCCGCGGTATGGGCGTTGAAGATTCGGATCACGTCGTCGTGCGAAGCCACGATGTAATGTCCGGAGGGGAGGGTTTGACCGGCTGCGGAAAACTCAAAAGGAACATCAACGATCACGTCTCCGCGCCTGGTTTGGCCGCTGGCTATGACAGCTCCAATGAACAGAACAAAAACAACGGTGCGAAAGTGTCTCATCACTTGCCTCCATGCCGAAAATTGAACTGAATGGTCCCCACTTGTCCCGACGTGGGCGACTGCCACGTGTCGGCGGAGCGCCGTTGCAGGAGGGAAATGCTGCGATGCGGGACCGCACCGGCCGTTTTGCTTGTGCATGTCGGCGTTACAGGGGCCGACGAAGCACCTCTTGTCCAGATAGTGATCTGAAGCTTCGTGGCGTTACACACGCCGAAGACAAATTTCGCTCCCGTTTTGTGTAGAATTTCGTCCGAAGTTGCAAGGAGGATTCATGGCAAGCGTCCCCACCCCGCCGGTCGCCCCCGCTCCGGTACCCGTCACGCCTCCGCTGTCGGAAGGCGCCCGCATCATTAACACCTTCATCGCGCCATCAAAGACCTTCACCGATTTGCGCCGCAGCGCGGCCTGGTGGGGACCCTGGATCTTGATCTCCATCTTCTCCATTGCATTTATCTTCACGATGGGAAAGCAGGTCGGCTTCGAACAGATCAGCAAGAATCAGATCGAACGCTCTACAAAGCAGGCAGAGCAATTCGACCGCCTATCACCCGATCAGCAGGCCGCACGCTTGCAGGTTTCCGCGAAGTTCTTCAGGGTTTTCGCCTACCTGAGTCCCGCCGTCATCTTGTTTTTCACCTTGATCTCCACAACAGCGCTCTGGGCAACATTCAAGGTGGGAGTGGGTGCCGATACTACCTTCGGCCAGGCATACTCCATCTCGATGTACGCGGGCCTTCCGGGTATTATCGGAGCCATTTTGGGAATGATCTCGTTATTTGCCGGTGTCAATCCTGAGGGCTTCGACGTCAACAACCCCGTCGCCACCAATCTTGCCTACTTTCTCGATCCTGACACAACCAACAAGTTCGTGCGCGGGATGGCGTCGTCGCTCGACGTTCTGATCATCTGGACCATCGTTCTCATCGGTATCGGCTACGCCTCGACCAGCAAGGTGAAGCGTTCCACGGCGATCATGATCGTGGCGGTCTGGTATCTGATTTACAAGCTCCTTACGTCAACGCTCGCCACCATGAGCTAGTTCTCACAGATTGGTTGTGACGTTTGTCACAGCCAAGGCCGCCGACGAAGCGGATAATCCGCCTTTCCAGGAGGCATCATGCCATTCTTCCGCTCGTCGGCGCGAGTTCTCGCTCGCGTTGGTTTCATCCTGTTGCTTGTACCCAATTCGCTCATCGCGCAGACTGCGACTTCCGCTCAATGCGTCGACTGCCACAGCAAGGTCACTCCTAACATCGTTTCGGACTGGAAGCTCAGCAAGCACAGTGGCGCTGAAGTTACATGCGTCGTCTGCCACGGAGATCAGCACACCTCTGCCAGTGATGTCGCGAAAGTCAAGATTCCAACTCCCGATACCTGTGCTCAGTGTCACGAGACTCAAGTCGCGCAGTTCAAGAAGGGCAAGCACGCTCTGGCCTGGGCCTCAATGAAGGCCATGCCAACGATTCACTGGCAGCCCATGGCAATGATCGAAGGGGAGAAAGGCTGCGGCGGATGTCACAAGATCGGCGACAAGAGCGTCGCCGAAATCGCCGAGCTGCGCAAGAACAGCTCCGGGACCGAATTCGGCGCTGCACAATGCGATGCTTGCCATACCCGCCATACATTCTCGGTCGAAGAAGCACGCTCGCCGCAAGCCTGCGAAACCTGCCACATGGGCTTTGACCATCCGCAGTGGGAAATGTATTCAGCCTCAAAACATGGTGTCAGAAATGAATTGAAGCAGAAGCACGTTCTTCCGGCGGACGCGGCTGCTCCCACCTGCCAGACCTGCCACATGCAAGACGGCAATCACGAAGTTCGTACGGCGTGGGGGTTCCTCGCTGTCCGCCTGCCTCTACCCGACGACAAGCAGTGGGCCGCGGACCGTGCCACTATTCTTCAGGCCCTCGGCGTGCTTGATCCACAGGGACAGCCTACGAAGCTCGTCGACGTCGTCAAAGCCGCCGACGTCGCCCGTCTGACGCAGGAAGACTGGCAGCGCGAGCGCGACAAGATGGTCAAGACCTGCAACCAGTGCCACTCAGTGAACTTCGCAAAGCAGCAACTGCAGCAAGGCGACGACATGATCAAGAATGCCGACCACCTGATGGCCGAGGCGATCCACATCGTCGCTGATCTATACAAAGACAACGTGCTCCCTAAACCCGCCAACTACGCGTATCCATTTCCTGATCTGCTCACTTTTCACGATGCGCCCACAGTGATCGAGCAGAAACTCTTCGTGATGTATCTCGAGCATCGCATGCGGACGTTCCAGGGAACTTTCCATGCCAGTCCCGACTACGCCCTCTGGTATGGCTGGAGTGAGATGCAGCGAGACTTGACCGAGATCAAGGAACTGGCTGCCCAGATGCGAAGGGAGAAACACGTAGTCAGCGTCAAGCCTGCGGCTGTTGTGAAGCCGATCGTTAAGTAACAGGGAGGAACGGTTAACCGGCCACGCATTCAAGGGCAGTGACGATGTCATCAGGGATGTTGATCTCGAGGCTCGCGAGATCCTGTCGCATATGTTCGGCGTCGGATGTCCCGGTCAGCGGCAGAATCCCGACTGCCCGCGCGAAAGCGAAGACAACCTGGGCTGGCGTAGCGTTGAATTCCGTCGCCAGATTTACGAAGGGCGGGTGCTCCAGCAGTCCGGAGTTCGCCGTGAGCAGAGAGAATCCCTGATAGACGATATTGTGCGCATTGCAGAACAGGCGGACTTCGCGATCCCAGCCCAGGCGCGCGTAACATCGGTTCTGCACGAACGCAGGTAGTTCCGCGCCACTTGCGCGCATCTCTTCCAGATGGTGCGCCGACACATTGCTGACACCCAACATACGTGCGCGGCCTGCGTCGCGCTCCTTGCGCATCGCCTCCCAAACTTCTGTGTCTGTCTCCGTCCAACCGTAGCCGGAGCTAGGCCCATGCAATACAAAGCTGTCGACATAGTCGGTGCCCAGGTGCTCAAGAGAACTGGCCAGCGACTGAGCCACCTGCACCGACGCGTCGGCCGTCGGATCGTACGGTAGCCGGTCATCCTGCCCGCGCTGGTAAGTGAACTTGGTCTGCAGAAATAAATCGGCGCGCGTTACGATTCCCGCGCTGTAAGCGGCGCTTAGCCCTTGTCCGACTCCGGCTTCAAAATAATGCTTCCGCTGATTGGCCGTATCGATCCCGCGAAAGCCGGCCCGCAGCGCAAGTTCCGTCAATGCCGCCGTACGTTCTTCTTTCCACGCTGTCCCATACAGGAAAGATGGGTAAGGAAGAGAAGTGGACACCGTGACATTGTGCCATGAACAAAATCGTTTATGTAAGCCTTATCGGAGCCAATTTTCGGCGCGAAGCGTTCCCCGGAACGAGGCCGCAGCATCTTGCGGGATTACGATTCTGCCCCTGTGTAACCCTGTGCTCCCTGTGGTCAAAGGGTTTTGAAGCGGGAATGACCAAATCACATCCAACGTTATATCCTTGAACCCCTCAGGAGGCTTTTCCGTGAAACGTATCCTTATCGTCGTATCTCTCGTGGCCTTCGCCACAATTGCCTTTGCCCAGGCGCCCGCCAAAGATCCCGTCGCAAGCTCGCTCCGCCAACTTGAGCAGCGTTCGCAGGGCAACACCATTGGTGCCGTAGAGGCCATGCCTGCCGACAAGTTTTCCTACAAGCCCACCGCCGATCAGATGACCTTCGCTCACCTGGTCGTGCACATCATCGGTTTCAACAACTCCATCTGCTCGAAGGCGGCTGATGTTCCGGCGCCAAAAGTCGAGGAATCGAAGGAGACTGACTCGAAAGACAAGCTCGTCGCCGCAGTGAAAGCGTCCTACGCTTTTTGCAGCGAAGCTCTTGGGAAGATGGACGACTCCAAGCTGGGCGAAGAGATCGAGCTTTTCGGCGGGCGCAAGGCGCCGCGCGCGATGGCAGCATTGATCGCCTCCAGCGGATGGGCCGACCACTACGCCGCCGCGGCCATGTACCTTCGCCTGAACGGAGTCACGCCACCGTCGGCGCAGCAGAGGCACTAACAAAGCAGCAGTTAGCATTGGCATTTGGCGACTGCGATTCTCGGATGGTTTGGCAAGGCGCTCGAACGGCCAAATGCTAAGTGCCAACTGCTAAGTGCTATTTAATTTGTACGAGTTCTTCCGCGGGGACGGCCGCAGGAGTGGGTGCTGCCGGCCTTTGGGGCGCCCGCCACGAATCGAAGATCGACACCTGGTGCACGCACGACACGGTGCAGTGCGGAGCACAGCTCTTCTCGGTAAGGTATTCGCGGCGAATGTCGTCGCGAGTGTAGCTCTCCAGAGGAACTCCCGGATACCCGCGCTGCTGCGAGCAGTAATGCACTAACCCGTTCTCGCAGATATAGAGATAACGAGCCCCGGCGCGGCATCGCCAGTCATTCGGCAGTCCTTTGGCGATGTTGTCTTGAAATGCGTTGATCCTCGTGAAGCTGCTCTTTTCGAGCGCCTGCATCTCGTGATAAATCCGGCGCTCTTCGTCTCCCAGAGGCTGCAACTGGCCGCTGCCATCGTGAATGATGCCGATGGTCGAAGTGAATCCCAGTTCCACCGCGCGCTTGCCGATCACCAGCGCATCCTGCGGATGCGAAATGCCGCTTCCAACCACGGAATTGATGTTGACGTGGAAATCCGCGTATTCAGCCAGGAGTTGTAGCTTCTTGTCGAGGACCTTCAGGCTCTTCTTCGAAACGTCGTCGGGATTCACATTGTCGATCGAGATCTGCAGCCATTCGAGCCCGGCACGATTCAGTCGCTGGATGCGCTCTGCTACCAGCAGATAACCATTCGTGATCAGCCCGGCGATCATCCCATTCGCGCGAATACGCCGGATGACATCATCCAGTTCCGGATGCATCAGCGGCTCGCCGCCCGAGATCGTAACCACCGACGTTCCGAGCGCGCCCAATTTGTCGATACGGCGGTACATCTCTTCAATCGGCACAGGCTTCGAGAAATCGTCGAACTCGTTGCAATACGTACACGCCAGGTTGCAGCGCCGCATTGGAATGATGTGCGCCAGCAGCGGATGGTCGGTCGACGCCAGCGCCTTGAACGCCATTTCGGCCCCACGGATGTTGCGGTGCAGGGCTTTCGCGCGGCGGCGCAAAGTTGTCAGAGTAGAAGGCATGAATAGTAACTTCTATTACAACACACGGGGGATGGCGTCGCCTGCGCCCGGCCAGCGTCCGGCGCAATTAACGTGGTGAACGGCGGAAAATCGGCGGTGGTCAGACAGCGGAATTGCCCCCTTCAAAACTAGCGAGTCCGTTTCACGATTCTTCTCGCGCCTGCAGTACATGCCCGGCCCTCTCGAGGGCATTAAGTGCCGCTCCCGCCCATTCTTCCTGAATCAACACGTAATCGGTGTCATAGGTCGAAATCGCAAATATCGGAATGCCCTTCGACGACAGCGGTTCGATAAATGAGAGCAGCACCCCGGTTTGCGAAAAAGGAAATGGCCCTTGCAGCTTCAGGCACATCCAGTGTTGCTGTACCTCGAACTCATGGGGCAGATTGCCTGCCGGACAGACAATCGAAAGCTCATCCCCGGTTCGTGTCATCGACGAGAACTCGCCTTTCGTCGCCCACTCGGGTACTGGTTCGTCCGGCGCCCGGCGCACGATCGCGTATGGTTCCAAAAGACGACGAAATTTGAGTTGCCGTCCCATGTTCCAGCGCACATCAATCCTCTGCGTTCAGCCTTCGATCGCCTTCTGCACCGCCGCCCGCGCCAGCAGCCGTGTCGAATCCAGCGTCGGTAGCGGAGAAGATTCCGGCGTTACCAGCAGAGGAATCTCAGTACATCCAAGCACCACCGCATCACAACCCTCATCCTTCAGCCCACGGATGACCTCAACGTAGTATGCCAGCGAACGCGGCAGAATCTGTCCGTTGACCAACTCATCGAAAATAATCTGATTGATGCGCTCGCGTTCCACCGCACTCGGGATCCGATGCTCAATTCCCGCCGCCTGCAGCGCCTCAGGATAAACCGGTCCTTCCATCAGATATCGCGTGCCCAGCACGGCCAGCCGCCTGTACACGTGCCGCTTCGCCTCCGCTGCTACTTCGCGTGCGATATGCAGCCACGGACGCGGCGACCGGTGTTCCACCAAATCAAATGCCTGATGAATCGTGTTGTCAGGGCAGATGAGAAAATCCGCGCCCGCTTTCGCTAACTTGTCGGCTGAAGCCAGCATCAGTTCCGCCACGCCAGCCCAATCGCCGGCATCGATGCTCTTCATGTATTGCGCCAGCGAAAACGAATGCAGCGACACTTCCGGATGATCGTGATGCCCGAGCCTTTGTGCCCCTTCCATCGAGATCGTTCGGTAGCAAAGCGCCGCTCCTTCGGTACTGCACGCGACAATGCCGATGTGCAACATAGGAACTTATTCTTGGGAAGAGCACGACTCACGTCGCACCGCTTGTCTCGAAAGGGATGATTCGGCTCTAGCCGCCGAGGCCCACTCTTACGAACGGCCGGGACTTCCCCTCCGCGTATGGACTCTGATCCCGAAACCGCTTCTCGAATTCCTCGCGCGTGCAGATCGTCTTGACATCAACCACACGATCGACGGCGAGAATTCCATCCAGGTGATCGATTTCATGCTGCAGCAGTTCGTTGAGATTTCGCTCGTCCTTGGCATCGAATTCAAGAACCTCGCCGTCAAGGTTCTGATACCGCACCGTAATCCATCGCCGGCGTTCCACCTGCATGAAGATCGAAAGAAAACTCAGGCACGCGTCCCAGACCACCATCTTTTCTTCGCTGGCATCCACGATCTCCGGGTTGATGAGCGGCCACGGCTCGACGCCGGGCAGCTTCAGAAAAATTACTCGTTGTAGTACGCCGATCTGCGGCGCAGCAATCCCGCGCCCGTAGCCGGTCGTGGAGCGCCAGTGCGCCAGCGTGTCCGACAAATCCTGCACCAACTGCTTGAGTTCGACCGCGGTCGGGTCTTCGACTCGCGCACACTTCTCTCTCAATAACGGATCTCCGAGCTGGATTATGGGCCGGATCGCCATACGCGTACCCTCTCATGAGTTAAGAGTTCCCAGGGCCCGGTTTCACTACCGTTTCTGCATCCGTCCATACAAACTGGAGGATGGTGCACAATACTAACCCCAAAAGTACGTCCGCGAGCAAGGGATGCGCCGGCCAAATCTTGCCGGGAAGATGCAGCCACCAGGAGACGAGCGAGGCTAAAGTCGCTACCAGGCTGATCTTCAAGGTCCTCATAGCTTTGTGGCTCGTCTACCGCGCCGCCGCTGCATCGAACAGGCTCAGTAACTCCAGCTTTTTCTCCGCCGGCAAAAAAGACGCTTCGAACGAGTTCCGCGCCAGTTCCCGCAAATGCTCATCCGTAAACCCAAACGTGTCCTGCGCGAACTGATATTCGCGGGCCAGCGTCGTGCCAAACAGAGCCGGATCATCCGTGTTCAGCGTCACCATGACTCCCTGATCGAAATAGTTCTTCACCGGATGGTCAGTGGCTGACTTGCAACATGCCGTGCGGAGATTGCTGGTCAAACAAATCTCCACCGGAATCTGCCGGTAAGCCAGTTCCTCGATCAAGTCGGGATCTTGTGCTGCGCTCAGTCCATGACCAATACGCTCTGCGTGCAGATTCAGCGCTCCCCAGATCGATTCCGCCGGCGCTGTTTCTCCTGCATGCGCCGTCAGCCGCAGTCCGTGCTCTTCCGCGTAGGCATACACACCGCGAAACAGCTCTGGAGGTGCTTTGACCTCGTCACCGCCAATACCGATACCCACCACGTGCCGGTCTTTATACTGCACGGCAAGTTCGAATACTTTCTGTGCCTCTTCCACTCCGAAATGGCGGGTGGCATCGAAGATCCAAAGCAGAGAGACTCCAAAATCGCGAGCCCCTCGTGCGCGACCACGCTCTAGGCCCTCGAAAATGGCGGCGAAGTCCTGCTTGCGATACAGGCACACGCCCACTGCTACGTACACCTCCGCGTGCAGCACGGTTTCTTCTTTCAATTGCTGCATCAGGCGATAGGTCGCGATCTCGTAATCCTCCGGCCCCCGCAAATGCGCGCTCACATCCCGAAACGCCATCAGGAAGCTGGCGAAATCTGTGTACCGGTATAGAAGCTCTGTCTCGGCCAGAGTCGCGTTCTCTTCGTGATTTCGGCGAAGCTCGACCAATGTTGCCGGGGTTACTGCCCCTTCGAGATGTAAATGTAAATCTGCCTTAGGAAGTTGACGAATGAAAGCGTTTGGCGCCTGGGCTCCTGCGGTACTCATAAATTCGATTGTAGTTTGCACCTTGCAGATTTGCGAGAGAGTGCGCCTTTCTTGCTTTACAATCCGGTTTCCATGAGTGGAGGAATGCATGTCAAAGCAGTTCGCTTGTCTGGTCCTAGCCCTGGTAACTACTGTGGCCTTATCCTGTTTCTGCTTGGCAGCATCATTAGCCCCGCAAGTCAAGACTCACTCTGGCACCGTCGAAGGCAAGGACGATGGCAAGGTCCGTTCGTTCCTGGGCATTCCCTATGCCACACCCCCAGTGGGCAATCTTCGCTGGAAGGCGCCCCAGCCCGTCGCGAAATGGAGCGGTGTCCGCAAGGCGACAGATTTCGGCTTCCATTGCATGCAGGGCAATGTTTACGGAGACATGGTTTTTCACGATCCCGGTCCGAGCGAAGACTGTCTCACGCTCAATATTTGGGTCCCCGTCAGGCACGAGGGTGGAAAGCTTCCCGTCATGGTCTGGATCTATGGCGGAGGCTTCGTCGCTGGCACAACGTCTGAAGGCCGACAGAATGGCTCTCAACTGGCTCAGCGTGGCGTCATCGTCGTCTCCATGAATTACCGCCTCGGCGTCTTCGGATTCTTTGTTCATCCGGATCTGGCAAAAGAATCCGGTCACAACGCGGCCGGCAATTATGGATTGATGGATCAACTGGCCGCCCTGCACTGGGTGCATGAGAACATAGCCGAATTCGGTGGTGATCCCGGAAATGTGACCATCTTCGGTGAGAGCGCAGGATCGTTCTCGGTCTCCGCACAAATGGCTTCACCTTTGGCAAAGGGCCTCTTCCAGAGGGCTATCGGCGAAAGCGGTGCCGCGTTCTCCCGCAGCGGCTTGTCGTTCGATCCGCTCTCCGTGCGCGAGGAAAAAGACGTGAAGTTGGTTTCCGAAAAGCTGGGTGTCTCAACGTTGCCCGAGTTGCGAGCTATTCCGGCTGACAAGCTGCTTGAGGTCTTCGCGCCTCCCAAGTCGCCGGGCTTCGATTTCGGTCCTGGGATTGATGGATATTTCCTGCCCGAGCCCGTTCCTGCGATCTTCGCGGCTGGAAAACAGAATGATGTCGCGCTGCTCGCCGGATGGAATCACGACGAGGGTAGCTTCGAAATCGGATCGCAAAGGCCCACGGCCGAGAGCATGAAGGCCACCGCGCAAAAAGACTTCGGGGACAAAGCCGACGAGTTCCTGAAGCTGTATCCGGTCGCCACTCCCCAGCAAGCCCTGCGTTCAGCGGAAGACTACGCCGGAGATAAATTCATCGCTATGTCTACCTGGGAATGGATTGAAGCGCAGAGTAAGACCGGCAAGCAGCCCATTTACCGTTACCGTTTCGATATGGCGCCGGTGCCATCGGATCCGAACGCTCCGCGGATGGGCGCGTATCACTCGGCCGAAATCGAGTACGTTTTTGGACAGCTCGACTCCAAAACCGACGTTACGTGGCGTCCCGAAGACCGGCAGCTCAGCGAAATGATGCAGAAATACTGGTCGAACTTCGCCCGCAGCGGCAACCCCAACGGCGCCGGATTGCCGAACTGGCCTCTGTACACATCATCCGACGGTTGGCCCGTGATGTACCTCAGTGCGCAGCCCGCAGCTCATAAAGACGATCTGCGGGATCGTTATCTGTTCTTGTCCAAGGAATGGGGGAAGTGAGCACGATATTTGTGCGTTTATGGATTTTGCACCGGCTCTGGGAGATCGTCCCGGAGTTCGAGTTCCGCGATGTCTCCCGCATAGGTTGCATCGGAGGGAGCGTGGTAGTGCACAATCGCGCGTAGTCCTTCGATGTGATGGCACTGGCTGAAGTGATCGCCTCCGTACCAAAGCGTGTCGGAGAATCCGACTGGGAAGCCACCCTTGCGATGGAACGTCAAGGAGTGCCCGCCCTGATCAAGAACAAAACTCCACTCCTGCTCTTTTTCTGAACAGACGACCGCCTTCACCCTGCCTTCAACTGCTTGAGTGTCCTTGGGAGCAACTTCGACGATAGATTCTCCCCTGCGCTGAGCGGCAGGGATACTGTTCCACAACTCCGCTGCCTCGTTGTGATCCGGGCCGATCCACCGATTTGCAACGAACTTTGCGGCCTCCGCAGCGTCGGCACTCTTCCCCATACGCTGCAGAATCTGGCCAGTCAGAAGGTGATAGCCAGCGAGAGACGGTTCCATTTCCTCTGCTTTACTCGACATCAGAAGTGCCGCGTTAAGGTCTTTCTCCCGAAAAGCCAATCGCGCTAACTGAACATACGCAGGAGCAAACTGCGGGTCTACCTTTAGCACTTGTCCCATCGTGGCTCCGAAGGTATTCAAATCGGAAACCACTTTGGAAGAAGGCAGCGGCGAGAGCATGGTCTTGCTAAATAGCGACAGATAAAGATGCGGATCTAGCGCATAAGCCTGCGAAAACTCATTCACGGCTTCGGCATCTTTTCCTTCGGCGAAATCGAGAAATCCCATATTCTCGTGAGCCAGGCCGAGTTTGGGATCATCCTTCAACGCTTGTTCAAGCAATAGCCGTGCTCCGCTGTGATCGTATGTCCACATATGGAAGCCTCCAAGCTCTGCCTCTGTCTCGGCGACCGTCATGACGCGGAAGACAACGGCCTTGTCGTCGATTTGCGGAGGATCTTTCAGGACGGTCGTGGCGAAGGTGGGCTGCTGCATGTAGGCTGCAAGCTCTTTGTCCACCGATTGAAAGTTTCCAAAAGCTTGCTCAAAGGCTTTGTCCTGAGGGACACCCTGCTGAAGTTGGGAGAAAAAGCTGTCCATACGCTTGCCCTTTTCCATGCCGGGGCCGTAAATCAGCAAGTGAACCAACGCCCACGACTGAGCATAGAACAATGGTTCGTCAGACGGCAGACTGCTCAAAGAAATCAGCGTCTGTACGGGCATTGGGGTTCGCGATCGCAGTTCGCGATAGCGTTGCGTGGGAGCTCCCAAGTAAATCCGGTGTTCCTCGAAGCGCGTATACCCGTAAAACTCCGCTGTCCCCTCGTTCAGCCATAGGGGCAGCCAGTGAGAATTCAAACGCAGGATCGAGTGAGCATACTCGTGATAGACGACCTCCTTCGATCCCTCTCCACCCCAGGTGTCGAGTCGGACCATGGCGTACTGCTTTTCCCAGCCTGAATGGAAAGCGCCCGCGAGAAATTCGCCCATTCGCTTCCACATGAGCGGATCCAAAGTTCTGGCGGTTGCTTCATCCCGGGTGGCAAATACTGTCAATGGTGCACCCGACTCGAGGCGGGTGCCAGGAAACCGAGTGGCGAACACCCAGCGTAACTGTTCGAACTCGTGAAGCACTTTGCGTGCGTCCTCATTGCCGCCATTCGTGAGCACGCGAAAGTGTTGGCTGCGGGCTTCCGTCCAGGGCTTCTCGGCTGCAAAAGTTGATGGGCCGAAAAAAGGAAAAGAGCAAAAGAAGACTAGCGTCAGGAATAAGCGAGCCATTTGCGAGAAATGGTGCCTCACCTTGGAAAGGACGTCAATGACTACGGGTACACCACTTTCACGCCAAGTGACAATCAGCCGGCCTATCTCTTGGCGAACTCGCTTCGGTGCCGGCTGTACAGCGAATAAATCACCAAGCCCAGCGCCAGCCAGACCACGAATCGCACCCAGGTGATGACTGTCAGTCCAGCCATCAGCCCCACGCACAGAACAATCGAGATCAGAGGAAACCAGGGCACAAACGGTACCCGGAACACGCGCTTTCTGTCCGGTTGCGTTCGCCGCAGAATGATTACACCCAGCGAGACGAGAGCGAATGCGAACAAAGTCCCAATGTTCGATAGGTCTGCGGCATCGCTGACAGCGAAAATCCCGGACGGCACGCCCACAGCAAGTCCGGCGATCCATGTCGACCAATGCGGAGTCTTGAACTTTTTGTGCACCGCAGAAAAGAACCGTGGAAATAATCCATCGCGCGACATCGCATACCAGATACGCGCCTGCCCGTACTGGAAAACCAGCAGAGACGAGATCATTCCCGTCAGTGCACCGACGACAATGATCGAACGCGACCAGCGACTTGCTCCCAGCACTTTCAACGCGTAAGCCACTGGTGCTTCCGCGGCCTCCCCAGAAACGAAGGTGCTGTACTTCATCATTCCCAGCAGCACGATCGATACGCCAACGTACAGAACGGTGCAGACGATGAGCGACGCGATGATGCCGAAAGGCAAATCGCGCTGTGGATTCTTAGATTCCTCCGCGGCCGTCGACACCGAATCGAATCCGATATAGGTGAAGAAGACAATCGCTCCACCTGTCACAACGCCGCCGAATCCGGAGGGCGCAAAGGGCTTCCAGTTCGACGGGTTCACCAGTGCTCCGCCCACCATCAGGAACACCAGAATCGCGCCAATCTTGATGGCGACCATGATGTTGTTGGCTTCAGCGGACTCTTTGATCCCACGCACCAGCAGGACCGTCAAAATGAAGATAATCAGAAACGCTGGAACATTGAAATACGATCCCGTCCAGTGTCCAGTCTCCCAGACAGGGGTCGACCATTTGTCCGGCAAGTTTATGTTGAATGAAGCGAGTTGCGCCTTCGTGTAGGCGCTGAACCCAATCGCCACCACCACATTACTGACCACATATTCGAGAATCAGATCCCATCCGATGATCCAGGCGAAAATCTCCCCAAGCGTTGCGTATGAATATGTGTATGCGCTTCCGGCAATCGGAATCATCGACGCCAATTCCGCGTAGCACAGTCCCGCAAAGCTGCAAGCGACCGCAACCAGAAAGAAAGAGAGAGCGATAGACGGCCCCGCAGGCGGTCGCCCGTGCATGAGCACACTGGCCGTACCGCCTCCGCGCAGAAAGTTCACGATAATGTCGAGTACCTGGGCGTGCAGAATGGAAGGTGCCTGAAAATACTCGCCAGCAGCCGCCGTCCCGGTCAGAATAAAAATTCCAGAACCGATCACAGCGCCGATTCCCAGGGCCGTCAGCGACCACGGCCCCAGCGTCTTCTGCAGACGCTGCCCGGGTCTTTCCGATTCCGAAATCAGCTTGTCAATCGACTTGCAGCAGAAAAGCTGGTTGTCGGAGGTGCGCACAACTTCTGTCGATGGAGGCTCGCTCGTTGTGGGTTGTGACAAGAGGTCTGATTTCTCCTGAACGGAGGGATTCAGCAATTAGCAGTTGGCACTTGGCATTTAACCCTTTTCCGGAATGCTGGTAAATTGCGACCGGCTACATGCCAAGTGCTCAGTGCCAAATGCTGCCTTTACCGCTTCGCCTGACCGCGAGCCAGCTTTTTGACCTTCGGCTTCTTCGATCCCCGCGGATAATCACGGGGCTTCAGCGGCTTGTCGGCTTTGCGCTTCTTGCGCGCGGTGCGTTTTACTTTCTTGCGTTCTTCCCTGCTTAGTTTGGTTGTATTTGCCATGATTCCTTTTTGATCGAGAGATTGAATCATTCCGCCATTGAAGGGCGCTGCATCATGCTTTCAATGACTCAATGACTCAATGACTAAATCACTCAATGACTCAATGAGATCAGCCTCGCTCCAGCTGGGCATACTTCTCCACCAGCTTCTTCAAGCCGAAGCGTGGAAATTGTACCGTAATCTTGGCTTCTTCGCCTTCTCCTTCGCGCTGATAGACCGTTCCCTCGCCGTATTTCGGATGTCGCACCTTCTGTCCAGGGAGGAACCCGCGCTTTCCCGTCGGCTCTTCGATCGGCTGTGCCTTGGAAACGCTGAACTTCTTGCCTCGGCTGGCGAAAAATTCCGCGATGTTTTCGATCGAGTTGTAGGCCTTCGCGGCCACGGTCTGCTTCGAAGCGCGTGCGTTCCCCCGGTTCGTCTCTCCGGCATGCCACGAGGCGCTCTGATCCTCATCCTCATAAGAGTAATGCGAGGAGTCGGAATAGCCCGTGTGGGGACGGCCGCCCTCGGCCGTCCGGCGGAGCGAAGCTCCGCTACTGCGGCTTGTGCCTAACTCCTCAATCAGTGGTCCAGGAACTTCCTCCAAAAAACGCGATGGCACGCTGGCCTCTGGCAGATCGGTTCCATATCTGCGCCGGTAAACCGCTCGCGTCAGGATCAACTGATCCATCGCCCGCGTCATCCCCACGTAACAAAGCCGTCGTTCTTCTTCGATATCTTCGGGGACCAGCATTGTTCGCGAATGTGGAAACAGCCCTTCTTCCAACCCGCTAAGGAACACGAGAGGGAACTCGAGCCCCTTCGCCGCATGCAGGCTCATCAGCGTGATTTGCGCCCGGGCGTCATAGTCGTCTGCATCGGCGATCAAAGCGGCATGGTCGAGAAACTGATCCAGCGTCTCCGCGCGATCGCGCGAATCCATCGCCGCATTCACCAATTCCCGTAAATTTTCAATCCGCGAGAAAGCTTCCGGAGTGTCTTCTTCCTCCAACAGCTTCATGTAACCCGTGCGATCGATCAGAAATTTCAGGATATCCGAGGTACTAACAGTCGGCGTTGGAAACACATTGGCCGTGTCAGAACCAGCACCTTCAGCACTGGGGTTGTCATCCCGAGCGGAGACCGAAGGCTCGCTCGCGAGCGTTTCGTCGGAGTCGAGGGACCTGCTGTTTGTCTCACTCGCATCCGATTCCGCCGCTCCGAAATCGAATGAGAAGTTTCCAAACTCCTCCGGATCGAAGGCGGTCGCGTCGCCTTCTTCGGTACCCTCGGGATCACCCGAGTCCACGTGGGGACGGCCGCCCTCGGCCGTCCGGCGGGGCAACGCCCCGCTGCCTTCCTCGGCACTGGCGATTCCAACCCCTCCCGAGGACTCCTCCAGTTGCTCCGTAAACGTTCCACCCAGCATCGCCCGCCCGTCTTCGATCAATTCCCGAAAGCTCTTCAGCGACGCCACCGCTCGCGGAGGCAATAGTTGCCGCTTCACAGCCTCGCCAATCGCTCCCCACAGCGACAGCCCTGTTTCTAGCGCCACTTGCTCGAGCGTGTCGATCGTCCCCTTGCCGATCCCGCGCGCCGGAGTGTTGATCACACGCAGCAGTGAAATCGTATCGTGCGGATTTTGGATGACTTTCAGATACGAGATCATGTCTTTGATTTCGGAACGTTCATAGAACGAGAACCCACCGACCACGTGATACTTCAACCCGTACCGCCGCATGCCCTCTTCAAACAATCGTGACTGCGAATTGGTTCGATACAACACTGCCGCTCGCGGGGTCTCGCCTCGTTCATTTGCTTCTCGCAGATAACGCGCAATCCAGTCCGCCGCGAAAAGAGCTTCGTTCTCCCCATCCGGCGCCTCGTAGTAGCCGATCTTTGTCCCGCCCTGCCGCGAGGTCCAAAGATTCTTCCCTTTTCGCCGAACGTTATTCGCCACCACCGCCGAAGCCGCCTGCAGAATGTTCTGCGTCGAGCGGTAGTTCTGCTCCAGCCGGATAATCTTTGCCTCCGGAAAGTCCTGCTCAAACTCCAGAATGTTTCGGATGTCCGCTCCGCGCCACGAGTAGATCGACTGATCTTCATCACCGACAGCGCAAACGTTATGGTGCTCTCCTGCCAGCATCCGCATCAATTCGTACTGTGGACGGTTGGTGTCCTGATATTCGTCGATCAGTAGATACTGAAATCGTTTGTTGTAGTGCTCGCGCACCTGCGGCGCTGATTTCAGCAGTCGCACCGCTTCGAGCAGCAGATCATCGAAATCGAGTGCATTGGCCTTGAGCAGTTCCTTCCGATACTCCTCAAACAAGTGCGCGACCTTCTCCGTCTTCGGATCGGCCGACTGCAGATATAACTCCTGCGGACCAAGCATGTGGTTCTTTGCCCACGAAATCCTGCCGAGCACCGTACGCGGCGTGAGTTCTTTGTCGTCGACCCCCAACCGCTTCATGATCGACTTCACGAGCGATTGCTGATCAGCTTCGTCATAAATCACAAAGCTCTTCGTATGTCCGATCGCAGGCTTGCCAGGCACCGTCGACGGAATGCGCATCGCCTCGATATCGCGCCGCAACATCCGCACACAAAACGAGTGAAAGGTCGAGATCACCGGCTTGGCGATGCTCAATCCGCCGACTAGCTTTTCGACGCGCTCGCCCATCTCTGCTGCAGCCTTATTGGTGAACGTCATCGCCAGAATGGATTCCGGCATCACGCCCTTGTGCTCGATCAGATACGCGATGCGATACGTGATGACGCGCGTCTTCCCGCTGCCCGCGCCGGCCAGAATCAACACCGGTCCCTCAGTAGTCTCGACCGCCTCACGCTGTTGCGGATTTAGTTGGTCAAGGAAAGACAATTCAGAAACTGGCTCCGGGGTTGATCTTTCAATTCTACAGGACCCCTATGGTAGGGCCGACACCCGCGAAACCACGCACCTGAAACGATTGGAACGCGCGTCCTCTGAAACCGATACTTCGGTTGAGGAGGGGTATTCCTCGAACCAGGATTTGATTAAGGAGACAGGCTGTCGCAATAGCTGGCGTAACATCCCCATCTCACTCATTAATCTCAATCGAACATCCAACGGGTCGCGGTCTTTGGGAAGCTTTTTTCGATGAGGCCAAATACACGTCTTGGGCGAACGCGGTAGAAGGGCTCGGAACCGTCACCGCCGCTCATTCCATACTTGCGCCGCGAGGCTGGTTCCAATTTCTTCGCAACAGCCTTGTCTGTGATCAGTTCGGCAACACCTTCCAGAATCACCGCCTCGGCAGCATTCTGAGTGCCTACGATACAGTTCGGATTCTTCGCCAGGTTGCGTGCCTTTTGAGTCTTGCTGCCTGTGCCGAACCAAAACGCGCCATCGAACCACAGGCCCCAAATGATCATGGCGTGAGGACGGCCGTCCGGCCGCACCGTCACAATCCAGTACTCGCGAGATTCGGTGAGGCTCTTCACGGCCCACTTCCAGGGCAACAAGCCGGTTTTGCTCTTACTGATTCCGTAATCAGGAATCCGCGGTCGTTCAGTCCGCGGCACTGCATCGCTGCGCTTGAGTTTTGCCATGGGAACCTCCGATCTCGAGCCCGTGCGAGGGCAAAGCCTGATGAATACTTACTTCGGCGGATTGTATCTTACTCGAGGATCGTGGCGTCTGTATGAGTTCTACAGCTTTAACGGGCTCGCATGCTTGGGCTGGTAAATTCTGATTTTGCCACCACCGGGAAGGGCAAGGGTAGCGAGCTTTCCCCAACGTTGTTCATTTACGTCCGAGACCACGACGTCCTTCGATTTGAGATCTTTCACTGTTGCCTCAAGGTCGTCGCACATGAAGAAAAGCTCGTGCTGGTCGTTCTTCTCGGAATCATGGAACGCGGCTTCCAGTGGCGGCATGGCGAAAATCAACCAACCGTGGCCGGCATCCACGCAGGGAAACTTGAGCACATCGCGGAAGAAAGCCCGGTCGGCTTCCGCATCCCTGGAGTAAACGACGACATGCGCTCCATTGATCAAGCGTAGACTCCTGTTCCGACCCTGCCGGCTATATTTCCCTACCGCGAGAGAGCGGCATGCTTATTTGATAATACCTCTCTCGCTCGTCTCAATGAACCGGATCAGCATATCAACATCCTCGCCGCGATCGGATTCGGACTTCAGCTTCTCCAGCGCCTGCGAGGTATTCATCTTCGAAGCCAGCAGGACCTTGTACGCATGGTGAATCTTCGCGATCCGCTCCTTTGAGAATCCTCGCCGTTGCAGCCCGACCTTGTTCATAAGATAAGCGTGCGTCTCACGCGCCGCCGACGTCATCGAGAACGGAAGCACATCCTGTGTGATGGTCGTTCCGCCGCCTATATAAGAATGGGCACCGATCCGCACAAACTGATGTACTGGGCACAACGCCCCTACTACCGCCCATTCCTCGACGGTCACGTGGCCGGCAATCGTCGCGCCATTCACCAGCATTGCGTGATCGCCGATCACGCAATCGTGGCCGATATGTGTGTACGCCATGATGAGGATGTGGCTGCCAATCTTAGTGAGCCCGCCGCCCTTCACCGTCCCGCGGTTCAGCGTCACGTACTCGCGGATCTCGTTATGGTCGCCCATTTCCAGCCGCGTCGGCTCGCCCTTGTAAGTCACGTCCTGCGGCCCCATTCCGATGGCACAGAAAGGAAAGAACGAATTGTCAGAACCAATCTTGGTCGGCCCGTCAATCGCAACGTGCGAGAGCAGTCGGCAGTTCTCGCCGAGTTCGACGTCCGCCGCGATCACGCAATAGGGTCCCACTTTGCAAGAAGCGGGAACTTTTGCTCGCGGATCTATGATGGCCGTGGGATGAATGTTCATGAAGGAATTCGATCGATGATCGCGAAGTGCGAATGCGCACTTGTTCCGTTGCTGCTTCAGCCGCGGCCGCGAGAGCTATCGACCAGCTGGCACGAGACTATCGCTTCCGCGACGCGCTTCTCTCCAACCCAGGCGTATCCCTGCATCTTCGCGGCGGTCATCCCGGGCACCGAGCGCCAGCCGGTGACTTCGACTTCCAGGCGAAGCTGGTCCCCGGGACTCACGGGCTTGCGGAACTTTGCGCGCTCGATGCCGGTGAAGACCATGACTTTGTCGGTGCGGTCTTCGATTTCGGTCAACAATAGAGCGCCTCCGGCCTGGGCAATCGCCTCAACGATCAGCACCCCGGGCATGATCGGCAGCCCCGGAAAGTGTCCGACGAAAAAGGGCTCATTGATCGTGACGTTCTTAATGGCGACAATCCGCTGTTTGCGCTTCAGTTCCAGAACGCGGTCGATCAGGAGGAGCGGATACCGGTGCGGCAGAATTTTAAGGATTTCGTGGATATCCAGACCGGCTTTCGCTTCGTTCTGCGAAGCGTCGGACGCGGGGCTGCTCTCATTCATAGTTCGTTCCAAACATGTTTGTTCCAAAGATCGTTCGTCCCAAACAGCGTCAAGATTATACTGTACGGCTTGTGCCCGGCGATCGTCACAAACGGGCGAAAGGCGGCTTCATGGCGGTGAAAAGGAAAGCACGCAACGGCCCCGAGAAGGTCGACAGCGTGTGGGACGAGCGGCTGAAGTATTTCGAAGCGCGGCGCGATGCACTTGTTCAGACCATCCGCTCGTTCGTCGAGATCGAGTCTCCCAGCGATGACAAGCCCGCCGCCGACCGTATGGGCGCATTTCTGGCGGGAACCTTCGAAGCGATTGGAGGCCGCGCGCAGCTTCATCCGGCTGAGACATTCGGAAACAACCTTCAGATCGACTTTCCGGGTAGCGACAAATCGAACCCCATCCTGTTGCTCGGACATTTCGATACCGTCTACCCGATGGGGACGCTGGCGAAAATGCCCTGCCGCGTGGAGGGCGACCGGCTGCACGGCCCCGGCGTCCTCGACATGAAATCAGGAGTCGCGCTCATGCTCTACGCGGTGGAAGCTCTGAAAGCATGGCACGGATTGTTGCCGCGGCCTGTCACAGTCTTTCTGGTTTCCGACGAAGAAGTCGGCAGCGATTCTTCCCGGAAGATCACCGAAGAGTTAGCGCGCAAGTCAGCAGCCGTGTTCGTTCTGGAGCCCGCCGCAGGTTTGCGCGGCGCAGTTAAGACTGCCCGCAAAGGCGTCGGCGATTACACGCTTACAGTTCACGGCGTAGCCGCGCATGCCGGCCTCGATCCGGGTAAAGGACACAGCGCGATCGTCGAGCTCGCCCGGCAGATCATCGCAGTTTCGAAGTTCAACGACCTGAAGCAAGGAGTCTCGGTCAATCCCGGCGTGATCCGCGGAGGCACGCGCACCAATGTCGTTGCAGCCGAGGCCACGGTTGAAATCGATGTCCGCATCAAGAATGCAAAACAGGTCGCCATGCTCGACCGCAAGATGCACGCTCTCAAGCCGTTCGACAAACGCTGCAAGCTCGCCGTCAGCGGTGGCATCAACCGTATGCCGATGGAACGAACTACGGGCGTCGCCGCGCTTTACGAGAAAGCGCAGGAGATTGCGAAGCACATCGACTGGAAGCTGGAGGAAGCGGCGGTCGGTGGCGGCTCGGACGGAAACTTCACCGCCGGCATCGGCATTCCTACGCTCGACGGGCTGGGCGCGGTCGGCGAAGGTGCGCACGCTGTACACGAGTACATCCTGGTTCCGGAATTGCCACGGCGTGCGCTACTGCTGGCCGGGCTGATCGAGGTTATCTGAGCGAAGTGCTACATGCTCAAATTCATGGTCGTCCTCTACCGGCGCGCAGACCTCACCCCGGCACAGTTCCGCCATCATCTCGAAAAAGTGCACGCGCCTCTGGCAAGAGCTTTGCCGGGACTGAAAAAGTACAAACAGAATCACGTCACCGCTGATCCCAAGCGCAAGCGCCCAGGCTGGGACGCGATCGTCGAGCTGTACTTCGAATCCTGGAAAGCAATGGAAGCAGCATGGGACAGCCCGCAAGGCAAATCATCCGATGCAGATCTGCCGTTGTTTGCGGACTTGAATCGAACTTCCTGGTCGGTGGTCGAAGAACTTACTTTGCTGGAGTGAGCACCAGGAAGTAATCCATTCCGTCCTTCACGAAATCGTATTTCTTGACCAGCCGATATCCCGCTTCCTGCGCCTCCCGGACAACAACATCGCCACCGATTCCGTGGTTCTCGCCATTGCCGTTGCGGTCGATCACGCCGACCTTGGCGCCTGCGCGCAACGCAGGCCGCAGGTTCTGCAACAATTCCACAGGATGTGCCACTTCGTGATACGTCTTGAGCAGCAACACGGCATCGACCGAACCTGGCGGTAGATGCGGATCGTCCGGCTTGCTCAGGATCGCCTTCACGTTCGGCAGCTGCTCTTCGCGTGCTCTTCCTTCGATGTGACTGATTGCCTCCGGATTGATGTCGATGGCATAAACTTCGCCGCTCGCTCCCACGCGCTTGGCCGCCCGCACCGTGAACCATCCCGATCCCGCCCCGATGTCGGCCGCACTCTTGCCGGACTCGATCCCTAAGATTTTCATCACGCGATCGATCTGCAGTCGTTCGTCGCGCCCCGGACTATCGAAGATCGAGAGGTCTCCGGTATACGGCTCGCTCGTTTTTCGCTGTTCCGTTCTCGGCTGCGCATCGGGCGGAATTGTCGTGGTCTGCGCCGGTTCTTGCCCGAGAACCGCTATGCAGAAACTCAAAACGATAATGATGAAACGGAACTTCGTATATTTGGACATTACCTTTTCCCTCGGTCCTTCACCTTAGTCACGCAATGGGTTCTACGACTTGGATGCAGGTCAAGCCCCGACCAGAGTGCGCCGCAAGATTTCCTCGACTGCGCAAAGGAGTCAGAATTTCTTTTACTGCGTGTAAGTCATTGAAACATTGGGTACAGCGTTTCTCGTCACAAAATTTATTCTTAGTTTTCCTCTGCCTTCCACAAGGAAGTCTCATCCTCCACAGTTTCTGCACAACACTACATATTTTTTGTGTTGCGGACCGCAACAACTTCGACGAGAGTGGGTTCAGCGAAACGTGAGAGTTCCTGACTCAGCCGGATGATTGCGG